>Ga0207665_10000659_pt1 | contig 23268 bp, 26 predicted proteins | sample LARL112metaG_FD_184351 | JGI IMG/M metagenome (GOLD analysis project Ga0207665, IMG submission 184351) | Corn, switchgrass and miscanthus rhizosphere microbial communities from Kellogg Biological Station, Michigan, USA - LAR L11-2 metaG... | ecosystem: Host-associated > Plants > Roots >... | reverse complement strand
GGCTTGGCCACCCGTCGCGTCGGTGTCCCACGGAATCTCGGCGGGCGGCTCGAAGTGTGTCCAGGCGATCACCGAAACCGTGGGGGCGACGATATCGAGCACGCGACAACTCCTGGGTTTGGGAGGACCCGGGCATCGGTAACAGCCCTGGCGTCCTTGCGCCGCCAGCCTATCCGCCGATGCGCCGGCTTCGAGTCTTCGGCTCGCCGGTCGGGACGCGTCATCGTCATTCCACAATTGCGCCGCGTCATTCAGCGTGCGACGCCACTATGCAATTGTTTTAGCGTCGTAATGATGTCATAGTGATGTCATGCAGCTTCCGGAATACACCCAGCATGTCCACGACCAACTTCGCGCCGCCGCGGCACTCGGCGACGAACGCACCCAGCAGATAGCGAGCGGCCTCGCCGGCGCGGCTGAAACGGCCGTGCGGCTGGCACTTGTGTCCGCGGTCTCCGCCGCGGCAGACGAGATCACCGCTGCGCTCGCCGAGGCCGAGATCCCCGGCTCACCGTCGGTCCGGGTCACCTTGGACGGCGACGACCTGCGGGTGTCTGTCGCAACCCTCCCGACGACGCAGGAGCCGGTGGGCCCGGCCGACGACGGCGATGCCACCGCCCGTATCTCGCTGCGGCTGTCCGATGCGCTAAAGACCGAGATCGAGCAGGCCGCCGCAGAAAGCGACGTATCGGTCAACACCTGGCTCGTGCGGGCGGCGCGGGGGGCCCTTCTCGGGCCCCGAAGCCGCCATCCCTGGAGCGACCCGTGGCCACCGAAGCGAGGATCGCACCGCATCACCGGCTGGGTCACCGGATGACCAGTCCGCTTCGTCACGAGGAGTTTCACATGAACACCCCGTCCGGCACCGTCCACCGCACGTTCCCCGTCACCGGGCCACTCCACCTCGATGTCAAGGTGGGCATCGGCTCGGTCACCGTCCATGCGCGCGACGATTTGACCGAGGCGGTCGTCACCGTGACCCCACGGCGACCCCAGTACGAGTACAACCTGGCCGAACGGATCCGGATCGACATGCACGGATCCACCCTGGTCGTGCATGCGGCGAAGCTCGGAGGCGTGCTCGACCTGATCGGCGGCGGGATGAGCCGGGCGGCTGTGGATGTCGACCTGCTCGTGCCCTCCGGGACGGCAACCAAGATCGTCAGCTACGGCGCCGACATCGCGGTCGAGGGTCGCACGGGGAACACGGACATCGCCGCGGGCTCGAGTCGCACTGAGCTTGATTTCGTCGACGGCGACCTTCGGTTGCGCTACGGAAGCGGTCCGGCCCGAGTGGCTCGGGTATCCGGCACGGCAGAGATCAAGTCCGCCTCCGGCACGGTCCGGCTCGGAGATCTGGGCCATCGGCTCGTCATGGCGTGCGGCAGCGGCAACCTCGAGGTCGACGTCGCACATGGCCCGGTGTCGTTGCGCGCGGGCTCGGGCCAGGCCGACATCGGAGTTGCCGAGGGTGACGTCGATCTGGTCACCGGCTCGGGCGGCCTGACCGTCGGGCTGCGTCCTGGTCAGGTGGCTCGGCTCGACGTCACCACGGGCAGCGGCCAGCTGCTCACAGACCTGCCGGTGACGGACAGCGCGCCGGCGGACGGCCGGCCAATCACGATCCGCGCGCGTACCGGTAGCGGTGACGTGCGTATCACTCGCGCCGCCGGCTGACGGCGCGCACGGCCCGGCGGAGCGCGGCAGCCAGATCGCCGCGCTCGCCGACCACGACGTCGTCCAGCTCCAGCCACTCCGCCGTTCGGCGAAGCTGCACGGCAAGCGGCCCGGCGACCGCTTCGGGCTCGACGGCAGGCTCGGCGAATGCGCCCTGCACCAGGAGCACACCCGCCTGACGGTCGGACTTCAGATCGACTCGGGCGACCAGCGCCTCGTCCAGCAGAAACGGCAGTACGTAGTACCCATGCACCCGCGCGGCCGCCGGCGTATAGATCTCGATGCGGTACCGGAAGCCGAACAGTCGCAAGGTTCGCTCCCGATACCAGATGAGCGAGTCGAAGGGGCTCAGCAGCGCCTGCGCCTGTACTGACCGTGGGCGCCGCGCTGCCGGCCACAGGTAGCCGGGTGCGCGCCAGCCGTCGACGGCGATCGGGATGAGATCGCCCGCCTCCACCAGCTCAGCGACCCGGAGCTTCGACTCCGCCCGGGGCAGCCGGAAGTAGTCCCCGAGGTCGGGCTCGGTCGCCACCCCCAGGGCCCGCGCCGCCACGAGCAGGAGCTGACGCTGGGCCTCCTCGATGGACGGCGTCGGGGTTGCCAGTACTGCCGCGGGGATTACCCGCTCGGTGAGGTCGTACAGCCGCTCGAAGTTCACCCGCCGGGCGGCCGTAACCCGACCGGACCAGAACAGATACTCCAACGCCACTTTGCCGTCGTGCCAGTTCCACATCGCCCCCGGCTCGCGGGCTCGGCGCTCGATGCCTGTCTGCGCGGCCCGGATGGGTCCGTGCTCGGCGGCGAGCTCGTATACCCGCTCGACCAGGTCTGGGAAGTCCTGAGCAATGCGGACCATGCGGCCCCAGGCGTCGGTGCCGGCGCGAGCCATCCGCCATCGCAGGTGAGGCTGAAGGCGGACCGGAATGAGGGAGGCTTCGTGCCCCCAGTACTCGAAGAACTCGCGCCGTATCGGCCCGGCCGTATGCGCCGCCAACCGGTCCAGAACCTCGCGGGGATAGGGGCCTAATCGAGCGAATAGCGGCAGATAGTGGGACCGGCTGAACACGTTGACCGAGTCGAGCTGGAGCAGTCCGACTTGTTCGATCGTGCTCCGAACCTGTCGCGCGCCGATCCGGCCGGTCGGGCGTCGCTGCGCGAAGCCCTGCGCGGCGAGCGCGATACGCCGAGCTTCCACGGCCGTTAGCCGCTCCTTAGCCGGCGCCTTGGCGATCGGCGAATCGGCGAGGCGGGCCACGTCGCGGACTCTACGGGCGGCGTCGGACAACAAAACGGCTGGCGGCGTCGACGAGACATGTCAGGATGGCTGGGTGTTGGAGCAGGCCATCACCAGCATCGGTAATGCGGTGGGTGCGTGGCTGTACGTCATCGCCGGTGGCCTGGCGTTCGCTGAGGCGGCGATCCTCGTCGGAATGGTGTTGCCTGGAGAGACAGCCCTCCTCGTGGCTGGCGTGTTCTGCCAGCGCGGGGTACTCACGCTCTGGGTCATGATCCCCGTCGCGATCATCTGTGCGATCGCCGGCGACAGCGTCGGCTTCGAGTTCGGACGGAAGTACGGGCCGCCGCTTCGCCGATCCCGGCTCGGCTTGTGGGTCGGCGAGGGACGGTGGACCACCGTCGATGGATTCCTCCACCGGCACGGCGGAAAAGCCATCTTCCTCGGCCGGCTCACCGCCGTCTTCCGGGCGCTCGTGCCGTCGATGGCCGGCATGAGCGGCATGCACTATCCGACGTTCCTGCGCTGGAATGCCGCAGGCGGGATCTTGTGGGGCACTGGCTGCGTCCTGCTCGGGTACGCCTTCTCGTCCGCCCTCGCGACGGTGAGCCGCTATCTCACCTGGGCGCCGTTCGCCGTGATCGCGGTCGTCATCGGCGTCGTTGTCTTTCTGCATACTCGCCGGCGCCGTAAGGAGGGCGTCGAGAAGGTTCCATGACGCCCGATCGACCCATCCGGGGATCCCGCCGGTGGAGTCATTACGGTGGCGGGGTGGACTCGGCTGGCCTCCTCATCGAGGCGTTCGGACGTATTCGCGGGCTCGTGCCCGAGGTCGTCGACGGGCTGAGCTCAGCTGAGCTCGCGTGGCGACCCCAGGACCAGGGCAATTCGATCGGATGGCTGGTCTGGCATCAAAGCCGGGTGCACGACGACCACGTTGCCGACGTGGCCGGACTCGAGCAAGTCTGGCTACGCGATGGCTGGTACGAGCGGTTCGGCCTCGACCTCCCTCCGCGGGACATCGGATACGGCCACCGACCGGCCTCGGTTGTCAAGGTCCGGGTCACCGCCGAACGGCTCGTCGGATATGACGCTGCCGTCGCCGCCCAGACCGAGCGCTACGTAGCTCAACTCGAACCCGGTGACCTCGACCGCGTGGTCGATGAGAGGTGGACGCCGGCGGTGACGCTCGGCGTGCGACTGGTGAGCGTGATCTCCGACTGCCTGCAACACCTCGGTCAGGCCGCGTACCTACGCGGGCTCTTGTAGGAGCCTGAGCCAAGGCCCGTGCCGATCAGGTCAGGCGGTTGCGGTACTGGTGCGAATTCGCGCTCGCGACACCAGAAGGGGGTGGATCAACGACTCCAGCTGCCCGGACGGACTGACGTCCATCTCGGCGGCAAGGCGAGTTCGGAATGACCGGTACTCGCGAACTGCATCGAGATAGTTCCCGTCGGCGATATGTACACGGATGAGCGCGCGTTCGGCACTTTCCCGCAATGGCTCGATCGCGACCGCCGCCAGGGCAGCCTCTAATGCACCCCTCGTATCACCGAGGGAGACCAATTGTTCGGCTAGCGATTCGAGTGCGCGTAGCCGAAGCTGGGCCAACCGGGACCGTTCATAAAGCACCCAGTCGTCATACCAGCCAGGCAGTAGATCGCCCCGCTGCAGAATGGCCACCGCTCGTCCAAGCTGCCACGTGTCAAATGTCGGATCAGGACCTACGACCCAGCGCACAGCCGACAGAAATTCGTGCACATCGAGGCGAACATCCTCGGCCAGGGCAAGCCGGGTGCGAGTGTGCAGCAGCAATCCGGGTACCGCGTGTTCGACGTGCCATACCGCGGCGCGCAGGTTGCCCATTGCGCGGGCATCCGTGCTATCCGGCCACAGGATCCCGGCGACGTAGCTGCGGGATCGCGGCCCATAGAGGGCAAGGACGGCGAGCAGCCGTTGCTCGCGCAAACCGAGCGTTAGTTGGCCATCCTGGCCGCACAACGTCCAGCGATCGAACAGGTATAGCTCCCAGCGCGGCGACGACGGGGGGAGCTGGGCATCACGAATCGGCGCGTGTTGCGGGCTCTCTCGTTGCGCTGTCGCCATCGCCGTCCCCCAACTGTGCGGAAGCGCTCACGTGTGGCCGACCACGGTCGGTGGCGAGATGCCCCGCTCGCCTCAACCACGTTTCACGTGCGATTCCTCTATGTCAAGAGCGAGCTGTGGTCGAGTAGATACACATTAGCGAAACATATCGGGCGGCCAGAGTCGGGGCTGACGAAGTCACCTAATCCATCGTTGCCAGCCAGCGCCGCACCGCCGCAATGACCTCGTCCGGATTCCGAGCAATGGTGAAGCTGGTTTCAGCCGCAGGATCGTCCCCAGCACCGAAAATGATCCTTGCCCGAAACCCGTTTGCTGCGCCGGCCTCATGCCAGACCCGGATAACGAGCACTCCATTTCCGCCGGCTTGACCCACAGTCACCAGCCGAGCCTCGCTCTCACCGACCTGTCGTATTCGCATCTACCCCCCGAGTGGCGAGTGTGCAGCAGCCAGTCCTGCCCTAAGGGGCAAATAACGATCCGATAACGGACGGGTAACGCAGACCTTGGCTTACTGGTCGGACACAGATCGACCCATCGACTCGCATGGGAGGGGGTGACAGACATGGAGCTGACACTCAGCGAGCTGGAAATCCAGCACGCAGAACTGCTGCCAGAACGGGAGACGTTGAAGTTCGACTTCAACTGGGCGAACATCTACGCAACGAACACGGCCGTGGCAGTCAACGCGTACTCGTTCTACTCGAGCGCGTACGCCAACGCGTACCAAAGCATCTACGTTGACCAGCACTAATGGTCACCGATCGTGCGGGCCCGTCAGGGCCCGCACGATCGCCGAAGGGAGGTGAACCGGCGTGCAACCACCCGTACTGCACATCGAAGAGCTCGATGCGCAGTCCCTGGAGCTTCTTCCCGCTCGGGAGACGCTCTTCTTCGACTTCAACATCGCTCCAGTGATCGCAGTAAACATCGCCGTGGCTGTGAACGCAGCCACGATAGGATCAACTGCGATCGCCAATGCTGGCCAGAATCTCTTCGTCTTCCAGCACTGATTTGGGGCACGGTCGGCACAGAAGTGGGCGTACCGACGACGGTGCGCCCACGGCCATTCAGGCGCTCCAACGGCGTCCGGAGTCAGGTATCGATGAGCATCGAAGCACCGCCTAGGGCCACTACGCGTTGGCGTCGTGTCGCGGGTCTGGACGAGCTGGGTAAGGCTCAGGGATCAGGCTTGCGCGAGCCGAGCTACCTGATCCGGCGGGCCGATGGTCAGGTCGTGCAGCTGTCCGAACTGCTGCATGTCGTCGTGCGCGAGGTCTCGGCAGACCGTGACCCGACGCGGGTCGCGGCGGCCGTGAGCGCGGCGTACGGCAAGACGCTAAGCGTCGAAGGGCTCGCACTGCTGGCGAGCAAGCTCGAGCCGCTGGGACTTATCGAGGACGCCGCCAAGCCGCAGGCCCACGCTCGCGACAACGTCCCGCGGGCGAATCCAGTGCTGTCTTTGCGCCTGCGCGGCACCTTACTGCCGGCGCGCGGCAGCCGAGCGGTTGCTCGGCTGATGGCGCCGCTGTTCTATCCTCCGGTTGTCGTCGTTGCCCTCGCTGCATTCGTTGCGTTGGATGTCCTGCTCTTTTGGTACGCGAGCTTGGGCGACGCGCTGGGCCAGGTGTTCGCGACGCCGGTATTCTTGCTGGCTTTGCTCGCCATTTTGAGCGGCAGCGGGCTGGTGCACGAAATCGGCCACGCCGCCGCCTGCCATTACGGCGGTGCCCGGCCCGGCGTTATCGGCGTCGGCGTCTATTTAGTCTTCCCTGCCTTCTTCACCAACGTCACCGACTCATATCGGCTCGGGCGCGCGGGTCGGGTGCGTACCGACCTGGGCGGCCTCTATTTCAACGTGTGGTGCGTGCTGGTGTTGGGCGGCTCGTACCTGATCACCGGCAACGGGCTCTTCCTGCTGGCGCTGCTGCTCATGCAGATCGAGATGGTCCAGCAACTCATTCCGACGGTGCGTTTCGACGGCTACTTCGTGCTGGCTGACTTGGCCGGCGTCCCGGACCTGTTCGCCCGGGTCCGTCCGGTGCTGCTGAGTTGGCTGCCCGGACGCCCGTCCGATCCGCGGGTCACCGAGCTACGGCCCAGGGCACGCAGACTCGTCACCGCGTGGGTGTTCGTTGTCGTACCGACGCTGGCGATCGGCTTCGGCTGGCTGCTCTACAACCTGCCCATGCTCCTGCACCGCACCGCGTCGGCGATTATTGCGCAAGCTCAAGCCATTGCCGAATCGTGGGACGCGCATCAATACGCCGCGGTGATTCTCGGCGCCATCTCCATAGTCCTGCTCGCGCTTCCCGCCATCGGGCTGTTTCTATTGGGCTGGAGTGTGGCGATGCTCGGCGTCCGCTACATAGCCCGTCCAGTTGCCAGGCGGCGCGCGCGGTCGAACAATGCGGTCAAGAGAGAATCACACCACGTACCAGCCGCGCCCACGGGAGTCGATATGGCATCGGATATTCGGCGAGCGGCCGAATCCGCCAGCTCGTCCGAGTCGAAGGCGGAACCGGAACCACCGCGCGAACCCACTCGACCTCGGGAGGCGCTAACGGCCGCCGCCTTCACGGACGAGGCGATGCTCAGACCCAAGAACGGGCCCGTGCCGGTCCATGGCTGGCGGCGCGCGGTATACGGCGCAACATCCGGGGCGATAAACCCGGGCCTTAGCGCCACGGAACGAAATCGGGCGGCTGTACTGGAACGAGTCACCGCGCCGATTAATGGGTCACGACGCGTCGTCGTCATGAGTCGGAAGGGTGGCGTCGGCAAAACGACGATCACCCTCGCGCTGGGCAGCACCTTCGCGATGATGCGGGGCGACCGAGTAGTCGCCCTGGACGCCAACCCCGATGCCGGCAATCTCGCCCATCGGGTTGCTCGGCCATGCCCGCGCACGATCACCGATGTCCTCAACGAAATGGAGCTCATTACCAGCTACTCCGACCTCCGCCGCTTCACCGCCCAGGCTCCGGACTCGCGCTTGGAAGTACTGGCGTCCGATGACGACCCGCGCATTGGACTGGCGCTGAACCGGCAGGCCTATCACCGAGTGATCGAGCTGCTCGACCATTACTACAACCTCATTGTCATCGACACCGGCACGGGCATTCTGGACAGTGCGAACCAGGGTCTGCTGGCTGACGCCGATCAGTTGGTCCTGGTCACCAGGCCAGCACTCGACGGCGCTCGCGCGGCCGCACTGACCTTGGACTGGCTCGCCGAACATGGCCATGGCGAGCTGGTGGCACGCGCGGTCGTCGTGATAAATGGCACTCGAAGAGGGACGGGCATACCGTTGGACCGCGTCGCGGATCACTTCTCGCGGCGTTGCGCGAAAGTTGTGACCGTGCCCGCAGATCCCTCGCTGGAGAGTGGCGCGCAGACATCGCTGTCCGCGTTCCGACCAGCGACCCGCGATGCCTTGGTCGAGCTGGCGGCCGCTGTGGCCGACCACTTTGCGACACACGACGTCCTTAGGGGCTTCGACGTCCCAAGAATCGAGTCATGATCAGCTAGCATCGCGCCGTGCGACGCATAGCAGGCATTACTCTGGCGGCCGCTGCCGCCGCCGTGACAATCACCAGCAGCAGTGCCGCGGGTGCTGATGGGCCAGCCCGAACCGACATAGAGAACGCTTCGTCGGCGATTCCGGGCGCGCCAGGCACGACCGCCCAGGACGAGTCGATCCACTACCGCCGGGTCAATGCGCGTACCGTGCGCGCGGATTCGGCTGCGACCGCGACGTCGTCTTGCGATGGCTGCACGGCATCGACGGTGACGCTGCAATTCATCTACGCGCGAAATTCCCGGACGCTGACCGCCAACAATGTGGCCGTCGCGTGGTCGAGCTGCACGAACTGCAGTGCTACGGCATTGTCCGTGCAGGTCGTGATCGCTCATCAGGCCGGAAAAGTCACGGCCGGGAACCGGTCACTCTCATTGAATGTCGTGTGCGCCGGTTGCACCAGCAATGCCGCGGCGATCCAAATCGTTATCGTGACTCCTTCGCACCGCGAGCCGTCCCAGGCCGCGCTCGCTCGCAGCGAAGACCTCCGGGCCCAGCTATTGGCCGAGCTGCATGCCCTGCCGCTGTCGCGTGCCCGCACGGCCGTGCCGGCCACCCCCAACGGGCGGGCCGCTCCAACAACGGCGCCGGTGCCGCCGAGCATGGTGAGCACCACCGAGCAGATCCAATCAATCTTGGCCCGGGATCTCGGAGCAACCTCGGCCCGACACGACATCCAGCTGCGCACCCAGTAAGGCGAGCAAGAACGTTTTAGTCGGCCGTTTCGGGCTTAGGCGCCATCGCGCAAGCGTCGGCACTCCCGATCTGGCATAAGGTCGTCGGGTGGCCGACGTCAGCGTGCGTCCCGCGCGGAGCGACGACGCGGCGGAGATCGCGCGTATCCAGGTCGATACGTGGCGCACCGGATACCGCGATCTGCTCCCCGCGCCGATCGTCGAGTCCTTGTCGGCCGAAGCGGTGCAGCCAGCTTGGACGGAGGCGGTCGAGGCTCCCCCGAGCGACCAGCATCACGTTTTCGTCGCGCAGGAGCAGCAGTGGCTGGTCGGATTCGCGGCAGTCGGACCGGTGGACAGCAATGAAGAGGGAATTACCGACGCGCCGCACACCGCACAGATCGCGCCGCTGCTCGTCGAGCCCCGATGGGGTCGCCGCGGGCATGGTTCGCGACTGCTGGCGGCCGCGGTCGATCATGCAAGGTCCGATGGGTTCACCCGGCTGATCACCTGGGTCCCCGCTGGCGACGCTGCCTCCCTCTCGTTCTACCGGTCCGCCGGCTGGGACACCGATGGCTTCGCCCGGGTTCTCGATACCGGGGCCGGTGAGATGCGCGAGATACGCCTGCACGTTGCCCTGGAGCCGGCCGCATGACGTTTACCGGAATTCCGGTCGCTGCCCTCGACTTCTACGAGGACCTCGAGGCCGACAACAGCAAGTCGTTCTGGACCGCCCACAAGCACATTTACGAGGAGTCTGTGCGAACGCCGCTCGAGGCGCTCGCCGCGGAGCTCGAGCCTGAGTTCGGCTCACCGAAGCTGTTCCGCCCGTATCGGGACGTGCGATTCGCCAAGGACAAGACGCCATACAAGACCCAGCAGGGCGTGTGGTTCGCTGAATCGGCTCGCTATGTGGCGGTCTCGGCGGCCGGACTCTTCATCGCGGGCGGCTACTGGGGAACGGCGAGCGATCAGGTGGGACGGTTGCGTCGAGCCGTCGACGACGACGTTGCCGGCGGGCAGCTGGAAAAGATCATCGAAAGGGCGCGCAGGGCGGGATTCGACATCGGTGGCGAACAGATCGCTCGCGTACCGCCCGGCTACCCGAAGGACCATCGGCGGGCGGCCCTGATCCGCTACAAATCGTTGACGGCACACCGGCAAATGGGCTGCCCGCCGTGGCTGAGTACACGACAGGCCCGAACCGAGATCGTCAAGTCACTCCGGAAACTCGGGCCGCTGACCGATTGGCTAGCGACCCATGTCGGGCCGTCGGATGAGCACCGGTCACGGTAGCTCCCGCGCGATCGCCGTCCGCATGGCCGCGCGGGCGCGACGGCGGTCGCCCGCGACGTCGTAGGCGACGGCGAGCCGATACCACCGACGCCAGTCGGCCGGCGCGTCCTCCACGTCGTGACGACGATGCTCGAACAGCGCGTCGGCCGCCTGGCGGTCCACCCGACCCGACGGCCGTCGCGGTAGCTGTGGTTCGGGCGGCTCACCCTCGGCGTCGAGCCGACGAGCCAATCGTTGGGTTGTGAGCCCGAATCGGATCTCAGCCGCAACCAGCCACAGTCCCACGAGCGGTAGCACCAACACAGCCGCGCCGAGCGCCTTGAGGATCCAGGACGGCTCGCCGAGCAGGAACACCCCGCGATACCCGACGAGCGCGAAGTAGGCCGCCAGCGCGATCACCAGCAGCACGACTGCGCGTCGAGCAGACACCACGTCAGAGATTCAGCAGTGGCTCGATGCCGACGGTGAGTCCGGGCCGCGAGCTGACCTGTCGGACGGCCATCATCACGCCGGGGAGGAACGAAGAGCGCTCGAAGGAATCGTGTCGGAGGGTGAGCGTTTCACCGCCGTTTCCGAACAGGACTTCCTCGTGCGCAACCAACCCGCGCATCCGGACCGCATGAACGTGCACGCCGGAGACCACCGCCCCCCGCGCGCCGTCCACACCCTGGTTGGTGGCGTCCGGCGGCGCCCCGCGGCCGGCCCGCGCCCGTTCCTCACCGATAATCTCGGCCGTTCGCATGGCGGTCCCGCTCGGCGCATCGACCTTGTCGGGGTGATGAAGCTCGACGACCTCGACCGACTCGTAGAACCGGGCCGCCGTTGCCGCAAACTTCATGAGCAACGCAGCGCCAATGGCGAAATTCGGTGCCACGATCACCCCGAGCCCCGGCGCGTCCTCGAGCCACGTCCGCACCGTATCGAGGCGCTCCTGGGTAAAGCCCGTGGTGCCGACCACGGCGTGAATTCCTTGGTCCACGGCGAACCGGATGTTGTCCATGACGACATCCGGATGGGTGAAGTCGACCAGAACCTGGGCTCCGCCGTCCGCGACGCTGAACAACCAGTCGCCCGCATCGACCGCCGCCACCAGGTCGAGGTCCTCGGCGTCGACGACCGCTTTGCATACCTGCTGACCCATTCGGCCCCTGGCGCCCAACACGCCGACCCGTAGCGCTTCACTCATCCGATAACCTCTTCGCGCTCACGCGCCTGCGATGCTCCCTCGCTCATCAACATTGCCTCTTCCCGCAAGCGCACATACATCCCACGAAGACGCTCCGCGTTTCGCAGGGACCCTCAGCGCCAAGTGCTAGCGATGCTCGCACGCTCATCCGTCCCTTCCTGTCCTGCGACCCGCCGCGACTTCCGGCGTCACACCACCCCGTCGAAGTCGTGCGGCCCGAATGGTCCCACGACCGAAAGGGCGCGCGGACGGTGCAGCAGATCGTCGGCTAGCCCGGCGACGTCCGCCGCCGTAACGGCATCGATGCGGGCGATCAGCTCGTCAACGCCGAGCACGTCGGCGTAGACGAGTTCGCTCTTGCCGATCCGGGACATCCTGGATCCGGAATCCTCCAGGCCGAGGACGACCGCCCCGCGCATTTGACCCTTGCCCCGCTGCACTTCGGCTTCGGTAAGACCGCCGTCCGCAACGGCCGCGAGTTCGCCGGTGATCAGCGAGATCACCTCGTCGGCCTTGCCCGGCTGGCAGCCCGCGTATATCCCGAACTGGCCGGTGTCGGTGTAGCTATTGCTGAACGTGTAGATGGAGTACGCGAGCCCGCGCTCCTCACGGATCCGTTGGAACAGGCGCGAGCTCATGCCACCGCCGAGTGCGGCAGAAAGCACTCCGGCGGTGAATCGCCGATCATCGAACCGAGATATGCCCCGCGTGCCCAGAACGATATTCGCTTGTTCGGTCTCTTCACCAACAACGGTCGCGCGCGGGGCCGGCCGCGATTGATCTTGACGCCGGGGGGGCTGGAAGCCGCTCTGACCGTCGGCCGCGGCGAAGGCCGATCGGACGCGACGCACGACGGCGGCGTGATCGACGTTGCCCGCGACGGCGACAACCATGTCGCGCGGGCGATACCGGCGGCGGTAGTAACCGGCGATTTGAGGCCGGCGGAGCGCGGTGATCGAGGTGACCGAGCCGAGAATGGGCCGCCCGAGCGGCGTGTCACCGAAGAGCGTCGAGGCAAAGACATCATGAACGAGGTCGGCGGGATCGTCGTCGCGCATTGCGATCTCTTCGAGTACGACGCTGCGCTCCACATCCACGTCGTGCGCTGTCACGGTCGCGTTCAGCACGACATCGACGACGATATCGACGGCGAGCGGCAGATCCCGATCGAGCACCGTCGCGTAGTAGCAGGTGTGCTCCTTTTCCGTGAATGCGTTCAGCTCGCCACCGACGGCATCCATCGCGGTAGCGATCTCCAGAGCGGTGCGCGACGTCGTGCCCTTGAACAGCAGATGCTCGAGAAAGTGGCTCGCGCCCGCGACTGCGGGCGACTCATGGCGCGATCCGATCGGGACCCAGACTCCAATGCTGGCGCTGCGGACCGTGGGCATCGCCTCGCTGACTATCCGCAGCCCGGACGGCAACGTCGTCCGGGTGATCGTCCCACCCCCGGTTGCCGCGACGCGGGTTGTTCGGGCACGCGTCTGCAGTTGCGGCTCGGGCATCAGTCGATCCTACGGGCGGCTGATCCCCCCGGATTCCGGACGGGTATCAAGCATCCTGCAGAAGGCGTTCGGCCAGTCGAAAAGTGGCTAGATCCCAGAGCACCAGGCGCGCGTCCAGTGTGCTTCCCCGCAGCACGTTGATCGCCTGGTGGATCGCATCGTCGGTGGGCCACCCAAACGCGCCGGACGAGATCAGCGGGAAGGCAATGGACGTGGCGCCGATCTCTTCCGCGACGGCAAGCGATGACCGATAACACGAGCGCAGGATGTCCCCCTGATCAGCGGAGCGCCGATAGACGGGGCCAACCGTGTGGATCACCCAACGAGCCGAGAGGTTGCCCGCGGTGGTCGCGACGGCGTATCCCACGGGCAATCCTTTGCGGTACGGACCATCCCGCAGCTCGCGGCAAGCGGCGAGGATCGCCGGGCCACCGCGACGATGAATCGCACCGTCGACGCCTCCGCCACCTAGCAGCCCAGAATTTGCTGCGTTGACGATTGCGTCCACGCGCTGTTCGGTGATGTCCCCATGCACTAACTCGACGCTCATAGCCACATAATGCCGATCAGTCGCGCGGTCTGTCGCTGACGATCTTGCGCGGGGTCCGGCCGACACGGCTCCCGAGCACTCGGGCTATGGCGGGTGTGAAGTCAGCGGGGCAGCCAGGCGTCGGGTGCTCCAATCATTCGCCGGACATGCGATGGCAGTCGACCGCTCAGCACCTGCTGCAGGGTCGTCTCATCAAGAACCTGCCGCAGCGCGGCCCGAACCGCCACCCATACCTCGGGCAGGTGCGCGGCAACGCCCGTGTACGTCGTCTCATTCGGTCGCAGTCCGCGAACCTCGGCAAGCGGCCCGTCCACCGCGCGGATCACCGAACCGAGCGTGATCTCGCTCGCGGGCAAGGCGAGGGCATAGCCGCCGTCGGCGCCTCGCTGGCTGCGCACCAGTCCCGCTCGCCGCAGTTCGCCCAAGATGGCCTCGACGAATTTCCGGGGGAGCTGCTGTTCGGCGATGATCGCATCGACCTTGACCAGGCTGGGCTCCCGGGCCGCGAGCTCCAGCAGTGCCCGCACCGCGTAGTCCGTCTTGGCGGATATATCCACGTGGGCATCTTCTCAAATCCTAGCGAATTCGAGGAGATTTCCCGGTTCCGTCGCGCCTCACGAAGCGGCGAGGGTAGCGGCGTCCCGGGCCGGCCGCAGCCAGACCGTGTCGCCCGGGCGCAACGCCAGTGACTCAGCTTGGCCCCGTGTCAGTTGAACCCACGGCTCGGTGTCCGATGCGCGTAGCTCCGCGCGAACCTCGAACCCGACCCGCTGCAGCCGGGTCACCTTCGCCTCAACCGCGTCCGACGTCCGCGCGGCGAACACGTCGATGTCGTGCGGACGAATCAGGCGCGGGCCCAGCCGAGTTACCGGTCCCAGGAACCCCATGACGAAATCGTTGGCCGGATGGTCGTACAAAGCATCCGGTGAACCCACCTGCTCCACTCGCCCGTTGTTGATGACCGCGAGTTCGTCGGCAACCTCCAGCGCCTCGTCTTGGTCATGCGTGACGAAGATCGTGGTCACGTGTACCTCGTCATGCAGCCGGCGCAACCAGTCCCGCAGTTCTTTTCGCACCTTGGTATCGAGCGCACCGAACGGTTCGTCGAGTAGCAGCACTGACGGCTCGACCGCCAGAGCCCGGGCCAGTGCCATCCGCTGGCGCTGGCCACCGGACAACTGTGAGGGCATCCGATCGGCAAACTTCTCCAAGTGCACCAGCTCGAGCAACTCCGTCACCCGCTGCTTGATCTCGGCCTTCGGCCGCTTGCGAACCTCGAGGCCGAACGCAATGTTGCGATAAACCGATAGATGCTTGAACGCCGCATAGTGCTGGAAGACGAAGCCGACATTCCGCCGTTGCGCCGGGATTCCGGTTGCCGCGATGCCATCTATGACCACCGAGCCGGCGTCCGGCTCCTCGAGGCCGCCGACGATCCGCAGCAACGTGGATTTCCCACCGCCGCTTGGCCCAAGGAGCGCGGTGAGGCGGCCGCTGCCGACCTCGACGGTCACGTCGTCGAGCGCAGCGACCCCGCCGAAGGTCTTGCTGATGTGAATTGCCGCTATTCCCATCGTCTGATCGCCGTCGTCATGATCGGCCCTCCGGAGGATGAATGAGCGATACCCCGACGATGCAAATCACCGTGACCGCGATCAGCAGGATCGATGCCTGGTAAGCGCCCGGTTCGAATTGTTCGGCTCGCTCGTCGACGAGGAGCGTGACGGTCTGGGTTTGCCCAATGACGTTGCCGGACACGACCTTGACCGCCCCGAACTCTCCGATCGCTCGAGCCAGGCTGAGCACGACGCCGTACGCGAGCGCCCACTTGATCGTCGGCAACGTGATGCGCCGGAAGCACTGTCGGGCGTTGGCGCCCAGCGATCGTGCGGCGAGCTCCTGGTCTAGACCCTCCTCTTCGAGTACCGGTACCAGCGCGCGGACGACAAGCGGGAGGGAGACGAAAACCGTGGCGAGCACCATCCCGGGAATCGAGTAGATGATCTGTACGCCGAGGCCGCCGAGCCACCCGCCCTCCTGCCCGTAGACCAGGATGAGGGCGAGCCCGACGACGATCGGCGATACCGCGAGCGGAAGGTCGATCAGGATGTTCAGCAGCCGTCGGCCGGGGAAACGGTATCGCGCGAGCAGCAGCGCCATGCCGATTCCGAACACGACGTTGAGAAGCACCGCAATGCCCGCAACAACGCCGGTGAGCACGATCGCGTGCACAACCGTCGGATCAGAGACCGTATCCCAGAACGTCCCCAATCCCTGCTGGATCGTCCGCCACAGGACGACGCCCAGCGGCACTAGGACGAGCACGCCCACGTACCCGATGGCGATACCCCGTAAGACATAGGTGCCCGTTCGCCGAGGTCGGCGCGGCGGCTGCGTCGGAGCTTCCCCGAGGTCGATCGGCGTGCTTCGGTCGGTTGTGGCCGCGGGAGCGATCTGGCTAACCATGGCGGGCTGCCCATCGTTGGACGATGTCGAGCAGGCCGATCACGACCAGGCTGATGACCAGCAGGGCCGTGGCCGTCGCAGCCGCTGCGGCGAGCTCATCGTTCTCGATCTGGCTGTACACGTACATCGACGAGATCTCGGTCTTGAACTGCAGTCCGCCCGAGATGAGCACCACGGAGCCGTACTCGCCCATCGCCCGGGCGAAAGCCAATGCGGCGCCGCCAGCGATCGCCGGCAAGATCGCGGGCAGGATGATCCGCCGAAAGGTGGTGAACCGGCTCGCGCCCAGACTGGCCGCCGCCTCCTCGACATCACGGTCGAGCCCGATCAGGACCGGCTGCACCGTGCGAACGACGAACGGCAGGGTGACGAACAGCAGGGCCAGAATGACTCCCCTGGTCGTCGCGTACCAGTTGACCCCCAACGGGCTGTGCGGGCCGTACAAGGTGAGGAGCACCAGGCCGGCCACAATGGTCGGCAGAGCAAACGGAATATCGATAACGACCTCGACGACGCGCTTGCCCCGGAAACTGTCCCGCACGAGCACCCACGCGATCAGCGTGCCAATAATCGCGTTCAGGGCGGCGACGCCGATGGAGCTGAATACCGTGAGGCGAAGGGCCGAAAGGGCCTCACGCGAGGTGAGGGCATCCCAGAAGCCGCTCCAGCCATTGCCCGTCGCCTTGACGACGACGGCGGCCAAGGGGAGCAGTACCAGCAGGCTCAACCACAGCACGGCTGCGCCGAGACCCAGGCCCGCCGCGGTGCGCAACGGCACTCGACCGTCCGACTGGCCGGCTCCGCGCCGGAAGCCGGCACCGCGGCGCGCTACGGCGGGCGCCAGGGTCATTGCGCGTCCGCCTCGATCCGGGGCACGAGACCGGTGGTCTCGTCGAAGTACTTCTTGTTGATTGCGTTCCAACCACCCAGGTCAGCAACGGTCACCAGTTTGGCAACGGTCGGAAACGGCTTGGCTGGGTTATTTGCGCCCGCCACGGTCGGAATTTGTGTGCCGGCCAGTACCGGACGGAATCCTTTGCTGGCTAGAACTTTCTGGCCGTCCGCACTCTCTACGTAGGTCAAGAAGTCTTTGGCGGCTTGCGGCGCGGTCACGGTGACCGCGGCCGGATTTTCGATCAGGATCGACTCCTCCGGCACGATGTAATCAAGCGCTTGGCCCTTTTGCCGGGCAGCGATTGCTTCATTTTCGTAAGAGATGAGAACGTCTCCGGTGCCGTTCAGGAAGGTCTGGGTCGCCTTCGAGCCGCTATCCGGCTTGCTGACGACGTTGGCGTAGAACTTCTTCAGATAGGCCTCCGCCTCGGCGTCGGTGCCACCGCGGGCCAGCACGTGGGTGTACGCGGCCAGGATGTTCCACTTCGCCGATCCGGACGAGCCAGGATCCGGGGTGACGATCTTCACCCCGCTCTTCGTAAGGTCGTCCCATCCCGTGATCTTCTTCGGATTTCCCTTGCGTACCGCGATGACGACGACGGACTCGGACACCAGTCCTTTCGTGGGTCCGCTCTTCCAGTTGGAAGCGACGAACTTCGGCACCAGCCGGGTCAGATCCGGCTCCAGCGAAAACGCGACGTAGTCCGCCGGCTGGCCATGCTGCACTGCTCGACTCTGGTCACCGCTCGCGCCGTACGACGATCGCCAGGTGACACCCGAGCCGCCGGTTGTGCTCGCGAAACCCTTTTGCAGCGCGTCGTAGGCCGGCTTGGCGACGGAGTACGCAACGACGGAAAGGCGCCTTCCGCCGTCAGAACTGGTCGCCGCGTTGGATGACGTGCACGCGACCAGCCCGACTGCGGCAACCAGAGCGACGGTCAGTGTCGAGAGCAAGTGCCGTCCGCGAAGGCGGCTGAGCTCTGCTGGGCGGATGCGTTCCATCAGGATGCGATTCCTTCGGGGCCGGCCCTAATCTCGGGCATTTCTATTTGACCTGTAGAGATTAGCGAACTGATGGGGAACAGCGAAAGTCGACTGGATCAGGACGGTGTCGGAACCCGACCCGGCTCGCGCCTCCGGATCGACGTCACGCCCGCGCAAACCGTTGACAGGTGACTAAATAGTCACCTATTTTGGAGCGATGGAGGACGACGATCGGGTGTTCAAGGCACTCGCCGATCCGACCCGTCGGCACCTCCTGGACCAGCTCTTCGAACGCGACGGCCGCACGCTCGGTGAGCTACAGGCAGGGGTGGACATGACCCGGTTCGGAGTGATGAAGCACCTCGGTGTCCTCGAGGACGCTCAACTGATCACGACCCGCAAGTCGGGTCGGGAAAAGCTGCACTATCTGAACCCCGTGCCCATCCGATTGATCCACGACCGCTGGATCGACAAGTACACCGAGCGCCGGGTGTCGGCGCTCACCCAACTCAAGAGCAGCTTGGAGAAAGCACGATGACCACCGCGAGCCAGGTCAACACGATGCAGGTGTACCAGATCGTCATTCGGGCGACCCCTCGGCAGATCTGGGACGCCATCACGCAACCCGAGTTCACCCGCCAGTACTTTCACGGCGCCCTAGTCAACACGACCGCCGAGGCCGGCGCGTCGATCCGCTACTACTCGCCGGACGGCGACCTGTGGGGCGACGACAAGGTCCTGGAATCCGACCCACCGCACCGGCTGGTGGTGACCTGGCGATCGCTGTGGGATGCGGACCTGGCCGCCGAACCGGCTAGTCGGGTGACCTGGCTGATCGAAGGCCAGGATGCGGGTACCTGCCTGCTCACGGTCACGCATGATCAGCTCGATGACTCGCCGAAGACGGCCGACGCGGTCAGCGGCCAGGGCTGGATGTTCGTTCTGAGCGGGATGAAAACGCTGCTGGAGACCGGCGCCCCGATGACCCCGGGCGGCCGCAGCGCTTCGTGAGAGTCCGGCGGCTACGGGGTTCTGTTCTCGGCCGTGATCTTGGACTTGCTGCTTGGAGCAACAGTAAGTCCAAGATCACCAGGATCTCTCCGGCTAGCTAGCTGGGGATCTTGGACTCGTCGCCTCTGGCACCACCAAGTCCAAGATCACCACCGCCGGATCTCCGTATATAGCTCAGCTGCCAGTGCTGTTTGCCATCTCGGCCGGGGCCTTTCCCTCCGGCGCCTCGTCGCTGACCAACGCCAGGCTGATCTTGCCGCGACCGTCGATATCAATGATCTCGACCTGCAGCTTGTCGCCGACCTTGACAACGTCCTCGACCTTGTTGACCCGCTTGCCCTGACCGAGCTTGCTGATGTGCACCAGGCCATCCTTGCCCGGCAACAAGGAGACGAACGCACCGAACGCGGCGGTCTTCACCACCGTGCCCAGGAACCGCTCCCCCACTTTCGGCAACTGCGGGTTGGCGATCGCGTTGATCCGATCGATAGCCGCCTGCGCGGACGGTCCGTCGGCCGCACCCACGTAGATCGTGCCGTCGTCCTCGATGGTGATCTCGGCACCAGTGTCGTCCTGGATGCCGTTGATCATCTGCCCCTTGGGCCCAATGACCGCGCCGATCTTGTCGACCGGGATCTTCACCACAGTGACGCGCGGTGCGTATGGGCTCATCTCGTCGGGGCCGTCAATCGCCTCGCGCATGACCTCGAGAATGAGCAGCCTGGCATCGCGGGCCTGGGTCAGCGCGCCGGCCAGCACTTCGGACGGGATGCCGTCGAGCTTCGTGTCTAGCTGCAGGGCAGTGACAAAGTCCTTCGTGCCAGCGACCTTGAAGTCCATGTCGCCGAAGGCATCCTCAGCGCCGAGGATGTCGGTCAGCGCGACATACTCCGTCGCGCCGTCGACGTTGTCGGACACCAGACCCATGGCGATACCCGCGACCGGCGCCTTCAGTGGTACCCCGGCGTTCAGCAGTGAGAGCGTCGAGGCGCAGACCGAGCCCATCGAGGTCGAGCCGTTCGAGCCCAGCGCCTCGGACACCTGCCGGATTGCGTATGGAAACTCCTCCCGGCTCGGCAGTACCGGCACCAGCGCTCGCTCAGCGAGCGCCCCGTGGCCGATCTCACGACGTTTTGGTGAGCCGACGCGGCCGGTCTCGCCCGTCGAGTACGGCGGGAAGTTGTAGTTGTGCATGTAGCGCTTCGTCCGCTGGGGGCTCAACGTGTCGAGCCTCTGCTCCAGCCCCAGCATGTTCAGCGTCGTGACGCCGAGGATCTGCGTCTCGCCGCGCTCGAACAGCGCCGACCCATGAACCCGGGGCACGACGTCGACCTCGGCCGACAGGGTGCGGATGTCCGCGATCCCGCGCCCATCGATGCGGATCTTGTCCCGCAGAATGCGCTGGCGGACAAGCTTCTTCGTCAAAGCGCGGAACGCGGGGCCGATTTCGCCTGCCCGCTCCGGGAATTGCGGCGCCACTCGCTCGCGGGTGAGCTCCTTGATCCGATCCAGCTCGGCTTCCCGATCCTGCTTGTCGGCGATCGTCAACGCCTGAGCCAGCGGCTCGGCCACCTCGGCGCTCACGGCGGCGAAGACGTCGTCCTCGTAGTCGAGGAAGACCGGATACTCCACCGTCGGCTTTGCTGCGACTTTGGCCAGTTCGGCCTGGGCGCGGCACAGCTCGGCGATGAACGGCTTGGCCGCCTCCAGCCCTGCCGCGACGACCTCCTCGGTCGGCCGAGTGGCCCCGCCGGCGATGAGCTCGATGGCGTTATCGGTCGCTTCGGCCTCCACCATCATGATCGCGACTTCGCCCGACTCGAGCACCCGGCCAGCGACGACCATGTCGAACGTGGCCCGCTCGAGTTCCCGGTAAGTGGGGAATGCGATCCACTGGCCGTCGATGAGTGCGACACGCGTCCCACCGATCGGTCCGCTGAACGGCAGGCCGGACAGTTGGGTGGACGCTGACGCCGCATTGATGGCCAGCACGTCATACGCATGGTCCGGATCGAGGGCGAGCACGGTAATGACGACCTGTACCTCGTTGCGCAGCCCCTTTACGAAGGACGGGCGCAGCGGCCGGTCGATGAGCCGGCAGGTGAGGATGGCCTCCTCGCTCGGACGTCCCTCGCGCCGAAAGAACGAGCCCGGTATGCGACCGGCGGCATACATTCGCTCCTCGACGTCGACGGTCAGGGGAAAGAAGTCGAGGCCCTCGCGTGGGGACTTACTGGCTGTCGTGGCCGACAGCACCATCGTGTCGTCGTCGAGATAGGCGACCGTGGACCCGGCTGCTTGCCGGGCGAGTCGTCCGGTCTCGAAGCGCACGGTGCGGGTGCCGAACGCGCCGTTGTCAATGGTGGCGACGGCCTCGTGGACCGCGGCGTGCGCAGACTCTGACGAGTGGGTCATGGATTTCCTTTCCTAGGCGGTCGGACTGACCGCCGGGTTGCGCCGTACTACGGCCGGGAAAGGAGCTGATCACCCATGCGGGAACCGGTCTTCGATCGAAGCGGCTGCGGACCTGGCGTAGGTCGGAGCCGCCACTACCGAGGACCGGCAGTCCGTTCGGCATCGGTGTCGCTCGGCATCCCGTCGCGTCCGGCTGGTAGCAATGATTCAGTTGTGGCGCAATGAGGGGAGCGATCCAGTCGGTTCGCTCCCCTCGTTGGTCACCGGCGGAGGCCCAGCCGCTCGATGACCGATCGATAGCGGCTGATGTCCGTCTTGGCGAGATAGTTGAGGAGCCGGCGCCGCTGGCCGACGAGAAGAAGCAGACCACGACGGCTGTGGTGGTCGTGTTTGTGGATCTTGAGATGCTCAGTGAGGTCACGGATGCGCTGAGAGAGCAGCGCGATCTGGACCTCGGCCGAGCCGGTGTCGCCGTCAGCCGAGCCGTACTCGGCAATGATGCGCTTCTTTACGTCGCTGGCCAGAGCCACAGACGACTCCCCTTCGGTCTCGGTGCAGGCGAGCCCCACCGGTCTGGGTCACGATGGGAGTGGACACACGCACTGCGGGCATGCGCTGTGCGCAACGCCACTTATCAGACTATCAGTGCAACGCTCGAGCCGCCCACTCGGCTCCATTACCCCAGCAGCGCGCGGGTTTGCTTGACGTCGTCTCGCATCTGGGCCACGAGTGCATCCACGCCGTCGAATCGCTCCATGCCGCGCAGCCGGTGTACGAACTCCACCCCGAGTCCGTCCCCGTACAGATCCCCGTCAAAGTCCAGGAGATAGGCCTCGACCCGGCGTTGGCGAACGTCGAATGTCGGATTCGTCCCAACCGAGATGGCCGCCATCCTAAGGGGCTCCAGGTCAGACGTTCTGCCCCACTCGTCGAGGCGGACGACCCGGCCGGCGTAGACGCCATCGGCCGGAACACACGCCCATTGGTCCGTCCGGAGATTCGCGGTCGGGAAACCGAGCTCGCGGCCGCGCTCGTCACCGCGTTCCACCAGACCGTCGAGGCGATGCGGCCGTCCCAGCGCCTCGGCGGCCGCCGCCACATCACCGGACTGAACGCAAGAGCGGACATAGGTGGCACTGATCGGCCCCTCGGACCCCCGCAGCAACGAGACACCGACGGCCCGGAATCCGAACGCGGCGCCGAGCTCGGTCAAGGTGCCTATGTCACCGCCGGCCTTGTGCCCGAACCGGAAGTTCTCCCCCACAACCACGCTGGCCGCATGCAGGTCGGCGACCAGGATCTCGTGCACGAACCCGGCCGGGGGCAGCTTTGAGAACTCGAGGCTGAAGGGCAACGCGCAGAACACGTCGACACCGAGCTGCTCGACCAGCTCAGCCCGCCTGACCATTGTCGTAAGTACCGGGGGATGCGAGCCCGGTCGGACGACCTCCGAGGGGTGCGGCGTGAAGGTCAGCACCACGCTCGGCACACCGAGCTGGGCCGCGTCGCGAACGGCATGCCCGATGATCTCCGCGTGTCCGCGGTGGACTCCGTCAAACACGCCGATCGTGACCACACACCGCCCCCAACCCGAGGGAACGGACGACATGCCATGCCAGCGCTGCACTCGGTCGAGGCTACCGGGCTCCGCTGCCGCAGCCAGCGAACACGGACGGGAGACGTCCGGAAACCT
>Ga0207665_10000658_pt1 | contig 23268 bp, 21 predicted proteins | sample LARL112metaG_FD_184351 | JGI IMG/M metagenome (GOLD analysis project Ga0207665, IMG submission 184351) | Corn, switchgrass and miscanthus rhizosphere microbial communities from Kellogg Biological Station, Michigan, USA - LAR L11-2 metaG... | ecosystem: Host-associated > Plants > Roots >... | reverse complement strand
AGCGCCCGCTGCCTGGTCTGCGCCCAGGTCAGCGCCTGCCATTCGGCGCCGGGAGCGTCCCGGTCGGAGTAGGCCGGCATTTCACCGGATTGCTCCGCCACGTCCCGCAGCTGATCGCAGAACGTCCGGCCCGCGATGCTCTGCTCCGTCTCCGTCCGTTCCCGCAGAATCTCCGAGGCCAACGCGTACCTCCTGATCGGCCGCCGGCGCTGCCCTGCTGCGTCGCCGCGTGCCGATAACGTACTTCGGGTGACGCCCGGGCGCGAGCCCGGCCCGGCGTAGCCTTCATGCAGCGGCGGCCGGAGGGACGGAAATGGCGGGCAGGACGGCCAGGCGGCGGATCATGCACATCGACGTGTCCGCGCCCGGTGCCGGGGAGACCCTGCTCGCGCACCGCCCCGACCTGCTGGCCGCGGAAGACCCGCTGGAGATCCGGGTCGATGGCCGGCCGCTGGCGGTCACCATGCGCACGCCGGGCGACGACATCGACCTGGCCGCCGGCTTCCTGGCCGGTGAAGGGCTGGTGCGGTCGGCCTGCGACATCGCATCGATCCGGATCTGCCGGGAGAGGCATGACCACCACGTGGGGACCGGCCCGGACGGGGCGGGAAGCCGCGGTGCCGGCCAGGGCAACGTCGCTGAGGTGACCCTGGCCGCCGGCGCGCAGATCGACGACGGCCAGGTGCGCCGCAACTTCCTCACCACGAGCGCGTGCGGGGTATGCGGGAAGGCCAGCATCGAGGCGATCAGGGTGCGGGCGCACTACGACGTGGCCGCCGACCAGACCCGCATCGACCCCCGCGTGCTCACCCGGCTGCCCGGCAGGCTGCACGACGCGCAGCGGGTGTTCGCCCGCACCGGCGGGCTGCACGCCGCCGCTGCGTTCGGCGCCGACGGCACGCTGCTGGCACTGCGCGAGGACGTGGGCCGGCACAACGCGGTGGACAAGGTGGTCGGCTGGGCGCTGCGCGAGGGCAGGCTGCCGCTGGCCGGCTGCATCCTGCTGGTGAGCGGGCGGGCGTCCTTCGAGCTGGTGCAGAAGGCCCTGGTGGCCGGCATGCCGATCGTGGCCGCGGTGTCTGCGCCGTCGTCGCTGGCGGCCGAGCTCGCCGACGAGGCCGGGATGACCCTGGTCGGCTTCCTGCGCGGCGGCTCGATGAACGTGTACACCGGGTCGAGCCGCATTTGCGCATCCTGATCCGACCGGGGAAGCCCACCGGGGCCCGCCAGGCCGGGACCGCTCGCGTCAGCGCAGTTCGCCGGCGTAGCGGATGCCGCCGGCCCGGATCTGGCCGCCGTCGATCGCGGCCTGCTCGTCCGCCTCGGTCGTGCCGGCCAGGTCGGCGAAGTAGAAGGGGCCGTACTCGCACGACCGCCGCGCGAATCGCTCACCGAGTGCGCCTATGACCGCCGCACCCGGGTGCAGGCCCTCCTCGGCCAGCCAGCCGCCGATGTAGGCCTCCCAGGACAGCCCGGAAGCGGCCCACTGGGCCCGGTGCCGCTCCAGCCAGCCCGGCTCATCCCCGGGATCGGCGGCTGGCAGCCGGGCGAAGCACCAGCGCGCGGTGGCCTCGTCGAACGCCTCGCTCGCCCACTCGATCACGACAGCGACACCACTCGTCGCCAGCACGGCGGCCATCCGGTCCAGCACCAGGTCCAAGCCGGCCACGTGGTGCAGCGAGGCCGAGGCCACCACGGCCTGTACCGGGCGCGGGGGGTGGTAGCTCTCGAACTCTTCCTGCCGGTACTCCGGTCCGGCCGGCGCCTCCGGGTCGACGCCGGTCGCGGTGTAGCCGTCCCGCAGCAGCGCGGGGACGAATCCGCCGCGCGTCCCGCAGCCGATCTCCAGCACTTCCGCCGGGGGGTCGGGCAGCGCCGTTCGGACGAAAGACCACCCGTAACCCAGCCACACCTCGTCCGGCGTCACTCCGGAATCGTACGCCGCCCGACATTCCTCCCGGCCCGGGAAGCGCGCGCTAGCTAACTGCCGGCGGCGCTTTCCGCCAGCCCCCGCCTGCGGCGGATGGCCCGGTCGATCGTGCCGAACAGGGCGTCCACGGCGATGCCGAGTACCAGGATCACGATCATGATCGCCATGGCGCTGGGCATGTCCGCCTGCTGCTGGTCGGTGGACAGCAGCACGCCGATCGACGAGGTGCCCGCGATGATAACCAGCAGCTCGCCGGCCATCAGGCTGCGCCAGGCGAAGGCCCAGCCCTGTTTGAGCCCGGCCACGAAGGTCGGCAGCGAGGCCGGCAGGATCAGGTGCCGGTACAGCGCGAAGCCACGCAGCCCCATGGTCTTGCCCGCCCGCAGCAGCAGCGGCGGCGTGTAGTCCACCCCGGCGATCAGGCCGTTGGCGATCGACGGGGCCGCGCCGAGCACGATGACGAACAAGATCGCCGACGTGTTCAGCCCGAAGAAGATGATCGCGAACGGGAACCAGGCGATCGACGGCATCGTCTGCAGTCCGGTGATCAGCGAGCCGACCCCGGCGCGCAGCGGCTTGATCCTGGACACCAGCGCGCCGACGACCGACCCGATGATCAGGGCGAGCCCGAAGCCGACGACGGCCCGCTGCAGCGTGGTGCCGATGGCCTGCCAGAGCAGGGCGTGCTGCATCTGGCCCCACAGGTTGGCCAGCACGGTCGCCGGTCCGGGGAAGATGATCGCTGACTTGAAGCCACTGAGGTAGACCACTTCCCAGACGCCCAGCGCGAGCGCGATCGCCAGCAGCTTGGGCCAGACCGCTCCGAGCGCCTTGCCGCCGGTCCCGCGGCGCAAGAAGTCCCGTCCCGGCTGCGGGGCCAGCTCGAGGTTGTCCAGGCCGGACAGCGGGTCGAGCGATGTCTCAGCGGCCATGGGAAGCCATCTCCTCACGCAGCCGGTCGGTCATGTGGGCGCCGAGCTCGGCGATCTCCGGCGAGTCCATCCGCCGGGGGCGCTCGATGCCCACCGGGATCTCCTCGATCACGCGCCCGGGGCGGCTGCTCAGCACGATCACCCGGTCGCCCAGCCGGGCCGCCTCCCGGACGTTGTGCGTCACGAACAGCACGGTCAGCTCGCGCTCGGCGCAGATCCGCTCGAGCTCCTCGTGCAGCAGGTCGCGGGTCATCGCGTCCAGAGCGCCGAACGGCTCGTCCATGAGCAGCACGTCGGCGTCCTGAGCCAGCGCGCGGGCCAGCGCGACCCGCTGGCGCATGCCGCCGGACAGCTCGTGCGGCCGCTTGCCGCCGAAGCCGCTGAGGTGAACGGTCTGCAGCAGCTCGGCGGCGCGGGCGCGCCGCTCCTGCTTGGGCACGCCGCGGGCGCGCAGCGCCAGCTCGACGTTTCTCGACGAGGTCAGCCAGGGAAACAGGGCCGGCTCCTGGAACATGAGCGTGACCCGCTTGCCGCCGGTGGCGACCTCGCCGGCGGTGGCCGAGTCGAGGCCGGCCACCAGCGAGAGCATCGTGCTCTTGCCGCAGCCGGAGGCGCCGATCAGGCAGACGAACTCCCCGGGCTGCACGGCCAGCGACACCTTGTCCAGCGCCAGCAGCGACGACCGGCCCTTCCCGTAGACCTTGGAGACCTCGGTGAGCCGGACGGCCGCGGTCCCGGCCCCCCGCGTCGATGCGGAGGACCGGGACACCTCGGATGAGGGCGGCGACCCGGGGGCAGGCGGCCCGGACGCCTGCGGCGGCGCCACACCCCGCTGCGTCACGCTCACGAGCCGACCTGGGGCTCGCCCGCCGCCTTGAGCAAAGTGTTCAGCGGGCCGAGATCGTAGATGCCGTTCAGGTTGACCGGCTTCAGCAGGCCCACGGCCACCGCCTCCTTCGCGTCCTGTGAGAGCGAGGCCGCGTCCGGGTCGTTGGTGAACGTGATCAGCTTGAACGCCGCGGGCAGCACGCCGGGCTTGATGCCCTTGCCGACCAGCTTGGTCAGCTCGGCGTTGGCGGCCGCCTGGGCGCCCGCGGGATTCTGCTTGATGTAGTCATTCGCCTTGATCTGGCCCTTGAGCAGGCCGTTGACCACGCTGGGGTGCGCGGCCAGGAAGCTCTGCGTCACGACCAGGTTGGTGGTCACCCCGGGCTCGGTGTACAGGGTGTGCCCGCCGGCCTGGATCATCTCGACGTTGTACGGCGACGGCTCGGAGCCGCCGGCGATCTGATTGGACTGGAACTCAAGCACCGCGTCCGAGTTGGTCTGCGTCGGCTTGATCGGGACATCGCCGCCCCCGGTCGGGGTGGTGGTCAGCCCGTTCTGCTTCAGCCAGTAGCGCAGCGCCACGTCCTGCGTGTTGCCGAGCGACGGCGAGGCCATGGTCTTGCCCTTGAGCTGAGCGGGGCTCGTGATGTTCTTCTTCACCACGACCGAGGCGCCGCCGGTGGCCACGCCAGAGATGATCTTGATGGCCTTGCCGCTGGACTTCTGCCAGGCGTTGATGGCCGGGTTCGGGCCCACATACGCCGCGTCGAGCTGGTTGGCCAGGATCGCGGTGGTCTCTTCGGTACCAGAGCTGAAGATCTGCACCTTGAGGGTGACGTTCTTGCCCAGGGTCTGCGTGAAGATGCCCTTGTTCACCCCGACCAAGGCGGGGGCGTGCGTGATGTTGGCGAGGAAGCCCAAGCGCAGCGTGACGTGCGCATCTCCCCCGGAGGCTGACGTGCCTGACGAACCTGACGAGCTGCACGCGGCCGCCAGTGCGACGGTCGCGGCCACTCCTGCAGCAGCAAAGATTTTCCGCATGTATCCGCTCTTTTATGATCGAGATGATAGGGAAACGCTGTGAGAATACTACAAAGACGGCCATCGCAACAATCCCCCCATTGCAGACCGGCGTGATCGGGTTTTGCCCCGGCCCCGCGGGCGGCCCCGCCCGGCTGCGCACCGGGCTAGGTTCTGGCCATGATCGCCTAATCGCCGCCGGGCGTGTTGGTCTCCAGGCCGAGCACCGAGTGGAACCTGGACAGGCACGCCTGCAAATGCGCCAGGTCACCCGTGCCGGCCGAACCCACCTGATAGCGCACGTTGTACAGCTCGTCGGATGCCTTGCCGTCGGTCGGCAGCGGCTCGGGCACGGCCCGGGGGATGTGCGAGCAGGCCGCGCGGACCTGCAGCCGGACCGCGGCGGGCGTGTTGTTACGGAAGATCACGACCTCTTCCTGCTGGCCCAGGCTCTTGTCGAATTGCGCGCAGCCGGCCACCGTCAGGGCGGCCAGCCCGGCCAGCGCGGCCACGATCACCGCACGGCGCCCGGGAAGCCGCCGGCGCGGGCGAAGCCGGTGATTGGCTGGCACGGCAGCCAGCATACGCACGGCTCCTCCACTTCCCAGCCGGTACCGTACCGGCAGGGAAAGCGCAGGCCGCCTGGGGCGGGAGGACACGTGGCGGGACGCATCGAGGACTACGCCATCATCGGCGACATGCAGTCGGCCGCGCTCGTCGGCCGCGATGGCTCGATCGACTGGCTCTGCCTGCCCCGGTTCGATTCCCCCGCCTGCTTCGCCAGCCTGCTGGGTGACGACCGGCACGGTCACTGGCGCATTGCCCCGCCGGTCGGTGTCGGCCAGGCGAGCCGCGCCTATCAGGGCGAGACGCTGATTCTCCAGACGCAGTGGCAGACGGCCGCCGGCACCGCCAGGGTGATCGACTTCATGCCGCGCCGGGACGAGGCGGCGCCCGCCCTGGTGCGGATCGTCGAGGGCGTGCGCGGGACGGTGGAGCTGGACTGCGTGCTGCGGGTGCGCTTCGGCTACGGCCAGGTCGTGCCCTGGGCGCGGCGCATCGACGGCAGCATCAACGCCGTGGCCGGCCCGGACTCGATATGGCTCAGCACGCCGGTGAGGCTGGCCGGGCGGGACATGGAGCACCGCGGCACGTTTACCGTGACCGCGGGGCAGCGGATCCCGTTCGTCCTGACCTGGGTCGAGTCCCACCACGGCCAGCCGGATACCTGCGACGCCGGGGTGGTCCTGGAAGAGACCAGGCAGTACTGGGCCGACTGGGTGTCGAGGTGCACCTACCAGGGCCGCTACCGTGACGCGGTGATCCGCTCGCTGATCACGCTCAAGGCACTGACCTACGAGCCGACCGGCGCGATCGTGGCCGCGGCCACCACGTCGCTGCCCGAGGACGTCGGCGGCACCAGGAACTGGGACTACCGGTACTGCTGGCTGCGGGATGCCACGATCACCCTGGAGGCCCTGCTCAGGACGGGATACACCGATGAGGCCGATGCGTGGCGGCAGTGGCTCTGCCGCGCCATCGCCGGTGACCCGGCCGACGTGCAGATCATGTACGGGGTGGCCGGCGAGCGGCGGCTGGCCGAGTGGGAAGCCGAATGGCTGCCCGGCTACGAGGGCTCGGTCCCGGTCCGGATCGGCAACGCCGCGGTGAACCAGCGGCAGCTCGACGTGTACGGCGAGGTGATAGACGCGCTCGCCCTGGCCCGCCGGTCGGGCATTCCCGCCGACCGGCATGCCTGGTCGCTGCAGCGCGCGCTGCTCGACTTCCTGGAGAAGCACTGGTCCGAGCCGGACGAGGGGCTGTGGGAAGTCCGCGGCCCGCGGCGCCATTTCGTGCACTCCAAGGTCATGGCCTGGGTGGCTTTCGACCGGGCCGCCGAGGCCGTGGCGGGCGGCCTGCCCGGCCCGGCCGCCCGCTGGTATCGGCTGCGCGACCAGATCCACCGCGAGATCACCCAGCAGGGCTACAACCGCGAGCGCGGCGCGTTCACCCAGTACTACGGGGCCGACACGCTGGACGCGTCCGTGCTGCTCATGGCCGGTGTCGGGTTCCTGCCGCCGGACGATCCCCGGCTGGTCTGCACAGTGGACGCGATCGCCCGCGAGCTGACCACCGGCGGCCTGGTGCGCAGGTACCAGCTGAGCGCCGACGGCCGGTCCGCGGTCGACGGGCTCCCCGGCTCCGAGGGCGCCTTCCTGGCCTGCAGCTTCTGGCTCGCCGACGCGCTGCAGGCGATCGGCCGCTACGACGAGGCTGTCGGGTTGTTCGAGCGGCTCCTGGGGCTGCGCAACGACCTCGGCCTGCTGAGCGAGGAATACGATCCGCGCTACCGCCGGCTGGTGGGCAACATGCCCCAGGCGTTCAGTCACATGCCGCTGATCCAGGCCGCGCTGAACCTGGATAATCACGATGGTCATCACCGGCGCCGGCCGGCCGGGAGGGCGCCCCGCTAGATCGCTCGCGGGCGGGCCGCGTGTGACGTTGCCGCCACGGTTTCGATGTCCAGTCCTTGACGCTGCCTTGGCAATGTCACACTGGGGGACAACCATGCGAACTCTACACATATTGGTTGTGAACGGCCGGAACGTCCGGCAGCCCGTGTTCGTGCTCGGGGCACCGCACTCGGGGGCTGATCTGGTCGCGCGCGCGCTCAAGCGCTCGGCCGGCTTCCACGTCACGATGGGGCAGCCCAGCGTGCGGCGTGTCGTCCACGCGTTCGCACGGCGGCCCTCGATCGTCCGCGGCCGCGGCGAGGCGGCGTCGGCCGTGTTGCGGGATGCCTTCGCCCAGGCCTGGCAGGTGAGCGCGCACGGGTGCCTGTACTGCAGCCCCTCGTGCCGGCTGGCCGGCGGAGTAGGGTCGGTGGGCCCGTGCGTGACCGACCGCACGATTACGAGGTACGGCGACGGGTCTCCGGACTTGCTATACAGCGCCGAGATGCTCGTCAGCGCCTTCCCCGATGCCCGCTTCGTCCAGGTGATCAGGGACGGCCGGGACGCGGTGGCAGGCATGCTCGCCGACACCGACACGCTGGCCTGGTTCCAGCCCGGCTTCGCTAACCTGGACACCGAGTTCCCGAATCCCTTCCTGGGGGTCGAGAACGAGACCGACCGCGCCGGATGGACCGAACTATCCCTCGCGGGCAAGTGCGCGATGAGGTGGAGGTCGGCCGTGCGGGTATCCGCCCGGCTGCGCGCCACCCTGTCCGCGCAGCAGCTGACCACGATCCGCTACGAGGAACTTGTGACCAAGCCAGAGAACACGGCCGGCCTGGTGTCGGAATTCGTCGGCGCCGAGGTCTCGGCCGTAGCGCTGCGGGACCCCGTCCCGCAGGTCGCCCCCGAGCCTGGCTCCTGGCGCCGCACGCTCAGCGCGGAGCAGGCCACCGAGGTGGAGAAGGTCGCGGGCGCCGAACTGCGCCGGGTCGGGTACGGCGGCTGAGGCGATGAAACTGCCACGCAGGCGCCGCGAGAATCCCGAAGCGAGCCCCGCCGAGTCGGCGCCCGAGGCCGCGTCAGACACCCCGGACGCACCGGACGCGCCGGCGACAGCGGCGGACGCGCCGGCGACAGCGGCGGACGCGCCGGCGACAGCGCCGGACGCGCCCGCGGACACCTCGGCCGACCGCACCGCGGACGCGACGACGGCGGCCCAGCCCGCCGCGCGGTCCCGCGTCTCGGCCGCCCGCAGCCCCGGCGGCGGCCTGCGCAACCGGATGCGGCGGTTCTTGCAGCAGCCGGGAACCGTCGATCTCACCCCGTACCGCAAGCTGCTGCCGCAGATCGCCGAGGACGAGGAGCGGCTGCGCGGCCTGTCCGATGCGGAGCTGACCGAGGCGGCCGGCGACGCGGCCGAGGACGCCCAGCTCTGCGCGGTGGGCCGCGAGGCGTCCCGGCGGGCCCTGGGTGAGCGCCCCTTCGACGTGCAGCTGATCGGCACCATGGCCATGCTGTCCGGCCAGGTCGCGGAGATGGCCACCGGCGAGGGCAAGACGCTGGCCGGCGCGATCGCCGCGGCCGGCTACGCCCTGTCCGGGCGGTCCGTGCACGTCGTAGCGGTCAACGACTACCTAGCCCGGCGCGACGCCGAATGGATGCGCCCGGTCTACGACCTGATGGGCGTCAGCGTCGGCTGGATCAACCAGTCATCCACCCCCGAGGAGCGCCGCCAGGCCTACGCGGCCGAGGTAACCTACGCGCCGGTCAGCGAGATCGGCTTCGATGTGCTCCGCGACCGGCTCGCCCTCCGGGGGGAGGACAGGGTCACCGCTCCCCCGGACGTGGCGCTGGTCGACGAGGCGGACTCGGTGCTGATCGACGAGGCTCGGGTACCGCTGGTGCTGGCCGGGGCGGCCGAGGAGGGGAGCGCGGATGAGGCCATGGCCGAGATCGTCCGCGGGCTGGACCCCGAGACCGACTACGAGATCGACGAGGACGCCCGCAACGTACAGCTCACCGAGGCCGGCGCGAAAGCGGCAGAGAAGGCGCTAGGCGACGTCGACCTCTATACCGAGGAGCACCTCGGCACGCTCACCCGGCTCAACGTGGCGCTGCACGCCCACGCGCTGCTGCAGCGCGACGTCGACTACATCATCACCGGCGAGAAGGTCCGCCTGGTCAGCGAGTCGCGCGGCCGGGTGGCCTGGCTGCAGCGGCTGCCCGACGGCCTGCACGCCGCGGTCGAGGCCAAGGAGGGGCTGAGCGCGACCGACACCGGCGAGATCCTGGACAGCATCACGATCGAGTCGCTGATCAGGAGCTACCCCACGCTGTGCGGCATGACCGGCACCGCGGTGGCCGTCGGAGAACAGCTGCGCGAGTTCTACGGCGTCGAGGTCGCGGTGATCCCGCCGAACGTGCCGTGCATCCGCGACGACGAGCCGGACCGCCTGTACGAGACGGCCGAGGCCAAGGAAGACGCGATCACCAAGCAGGTGGCGGACGCGCACGAGACCGGGCGCCCGGTGCTGATCGGGACCCTGGACGTCGCCGAGTCCGAACGGCTGGCGGCCCAACTCGAGCGCGAGAGCCTGCCCTGCGTGGTGCTGAACGCCAAGAACGACGCCGAGGAAGCCGCCATCATCGCCGAGGCCGGCGCGCGCGGGGCGATCACCGTGTCCACCCAGATGGCCGGGCGCGGCACCGACATCAAGCTGGGCGGCAGCTCGGGCGACCGGGACGAGGTCGCCGGGCTCGGCGGGCTGCTGGTCATCGGCACCGGCAGGCACGAGAGCAGCAGGCTGGACTACCAGCTCAGCGGGCGGGCCGGCCGCCAGGGCGACCCCGGCGGGTCGGTGTTCTTCGCCAGCATGGAGGACGACCTGATCACCCAGTACGCGCCGGATACCGCGCCGCCGGACGAGGTCGATGACGACGGACTGGTCGCCGACGCCGGGGCGTACTGGAGCCTGGGTCACGCGCAGCGCGTCGCCGAGGGGGTCAACCTCGAGATCCACCGCAACACCTGGCGCTACAACAAGCTCATCGAGGAGCAGCGGCGGATCGTGCTGGATCACCGGGATGAGGTGCTGCGCACCGACACCGCGCTGAAGACGCTGGGCGAGCGCTGCCCGAAGCGGCTCGAGGAGCTGAGCGAGACGCTGGACGAGGACGTGCTCACCGAGGCCGCGCGGCAGATCACGCTCTACCACCTCGACCGCGGCTGGGCAGAGCACATCGCCGACCTGGCCGACGTGCGGGAGGGCATCCACCTGCGCGCGCTCGGCCGTGGCATGGATCCGCTCGATGAGTTCCACAAGGCCGCGGTGGCCAGCTTCAACCACCTGTTCGACGAGACCGCGCAGCGGTCCGCGGAGTCGTTCGAGACCGTGCCGATCACCGCGGACGGCGCCGACCTCGGCGCGGCCGGCCTCAAGCGGCCCAGCGCGACCTGGACCTACCTGGTGCAGGACAATCCGTTCGGCACCGACATCGACCGCGCCCTGCGCAGCGTCGGCCGCCTGCTCGGCCGCCCCCGCCCCGGCAGCTGAGGGCAGCCTCGCCGGCGGTCATCGCCCTACGTGGTCGATGTGCCATGGCCTCCCTCATGGCGCCGGCGATGTGCCATCGACCACAGGGCGAGAGGCGGCCGGGGCGGGCTCTGCGGAGCCTGCGGCCATTCCTAGCGCGGGTCGGCGGCGGTGAGCGGCTCCTGGTGGGCGAACTGAGTCCGGTAGAGCTCGGCGTACAGGCCGCCCGCGGCCAGCAGCTCGTCGTGCGTGCCGCGCTCGCGCACCCGGCCGGCCTCGATGACCAGGATCTGGTCGGCCTGCCTGATGGTGGACAGCCGGTGCGCGATGACCAGCGACGTCCGGCCGGCCAGCGCGGTCGCCAGCGCGCGCTGCACCGCCGCCTCGGATTCGGAGTCCAGGTGCGCCGTGGCCTCGTCCAGCACCACCACCGAGGGGTGCTTGAGCAGCAGCCGGGCGATGGCCACCCGCTGCTTCTCCCCGCCGGACAGCCGGTAGCCGCGGTCGCCCACCACCGTGTCCAGACCGTCAGGAAGGCCGGAGATCAGCTCCCAGATCTGGGCCGCCTGGCAGGCCAGGATGAGCTCGCGCTCGGAGGCGTCCGGGCGGGCGTAGGCCAGGTTGGCGCGGATCGTGTCGTGGAACAGGTGCGCGTCCTGGGTGACCACGCCGACCGCCGCGTGCAGCGAGTCCAGGGTGAGGTCGCGGACATCGTGCCCGCCGATCCGGACCGCGCCGGAGCCCGCGTCATACAGCCGGGAGACCAGGTGCGTGATCGTGGTCTTGCCCGCACCCGACGGGCCGACCAGCGCGGTGAGCTTGCCCGCCGCGGCACGGAAGCTGACGTCGTCCAGGATCAGCTGGCCGGCGTCGGCCCGTTCGGTGCCCTTGATGGCGATCGACTCCAGCGAGGCCAGCGAGACCTCGCTGGCCTTCGGATAGCGGAACGACACGTTGTCGAACTCGATCTCGGGCGAGGAGCCGTTGACCGGCGCGGACGCCGGGGCGGGCAGCGGCACGGCACCGGGCCGCTCGTCGATGAGCGGCTTGAGGTCGAGCACCTCGAACACCCGGTCGAAGCTGACCAGCGCGGTCATCACCGTCACCTGCACGTTGGACAGCGACATGATGGGGCCGTACAGCCGGTTCAGCAGGGTGGCCATCGCGACCAGCGTGCCGATCTGGAAGGTGCCGGCGATGACCAGGCTGCCGCCGACCCCGTAGATCATCGCGGTCGCTATCGAGGCCAGCAGGGTCAGCGAGATGAACAGCACGCTGCCGTAGACCGAGGTGACCACGCCGATGTCCCGCACCCGCCCGGCCCGGTTGCTGAACAGGTCGGACTCCTCACGGGGCCGGCCGTACAGCTTGGCCAGCATGGCACCCGCCACGTTGAACCGCTCAGTCATGGTGGAGCCCATCTCGGCGTCGAGCTGCATCGATTCCCGGGTGAGCCGCTGCAGCCTGCGCCCGATCAGCTTGGCCGGCAGGATGAACAATGGCAGCATGACCAGCGCGATGAGCGTGACCAGCCAGGAAAGGTAGAACATCGTGATCAGCACGAGAACCAGCTGGATCACGCTGGACACCACCGAGGACAGCACGCTGGTGAGCGCCTGCTGGGCGCCGATCACGTCGCTGTTCAGCCTGCTTACCAGCGAGCCGGTCTGTGTGCGGGTGAAGAACGCGATCGGCTGGCGCTGCACGTGGCTGAAGACCTCGGTGCGCAGGTCGTAGATCAGGCCCTCGCCGATCCGCGAGGAGTACCAGCGCTGGGCGAAGCCGAGGAACGCGTCGAGCAGCGCGATCCCGGCCACCAGCCCGGCCACCGCTGCGACGACGGTGGTGTCGTGCTTCAGGATCCCGTCGTCGATCAGCACCCGCAGCAGCAGCGGATAGGACACCGTCGCTACCGCGTCCAGGATGGTGACGAGCAGGAAGAGCGCGATCTGCCAGCGGTAGGGCCTGGCGTAGGTCGCGATCCGGCGTACGGTGCCCGGCTTGATCCGCTGTTTGGTGATGTTGGGGTCGCGAGTGAACCCGCGCATCATCATCCAGGCGCCATGCCCACCGCCGTACATGACCGGGGCAACCTCCGTGCGGGCCGGGTTCTTCCTGTGTCAGCCGACAGCGAACCGCGGCGCACCGGCCCGGGCCCCTCCAGGCCGCCTCTCGGCCTAGCCCTTGAGCCGTTCGCGCTGCAGTTCCGCCTGGATCCGGCGCTCGGCGGCCGACTGCTCTTCGAGCGTATGGCGCGGCGCCAGGCCGAGCAGTTCTTTTACCGCCCGCGCGGTCGCGGCGTCGGTGGCCAGCAGCGCCGCGGTCAGGTCGGCCACCGCGGCGTCGAGCCCGGCGGCGGGCACGACGAGCTCGGCCAGCCCGAGCTCACGCGCCTCGCCGGCGTCCACGGTCCTGGCGGTGAGGCACATCTCCAGTGCGCGGGGCAGCCCCACGATGTCCACCAGCGGCTTGCTGCCGGTCAGGTCGGGGACCAGGCCCAGCGCGGGCTCCTTCATGCAGACCCTGGCGTCGTCGGCGAACACCCGCAGGTCACACGAGAGGGCCAGCTGGAACCCGGCGCCGATCGCGTGTCCGCGCACGGCCGCGACCGAGACGATCTCGGGCCGGCGCAGCCAGCTGAACCCGGCCTGGCAGTCGGCGATCCAGGCCTCGAAGCCCGCGCCCCGGGGATCGGGCAGCGGCTCCTCCCCCGCAACCCCCCCGGCGGACAGCAGCCGCAGGTCGATGCCGGCCGAGAACGTCTCGCCCTCCCCCCTGATCACTACGACGCGCACCTCGGGCGGCAAGGCACGGCCGATCCCGGCCAGCCCGCGCCACATGCCCGGGGTCATCGCGTTGCGCCGGCGGGGGCGATCAAGCGTCACGGTCGCGACCGCCGCGGCCGCGCCCGCGCCCGCGGCCTGCTCACGCGTATCGATGTCCAGCCGGAGCCCGGCCCGTTCCAGGTCAGCTGGCGCTATGGACATGAGATCCCCCGGGTGGCCGGCGAGGCGCACCAGTCCCCGACCGGCGGGTGCTCAGCGTCTGGCCTTGGCCTTGCCGCGGGTCGCGCCGCCGCGACCGCGGAGGGTGACGCCGGTCTCGCTCAGGATGCGGTGCACGAAGCCGTACGACCGGCCGGTCGCCGCGGCCAGGGAGCGGATGCTCTCTCCCGCGTCGTACCTCTTCTTCAGGTCCGATGCGAGCTTGGTGCGGTCAGCACCGGTCACCCGGGTGCCTTTCTTGAGGGTCTCGGTCACGCGTACCTCCCGTGATAAAGAGTGACCGCTGCGTCACCACTTCTCGCCATGATCACTCATGAAAGTGAGATCGGCTAGCCACTTGCAGGCAAATGATCAGTATCTTTTTCTGCGCGCCGGCCGCGTCGCCCGTCCCCGCTCAGGCCAGCGCCACGAGCTCGCTCAGGTCGTCGCTCCAGGCGTCTTCCACCCCGTCGGGCAGCAGCACGACGCGCTCGGGGCCGAGCGCCTCGACGGCACCCTCGTCGTGCGTCACGAGCACGATCGCGCCTTTGTAGGCGCGCAGCGCGGCCAGGATCTCCGCCCGGCTGGCCGGGTCGAGGTTGTTGGTCGGCTCGTCGAGCAGCAGCACATTCGCTCCGGACACCACGAGGATGGCCAGCGCGAGCCTGGTCTTCTCGCCGCCCGACAGCACGCCGGCCGGCTTGTTCACGTCGTCGCCGGGGAACAAGAACGAGCCGAGGATGCGCCGTAGCTCGGGCTCGGCGAGCGCGGGCGCGGCCGACCGCATGTTCTCCATGACCGTGCGGCTCACGTCGAGCGTCTCGTGCTCCTGGGCGTAGTAGCCGAGCCTGAGCCCGTGCCCGGGCCTGACCGTTCCGGCATCGGGCACGTCCAGCCCGGCCAGCAGCCGCAGCAGCGTCGTCTTTCCCGCGCCGTTCAGCCCGAGCACGACCACGCGGCTGCCCGCGTCCACGGCGATGTCGACGCCGGAGAAGACATCAAGCGAGCCGAACGACTTCGCCAGCCCGGCCGCGGTCAGCGGGGTGCGCCCGCACGGCGCGGGCACCGGGAAGCGGAGCTTGGCGACCTTGTCGGCCCTGACCTCGGCGGGCAGCACGGACAGCAGCCGCTCGGCTCGGCGCTGCATGACCTTGGCCGCCGTAGCCTTTGTCGCCTTGGCCCGCATCTTGTCCGCCTGGGCCTGCAACGCGGCCGCCTTGCGCTCGTTGGTCGCCCGCTCGCGGCGGCGCCGTGCCTCATCGGTCTCGCGCTGCGCCAGGTAGGCCTGCCAGCCCAGGTTGTACTGGTCCAGCGCGCAGCGCTGCGCGTCCATCCGGAACACCTTGTTGACCACCGCGTCGAGCAGGCCGGCATCGTGGCTGATCACCACCAGCCCGCCGCGGAACGCCCGGAGATGGTCGCGCAGCCAGCCGACCGAGTCGGCGTCGAGGTGGTTGGTGGGCTCGTCGAGCAGCAGCGTCTGCGCCCCGCCGAAGAGAATCCTGGCCAGCTCGACCCGCCTGCGCTGGCCGCCGGACAGCGTATGCAGGGGCTGGCTGAGCACCCGCCCGGGCAGGCCCAGGCTGGCGGCCAGCGATGCTGCCTCCGCCTGCGCGGCGTATCCCCCCAGGACGGTCAGCCGTTCCTCGAGGTGCCCGTACCGGCGCACCGCGGCGTCACGCTGGCCCGGGTCCGCCGCCGCCATCTGCTCCTCGGCCGCGCGCATCGCGCCGAGCAGCTCGTCCAGGCCACGGGAGGACAGCACGCGGTCCATGGCCAGCACGTTCAGGTCACCGGTGCGCGGGTCCTGCGGCAGGTAGCCCACGGATCCAGATCGCCGCACGGTGCCTGCGGCCGGCTGGGCCTCGCCCGCGAGCACCTGGGCCAGCGTGGTCTTGCCCGCGCCGTTCCTGCCGACCAGTCCGACCCGGTCGCCGGGCGCGATCTGGAAGCTCGCCTCGTGCAGCAGCAGGCGCGCGCCCGCGCGCAGCTCGATGTCCTTCGCCGTAATCATCTGAGTTGCCACTCCGGAAATTGGGACAAAACGGACCTCGCGTGACACACGCCACCCCCCGCCGGGGCGGGTCCGTCAAACACAGAGGGACAACATGCCACCAATTATACGGGAGCCCGCTTCGCGGCCCGCTCAATTTCCGGCCGTGATCCCTCAGCCCGGTTCGGTGAGCCGGATCCTGATCGCGCTGAACATGCGCGGGGTATCGCGCAGCACGGTCAGCCGGGGATCCGGAACAGTGAGGAACCCGTCGACGGCCAGCTCGAAGAACCGGTTGAGCCGCGGGTCGGCGCGCAGCGCCTCGACCGCCCGGCGGTCGCCGCCGAGGACCACGGCGTCAAGCTCGCCGCCGAACGGCCCGAGCACCGCGACCGCGGTGTTCGCCGCGGCGGACAGCGCCTCGGCGGCCTGCTTCTCCCGGCGGCGGGCAAACCGATGCTGCGACGTGCCCCCCGCCGCGCTGCGGCCGTGCACCAGCCGGGATCCCACCTTCGAGGCGGCCAGCCGCGGCGGCGAACCGGCGAACACCCCCGCGGCGTAGCCCCCTAGGCGGACCAGCAGCACGCCCACCGTCCGGGGAGCCTGCGCGTGGCTCGCGATCAGGCCGGCGGTGGCGACCGCGGCGGCTGGGACGCCGGCGGGCAGCGGCGGGAAGGGCACGTGGCACTCGGCCACCGCCCCGTCCTCGGCCGCGAACGTCACCACCTCGCGCCTGCTCGCCGCCACCGTGACGCTCGGATGACGGTCGGCGAACGACGCCACCCAGGTGACCAGCCGCTGCGGTGCGACCTCAACCCATCGTCCGCCGCCGCGCGCCGGGTGCTTCACCGCACACCACCTCCTCCGCGCTGGCCCAGGAACCGGATCGAGACTAGCGAGGCAGGCGCCCGGCTCGGAATCGATCACGCAGCGCCGGCCTTGACGGGACAGGGAGTAAGGCCGACGATCGCGGTAGGAGGGCCCGGGCTCAGCCGGACAACGAGGAGGAATTTCGTGATGCGTGCCGCCCGCCATTCTGGTTCTGCCCAGCCCCGCCCGGCAGGGGGCTGCCCCCGAAGGGTCCTCGGGGTCACGATCGCCCGCTGGCTGAGGCGCCCGGGCTCGTTACTGGCGGCCGCCGTGCTCGCCGGATCCGGGTTCGCGATCGCCCCGGCCGGCGCCGCGGGCGCGGCCGCCGCGAGCCCGGCCGGGCCCGCGTCCTCACCGGCCTGCCCGGATGCGAACGTCCCCGCCTTCGGCCCCAACGTCTGCGTCTTCAACGACACCATGAGCCAAGCGGCCATCCAGAACGACCTCAACAACATCGCCACCCAGCAGGTCCCCGTGGCCAGCCAGTTCGACAGCCAGCGTTATGCCATCTTCTTCCTGCCCGGCACCTATGGGTCAGCCGCCAGCCCCCTGGTGTTCCAGGTCGGTTACTACACCGAGGTAGCGGGCCTGGGCTTCGCGCCCGGGGACACGGTGATCAACGGGGCCATCGACGTGTTCAACAACCTGTGCACGCCCGGCACCAGCGACTGCAACTCCGACGACAACTTCTGGCGGTCGCTGTCCAACCTCACCCTCAACGTGCACCTGCCGAGCTCGCCGCCGGCCTACGCGCCGCCGACCCTGGACCCATTCGGCGCCGGCTGCGCCAATAGCGCGGAGTTCTGGTCGGCATCCCAGGCCGCGCCCATCCGGCGGACCATCGTCAACGGCAGCGTCGTCTTCCAGGACTACTGCGCGAACAACAACTTCGCCAGCGGCGGTTTCATCGCCGACAGCCAGGTCAGCGGCAACCTCAACTTCTTCGGCAACCAGCAGTACATGGTGCGCGACAGCAGCATCGGCGGAGCCGCCGGCTGCCCCCAGGGGCTCTGGAACATGGTCTACTCCGGGGTGCAGGGCGCGCCGGCGCCGGTGTTCACCGGCCAGTGCGAGCAGAACACGGTGCTGCCGACGAGTCCGGTCACCGAGGAAGAGCCGTTCCTGTACACCGACTCCGGCGGCGGTTACCAGGTGTTCGTGCCCGCGGTTCGTCACGATTCGTCCGGCCCCTCCTGGGCCGGAGGCAGCGAAGCGGGCAGCTCACTCCCGCTGTCGAGGTTCTTCGTGGCCAGCCCGGGCACGCCCACGGCCGCGATCAATGCCGCGCTGGCCCGGGGCCGGGACCTCATCCTCACGCCCGGGATTTACAACCTTGATCAGCCCATCGTGGTCAGCCACCCCGACACGGTCGTGCTCGGGCAGGGCTTTGCCACCCTGGTCCCGCAGCACGGCAACCCCGCCATGATCGTCGTCCCCGACCAGGGGGTGAAGCTCTCCGGGCTCATCATCGACGCCGGACCGGTCACCTCGCCGGTCCTGGTCTCGGTGGGAACGCCCGCGCCGGGCTCGGGCACCGCCAGCGACCCCGACCTGGTCCAGGACGTCTTCTTCCGCATCGGCGGCGCCGAAACCACGAAAGTGGGGGCCACGGTCAGCCTGCTGGACAACGCGGACAACTCGATCATCGACGACGTCTGGGCCTGGCGCGCCGACCACGGCAACCTGGTGGGCTGGACCGACAACACGGCGAGTACGGGGGTCGTGGTCACCGGGGACGGCGTGACGTCCTATGGCCTGGCCGTCGAGCACTACCAGAAGAACGAGGTGATCTGGAGCGGCCAGGGCGGCACGAACATCTTCTTCCAGAACGAGCTGCCCTACGACCCGCCCAGCCAGTCGGCCTGGATGGCGGCCCCGGACCAGGACGGCTATCCCGCCTTCCTCGTCACCCGCAACGTCAGGACGTTCCAGGGCTACGGGATGGGCAGCTACGTCGTCTTCAGCCAGACGCCGGCCACGCTGCACGACGCCGAGGCGTTCCAGGCGCCGGACACGCCGGGCGTGCAGTTCCATAACATCTTCGGCGTGTGGATCACAGGCTCCGGCGGCCTCGACTCGGTCATCAACGGGACGGGCGGCCCGGTGACCTCGGTCAATCCCGGGAACAACATGCCCGTGGACGTGGCGAGCTACCCCTGACCGGGATCAGACGTTGAAGCCCAGCGCGCGGAGCTGCTCGCGGCCGTCCTCGGTGATCTTGTCCGGCCCCCAGGGGGGCATCCACACCCAGTTGATCCGGAAGTCGTTGACGAGACCGTCGAGCGCGGCCCTGGCCTGATCCTCGATCACGTCGGTGAGCGGGCAGGCCGCGCTGGTCAGCGTCATGTCGATGGTGGCCAGCCGGTCCTCGCCCACGGTGACGCCGTACACCAGGCCCAGGTCCACGACGTTGATGCCCAGCTCGGGGTCCACGACGTCGCGGAGCGCCTCGAGAACGTCCTCGGTCTCCGGTCCGGCCGAAGCCGGCGCCCCGGCCGGTGCGTCGCCGACCGGCGTCTTAGCGGTCTCGGCCTGCGTGGTAGCGGGTTCGGTCATGATGATGTCTCCTCCAGCGCGCGGGCGGTGGCGTCTTTCCACGCCATCCAGCCGAGCAGCGCGCACTTGATCCTCGCCGGGTACTTGGACACTCCGGTGAACGCCACCGCATCCTCGAGCAGGTCCTCGTCCGGCTCGGCGGCGCCCTTGGACTGCATGAGCTCGAGGAATCCCTGGCTGATCACCATCGCGTCATCCACGCTCTTGCCGATGACCAGGTCGGTCATCACCGACGCGCTGGCCTGGCTGATCGAGCAGCCCAGGGAGTCGTACGACACGTCGGCCACGGCCGGCTCGCCGTCGACGGCCTTCAGCGTGACGCGGAGGGTCACCTCGTCGCCGCAGAGCGGGTTGACGTGATGCACTTCGGCGTCGTAGGGCTCCCGCAGTCCCTTGTTGTGCGGGTGGCGGTAGTGGTCCAGGATGATGTCCTGGTACATCGACTCGAGCTGCATCACATCCCCTTGCAACACGCGGCCTGCCGCCGCATCTTCCCCGGCCGGGCCGGGTCACTCATCGGCGCTGCGGCGCAGGCGGTCACGCATCCGCGAAGAACCGCTGCGCCTGCCGGATCCCGTCGGCCAGGGCGTCCGCCTCCTCACGGAGGTTGTACAGGTAGAACGAGGCCCGGGTGCTGGCCCGCACGCCGAACGCGCGATGCAGCGGCCATGCGCAGTGATGCCCGGCCCGAACCGCGATGCCCAGGTCATCGAGCACCTGGCTGACGTCGTGCGGGTGCACGCCCTCCACGGTGAACGAGATCGCGCTGCCCCGGTCCACCGGCACCGTGGGCCCGAGGATGCGCAACCCGTCGATCTGGCCGAGGAGGTCCAGGGCGTGGTCGATAAGACCCAGCTCGTGGGCCCGCACCGCGTCCAGGCCGACCTCGCTCAGATAGTCGACGGCCGCTCCCAGCCCGACCGCCTGCGCGATCGGCATCGTGCCGGCCTCGAACTTGTGCGGCGGCGGGGCGAACGTGGACCGGTCCATCCAGACGCTCTCGATCATCTCGCCGCCGCCGAGAAACGGTGGCATCTCCTCGAGCAGCTCGCGCCGCGCCCACAGCACGCCGATGCCGGTCGGACCGCACATTTTGTGCCCGGTGAAGCCGTAGAAGTCCGCGCCGGTCGCGGCCACGTCCACCGGCATGTGCGGCACCGCCTGCGCGCCATCCAGCAACACCAGCGCGCCGGCCGCGTGCGCCGCGTCGGCGATGGCCCGGACCGGGTTGATGGTGCCGAGCACATTGGACTGGTGTGCCAGCGCGACCAGCTTCGTCCGCTCGGTGATCAGGTCGCCGATCTCCGAGAGGTCCAGCCGGCCGTCAGGGGTGACCCCGAACCAGCGCAGCGTGGCGCCGGTGCGCTGGCAGAGCAGCTGCCAGGGGACGATGTTGGAGTGGTGCTCCATCTCGGTGATGACGATCTCGTCGCCGGGACCGAGGCTCAGCCGGGCCGGCCCCCCGGCCGCGGTCGCGTTGCTCATCGAGTAGGCGACGAGGTTGATCGCCTCCGAGATGTTCTTGGTGAACACGACCTCGGTCTCGTCCCCGGCCCCGACGAACTCGCCCACCTTGATCCGCGCGCCCTCGTAGGCCTCGGTGGCCTCCTCGCCGAGCTGGTGGCTGGCCCGGTGGATGTTCGCGTTGTGCCGCTCGTAGAACTCGTCCATCGCCTCGAGCACCTGGCGCGGCTTCTGCGAGGTGTTCGCGCTGTCCAGGTAGATCAGCGGCTGCCCGCCCCGCACCTGACGGTCGAGGATGGGGAAGTCCTTGCGGATCCGGGCCGCGTCGAAGGTCATGCCGCCGCTCCCGGGTTGATGAACTTCTCGTAGCCCTCGCGCTCCAGCTCCTCGGCCAGCTCCGGGCCGCCCTCGGCGACGACCCGGCCGCCGACGAACACGTGCACGAAGTCCGGCTGCACGTAACGCAGGATCCGGGTGTAGTGCGTGATCAGCAGCACCCCGTGGTCCTCGCCCGTCCGGAACCGGTTGATCCCCTCGGCCACGACCTTGAGCGCGTCGATGTCCAGGCCGGAGTCGGTCTCGTCGAGGATGGCGATCTTCGGGTTCAGCAGCTCGAGCTGAAGGATCTCGTGCCGCTTCTTCTCCCCGCCGGAGAAGCCCTCGTTGAGGTTGCGCTGGGCGAACTCCGGGTCGATCGACAGTTCCTCCATCGCCGTGCGCAGCTGCTTGGCGAAGTCGCGCAGCTTCGGCGCCTCGCCGCGGACCGCGGTCATCGCCGTGCGCAGGAAGTTCGACACCGACACGCCGGGCACCTCGACCGGGTACTGCATGGCCAGGAACAGCCCGGCGCGCGCCCGCGCGTCCACGCTCATGGCCAGCACGTCCTCGCCGTCCAGCGTGACCGACCCGCTGGTCACCTGGTATTTCGGGTGGCCGGCGATCGCATACGCGAGGGTGGACTTGCCGGAGCCGTTCGGCCCCATGATGGCGTGCGTCTGCCCGGCAGACACGGTGAGATCCACGCCGCGCAGGATCTCCCGGCTGCCGCCGGCCGCCTCCTCCACGCTCACGTGCAGGTCACGGATGTCAAGGGTGGCCATAGCCTCGTACTTCTTCCGTTATCTAGGTGAGCGAGACGTAGACGTCGTCGCCCTGGATCTTCACTTGGTAGGTGGGCACCGGCTCGGTGGCCGGCGGCCCGGTGGGGTTGCCGGTGCGCAGGTCGAAACAGGACCCGTGCAGCCAGCACTCCACGGTGTGGTCGTAGATCTCGCCCTCGGACAGCGGGATCTCCGCGTGCGAGCAGACGTCGCGCAGCGCGTAAACCTCGCCCTCGGCCCTGATGATCGCGACCGGCTCGCCGTCCACCTCGACCCCGACGGCCCCTTCGTCGGGCAGGTCGGACAGCGTGCACACGCGGGTGAACCCGCCGGCCGGCTGCTGCGACTCGGTCATGACAGCTCCAGCTCGATCCCGGCGGCGATGCGCTCGGCCACCCGCGGGATCCCGATCCGGTCGATCAGCGTGCCGAAGAACCCCCGGATCACCAGTCGCCGCGCCTCGGCCTCCGGGATGCCCCGGGCCATCAGGTAGAACAGGTGCTGGTCTTCCAGCCGGCCACTCGCGCTCGCGTGCCCGGCGCCCACCACCTCGCCAGTGAGGATCTCCAGGTTGGGCACGGAGTCGACCCGGGTCCCGTCGGTCAGCACCAGGTTCCGGTTCCGCTCGTAGGTGTCGGTGCCGGTCGCCTCGGCCCGGATGATCACGTCGCCGATCCACACCGCGTGCGCGTCCTGGCCCTGCAGCGCGCCCTTGTAGTCCACCCGGCTGCGGCAGTTGGGCATCGCGTGGTCGACGAAGAGCCGGTGCTCCAGGTGCTGGCCGGCGTCGGCGAAGTACATCCCGAGCAGCTCCGCGTCCCCGCCCGGCCCGGCGTACCGGACCGATGGCGCGAGCCGGACCAGGTCGCCGCCCAGCGACACCGCGGCGTGCCGGATCGTGGCGTCGCGGCCGAGCCGCGCGTAGTGGTGTGAGGCGTGCACCGCGTCGTCGGCCCAGTCCTGCAGGCTCACCACCTGCAGCGACGCGCCGTCGCCGACTACTAGCTCGACGTTGTCGGCGTAGGTTGCGCTGCCGGCGTGATCGAGGATGATCACCGCCTGGGCCATCGGCTGCACGTCCACGAGCAGGTGCCCGAACGAGACGCCCTGCGCGTCATCGCCGCGGACCGTGACCACCGTGGGCCTGCTGGCCACCGTCTCGGTCGGTACCGTGATGACGGTGGCCTGACCGAACGACGCGAACGCGCGGGCGCTCACCCGGTCGGCTGGCGAGAACGAGCGGCCGAGCCTGGCGTCACCTCGTTCGGCCAACTCCACCGTGACGCCGGGAGGGGCGTCCGTTTCCACGGCCACCTTCCCCTCGGCCAGCGGAGTGTCGCCGGTCAGATCCCGCATCCGGCGCAGCGGCGTGAACCGCCAGTCCTCCTCGCGCCCGGTGGGCACGGGGAAGTCGGCGGGGTCGAACGACTGCAGCTGGTGCAGCCTGGAGACGGGCGCCGAACTCTCTGGCGCCCGGCCGATCCCGGCCATTAGCCGACCGCCCCCTCCATTTGCAGCTCGATCAGCCGGTTCAGCTCGAGCGCGTACTCCATCGGCAGCTCGCGGGCGATCGGCTCGACGAAGCCGCGGACGATCGTGGCC
>Ga0207665_10000656_pt1 | contig 23281 bp, 21 predicted proteins | sample LARL112metaG_FD_184351 | JGI IMG/M metagenome (GOLD analysis project Ga0207665, IMG submission 184351) | Corn, switchgrass and miscanthus rhizosphere microbial communities from Kellogg Biological Station, Michigan, USA - LAR L11-2 metaG... | ecosystem: Host-associated > Plants > Roots >... | reverse complement strand
GCCAACGACCGCTCTCTTCTTCGGCGACTTCTGCAACAAAATCGGCACAAAGCGGACATCTCGATGCAAGCTCGCCGTAAGTCCGCTTTTGGGGAGAAGCGGACATGCGCTGCCGACTGGCGCTGATGGCCTGCGCCGCTTTTGACCCGATTCGGACATAAGCCGCGACGAAATCCTGCAATGCAGCGAGCCCTGACTTGATGGCCGCGAGGAAGACTGCATGTTCGTCGGAGTGTTCGTAGCCCGTCTCGTCGCGCAGGCGTCAGCGTGACCAACTCTCAGCCGGTCAGGCTGAATGGAGCACGAACTGGTTGCGGCCACCGCGCCTGATCCCCACATCATCCGTCATCGTCCTAGGTTGCAGGGTGGAGCCGATGACTATTCTCGCTTTCGAAATTTCTTGAATTCGTCGAACAAGTCGTTGCGGTGATCAACCGTGCGCTCAAAGGCATTCCGTCAGACCGTGTACGCCTCCACGTGTGTTGGGGGAATTCGGAATCTCCCCATGATAGCGACGTACCGCTTCAGGATATCCTGCCAATCATTCAACAAGTGAACGTCGGGGCTCTGTATTTGCCCTTCGCCGGCCCACGCCACGCTCATGAATTTCGCTGCTTCGAGAAGCTTCCGCTGAAATCGGGACAAATTCTGGTGGCCGGCGTTATCGACCCGCTGACGAACATTATCGAGCATCCTGAGGTGATATCGGATCGGATTGAACGGGTAGCCGCAGTGATCGGCGACGCTTCCGCTGTGCTCGCCGCGAACGATTGCGGCTTCGACACCTCGGCAGGGTGGGGGCGTGTCGCTCCGGATGTGGTCTGGGCGAAGCTCCGTACCCTCAGGGACGGAGCGCGGCTCGCATCTGCGAGACTGTTCTGATTTTCCGATGCGCAGTTTCTTGTTTGAAGACTGAAAATGGCCGGGCCGAGCCGCTCCTTATTGTGCACAAGAAGCTTGTCACTCGCTTCGTGCCGAAAATCCCGTAATGAGGCCTCCCATCGCTCCCGCCGTTCTGGCGCGCTCGTGCTCACTTCCAACAGCAATTTCCGCACACGGACACCAGGCGTTAATGCGAAATGCCGCCATTTCGCGACATTTCGAGCAGATGCCTCCAATAGGAACTGCAACAACCAGCTACCCCCTAAACAAGCTTCCCTGTTGATTCTTCCAGAAGCTGCCACGCCTCGTCCCCGAACTTTCCCTTCCATTCGCCGTAGAAATTGGCTTTACGCAGGACTTCGCGGAAGGACTCGGGATTGACATCGTTGAATATCAGCCCCTTGGCGGCGAGGTCGGCCTTCAGGGTTTCGTTCTGCTTTGCCACGTCTTCGCGCTGCGCCAGGGCGGCAGCGTTCACGTTCTTTGCAAAAATGTCCTGAATGTCCTTCGGCACGCTCTGCCACGCGCGGCGGTTCACCAGAAGCCACCAGCCATCCCACATATGATTGGTCAGCGAGCAGTATTTCTGCACCTCGTAAAGCTTCGCCGACGAGATGATGGCAGGCGGGTTCTCCTGAGCATCCACCACCTTGGTCTGCAGCGCTGAATAGACTTCGGCGAAATTGATACTGGTGGGCGATGCGCCAAGCGATTTGAACAGCGACGTCCAGAGCGCGCTGATGGGAACGCGGATTTTCAGCCCCTGCAGGTCTGCCGGCGTTACGATGGGTTTCGTGCTAGTCGTGATCTGGCGGAAGCCGTTGTCCCAGATCTTGTCCATCACGACGAGCCCGGCCTTGTTGATCTGGCCTCGCAAATGTGCGCCCAGCTTGCCGTCGAGCGCGCTCCAGAGTGCTTGGTAATTCGGGAACCCAAAGCCGATGCCCCAGATGGAAGCCGAAGGGATCAAGGTGGACAGCACGTTCACGCCGGAAAGCGAAAAACACTCCAGCGCTCCCGACCGTAGCTGAGAGAACATGTCGCTGTCACCGCCAAGCTGATTGTTGGGAAACAGCTGCACGTCCAACCTGCCGTTGGTTTCCTGCTTGATTGCCTCGGCGGCCTTGCGGGCATGCACGTTGAGCGGGTGAGTTTCAGGAACGTTGGTGCCCCACTTGAATGTGAAGTCGGCAGCGCCTGCTGCCCAGCGCGCCGGCAGCGCACAGCTGATTGCCGTGCCGCTGACCAGCATCAGGCGGGTGAAACGTCGGCGGGAGATCTGGCGGGCCATGGTTTCCTCCTATCCTATTCTTTTCTCATGGGGTGGGCGGAGTTTTACCTCCGCCGAACATCAGGCCGGCAGCGCGGAAGCCGCCGTCCACGTTGAGCGTGTGACCGTGCACATATCGGCTCTCGTCGGAACAGAGGAACACGGCGGCGTCCGCGATTTCTTCGGACGTGCCGTATCGCACCATCGGGATCAAATAGTTGTATGCCGCACGAGTCGCCGTGTCGTGAGCAAATTTGGCCATCTCGGTCTCAATTGCGCCGGGCGCGATGTTGTTGACATTAATGTTGTACGGAGCAAGCTCGACCGCCATGACTTTGGTCAAGAGCTCGAGCCCCGCTTTCGCCGAACCGTAGGCTGCGCGTCCATTGCCGCCGCGCTGTCCCGAGAGCGATGCGATATTGACGATCTTGCCGCCGCCGCTCTTCACCATTTCGCGCGCCACGGCTTGCGCGACCATGAATGCCCCGGTGAGATTGATGCCCACAATCTTGTTCCACTCCTCAAGCGTGGTATCGAGGAACGGCGTGTTGCCGCCCACGCCCGCATTGTTCACCAGGATGTCGATGCGGCCGAAATTCTGCAGCAACGTCTTGACCATCGCAGCCACCGAGACCGGGTCTGCGACGTTGACCTCGATGGGAACGGCGCACGCTCCCTGCGCGCTTACTACAGCCGCCCCCATTTTTGCGCCGTCGAGGTTGATGTCTGCGAGCGCTACCGCGGCTCCCTCGCGCGCGAGCGCCTTCGAGATCGCAAGCCCGATGCCGCGGGCGCCTCCGGTCACAACCGCATGCTTGCCTTGGAGTCTCATGGTGTCTCCTGCGCGGACTAAATCACTCTACACCGCCGCGCTTTACTGCACAGAAAAAATCCGGCCGCCCGACCTGCCCACCCTTGAGTGCGATTTCCAGTCCCGCGAGCGCGGTATCGTCGGTGTGCGCGCGGCAAAGGGGCGATCCCGGTGCAACGGGGGCGACCGCAGTGAGCGCATACACCCCGAGGGTAGAAGCCGCATGCCCCGACGTATCGCCCCCGGATATCACCGCGCGGGTCAGCCGCGCTTCCCGCAGCACGCGGCCGAGAACAAAACCAAGTCCGGCGCCGATCCGGGTGTTGATGCGTTCGGAAGAGACGCCGGTAGTCGTGATCGCGTTCTGCAGCGCTTTCACGCCGGGGTCGTCGGGACCCGCTGCCGTATAGACCAGCGGATCGCGCCCTTCGCCGAGGGCCGCAAGCGAGCGCTCGGCGGCCATTGCAAGCTCGTTCTGCCAAGCCCATTCGTCCACCGCACGCGTTGCGTCGAGGGGAATGGGTGCGAAGCCGTTGTCGACCGCAAAGGCGATCTGCGCGGCAGTGACCGGCGAGACCGAGCCGGAGACGCAGACAATCCGAGAAGCGGGCGGTGCGCGGAAGTTGCGATGCTCGCTCGAGAGCAGGCCCGCGGATTGCCAATATGCGACCAGCGCTGCCTCGAAACCCTGCGAGCCGATGCCAAAGAGCCGGTCGCCTCGGTTGTTCCAGACTAGCCGGCCTGTCTCGATGAGTGTCTCTTTGTCAAGCACATCCAGGAAGATGATCTCGGCGCCTGCATCGAGCTCCGCACGCAATCGCTCCGTCGCTGACGCCTCCTTCATCGCGATGAAGTCCACCAGTGCGATCTTCTTTGCGGTCTGCTTGCCAAGATGCCGGCAAATATTGGCGTCGTGCATTGGCGTGACCGGATGACGCGCCATGGTGGGATGCTCGTGCAGCGGATAGCCGACCCCATTCGCCACCGCGAACAAATAACCGAACGCCTGATAACGGCGCATGCCGGGATCGCCCACGATCACTGGTTGCCAGCCGCCACCGAGGATCGGCGTCCCGATGTCGATGGCGCGGCCAATGCTCCCCACATGCGGCGCCGAGTCAAAGGTGGAGCAGACCTTGTAGTGTACAATGGGCGCATCAAGGGAACGCAGAAGCTTGAAGATCGGGGGCAGATGACGGTCCATCCACTCGGTATTTTGCGAGCGCGCAATGCCCGCGATGCCGATGACGCGATAGTCCGCGAACTGCGCCAGATGCTCCCGCGTGGGTGGATTGAGAAAGAGGACTGTGGGCAGGCCGGCGAAAGCGGTGATCTCCATCACCGCAGACGATCCGGTGAAGTCATCACCGTAAAAGGCAATCAGCGGACCGTCAGCGAGTTGTGCCGCCTCGCTCATCCGACAGCTTCCAGCGCCTTCGCCAGAGCCGGACGCTTTGCCGCATACTCGCGAAGATCAATTCCTTCGACCGCAGCCTCCCAGGCCTCGCGCAGCGCGGCAACGCCGGCGGCGATGCCACCCGGATGCGCCATGATGCCGCCGCCAGCGGTGAATATCAGATCCGTCGATTGGAGGCCCGCGAAAGTCCCAGGCGCCTGCCTTGCGGATTGGCCAGACGAAAACACCGGCATCACCGTGTACGGTTTCTTTGCAAAGAGGGGGGTGAGGCACGCACGTGCAGATTCAATGACGCTGTCGTCGGGTTCCGAGAATTTGTTTGCCAGTCCGTTCACGTGCATGTGGTCCGCGCCGGCTAGCCGCCAGATTTTTTGCCACGCGACATAGGACCAACCGAGCAGCGGGTGGCGCGAGAGGTAGCCCCAGCCATTGCGATGCGCATGAATGGGCAGCTGACTGAGGCGGGCCAGCTCGATCATCCCGACGAGGCCCACCGAGTTCAAGCTCGCCATCAGGCAGGTGGCGCCGTTGTTCAGCAGCACATCGTGCCGATGGCGCATCTGGTCGAGATCGCCCGTAAGATTGAAGGCGAACATCACTTTCTTTCCGGTGCGATCCGCATGGGCGTTGATGACGCGCATGACCGCGCGCACGCGTTCGTCGAAGGGACAGCTTGGTCCGTCCGACTGAAGTTCGTCGTCCTTGATGAAGTCGATGCCGCCTTCGCAAAGCGTCTGGGTAAGGGCCGCCGTTTCCTCCGGTCCGAAGCCGACGCTTGGCTTGATGATAGTACCGATGAGCGGCCCCTGTTCGACGCCGGCGAGCTTGCGTGTTCCCGCAATCCCGAACTTGGGTCCCGGGTATTTTTCGGTGAACGCCTCGGGGAGCCGCAGGTCAAGAAGGCGCAGGCCCGAAACCTGCTTGAGCTCGAAGAGATTCCCGGCGACGGTGGCAAGAAGGTTGGGCAGCGAGGGACCCAGATTCTCGAGGGGCCATGAGAGGGTAACGCGCGCGCGCCGCCATCTCGGCAGTGTACCTTTTGGCGTGCCGGCGAAGGGGAGCGAGGGCTCCCTCACGTCGTCATCGACAATGCGAAGCGTCTCGACGCGCGCGGCTGCGCGCGCCTTCAGCTCCGGGGTTTCCCCCGGGATGGGAACGAATGTGCCGCTCGATTGCTCCCCCGCCATGGCTTCGGCGGCGCGGCGCGGCTCAAACGCAGCTTCGAGGAGGTAATCAGCTTCGATGCGGGTCGAGGGCATGAGCACGCTCCCTCACAACAAAACGAGTACAGAGTCACGTCCCGATCTGGCAGGTCAGTCCGCCGTCGACCGGCAGGCTAACTCCCGTGACGTATTCTGCATCGTCGGAGGCCAAGAACAGTGCCGCCTTCGCGATGTCCCATGCCGTCCCCATGCGTCCCATAGGGCAAGCCGCATCGCGCGCTTTCACCATTTCCTCGGCAGTTTTGTACTGCCCGGATATCTGCTGAAAGATGAGGGGCGTATTCATCAGACCCGGCATTATCGCATTCACCCGGATGCCGTCCTTCGCGTACTGCAGCGCCAGACCCATGGTGAAACTGTTCACGGCAGCCTTCGCCGCATAATAGGCGACGTAGGGATAGCCGGTGTAGCGGATCGCCGCGATCGACGAGACATTGACGATTGCTCCCGAGTGGCGCTGCAGCATGTGCGGCAGGACGTGCTTGCAGGTGATAAAGCAGCTGGTCACGTTGAGATCGATGGTGCGCTGCCAGGCGGCCTCATCGAGCTCGATCGGCCCTCCCATGGTGGCGTAGCCGACATTGTTGTGCAGAACATCGATGCGTCCGTTCTGCCTGATTATATCGTCAATCACGCTTTTGACGGCTTTTGAATTCGTAACGTCGCAGGAGAAGGCCGTCGCCGTCCCGCCCTCATCCCGGATGATGCCAACGGTCTCCTGTGCGGCGTCGAGCTTCACGTCGACACAGACGACCTGGGCTCCATTGCGTGCGAACAGGACTGCCGTGGCCTTGCCATTCCCCCATCCCGGGCTTACCGAGCCCGCGCCGAACACGATCGCGACCTTGTCCTTGAGCCGCTCTATCACAGCTACTCCTACTCGCTCAGAGAGAGGGAACTACGCCAGCTTTCCCGTAGCCTCCTCGAGCAGCGACCACGCTTCCTCGCCGAATTCACCGTGCCATTTCACATAGAAGCCCGACTGCCGCAGTTTTTCCTGGAATGGCCCAGGATCGACTTCGTTGAATGCCAGGCCTGTGGCCGTCAACTCATCCTTGAGGCCGGAATTGAGCTCGGCAACGTCGCGTCGCTGCGCGAGCGCCGCGGCATTGAGATTCCTGGAAACGATCTCCTGAATGGACTGCGGCAAACGTTCCCATGCGCGCCGGTTGATGAGCAGCCACCACCCATCCCACATATGGTTGGTAAGCGAGCAATAGCGCTGCGCCTCGTAAAGCTTTGCCGTTGAGATAATCACCAGGGGATTTTCCTGCGCCTCGAAGATTCTGGCTTGCAGGGCCGGATAGACGTCGGAAAAATCAATCCCGCCAGGAGATGCGCCGAGAGACTGGAACAGGGAAATCCAGAGCGCGCTGGTCGGCACCCGGATTTTCAATCCGTTCAAATCTGCGGGAGAAACAATAGGCCTGGTGCTCGTCGTGATCTGGCGAAATCCATTGTCCCAGATCCTTTCCATCACCACCAATCCGGAGCTCTCGATCTGTTTGCGAAGGTGCAGGCCCAGTTTGCCGTCGAGCGCCTTCCAGACCGCATCGTAGCTCCTGAATGCGAACCCCAAGCCGTAGATCGCCGCGGCGGGAACGGCAGAAGACAGCACATTCACGCCGGACAGCGAGAAGCACTCCAGCTCTCCCGAGCGGAGTTGGGCGAACATGGTAGTGTCGCCCCCCAGCTGGTTATTCGGGAACAGCTGAAGCTCAAAACGGCCATCCGTCTCCTGCCTGATCGCGTCTGCGGCCCTCTGTGCGTGCACGTTGAGAGGGTGCGCCGCCGGCACGTTGGTGCCCCATTTGAAAACGAACTCGGCCGCACTGCGCACAGGCGCTCCGAAATCGACCGCCAACGCCGTTCCCTTCAGCCAATTACGGGCCATCTCTCGCTCCGGTTGGAAACGTCCCAGCCGACGTCTTGCTGCCGATGCATTTGGCAGGGTGCGCCAGATGGTCGTCGCACAGCCGCCGTTGGCAGACTCAACCTACGCTGCAGCGCAGCATGTTCCTGTGGTGCTTTATCCCGGATGCCGGGCGCCAGTCTTTGCTCCCATGCTTGGCTCCGAAAAGCTTTCCGCAAAAACGCGCTCGACTAAGTTGGAACGCAGAGTCAAGATGGAAATCATACACAACGCATTTGGCAGTTCAACCTGACCGTCGGGTCAGGCAAGATGCACTCAGCGGAGAACGATTTGACTGCCAAAAGCGGCGGCATGGCGTTGTGGGCTGCTGCACGTGCGCCGACCAGCAACCTGACATGAGATCCACGAACCGGACTCATTCTACGGATATTTTGTCGAAAGTGCCCGTGGCCCAGCTGCGCATCTTCGAGGCCTCGGGTCGTCGGAATTCGCTGCAAGCCGCCGCTGCGGAACTGCATCTCACAGCCAGCGCAGTGAGTCATGCGATCCGCAAGATGGAGCGAGCCCTCGGCGTCGTGCTGTTTGAGCGCAGCGGTCGTCACCTCAATCTGAGTGCCGAGGGCGAGGCGCTGATGCGTCATGTCGCGCCGGCATTCGCCGAGCTGCGCCGAGGTATCGAGCTGGTATCCACGCACGGCCCTCAGTTGCTGCGGTTGCATTCCGCGCCGAGCTTCGCCACCCAATGGTTGGCGCCGCGGCTAAAACGGTTTCAGGCCGAGTGCCCAGAAGTCGAGGTGCGCCTCGCCGCCGGGACCGACTACGCCCGATTCACGACCGACGACGAGTACGATGCGGACATCACATACGGCCTGCCCCGGGCTCCCAACGTTTCAGTGCTGCCCCTGGGCAAGGAAACCGTAACACCGCTGTGCGCGCCCCAGCTCGCCAGATCAATCCGCAGCCCGGTTAATCTTCTCGAGCAGAACCTGATCCAGAGCGACAACAAGCAAGTCCGCTGGCCGGACTGGTTTGCGTTGAATGGACTTGCAGCTCCGCCAACACGCGGTTTCCGATTCGACCGCAGCTTCCTTGCGATCGCCATGGCTGTCGACGGGCTCGGAGTGGCACTCGAGTCAACGCTCTTGGCGGAACGGGAGATTGCGAGCGGTCGCCTGGTTGCGCCGCTGTTAGAGTGCTCGCAAAGCATCTATTATGTCGGCCACTATCTGGTCTCGCCCAAGGGCCTCCACCAGCGCAGACCTCTGCGGCTTTTCACTCAATGGCTGTCGCGCGAGCTGAAGCTCGATCGCGTCCGGGGCTGAACCTCCCTGCAAATTGCGGTCGGAGACACATGAATCAGATTCAAGAATAGTTGCAAACGCTGCGTTTGTAATCGCAGCGTGGACTGATAAAAATCACTGCAAATAAAAGAAGAATGGGTGAGCGAACGCTGGCCTAGGGAAGGCACGAGGAGGCGGGAGACTTGGCCCGCTGTTGCCCTGCGGCGACTACCCTGCGCCAACCTGCAAACTGAATAAATTCAGCGCGGATCGAGCCGGTGTTTCGCCGCAGCGAGGATGCATGCTCCTATCTGAGAAGATCTGCATCATCACGGGCGCCGCTTCACCACGCGGCATCGGCCGCGCGACGGCGCGTGTCTTTGCCCACCAGGGCGGCCGCGCCATCATCCTGGACCTCGACGAGAAGCAGGCGAAGCTGGCCGCTGCGGAAATCGGGGATGGTCATGGCGGCCTCGCCTGCGACGTCACCGACAGGACCGTCTGCATGGCGGCGATCGATCAGGTGGTCCGCGAGTTCGGCCGCATCGACGTGCTGATCAACAATGCCGGGATCACTCAGCCGCTAAAGGTAATGGACATCGAGGCGAAGCATTACGAGGCCGTGCTCGATGTCAACCTCCGCGGAACGCTCTACATGAGCCAGGCGGTGATCCCGCACATGTGCCGGCAAGGTTCCGGATCCATCGTCTGCATGTCGTCAGTCTCGGCCCAGCGCGGTGGTGGAATCTTCGGCGGCCCGCACTACAGCGCCGCAAAGGCCGGCGTTCTTGGGCTCGCCAAGGCCATGGCTAGAGAGCTCGGGCCGGATGGCGTACGCGTAAATTCGGTCACGCCGGGACTGATCCAGACCGACATCACCGGCGGCAAGCTCACCGAGGACATCAAGGCACAGATCATCGAAGGTATTCCGCTCAAACGTCTCGGCGTCGCCGCTGACGTTGCCAATGCGTGTCTGTTTCTGGCCTCCGATCTGTCATCCTACGTTACCGGTGCAGTCATAGACGTAAACGGCGGAATGCTGATCCATTGAGATTGGGAGTCCTCAAGTCGCTTGCAGCGAGGCGCCGAGGGAGGAGAAAAGAATGCAAAGCGAACAACTAGCCACGGCCCGGTCTGCTCTCTCCAACGTGTCGCTCGCCGAAAGAGCCTACCGCATCCGCCGAAATGCGCTGCGAATGGGCGAGGTCCAGGGGCAAGGCTATATCGCGCAGGCGCTCGGTATCGCCGATGTTCTCGCGGTATCTTATTTTCATGCGCTGCGCTATCGGGCCGATGACCCCGAGTGGGAGGGCCGCGACCGCTTTCTTCTTTCGATCGGTCATTATGCCATCGCTCTCTACGCGGCACTGATTGAGGCGGGCATTCTGCCCGAAGACGAGCTTGAGACTTATGGCGCGGACGACAGTCGTCTGCCCATGTCGGCCATGGCAGCCTACACGCCCGGCATGGAGATCACCGGCGGTTCCCTCGGCCACGGTCTGCCGATCGCCATTGGTTTTGCCCTTGCGCTCAAGCGCAAGAATTCCAAGTCGCTTGTCTACAACCTCTTCTCGGATGGCGAGCTGGACGAAGGCTCCACCTGGGAAGCGGCAATGTCCGCCGGCAGCTTCAAGCTCGACAATCTGATCGGCATCGTCGACGTCAACAATCAGCAAGCGGACGGGCCGTCGACCAAGGTCCTGTGCTTCGAGCCCCTGGCGCCGAAGTTCGAGGCATTCGGCTGGCACGTGCAACGGGTGAACGGTAACGATATCGACGCCCTGGTCGAAGCCTTCGACACCGCTCGCGAGCTATCCGAGCAGAAGCCGCGCATCATCATCTGCGATACCAAAATGGCGAAGGGCGTGCCGTTTCTGGAGCAACGCGAAAGCAATCACTTCCTGCGCGTCGAGCCGGACGAATGGCAGAAGGCTATCCAGATCCTCGATGGCGGGAGAAAGTCGTGAAGCGCTCGAAATACACGAGGCCAGTCAGGCTCACGGAGCAGGGCGAGGGCGGTCAGAAGGGCGCCTCCCGCCTTACCACTTCGGCGATGATTGCATCCCTTGCCGCCCCGGGCCAACGCACCAAACCCGCGCCCTTCGGCCATGCTCTTGCGACTCTCGCGCAGACGAGGCCCGACATCGTCGGGCTCACCGCAGACCTCAGCAAGTACACCGATCTGCATATCTTCGCCCATGCCCATCCCGACAGGTTCTACCAGATGGGAATGGCGGAGCAGCTTCTGATGAGCGCAGCCGCCGGGATGGCGCGCGAGGGCTTCATGCCGTTCGCAACGACCTACGCGGTGTTTGCGTCGCGGCGAGCCTACGATTTCATCTGTCTCGCGATCGCCGAGGAAAACCTTAACGTGAAGATCGCGTGTGCCCTGCCAGGTCTGACGACGGGCTACGGGCCGAGCCATCAGGCAACGGAGGACATTGCGATCTTCCGGGGGATGCCTAACCTGACGATTATCGATCCGTGCGATGCACACGAGATCGAGCAGATCGTTCCCGCGATCGCTGCCCACAAGGGTCCGGTCTACATGCGGCTCCTGCGTGGCAATGTCCCATTGGTTCTCGACGAATACGACTATGAGTTCGAGCTCGGGAAAGCCAAGCTCCTTCGCGATGGGCGCGATGCGCTGCTCATCTCGACGGGCTTCATGACCATGCGCGCGCTCGAGGCCGCGGAGACGCTGCGGGACGACAGGGTCGATGTCGGCGTGCTGCATGTGCCCACCATCAAGCCGCTCGACGAGGCGACAATCTGCAAGCAAGCCGCGCGAAGCGGCCGGATGGTGATCGTAGCCGAGAACCACACGACCGTCGGTGGCCTCGGTGAGGCAGTTGCCGGCCTGCTGCTGCGTTCGGGGATAACTCCGATATTCCGTCAGATCGGGCTTCCGGATGAGTTCCTGGACGCGGGGGCTCTGCCAAGCCTTCATGAGCGTTACGGCATCTCGGCCGAAGCCGTGGCGAAGAAAATCAAGGCGTGGCAAGCGCAGTAAACGAGAGCGGTCGCTCCGACCACGCAAGACAGAAAGCGGAGGAATTGATGATCACTTCAAATATTCGCCATCGTGGGATGACGCGTCGCGCCTTGCTCGCGGTCGGCATAGCGACGCCCTTGCCCGCCATCCTGCGGCGTTCTGCCTTCGCAGCTGAGTTCGAATACAAGCTCGCGACGGGACAGGATCCGAAACATCCCGTGAACACGCGCGCCCAGGAGGCGCTCGACCGTATCCGGGAGGCGACCGGGGGCAGGCTCGACATCAAGCTGTTCCCCGCCAACCAGCTGGGCTCCGACACAGACCTGCTAGGTCAAGTGCGCAACGGCAGCGTGGAGTTCTTCAACCTGTCGACCTCGATTCTCGCCACCTTCGTGCCGGTTGCCGGCATTCTGAACACCGGCTTTGCCTTCAAGGATTATGATGCCGTTTGGAAAGCGGCAGACGGCGAGCTCGGCGAGTACATTAGAACCCAGATCGGAAAAACACCGATCATCGCCGTGGCGCGCCCGTTTGATAATGGTTTCCGCCATATCACGTCCTCGAGCCGCGAAATCAAAACTCCCGATGACCTCAAGGGGTTCAAGATCCGCGTCCCGCCAGCCCCCATGCTAACCTCGCTGTTCAAGGCCCTCGATGCGGGACCTGCGCCGATCAATTTCAACGAACTCTACTCGGCTCTGCAGACAAAGGTGGTCGAAGGACAGGAAAACCCTTTGGCCATCATCGCCACCACCCGGCTGTACGAGGTGCAGAAATCCTGCAGCCTCACCGGACATGTTTGGGATGGTTATTGGATTCTTGCCAACAAGCGCGCATTCGAGCGTCTGCCCAAGGATCTGCAGGAGGTCGTCGCCCGCGAGTTCGACCGCTCGACAACCGATCAGCGCGCTGATGTCGCCAAACTCAATGTGTCGCTGCGCGAGGAGTTGACCGCCAAGGGTATTCAGTTCTTCGACGTCGACCGGGAGCCATTCCGGCAGGCTTTGTCCAAGACTAGCTTCTACAAGGACTGGAAAGCCAAGTACGGCGAGGAGGCTTGGTCGCACCTCGAAAAATTCTCCGGCAAACTGACATAAGCCGCTATTCAGTGGGCGAGCTTGCGCCGCCCGACGCTGCAACGCAGCATTGCTCGCAGAGCGGGCATCCGGCACGCCAGCGTTTTAACTGAGTTCGCGAAAAGCTTGACACAAACGCGCTCGACTAAGGTCGAACGCGGAGTCAAGATGGAAATCATACACAAAGCATTTGGCAGTTGAACCCAAACCGCCCACGCCAAGATGCAGCAAACCCAAAGCAACTTGACTGCCCACCTTGGCCGCGCCCCTGACGAGAAGGTTGCCCGCGCGGGTGTGCTCGATGCCACTGCCCGGATCCTTCTTGCGGGCGAGAGCTATATCGGGCGGGTCGTTGAGGTGATCGCCGCGCTCCTAATTGCCGCCGAGATCATCATTCTGTTTGCCGGGGTCGTCGCTCGCTATTTTGTGCAAAAACCTCTGGTGTGGTCCGACGAGCTCGCTTCGCTGCTGTTTCTGTGGCTTGCCAGCGTTGGCGCCGTCGTCGCATTTCGCCGCAACCAGCACATGCGCATGACTGCGCTCGTGGGCATGACGGAAACGAATGTGCGTGCCATTCTCGAGGCAATCTCGATTGCGGCGGTGCTCGCCTTCCTCCTTCTTGTCATCGAGCCGGCGTACGAATTCGCAAGCGAGGAATTGTTCGTCACGACGCCGGCGCTCGAATTGTCGAATGCATGGCGTGCTTCCGCGCTGCCGGTCGGCCTCGGGCTCATGGCACTTGTGGGCGTGATACAGCTCATCAGTTTGCGCAATTGGACCCTCATCGCCATCGGCGTCGGCACGGTTGTTCTGGTGATTGCGGCTCTGGTTGCGCTTGGTCCTGCGTTGCGCGGACTGGGTAACCTGAATCTTTTGTTGTTCTTCGTCGGTATCACGGGCCTCCTGGTCTTCGGCGGCGTACCCATCGCATTCGCTTTTGGCCTGGCAACCTTCGGCTATCTGGCGCTGACCACGCGGCTGCCGGTTCTCGTCCTGGTGGGCCGGATGGACGAGGGCATGTCGCATCTCATCCTGCTTGCGGTGCCGCTGTTTGTTTTCCTGGGCCTGCTCATCGAAATGACCGGCATGGCGCGCGCTATGGTTCATTTTCTCAGCAGTCTGCTAGGTCACGTGCGCGGCGGCCTCTCCTACGTGCTGGTCGGGGCGATGTATCTGGTGTCCGGCATTTCGGGTTCGAAAGCGGCGGATATGGCTGCCGTTGCACCTGTCCTGTTTCCCGAGATGAAACAGCGTGGCGCCAAGCCGGGAGACCTGGTCGCGCTCATGTCCGCGACCGGCGCCCAGACGGAAACAATTCCGCCGAGCATCGTTCTCATTACCGTCGGCTCGGTCACCGGCGTGTCTATCTCAGCGCTGTTCACCGGCGGGCTGTTGCCTGCAATCGTGCTCGCCATCGCGCTGTGCGCAGTCGTCTGGTATCGGTACCGGAACGAGGATCTGACGCATGTGCGGCGTGCAACCCCGGCGGAGATCGGCCGCACCTTCCTGATCGGCATACCGGCGCTGGCGCTTCCTTTCGTGATCCGCTTCGCAGTGGTGGAGGGCGTTGCGACGGCAACCGAGGTGTCGACGCTCGGGATAGCCTATTCCCTCCTGGTCGGCCTTCTGATTTATCGCCGTTTCGACTGGCGCCGTCTCATTCCGATGCTGGTCGAGACGGCGGCCCTGTCCGGGGCGATCCTGCTGATTATCGGCACCGCTACCGGGATGGCATGGGCGCTGACGCAGTCGGGTTTCTCGGCCACGCTTGCAGCCGTAATGAAGGCGCTTCCAGGCGGCGGAATGTCCTTCCTTTTCGAGTCCGTCCTCGTTTTCGTCATCCTCGGCAGCGTGCTCGAAGGCATTCCTGCCATTGTGCTGTTCGGGCCTCTCCTGTTCCCGATTGCGCGACAACTTGGCGTTCACGAGGTCCACTATGCGATGGTCGTCATCCTGGCGATGGGCGTCGGTCTCTTTGCTCCGCCTTTCGGCGTCGGCTACTACGCCGCATGCGCCATCGGCCGGGTCAATCCGGATGAAGGGATGCGGCCGATCGTGGGCTACATCATAGCCATGCTCATCGGACTGATCGTGGTCTTACTGGTCCCCTGGATATCGATCGGCTTCTTGCAATGAGATTGCTCAGGCGAAAGTTGGTCGCACGTCGTTTGCCGCACTGCCGTGCGCGGGGAGAAGTTCCATGACGGATGCGCGCGCACCAAGCACCTTTATCGAGAGCGACCGAATCGAGGGCATCCCGGTCTATTCCGGTGAAGGCCAGCAGATCGGAAAGATCAAGCGGCTGATCATTGACAAGGCAAACGGCAGGGTCGCCTACATCGTCATTACGCTGCAATCGCCAGGATTGGGGGACGTGCCTTACGTGATCCCCTGGGCGAGACTCTCTTATGAGAAGAACGAGGGCACCTATCGCACCGACATAACAGAGGCGCAATTGCGCAGCGCCCCCGCAGGCACGCAGGTTGACTGGGGAGATCGCGAAGCGCTCGAGTCGCTTGAGGCATTTTTCAGAATTCCGTACGGGTGGCGAGCGGTCTGATCAACGACACGAGCGCCTGCGCCCCCATCACTCTCGTCCGCCCAGCCACGCCACCAATCTCAAGCTCTTACGTGACCGGCGCAATCGTGGCAGTCGACGGCGGGCATCAGGTCTCAAGCCTTTAACAGAGTTGGGGGGAGAGGCCTACGCCACGATGGGCGAGGTCGATGGCGTTCAGGCTGGCCCGCACTTCCGCAGCGCTCGCGGGCTCACCGCCCGCCTCACGCACAAGCCGCACGGCCTCTTCCACCCAATTCAAATTCGTCAGCGGCGTTCGCCATGGCGCGTCTTCAAGCCCGACTCTCACATGACCCCCGCGCGCAACTGCTGGCCGAATGAGCGGCGTGATGTCGACGCCGAGACCGGCTACCATCCAAGGCGCGTTGGGGGCAATGCTCGAGAGCAACTCGAGATGCACCTCGAGATACCCGGCACGCGGTGGAAAGCCCCAAGCGAACTCATCGGAGAACATGAACCTGTAGATGGGAGTCGGAAGATCGGGCATGGCCTGCGCAAGCGCCGCTCCGAGGCGGGTGAAGCCCGGCTCATAGATCGCGTAACCGGGATGAACATGATGCGCGCGCGCGATGCGCAAGCCTTCTCGAATGTCCGAGAGCGGGTTCTGGTAGACAAATGACTCTGACGAGGTCTCAAGTTCGGCAAACCTGACGAAATTCACCGAGCCGGGATCGAGCACAAGCCATTCGATCAAGCCGCGTCTTGCCAGTTCCGCGGTATGAGCCAATCGGCGCTCGGCATGGACGGCGGCATAATCCGACCCGGCCAGAGGGATCGTGGGATAGACGATCACATCGGCTTTCGCTCTGATTCCTTCGATTATTCGGGCGTAGGTTTCCCATTCATCGCGCTGGCGGCCGGTCGCGGCATCGTAGGCGTGCACATGAATAATGGCAGCCCCGGCATCCGCTGCTGCAATGCCATCCGAAATTATCTCAGCAATGCTGACCGGAATGCCGGGCTGCCTTTCCCGACCCCAAGGGCCGTTCAGCGCCGCCTCGAGCCAAATCTTACGCATGTGCCCTCATATCTGTAGTTTGATATCGGGGCTGGTGTTGTGAGCGATCATCTCGCGGGTGACGAGCGACGTCTTCATTCCTTCTGTACCAGTTGCAATTCCGTCATTGATCGCGCGGCGTGCAGCCGGACGCTCGAGCGACCGCGTTAATTCACCCGCACTCGTCAGGTCGTGAGATATGGCTCGCTCAAGCGGCTGGCTAATTCGCGATCGATCAGCCCAGCTTGCCGGTGGTGGATTCAAGAAGCGCCCATGCCTCATCTCCGAAACGTTTCTGCCACTCCGTGTAGAAACCGGTCGAGACCAGCTTCGCGCGGAAGTCCTCGTTCTTCACTTTGAAGAATTCCAGCCCTTTCGATTTCAGATCGTCCGCAAGATTGGCATTCATATGCTCCACTTCCTTCCGCTGTGCGATGGCCTCCTCGTTTATGTTGCGCTCGATGACCTCCCGCAGCTTTTCGGGAATGCTCCCCCACACCCGTTTGTTTGCCAGTACCCAGAACCCGTCAAACATGTGGTTCGTTTCGGAGCAGTACTTCTGAACCTCGTACATCTTGTCCACGAGCAGCCCGATCAGCGGCTGTTCCAGGCCGTCAGCGATCTTCGTCTGCATTGCCGAGTAGGTTTCCGCCCACGGGATCGAGACGGGAGAAGCGCCGAACGCCTTGAACATCGATGTCCAGAGCGGGCTCGGCGGGACGCGGATCTTGAAGCCAGCGAAATCATCGGGCACGCGTATCGGTTTCGTCGATGAGGTTGTCTGACGGAAGCCATGATTCCAGCATTTCTCAAGGCAAACGAGATTGGCCTTTTCAAACGCACCACGCACATGCTTGCCCAGAGCGCCGTCGAGCGACTCCCAGACTTTCTCATAGTTCGGGTACGCAAAGCCAATGCCGCTGATCGCCGCGACGGGGACCAGGGTCGACATCAGCACCCCCGTTTGTGCAAACAGCTCGAGTGCTCCAGACCGAAGCTGGCTCAGCATGTCGGCGTCGGATCCGAGCTGATTCTTCGGAAAGATGTCGATCCGCACCTTGCCGTCGGTTTCCTTGAGAATCCGATCTCGTGCCTTACCCATGTAGGTATTGAGCGGATGGTCTGCGGAAACGATATCGCCGAATTTCAGCCTGTACTCAGGTTCGACTGCTCGTGCGATCCAGGGCGCCGCTACGGCTGTCGTACCCGCCATTACGAGAGTTCGGCGTGTCAAAGCGGTCATGAAGATCCTCCCGTTTCAGAATTTCGTGCGTGCTTAGGCCGCACCCACCGTGACTGGATGCGTGCGCCTTGCAACGACGGATTGTTGTCTTCCTTTCACTTTACGACTTATACTGACAAAAGCCACTTGGGACCGTTTGGAAAACACCTGCGGCTGGCAGCAATAAAGCCGTTCGCTGCAGGCGCGAGTGATTTTCGTCTCCGATTTAGGCCTGCACCTCGGCTTTCATTCTCTGCACCAGGAGCGGCGCATGCCCACCGTTGTCCACCGCTCAAGCGCCCCGCGCCTCTTTGCCGAGTTGATTGCGCAGTGGGCTACTGTGCCGACCAGCATAGTCGCGGATCTTTTTCGCGGCCGTACCCTGGTCGATCCCGCGATCCGGCCGCTGCGGCCTTTCATCGGCCGCGGACGACTTGCCGGCAATGCGGTGACGGCATGGTGCGAGACCGCAGACTATGGCCCCGTGCACCATGCGCTGGCCGTAGCGGGTCCGGGGGATGTGATTCTTGTCGAAGCCGGTGGCCGTCTGGATGCGGCGATGATCGGCGAAATTCTCGGCGGCTTTGCCCGGCGAAAAGGGCTGGCTGGGGTTGCCGTCAACGGCGCCGTGCGCGATGTGGGAACTCTGACGCAATGGCCGGACTTTGCAGTGTTTACGAGAGGCACGACCCCGCGCGGACCTTCTACGATGGAGCGCGGCGCGGTAAACGCTTCCATGGTGTTCGCGGGCGTGCAGGTATCACCGAGCGATCTGGTCCTCGGCGATGACGACGGGCTCGTCGTAATCCCCCGCGCAGATGCGGAGCAGCGAATTCATGCGGCGCTCGCCATGGTCAAGGCCGAAGAGGAATGGAAACGCGCCATTTCCAGCGGTGCCACAACAGTAGATCTTTTCAAGGTACCGCCCGCAGAATCGCGAGCAGAAACCGAAACCGGTATTGCGGCGCATGCGGGGCGGTCATGAAACCGGTCGCGTTCATAGGGCTTGGGTCCATGGGACTGCCAATGGCCACCAATCTCGTACGGCGCGGATTCGCAGTGCGCGGCTTCGACATCGCACCCGCGGCAATGAACGCGCTGGTGAAGCAGGGTGGGTCGAGTGCTTCCTCGGCGAAGGAGGTTGCGTCAGGAACAGAATTCCTGGTGCTCATGGTTGTCAATGCCGAGCAGGCGGAGAACATCCTGTTCCGCGACGGCGCTCTCGATGCGCTGACTCCAGGGGGCCTCGTCGTCCTGATGGCGACATGTCCTCCAGCCGGTGTGGAGAGGATCGCCGAGCGCGTACTTGCAACGGGGCGGCGTTTTCTCGATGCGCCGGTTTCGGGCGGCGTGGTTGGCGCGACTGGAGCAACCCTGACCATCATGGCGGCCGGTCCCGAGGAAGTCTTCAACACGGCCAAGCCGGTCCTTCAGGCGCTGGGCGATAGAATCTTTTACGTCGGCAAAAAACCCGGCCAGGGTGCGATGGCGAAGACCGTGAACCAGTTGCTTTGCGGCGTGCATCTCGCAGTCGCCGCAGAAGCACTGTCGCTGGCGAGCAAGGCCGGCGTGGATCTCAAAGCCATGCTGGAGATTGTCACCGGCTCATCCGCTGCCAGCTGGATGCTGAAGGACCGCGGGCCTCGCATGCTCGAGAAAAACCCAAACATCACCAGTGCGGTCGACATTTTCGTAAAAGACCTCGGCATCGTGCTGCAGGCTGGAGACGCGATAAAGGCGGCGCTGCCGTTTGCCGCTCTCGCCCGCCAGCTCTTCCTCGCCGTCTCGGGCCAGGGCAAGGGGGGCGTCGACGACAGCCAGGTGATCCTCGCCTATCAGGCCCTAAATGGTCCGCAGTAGCGATGTATCCGCAGCGGAGACGTTATGTCCTGCGTACAAAGACATTTTGCCGACATCGATGATGTAAGCATCCACTATATCACGGCCGGCAAGGGCGATCCGGTCGTGCTGCTGCACGGGATCCCGCAAACCTCCCACGAATGGCGCTACCTCATTCCGCATCTGGCGCCACGCTACTCGGTGATTGCCCCCGACCTGCGTGGGCTTGGCGACTCGTCGCGACCTCCCGGCGGATACGACAAGAAGACGGTGGCAAACGATATCTGGCGGCTCCTCCGTGAGCACCTGGGAATCGAAAAGTTCTTTCTGGTCGGCCACGACTGGGGGGGGCCAGTCGCGTTTTCGCTCGCTGTGCAGCATCGGGAAGCGGTGCGCCGGCTCGTCATCCTGGACGTGGCGATCCCCGGAGATGGCGGCGATTTTTCGCAAGGTGGCCGACGCTGGCATCACGCGTTCTTTCGCACGCTCTATCTCCCGGAGGCGCTTTGCTTCGGACGGGAGGAGCTGATCCTGGGCTGGCTCTTCGAGAACTATGGCTATCGGCCGAACGCCATCTCTGAAGAGGACAAGCGCGAATATTTCCGTACCTACACCAAATTCGGCGCCTTCAAGGCCATGCTTGAATACTACCGGGCGCTGCCGGTCGATGCAGCCGACAACCAGGCTTTCCTCGCCAAGGGCGGCAAGCTACGCATGCCGGTGCTCGCGCTGGGCGGCGAGAAAGCTTTCGGCCGGGGTATGGAGTGCCTGGAATCGTTGCAGCGCGTTGCAGAGAACGTGCGCGGCGGGCTCGTGCCAAAAAGCGGCCACTGGGTGGCCGAAGAGGCACCCGACTTCATAGCGGAGCAGCTGCTCAGCTTCTTTGGCGAAGAAACGCCGAAGTGAATCAAACGATCGCTTTTCACGCCGATAAAAGCCGGAATAAGGGAGAAATGCCATGGAATCCATCGCGCGTCGCGGTCTGCTGCTGGGTGGATCAGCACTCTGTGGCGCTATGGTTGCACCGGCGATCCTGCGCGGTGAGCCACAGTACAGGCTCAAGTTCGCAAACATCATGCCTGCAGACCACCCGCTCAATACGCGCATGGCCGAAGCGGCCAAGGCCATCAATGAGCAAACGAATGGACAGGTGGAAATCCCGATTTTCCCTGCGAGCCAGCTCGGCACGGACAATGACATGCTGAGCCAGCTGCGGTCGGGCGCGCTTGAATTCTTTTGTCAGACCGGCCTCATCGTGGCGACGCTCGTCCCTGTGGCGTCGATTACAGGTGTCGGCTTTGCCTTCAAGGATTACGACCAGGTATGGGGCGCTGTCGACGGCGCGCTCGGCAAGCACATCATTGGCGCTTTTGCCAAGGCCAATCTCGTCGCCTTCGACAAGATGTGGGACAATGGCTTCCGGCAGACGACGTCCGGAACGAAGCCCATCAAGGGGCCAGAAGATCTAAAGGGCTTCAAGATTCGCGTGCCCCCCAGCCCGCTCTGGACCTCGCTCTTCAAGTCGCTGGGTGCCTCGCCCGTGTCCATCCCGTGGGGCGAAACCTATTCGGCGCTGCAGACCAAGGTGGCGGACGGGCTCGAGAACCCGCTCGCCGGCATCTACTTTGCGAAAATGCACGAAGTGCAGAAGTATCTCTCGCGCACGAATCACATGTGGGACGGGTTCTGGTTTCTGGCCAACCGGCGCACATTCGACGCAATACCGCCGGCAACCCGCGACATCATCATCCAGAACGTGAACGAGACGGCGGTCAAGCAGCGCGCCGATGTCGCAAAACTTAACAATGAGCTTGAGGGCGAGCTGAAGAAAACGCTGGAATTCGTGAACGTCGATTCCGTCCTTTTCCGGAAGCAGCTACAGGAGTCGCAATTCTATACCGAGTGGAAGGGACGCTTTGGCGACGAATCCTGGGCATTGCTGGAGTCATTCTCCGGCAAACTGGCGTAGCACAGGCGCATGCAGATGCTCGATCGCAGCGCAGCTCGGATCCGGCGCGCGGGCGGCAAGTAGTGCGAGCGGAGCCGATGTCAGAAGGCCAGCGTGAGGACTGGTTCCAATCGAACTTCATCGTCACCTTTGCCGCGATCGCGGCGGCCGCCTTCGCCGTGTTCGTTCCGTGGGAGCTCACGCGGGCCGAGCCGATCGTCGACCTCCGCCTCCTCCTGCGGCGGCAGTTCTCCGTGGCCTTTCTCATGATGATGATCGTGGGAGCGACCATGTTCAGCTCCACGCAATTGCTGCCGCAGCTCTTGCAAGAAAACTTCAGCTACACGGCGGCTCTGTCCGGCCTCGCCTTGATGCCGGGCGGGCTGGCTATGCTGGTCATGATGCCGCTCGCCGCACAGATGACGAACTTCGTCCAGCCCAAGTACCTCATGGCGTTCGGCATGCTGATCGTCGCGGTCGCGATGTGGCACCTGACGTCGTTGCCGCCCGACGCTAGCTTCGGCTTCATCGCCTGGGCGCGGGTCTATCAGATGATCGGCATGCCCCTCCTGTTCGTGCCGATCACGACCCTGTCGTACGCCGATCTGCCGGCGGAAAAGACCAACCAAGCTTCCTCGCTCATCAACGTCGCGCGCAATCTGGGCGGCAGCATCGGCGTCTCCATGGCAATCACGGTGCTGGCGCAGCGGGAGCAGTTCCATCAAGTGCGACTCACCGAGCATCTTGTTCCGTCCTCGCCGCTTTACCAGGAGACGCTGCGGGAAGCGGCGGCGCATTTCGCCTCCGCCGGCGCCAGCCAGGTGGACGCGCAACGGCGGGCGATCGGCTGGCTCGGGCAGCTCGTACAGAGCCAGTCGGCGATCCTATCCTACATCGACGTGTTTTGGATTTTCGCCATCGTTGCGGCGTTCATGGTGCCGGTGGCGTTGTTGCTGCTGCGGGCAATCGAGCTGCGTCCCGGCCGCGTCGTGCATTGATGTGTGCTGAACTTGATGCGGCAGCGGCGCAAAGCAGACATCCGGGGAGGTCCGGGAAAGGCCAAACTCGGACATCGCCTGAATAACCCGAATCGCCACGCTCGAGTTCTGGGGCTATCGGGCGGATGACCTGATCCGCACCGCGATCGTGCACAAAATGGCGCGGGACCGCAGTTCCTCAGTTCGCGAGTTTTTGCTGTTGCTTGATTGCTTGATTTGAATTCCGTATTCCTCGAGAAAAATTCCCTGATAGGTGTTTAGAAATTCCCAAGGGGTCGCTGGGTTATTTTGGATAGAGGCGTGAGGTCCTGCAGATCTCCTGGCCGGAACCAACAAGGTCATCGATCGGGAACTGATCCGGTTGGAAACGGCTTGGTCGCGAGCCTCCCATCGGCCTGGAGGCAACGTAACCGGGGTCCGAGCCTCCAAGACGGCGAAACTGGCCGGCAAGCGGCTCCAGCTCCTCACCGAGATTGTTCCCGGGCTCGCACGGGTGGCGATTTTGTCGAATCCGTTAAATCCGAGCGCGGGAGATATGACGCCGGAATGCACAGAACCCACGAGCGAGTATTCACCTCAGTTCATGTTATCCAGGGAGCTGCCTGTTTAATCTTGGCGCGATGAATGCGAAAGTCCCGGAACCCTTTTCAGGCGATCTATTTCTTGACTCGCCATTTGTGATGCTTTCGCGGCTTCGGTAGTTCCAGCTCCATCCCCCGATCAATGCTCTTCGCGTCGCTCCTCCATTTTTGGCAAGTTCGAGAAATTGCTCGCGCTGATCGTCAGAGGTCGCGATGGGCCTCGAAGGCCCAGTTATGGCGCGGGCGAGAGTCAGGACTGCGAGCAAACGCGCCTAGCGCTCGCGGGCGAGC
>Ga0207665_10000655_pt1 | contig 23298 bp, 17 predicted proteins | sample LARL112metaG_FD_184351 | JGI IMG/M metagenome (GOLD analysis project Ga0207665, IMG submission 184351) | Corn, switchgrass and miscanthus rhizosphere microbial communities from Kellogg Biological Station, Michigan, USA - LAR L11-2 metaG... | ecosystem: Host-associated > Plants > Roots >... | reverse complement strand
CCTGTTCGAATGGCAAGAACAGCTTGTGGCTGACTGGATCGAGAGCCATGGTTCTCGCCTCTTTTTCCGTCTCAAGATTCTGCACTACCGTGTATTTGTCGGGGGTTTCCTGTTTCACCACGGTCAGCGTTCCGTCGCAGTTGGACGCGAATACAAGCTTGGTTTCAGCATCGTAGATGACGGCATCGGGTTCTTTTCCGGCCCGGATCTCAGCGATCCGTTTACCAGTATCAGCATCAGTGACAATCATGTATTTGTTGTCGCACACCGAGAATAGTCGTCGCCCCTTGGTGTCCATCGCGAGGCCCGATGGTCCTTCGCACGGCGCTAGAGACCATTCATTCTGCGGTTCAGTTCCGCCCGCATCCAGGCGAACCAGAGTATTCCTGTCTTCGATGTTGACGAAAACGATGCCCTTCCCATCGGTCGCTGCAAACTCCGGTAACCCGCTAAGCGGGACGGTCCTTACAATTTTTTCTGTTTTCGCGTCGATGACGCTCGCGTTGTGACTGTGAGCGTTGAAGGCGTATATCTCCTTCCTCACGGGCTCGTACAGAATCGCATCAGGCGCATTTCCGACTGAAATTTTCTGCCTGACACGGTTCGCGACTAAGTCGAAGACGATAACAGCATTTTGACCCCCGTCGGTAATGAAGCCTTTATTGAATTCATGCGCCAGGGCAACTCCGTGCGCGCGTTTTAGGTCACTGATCTTGCCGACTTCTTTCAGGGAGTCGAGGTCGAGGATTAGAACTTCCTTCTCCCGAGTCAGATACAAGTGGCGAGTCTTGGCATCCGCGACGAGGTAGTCCCAATACGTTTGCTCGCCATGGAATGAGAGGTGATCGACGATCGTGAAACGCTGAGCAAGCGATGCGCTTGGGAAACAAAGGCAGGACAACACGAAGGCCCAGATTGTCCGCACCGACTTCCTCCAATTCCGTTCACAAGCAAGGAACAGTCAATCGGAACTAGGACGAAGCTTCAACCGTTTCCGGTGTTGAGTTCGAATTGCGCTGCCTGTTCCGTGCTGCAATGATTTCAAAATGCTCGGTCATTCGTTTAGAAGCAGCGTCTGGATCGCGTTTCTCGATCTCAATGTAAATATTCTCGTGCGATTGATACGAAGTGTCATATTCGGAGAGAAGACGAACCGTTTCTTTCCGGCTTTCCATGAGCATCTGCGACAACATCTCGATCATCGTGGACATGACGCCGTTCCGAGCCGCCTGCACGATGCAAGTATGGAACAGTGGCTCGGTCCGGCACCACTCATCGGCATCGCCTTTAGCGTTCTGCATTCTTTGCAAAGCTTGGCGCATGGCCTCTAAATCCTCGTGAGTGCGCCTCTCAGCCGCAAGGCTCGCTAGCTTCACCTCCAAAGTACACCGTGTCTCGAAGAGGTCTGTTTTTGCAACGTTCTTTAGGGTAAGCGCGAATTCCAGCGGTACCCGCATGATGTCGCTGGCAGAATCGGAGAGATACGAACCGGACCCCTGCCGGGCTTTAATCACGCCCATGATTTGAAGAGCCCCCATGGCTTGGCGGAGGGTAGGACGACTCACTGCTAGTGCCTCCGCGAGATCCCGCTCCGGAGGCAGGCGATGTCCTGGCATGAAAACTCGTTTTGCGATTAGCTCTTTGAAGCGAGCAATCAGCTCATCAGAAATGGCTACCCGTGTGATTCGGGGCCCGATATCCAGTGACAACGGCATGCATGCGTTCCAATCTTCGTGCGCTAGCTCAGCACTATGCGGACAGCTTTATACCCCCACAGTCAAAGAACTGTCAATTGGTAAATTGGATAATTGGTAATACCAAAAATGGCTTGACAAGTTGACCAATCACCAGATATATACGTCGCCGCGCTCCCATCCCCCTTCAAGGAGAGATTCGCATGCGACCCCCAAGAATAATGATCGTGGTCACTCTAGTTGGGGCGGCCTTCGTTAGCTTGTTGGCCCAAAACGCCACGACGTCCTTGAACGGCACGGTCACGGATTCAAAAGGCTCAGTCATTCCGGGAGCAATGGTCGTCCTCTCGAACCCTCAAACGGGTTTCACCCGGGACACCCGGACCAATGCTCAGGGCACCTTCCAGTTCGTTCAAGTTCCACCCGCTGCATACGAACTCACGATTACGTCACCTGGATTCGCGACTCAGAAACAGAGCAACCTCGTTCTGATGGTCAATTCTCCGGCGACAGTGGATGTCTCCATGCGCGTGGCGGGAACGGAAACCATCATTCAAGTCACCGCGACTGTCCCGCTCGTCAACTCTCAGGATGCTACTTTGGGGCATGCTTTCGACACTGACCAGATCTCTTACCTTCCCTTTGAAGGCCGCGAAGCGACAAGCATTTTGAGTCTTCAGCCGGGCGTGGCGTTCACGGGGAATGGCAGCCACATCAACCCGGCCTCCGATAGCCGCAGCGGATCTGTCAACGGCGCGCGCAGTGACCAGACGAATGTCACCCTGGACGGGGTGGACAACAACGATCAGGCCCAGGGCCTCGCATTTACGGGAGCTTTGCGCCCGACCCTCGACTCGCTGCAGGAGTTCCGAGTTACGACAAGCAATGCTACTGCCGACGCCGGACGGTCTTCCGGAGGGCAGGTAGCCCTGGTCACCAAGAGTGGCACTAACAAAATTCATGGCACCGCGTATTGGTACTATCGTCCGCCAGTTGGCGCCGCCAATGACTGGTTCAATAAGAACGCCGAGCTTTCTAATGGACAGCCAAACAAACCTCCCTTCGTTCTCCGGAACACGTTCGGCGCAACTTTCGGCGGACCCATCAAGAAGGATCGCCTGTTCTTTTTCTTGGCCTACGAGGGCCAGCGGACTCGCGAAGACCTGCAGGTCACGCGGGTAGTACCGAGCGAGGATTTACGCAACGGGACCATTACCTACCAATGCCTGTCAACGGACCCGCTTTGCCCGTCGTCCGGTTCATTTACTCTCACGCCGGCGGACTTGGCGAAAATGGATCCGAATTGCAGTGGGATCGGCTCCTGTCCGATGGGCCCGGGCGCAAATCCTGCGGTCATGCAGATCTTTCAGCAGTACCCGCACCCCAACACGGATTCTGTCGGTGATCATCTCGACTTTCGGGGCTTTACGTTTTCGTCCCCATTACCCGCAAAGTTGGATACCTACGTCGCAAAGCTTGACTACAACATCACTTCCAATGGGGTACACCAATTGTTCGTTCGCGGTGGCCTGATGAATGACAGTGGCGCGTCTTCCACCGATGGCACAGCGGCCATTGGCACAGGCGGCTCGCAGTTTCCGGGGCAGCCTGCAAACGTCACACATATCAACAATTCCAAAGGGATCATCGTCGGCTACACTGGCGTGCTTCGCACAAACCTGGTGAATAGTTTTCGATACGGATATATTCGCCAGGGCTATGCCGATACTGGCCGACAGACGCAGCATTACATCAACTTCCGCGGTCTTGACAACCTGACTGCACAGTCACCCACTAGCAGCACGAGAATTCCTGTCCACAACTTCATCGATGACGTGAACTGGACCCGAGGCGCCCACAGCTTTCAGTTCGGTGCGAATCTGCGAGTGGTTAACAATCTTCGCAATTCCAATGCGCTTTCTTTCTTCACCGCCCAAACAGATCCGCTCTGGTTATCTGGGTCGTGTATTGCCTCCTGCTCCGATCCTTACGCAGCAATTAGCCTCAATCCAGGGAACCCGGCTTTCGGCTTTCCGGCCGTAGATCCCAGCTTCGGGGCCAGCTACGATATTGCCGTGACCGCACTGGCCGGCTTGGTTACAGTTGTGAACTCGAACTACAACCTTGACAAGGCCCTCACAGCTCTACCCGAAGGAAAGTCGGTCCCCCGGCACTTCCGCAACCATGAACTCGAGTTCTACGCGCAAGACACGTATCATCTCCGCCCCAATCTCACTCTTACCTATGGACTGCGCTACTCGCTGTTGCAGCCGCCCTACGAAACAACGGGAACCCAAGTATCTCCGGACCAAAGCCTCGATGGCTGGTTCAAGCAGCGTGCGGCAGCCATGCGTCAGGGACAAGCGTACGAGCCGCTGCTCACATTCAGCTTGTCTGGACAAGCAAACGGCAAGAAACCTTATTGGGCGTGGGACTATAAAAACTTCGCTCCCCGCTTGGCGATCGCTTACTCCCCTAAAGGTGAAAGCGGACTCTCCAGGAAGATCTGGGGCGGTTCCGGCAAGAGTTCCATTCGTGCGGGATGGGGCATGTACTACGATCACTTCGGCGATGGCGTCGTGAACAGTTTCGACCAGTTCGGGTCGTTTGGACTTACGACGACGTTGATGAACCCCGCAGGCGTGCAGACTGTTGACGGATCCGCCCGGCTGTCGGCGATCAACACAATTCCCACCACCAGTTTCAGCACGAGCGGAGATTGTCCTGTAGCGCCCTGCCCACTCGTCATACCGCCACCCACAGGCTCGTTTCCCGTTACTCCGCCTGCCGGGCTGGCATCGGGTTTTGCGATCACGTGGGGCCTCAATGACCGCCTGAAGACTCCGTATTCACATTTGATCGATCTCTCGATCACGCGTGAGTTGCCGGGAGGCTTCGTTTTTGAAGCTGCTTACGTGGGCCGCTTTGCACACAAGCTCCTGCAGGAAGAAGACTTCGCCATGCCCACAAACCTTCGGGATCCGAAGTCTCACACCGATTACTTCACCGCGGCCACCATGCTGGCGAAGCAGTATCGCGCAGGCGTGCCCATCCAGAATATTCAGCCCATTCCGTATTGGGAGAATTTCTATCCAGCAGCCGCGGGGCCATCGGCCACTCAGGTCGGAGCAGAGTGTCAAAACCAAGGCTCCAGCTGCAACAATTTTCCGGGCCAAGTGCTTCCCGCAAATGTTTCGGCAACGCAGGCGATCTACGATCTTTTTGCCTTCTATTCGGAAAATGAAACCACGGCTTTGGAGTATGCGGATGTGCCCGGTCTGGTAAGCGCCACTGGATGCTACCCTGCGTGCGCGAGCATCAACGGCGCACAGACTCCATTCACGTTCTACTCGCCGCAGTACTCTTCGCTATACGGCTGGAACAGCATTGGCAACAGCGCCTACAACGCTGGCCAGTTCAGCCTGCGTCGGCGCATGGCAAACGGCCTCCAGTTCGACCTGAACTACACCTACTCCAAATCGATCGACATCGGATCGAATGCCGAGCGAATCAACCACTTCCAAGGCAGCGGATTCGCAAGCCAGGTGCTGAATTCCTGGCAACCGAATCAGTTGCGAGCGCCCTCCGATTTCGACGCAACGCATCAAATCAACACGAACTGGGTATACCAGCTTCCCTTCGGACGCGGGAAGCGCTATGCGAATCGCGTGAGCCGCTGGGCGGATGGAGTGGTTGGCGGATGGGCGGTTTCTGGCCTGTGGCGTTGGAGCAGCGGATATCCGTTTTCGATTAATACCGCTTCCGGATGGGTGACCAATTTCGACGAGGAGTCGATGGCTGTTCTAACAGGCAAGCGGCCAAAAGCAGGCACATTCATGATCAACGGGCAGCCCAACGTTTTCAGCGACCCCATAGACGCATTCGCTCAATTCAGCTTTCCTCTGCCTGGAGGATCCGGCCAAAGAAATAACTTGCGAGGGCCCGGGACTTTTAATGTCGACCTTTCTGTAAGCAAGAATTGGAGGGTCACAGAACAACAATCGTTGCGCTTCAGCGCCGAAGCTTTCAATCTTACGAACACCCCGCGTTTCGATGTGGGAACGATGCAGCTAAACCTGGCCGGCAACAGCCTGGGGAGCATTAACTCGTTTGGGTATTTCAACTCGACCCTTTCGAACCCGCGAGTACTGGAATTTTCTTTGCGCTACACGTTTTGAAGTTGGCCGTACCAGGCGCTTCCCCGGCTGTGTTGCTCAACGGCTCACCGCGTGTGAGCCTATTGTTCAATCATGCAGAAGACCAGCTTCTATGCACTCAGCCGATGGATGGTTCACATTTGACGATTGAGATAGTTACAACATAGATGTCGAACCATCCATTTTTTCGAACCTGCATGGGCGCGGTCTTCTTTGCGCTCTGCCCTGTTCCACTGACGTGGCCACAACCATCCCGTCCTTCTGCGCAAAAAACCGCCGTTTCTAAGCAGCAAGCTTCCGCTCCGGGCGTGGAAAGTTTCTCTCCAACTTTGCTCGAGCAACTGAACACGATCAAGACGGCTGCTCTGAGTGACCCGTACACCTACCGACAGCTCGCATACTTGACCGAGAACATCGGCCCGCGACCGAGTGGCTCGGCTAATGCAAAGATGGCGGTCAAATACATTGCAGAGCAAATGCGCGAACTGGGCCTCGACGTCCACCTCGAGCCGGTCGAAGTTCCTCACTGGGTGAGGGGAACTGAAAATGGCGAACTGGTCGGGTACTCGACTTCTCCCCAAGCGGAGCCACGCAAGATCGTGCTGACAGCCTTAGGCGGTAGCACCTCGACTGGGGCCAGAGGGATCACAGCCGACCTGCTGGTGGTGAACGACTTCGACCAGTTGAAGCAATTTGGTCGCGAGAAAGTCAGCGGCAAGATCGTCTTCTTCAACAAAGCATTCGACAAACAAAAGTCAGCTGCTGGATTTGCGTTCAACGCTTATCGAGAAGTGGTGGAATATCGCGAGAGCGGCCCAAAAGCCGCCGCTTCGCTCGGAGCGATAGCCGTGCTAGTCCGCTCGATCGGCAGTGCTGATTATCGCCTGCCTCATACGGGCGATAGCGAGCCCGCGGGAATTCCCGCAGCTGCAGTTTGCGATGAAGATGCTGAATTGATGGCCCACCTTGCCCAGCAAGCTCCGGTGCGCCTCCACCTGACGCTTACTCCTGAGAGGTTGCTCGACGAGGACAGCTTCAATGTAGTTGGCGATCTGAAGGGGAGCGACCACCCTGAACAAGTAGTCCTCGTTTCTGCCCATCTCGATTCCTGGGACCTCGGCACGGGCGCAATCGATGATGCCGCTGGCATCGCTATGGTTCTGGAGGTTCCGCACGTACTGCAACAGCTGCACCTCCGCCCGAAACGCACAATTCGTGTCATCGCTTGGATGGATGAAGAGAACAACGATTCCGGCAGCAATCAGTACCGAAGGGATTACAACTCGGAGTTTCCACACCACATCGCGGCGATCGAAAGTGATGCCGGAGCTGCGCACCCACTTGGGTTCGCGATGAACATGAGCCAGACCGGAGTAGACTCCCTCAAACCGTTGGGGACAATACTGGGCAGTATGGGAACCACCGTCTTCGAACAAACTACCCGCGCGCCCGGTACCACTGACATTGCGCCCTTGGCAGAAAGAGGAATCCCAGTCATTGGGATCCTCCAGGATCAGCGCCATTACTACGACTATCATCACAGCGCAGCCGACACACTCGATAAGGTGGTTCCCTCAGAACTGAACGAAAATGCTGCTGCAATGGCGGTCATCGCATTTGCTCTGACAGAAATTCCGAATCCGCCACTTCACTGAGCTCGTCGTGACTTGGCGAACTGCAGCAGAAGACTCTAGAAGAACATGTCGAATCTCTTCGCTACCAAACCGTTAAGCGCGATCCTTGAAGATGCCGAGGAGGCCGGCGAGCACACGCTGCGGCGTGCCTTGGGTCCCTTCAATCTGATCGCGATTGGAATCGGCTCCATCATCGGGACCGGAATATTCGTTCTGACTGGAACCGCATCGGCTCATCATGCTGGTCCGGCGATTCTAGTGTCGTTCTCTCTGGCCGCAATCGCCTGCGTGTTTGCCGGATTCTGCTACGCGGAATTTGCTTCCATGATCCCGGTTTCGGGCTCAGCGTACACCTATGGATACGCCACGCTCGGCGAACTGACCGCTTGGATCATTGGCTGGGACCTCATTCTGGAATATGGGTTAGGAGCTGCGACCGTTGCAAGCGGTTGGAGTGGCTACATCATCAGTTTCTTACAAGACTTTGGCATTCTGTTACCACCTAGGTTCGCAGGCTCCCCAGGCACCGTCTTCGTCTTCTATCATGCGCACTGGGAACGTCTGACGGCGCAACTTCAGAGTGCGCTGTTGCTCGCCCACGTGGATGTTTCCAGCCTTCCGCACCAGCAATCTTCCTTCAATTTGTTTGGTTTTTTAGGCATCGTCGCCGTCACTACGGTTCTGGTCATCGGCATCAAGGAATCGGTTACCTTGAACACCACGGTCGTGATCGTCAAAATCTGCGTGCTGCTGGTTTTTATCGGTGTGGGCACTACCTACATTTTTGGCCATCGGGCGGAGGCCATCGAAAACTGGACTCCTTTCCTACCTCCCAACACGGGTCATTATGGCAACTTCGGCTGGTCCGGCATTGCTCGAGCGGCGGGGATCATCTTCTTCGCATACATCGGGTTCGACCAAGTATCCACCGCAGCGCAAGAATCCAGGAACCCGGCTCGGGATATGCCGATTGGAATTCTCGGCTCGTTGGCGATCTGCACCGTCATTTACATCCTGGTCGCTGGAGTTCTTACGGGGTTGGTGAAGTACACGGCACTGGATGCGCCGGCTCCTATAGCACTGGGGATGGAGGCCACCGGCGCGCGATGGGGCAGCACTCTTGTGAAGCTAGGCGCCATCTGTGGACTGACGTCCGCCATGGTGGTGACTTTGCTAGGCCAATCGCGAATCTTCTTTATGATGTCGCGGGATGGTCTTCTGCCGAAATGGGCGAGCAACGTTCATCCGCGGTTCCGGACTCCGTATCTTTCGACCATTCTAGTGGGTTTTTGTGTAGCAATAGTCGCGGCATTGACCCCGCTCAGCGTTATCAGCGAACTGGTTTCGATCGGAACGCTCCTGGCATTTGTGATCGTCTGCGCGGGAGTGTGGATACTTCGCATTCGCGACACAACAGTTCCACGGCCTTTCGTTGCCCCGTGGATCCCAATTACACCCATTATGGGCATCGCGGTGTCACTTTTGATGATGGTCAGTCTCGGCTGGGAAAGCTGGGCGCGTTTGCTAGTTTGGCTAAGCATCGGCCTTGGCATCTATTTTGCATATGGCCGCAAGCATAGTCGGTTGAGGGTTTCTCGTCGGATTGATTCAGCGGCTAAGGGTGTGGCTGATAGGGCCAACAATGCGACGTTGCATTTTGATTAGAAAACTAAACATTTCTAACGACAGTAGTTCGACCTCAGACTCTGCTGTTTTCGCGGTCATAAACTGGCTAATTTTTAACAGGTTTTCTAACAAACCTGCTTTTACATGTCGATTATTAGGTGCCTCCGCCTCTCAGCCGTTGCATCCACGCCTGCCGCGCTGGTGAACTAAAAACCCTTCGCAGACCGCAGTGAATGAACGTTGAAAACCTTGTGCTTGGGCTCACTAGGAGCGGCGAGCTACAACTAGTAGTTTTTCGCTCGGTCAAACGTTGGAGCCCCATATGACAACCGAGGAGCACGATCACATCATTCCTATTCAATCGGTTGCGCCTTGCTCATTTCCGGAGTTCCCCGACAAATCGGTTTTGCTGTTGCACCTGAGATCATCCGCCAGGTATCCTGGACCGAATGATTCCGGTAATCGACATTTTTGCGGGACCGGGTGGGCTCGGAGAGGGGTTCTCGGCGTTCATGAACGGTGAGACGTCGGCCTTCAAGATCAGGCTTTCGCTCGAGAAGGAAGTGAACGCGCAGAGAACTCTGCAACTTCGAGCTTTCTTTAGGCAGTTCCTCAAAGCAGATTTGCCGGAAGCGTATTACCAGGTCCTGCGAGGGAAAATCGAAGTTGCAGAACTTTACAAGCTGTATCCAACTCAAGCGAATTCCGCTGCTCGCGAGGCGGTTCAATTCACGCTTAGTGAGGCCTCTTGGGTGGAAGCCGAGGCGCTTATAAAGAACGCTCTAAATGGAGCCCGGGAGTGGCTTTTGATTGGTGGGCCACCGTGCCAAGCCTAAACGCCTTATACTTACACTACTGATTACGCCCGATCCGCTATAAACCTTCGCCAGAGTCAAAACCTCCAACACCCCTACCGCACTCAAAAAACCCCGCCAAATCCTTCGCCTGCATCGCTGCGGGGATCCCGCCCGGCCAAATCAATCCTAGATTTCAGCCTCTCGCCCATCGCCGCAACCACACCCCACACTTCCACACCTGTTCCCACCCAAAATCCCCACCCCACTCACAAAGGGTCGAAGCCCCACCTAAGCAAGCCACCAGTCAACCGGGAGCTCGGCTAACCATGGGGGTCTATCGACGCAAATACAAGGGCAAGAAGAGCACATGGTGGATAAGCTATGTTAGCGGTGGAAAGCAAAAACGCGAGAGCTCAGGATCCAAGAGCAAGCGAGTCGCGGAGAAGATTCTTGCTTTAAAGAAGACTCAAGCTCTTGAGGGGCGTTTGGGATTGCCGAAATCTCATGTTCCTCGTCTCGGCGATTGGTTAAAGAAGTTTCTAGCATCCATCGGCCACCCGAAAACGAAATCTCGTTATCAGTCGAGCGTCAATAACATTCTGCGCTTCTTTGGACAAAACATTCGCCTCTTAGAAATTACTCCAGAATTAGTTTTCGAGTTTCAACAGAAGAGACTCGCGGAAGGCGTTGGCAAAGCCACCGTTAACCGGGATTTCGCAACTCTATCCAGTGCGCTAACACGAGCACGAAAACTTCGCCTCATCACGCACAATCCTTGTGTTGACGTTGGAAAGCTGAATGAACGTCGTGAGCGTCGTCAGGCGAAACCGTTGACGTACGAAGAAGAGGCGCGTGTCAAACGGTTTTCTCCGCCGTGGCTGTCCATCTTGATCACAGTTCTCGCGGAAACGGGTTTGAGAGTCAGGAAAGAGGCCCTCCCACTGAAATGGAATGATGTCGACTTGGGATCTGAGCCAGGTTGCATTCGCGTCCGTGACTCGAAGACAGCGGCTGGCGTTCGCCCCGTTTGGCTGACGAAACATTGCAGAGACACGCTGATTAAGTGGAGGGAGTTCCTCGGTCCGGGGTTTTCTGACTATGTCTTCCCCAGTCCCAGAATTCCTTCCACGCACGTCAGCGACTACAAAAAGGGTTGGCAGAAAGCCGCCCGTGAGGCAGGAATTCCAGACAGACGAATCTACGACCTTCGCGCGTCATTCGCATCGAGGGCTAACGCATGCCACGCCTCAGGGCTCACAATCGCTCAATTGCTTGGCCATGCGAACAGTACTCAGATTCTGCCGACATATGTGAAGCCCCTCGACGAGAACACCCGCGCTGTGATTGACGCCCTCGATGCAGCTCGAACTTCTCAGTCAGGACGGTCGGGATCCATCCATTGATAATCCAGTTCGCGCGGTAAGTTCTCCAAGATGGCATCCATCAGGTGGATCGAGTCCTGTCATCCGCTTTAAAGAATCGTGCAGCCATATATTTCTAGCGCGCCGACGCGCGGCTGGCCTGACGCCGGACTATGGCCGGGGGCGATCCAGCAGCACCACATCCGAGCTCTCCTGCACTCGTTCCAGGACAACTTCACGGCCGTCTGGGGAGATGTCGAAGTCGCGAATATCGAAGTCGGGAATGAGGTTGGTCAACTGCCGCTCGGCACCCGTCTGCAGATCGACGGCCCAGAGATTCTTATGTTGAATATCTCCTCGCAGGAACACGAGTGCCCGTCCTCCGGGAAGGAAGGCCAGGTGTCGCGCTCCCCGAGTCAGGGTCAGGGACGGCAGGGAGTGCGCTGCGGCCTCGCTGGTGACGGCTTTCACCAAAAAAGTGGTGCCGATGTCGGGTCCCGAGTAGACAACGAATCGACCGTCGGGCGCCCACGTGGGATCGACCGAGTACTCCTGCACAAACGAAACGGGGGAGCGGCCGTCGGCCGGAATGCAGAAGAGGTGTAGGACACCGTGATCGTCCGCGGCCGCGGTTATCGATTGGCTGTCGGGCGCCCATGCCGGAGCGCCCTGCAGGTCGAGCGTATCGGTCACAATCCGCGCACTTGTACCGTCGGCCTGCATCGCGTAGAGGAGCGTCCGGCCACGCTCCCGGACCGAGAATGCAACGGACCGTCCATCCGGGGAGATTGCTGGGCCGCCAAAGATTTGCGCTCCCTCACCACTCCACAACTGCGTGCCAACTCCGTTGGCGAATTTCCAGATGCTCTCGCTCGTGCCGGTGGCAGAAACATACAGAAGATAATTTGGACCCAGTCTGGGAGAGAACCCGGTACTGGTCGTCAGCGAGATTCGAGCCGGCGGCGACACCTCAGTAGGTGAATCAGCGAGCCGCAATCGCCAGAGTGTTCTTTTCGGATTTGCGAGCGTGAGAATTAGACGGCGACCGTCGGCGCTGGCCGCCAGGGACGTGTACCGGTCAAGGCCAAAGGTCAGCCGGTGGGGAATACGGTGCTCGACGTCCACGCTATAAAGCCACGGGCCCGAACCGTCCGGATCGCTAGCGAGGTATATCAGCGTGCGCCGATCCAATAGGATCGGATGACTCACTCGCCCAACGTGCGACGTGATCCGTTGCGGAGTTCCTCCGGTCGGAGGGATGCGCCAGATGTCCAATTTGTCCGGCAGGGAACCCTGGACGAAGTAGATGAATGCCGCATCGGGCGCCCATAACGGAAAGTGTGAGTGGAGCCCGGCAGGAGCAGTGAAGATGGGCGGGTCCTTCAGTTCCCGGCTGCCGTTTGACACGAATAGCGGGTCTCCGGGTCCGGGTGTGTGGTATACGAGTCGGGAGCCATCGGCCGACCAGTCGAACTCAGCCACGCCTTCAAGGTATGGTTTTGGCTGTCCGCCCAGCGTTGGCACCGCCCAGATGCTGATGTCTCCGCCGCTCGAACCACCTTGCTTGCGCTCCCAAAACGTGACGAAAGAGCCATCAGGCGAGAAGCCCAAGGTGCGGACCGATGGATTGACGAGCTCCGGTGCGCTCCCATGGGTCAAGTTGTGGAACTGTCCTGAACCCACCTGTGTAATCCAGACGTCCATCTGTCCGTCCTTGTCCGACAGAAACGCCACGAAATGACCGTCGCGTGACACCGCGGCGGCCTGCTCCTTTCCATCGAAGTCGGTTACGGTCTGAAATCGCGCGCCGGTGATGGGGTTTCGCCAGAAGTACTCCGTTCTCTGAAACCAGAAGCTGGCGCCAATCGCCAGCGCGACTCCCACCCCTACGAACGGCACGAGCAACTTCCATCTGGTTCGAGAGGTCGATATTGCTGATGACGATGGTGTACGCGGATTGGGCGAGGGGGCATTGGTCGCGTCCCCCTGCTCCGCCCGAAGATTCCGACCGCGCGCCCACGCGTCCAGTTCCGACCGAGAGGCGTAGACGGAACCCAACCGATCGTGCAAGTGTCGGTGAACGGGCATCCCCTCCCGCTTCTCCCAACGCTGGACCGTAGTTACGTCCCGGTTGAGATGGGCCGCGATTTCCTTCCACGAATCCAGCCGGTCTTCCGGCGGTCTGACCGATGGCGGTGTGCCAGGGGATGGTTCCCCCATCGCACTCTCCTGATTGTTGCGGGGTGTTGCGAGCCCCAGGAACTGCATTGTAGCTCCGCGGAACCGCACGGCAAACTGCAGCATTCGAAGGCAAAGTAAGGAAACAGCTACCCTTCTGCGCATTACCGTTTGAAACTTACCCATTCAGGTGCCTATTGTGTCCGGGCGTCTCAGTCGGCTCCAGCCGATCAGAGAAAGGAGGTCGTTATGCGACAAAAATTGACGTGGTTGGTATTGTTCAGTGCCGCGATCGTGCTCACAGGCCTTTTTCATGGAGGCTCCGCCTTCGCGACACCGGGCCAGGGATTCACCAGCACGCCGGTCGCGCAGGGCCAGTTCGATGAATTCAGTGTCCTAAACAAATTCGTTCAGCCGAGCTCGGGGAGGGGAGAGCACGAGGACGCCCAGGTCTGGCTGTCGTCCCAGAGGACGAAGGGACTGTCTGACGGGGCTGTCCTGAGCAATGTCTGGCTGCCGGGAGGGACGACAGGGTGGCACACGCATCCTGGTCATACGCTCATCTTTGTCACGGCAGGAGCGGTGACGCAGTATCAAGCGGACGATCCCAGCTGCACGCCGCACGTCTACTCAGCAGGGATGTCGTTTGTTGACCACGGTGGCCAACACGTCCACATCGTCCGAAACGAGGGCACCGTCGTGGCACAAGCCATCGCTATCCGGCTCGTTCCGGCAGGTCAGGCGGCTCGGATTGATGCGCCGGACCCTGGAAACTGTCATTTCTGACTAAGGACGACCTGATTCTGCACCGCGCGAGTGATCTGCTGGACGCGCTCCCATGGCAGCGCGTCCGGAACTTGCACACCCCACGATGTGAATGCATGGTCCGCTACTCAGAACCTACCCTTCAATTGGTGAAAAATTCCCAGAGCACTCACTGAACAGGACCCGCGACAAAACATGGCCCCGTGGCGGGTGGATACGGCACTAAAAACGCGGCGAAGTTATCACGTTTTTATCACGTCAGCCCGTCTCCCAGGATCACTTCTCAGTTTGCGACAGCCTTCAATCTATTCGTATCTCTCTCAAAATAAACTGGCGGAAGCGTGTGCGAGTCGAACGCACCGACGACATCAGGGATGCCGTCCGCCGGTTTTGAAGACCGGGAGGATCACCGGACCCCATGCGCTTCCGCGACCCGACACAACTGCTTCCGGGCGATGCGATTGGGCGAATCGGGTGCTCGCCCGTTAAGAGATTACCTGGGTTGGGCCACAACGCGCAGGTATGGCTTCAGCGTCTTGAAGCCAGCCGGGTATTTTTGCTTGGCCTGCTCGTCGTTGACCGAGGTAGGAATGATCACGTCGTCGCCCGGTTTCCAGTTCACCGGCGTAGCTACATTGTGCTTTGCCGTGAGTTGCAACGAATCGAGCACTCGCAAGACCTCGTCGAAGTTGCGCCCGCTGCTCATCGGGTAGACCAGCATTAATTTGATTTTCTTATCCGGACCGACGATGAACACTGTGCGAACCGTCGCGTTGTCAGCGGCCGTGCGTCCTTCGCAGCTTTCGCCGGCTTCAGCCGGTAACATGTCGTAGAGTTTCGCGACTTTCAGCTCTGGATCGCCGATCATCGGATAGGTCACTTTGTGACCTTGCGTCTCCTCGATATCCGCGGCCCATTTCCCGTGATTGTTCACCGGGTCCACGCTCAGTCCTAGGATTTTCGTGTTCCGCTTGGCAAATTCGGGTTGCAGCCCCGCCATGTAACCGAGTTCAGTCGTGCAGACCGGCGTGAAATCCTTGGGGTGCGAGAAAAGTATTGCCCAACCGTCCCCGATCCACTCATGGAAGTTGATCTTGCCCTGCGTCGTGTCTGCCGTGAAATTGGGTGCTTCTGAATTGATGCGCAAAGACATGTTCTTTCCTCTCATCTTTCAATTTCTGATTCTGGATGGACTCGTCGCGAGCCCGGTTTGCTTCAGGGAGTGTGGCACCAGACCCAGCGTTGCTGGTGATCGATCTTCGTCGCAATCTATGTTATCGCACGCGCCGCAAGTTGTGTTACGGTCCGGTAAAATCTCCTCATGCCAATCGAACCGCGACGTTTGCAAATGGTGCAGATCGATGTGTTCACCGATCGAGGCCTGGCCGGTAACGCGCTAGCTGTATGCCTCGACGGTCGAGGCCTAACAGCCGACCGGATGCAAGACATTGCCCGGGAGACAAACCTGTCGGAAACGACATTTGTTTTGCCTGGAGACGCGGAAGCGGAACGCAACAAGGCGACTCGCGTCCGCATCTTTACGGTCCAGGAGGAGTTGCCTTTTGCTGGACACCCGACTCTTGGAACGGCGTTCGTGTTGCGTGGTTCCAGCGCCGCGCCCGAAGTTCGCCTTCAATTGAATGTCGGGACCGTACCGGTGCGCTTTGAAGATGTACCCAGCCGACCGGCATTTGGTGAAATGACGCAATTGGATCCGGAATTTTTGACACAGCACGACCGCCAAGCAGTCGCTGAGGCGATCGGTTTGCCCGTCGCCGACCTCGACCCAACCCTGCCCATTGAGACCATATCGACGGGGGTGCCGTTCACGGTGACGCCCATTCGCAAGCTTTCCGTGCTGCAGACCCTGCGCATCGATCCCGCACGCTCCAGTCAGTATCTGGCACAAAGCGGGGGAAAGTTTTTCTACTTTGTCTGCCGTGAAACTGCTGCCCCCGGTACACGGCTGCATGCTCGCATGGTTTTCTATGGCGGCGAAGATCCAGCGACCGGATCGGCCGCCGGGTGCGCTACTGCATGGATGGTGGCTCACGGAGTGGCGCAACCCGATGAGCGCGTGCTGATCGAGCAGGGAGTCGAGATGAAGCGGCCCAGCCGAATCTATGTGCGAGCCTCCAAACCTGATAACCGTGTGGTTAACGTACGCGTCGGCGGGAACGCGGTTGAGATCATGCGCGGCCAGATGACTGTTTAAAGACCGTTGGCATAGGCACGAAAAATGCCAACGCGAATGATTACAGCAGAAGTCAATAGCAAATATTTCCCATTAGCATTTGCGACACTTTACAGCGTTGAAATCGACACGTAGGATTTTGGTCGCTCTCGCATCTCCCATGAATTCTATTTCTGATCTTCAAAAATCTCTCCGGCTTGCCACGCAGTCGCGGCAACTTTGCGCTCGGGGTTCTCGATGAAACCGAAACGCACCATCCTTTGTGTCGACGACAACGAACAATCCCTTTCCATCCGTAAAGTTTTGCTGGAGACCCGGGGCTACCGGGTAATCTCCTGTCAGAACGGCGAAGACGCTCTGGCCCGGTTCAAGCGTGGTGGGGTCGACCTGGTACTCACCGATCTGATCATGCCGGGGCTTGACGGCGCCAAGCTGATCGAAGCCATCAAGGAAATATCTCCGCGGACACCCGCGATCCTGCTCTCAGGGAAAGTCCGTATTTACGACCGCAATACGCAAGCGGACGTGTTTCTCCCGAAAGGCATGCACGTCCCGGCCGAACTGTTGGAGCGCATTCGATTGCTGTTAATTCGTAAGCGCGGCCCCAGTCGGCCAAACACGCTCCAGGCCGGTGCTGCGTAGTCCGGACGGCGGCACTCTTGCGACCTTCTGTAGTATCGTTATTTCTGCATGCCATTTATCGAAGCGGTGGACCTGCGGAAAACCTACCACGTCGGGAAGGTCGAGGTCCCCGCACTCCGCGGTGTGTCATTCAATGTTGAACGAGGCAAGTTCGTCAGCGTAGTAGGCCCATCGGGCAGCGGCAAGTCAACTCTCTTCTATTTATTGGGTGGGTTGACTCGGGCCGACTCCGGCCGTGTAGTCATTGACGGAGACGATTTTGCGCAACTCTCCGACGCAGAGCGCACCCGCATGCGCAAGCGCAAGATCGGCTTCGTTTTTCAGAAGTTCAATCTGCTCCCGACGCTCGATGCGCGTTCCAACATCGAAATTGCATACGACATCGCAGGCACGACGGATTTTGATACCTCACATTTCAACCGAATCACAGATCTGCTCGGTATCAGCAAGCGATTAATTCACAGGCCGGCGGAACTGTCCGGCGGCGAGCAGCAGCGCGTTGCGCTCGCACGCGCTCTCATCAATAAACCCGCACTGGTTCTGGCCGACGAACCGACCGGGAACCTGGACTCGAAGAACTCAGCGATCGTGCTCAGTATGTTGCGGCAATCGAACCGCGAACTCGGACAAACCGTTCTGATGATCACGCACAATCCTGAGGCTGCCGAATACGGCGATCAGATCATCCACATGCGGGATGGGGAGATTGTGTCGCCCGAGCAGGATCCCCAGTGGACGGGCCACCACGAAGGCCAGCCTTCCCGCACCTAGTTACGCACACCGATCATTCCGAAGCTTGTGAACCCCTTCGAAACAAAAGACCTGGGCGCTCAAAGGTTACCTTCGGAGGTTTGCCGGGCTCTAGACGCTCGTTTATAATGACGGCTGCTGAGCGGGAGTAACTCAGTGGTAGAGTGCGACCTTGCCAAGGTCGAAGTCGCGGGTTCAAATCCCGTCTCCCGCTCCATTCGATTCCCACGCTGAGGCCCTCGTCGCGAGGGCATTTTCGTTCTCGAGCACTCGCGACCGGAGGCATGGACTTTTTGGGCGTGGGGCGCTAACTTAGATTCCGAGGGCGCGGTACCCAAGTGGTAAGGGAGAGGTCTGCAAAACCTTTATGCGTCGGTTCGATTCCGACCCGCGCCTCCACTCCGTTTCAATCACTTAGCGCAAATCGCCGAACCATCCAAAACCATCACTGTAGGGACACTCGTGGGGACTGCTTGCTTTCCGCTGATTTGGCGGCATTTTCAAATTCAGCAATCGCGGTGATGGCGTTGTATTGGGCTAGTTTCTTTGTCGCTTCGACGCGGTGCTGTTCGGTTACGTGTGCGTATTTTAGAACACACCGTGACCGGACAGCGTTCGTAGCTGCCCGTCGCTTCCACCCGTGTTCCGACTTCGACGGCTGCGGCATGGGTGAAAAAATCGCTGGCCGCATGCTGTTGTTCGCCGCTGACAAACTGCACCATGAAGTTCGCTTCGTCACGCACGAAATTGACTCGCACCGAAGGCGAATCATCGAGCCACACATCGCTACCCCGGACGTCCGGACTTCCGGAATGGGTGGCCGCGATCAATGCGCGCGCATAGTTCCGTTCAGCGGCGTAGACCTCGTTGGAATTGGGTTTCTTGAACGCACGGGGTGCGGTTTCCACTTGGTTCCGGAAAGATCGTGTAATGCACTGAGTGGAATGAAATTTTTCGCCAACAAACCAGCGCATGCCGTCTAACGAGTAATCGATTCGACCACGACGTCCAGACTCCGGCCATCGGCAACGCCATTTTCGGTGCAGCCTGTATGCGGATCCGCTCACTACCTGTGGTTTGCGAATGGGCTAAAGCCTAGTTTTCTCTGGCGGGCAAACTCGAACCGTTCCGGGTTAGAAGCCCATTGCAGCATTCTTCACCGGAACAGTAACGACTGCTGGCGCTATGCCGACTTGTCGTTCCTCACCCTTTCGATTTACGCTCGGTATTCATCTGCGACTCGATTGGAGCGATTTCGCGTGACTGGCGTATGAGCGAAATGACCGCCAATGACGACCTCGAGCGGTTCCAGAGCGGAGCGGCGAAATATGCCGCCTACCTGGAGACGCCCGAGGGCCGACTGCGCCTCGACCTCGCCTTTGCCAACGTGCAGGAGTTTCTGCCGCAGGCCACCACTCGCTCTTTGTACGCGTTGGATATTGGGTGCGGTACGGGTGCTCTCGCGGTGCGCCTGGCCCGACTTGGTTTTCATGTCACGATGCTTGACCCGTCTGCGGAGATGCTGGATATGGCACAGCGTGCTGTGCGGGAAGCCGAGGTTTCAGAACACACCACGTTGAAACAAGGCGACGCTGCCCAATTGGCAAACTTGTTCGACGCGGCATCGTTCGATGTAATCCTCTGCCACAACGTTCTGGAATTTGCCGATGATCCGAATTCCGTGTTGCGCGACGCGGCTCGCGCGTTGCGCGATTCATCCGCGATACTGTCCGTCCTGGTGCGCAGTCAGGCAGGTGAGGTACTGAAGGCCGCTCTCCAGGCGGGCGATTTGGTGGCAGCGGAAAACAACCTCAGCGCTGCGTGGGGACAAGAGTCTCTCTACGGAGGCAACGTGCGCCTCTTCCAACCGGATCGTCTGCCAACAATGTTGCGCGAGGCGTCGCTGGCAATCGCAGCGCAGCGGGGTGTACGCATCATTGCCGACTACCTGCCGCCACAGGTTTCTCGCAGCGCCGAGTATGAGCGGATTTTTGGATTGGAGCGCCAGCTGGGTAGCCGCCCAGAGTTTGCGGCAGTCGCCCGCTACACGCAGTGTCTGGCACGCCGCGCGAGTCCAGTCACGAAGGACGATGCATGAACGATGTCATAGCGCAGTCTGCACCGTCCGGATCTCACACGACACCCGATGCTGGTATTGCACTCGGGCTCGGCCTTACCAACGAGTGCAATCTCGCCTGCTCCTTCTGCTACCGCGATCCCACGCGCACCGATCGTCTCTCCCTCGATCAAGTGAAAGCAGTCATGGAACGCTTGCCCGTGCGCTCGGTGAATCTCGGAACCGGGGAGAACGGCATGCATCCCCACTTCAAAGCAATCCTGGCCTACCTGCGAACGAAACCGGTCAAGCTCACCATCACTTCCAATGGACACAGTGTTGCTGTTCTGGAAGACGACGAACTGCGCGCTTTCCACGATATTGAGTTCTCCCTCGATTACCCGACGCAAGTCGAGCAGGACGCACAACGCGGAACTGGCAATTGGGTGCTCATCCACAAGCAGGCGGAGCGATGTCGGAAGCTGAATATTCCCGTAACCATCGTCGCCGTCATGATGAAGTCGAACTACTTGCGTTTAGCGGATGTGGCGCGAATAGCCAAACGGTTTGAAGCTCCTCTGCGGATCAATGTGTACCAAGCCGTGCGCTCGGACATCTACGCCCTCAGCTACGAAGAATACTGGGAGGGGTTCCGGCGCCTCTTCGACCAGACCGACGTCGTCGCGATTGGCGAGCCGCTGGTTCGCGCGATCGCGGGACTGCCGCCGCTCCGAGGCGGTTGTGGTGTGAGCACCGTGCGAGTGACCCCGAAAGGCACTACGCAACCTTGCGTCTATTGGCCGGGATCAGGCGAGCCGCTTGCCGACTTGATCCCTGCAGGTGTCAACATTCTGAACTCAACCCCGTTCGAGCAGTCACGAACACTTCCTCAAGCCTGCGCTCCCTGCGAGTTCCGGGAGTCGTGCCACGGCGGATGTGCCGGACGGCGACGCTTGCAAGGCGCGCTCCTGCAGCCTGACTGTTATTGTCCGATTATTCGGGGCGAGCGCCCAAGGATCGAGATCCGTATGGCCGCTAACCGCGACTTGCCCAAGCTGAGCAGTTCTTGCACTACCGTCGTGATCGCCAGGTAGGGCTCGACCCCTACTTTGCGTCGATCCATTTATCCGAACCCGCCAGCTTCACCGCCACGTCAGACAACCAGATGTGCAGGGGCTTGCCGTCGGCGGTACCGCGATGCTCGGTGGAGAACAGAATTGGACCTGCCTTTTTGTAGCCTGTCCACGTTGCCAGAACACGGCTCGGCGGCTTGGCCCCGCCGCGGTGGTAGACAAAGTACACGACGCGGTTGTCGCTACTGACGTAAAGATCCCAGGTGTCGCCGGGCGTGTAGCCGCCATCCGCGGGATACTTTATGGGAAGCAGCTCAGCCATGCCCGGCCCCACTGGCAGATTGAACTTGCCCTGATCAATCGCGCTGGCGCTCTTGTCCCAATAAGCATGAAAGGGGAACAGAGCCCAATAGCTATCGTTGATGAAACTCGGGTCGACTTCGTTCTTCACCGCGTCGGACTGGCTGCCGAGGTCGGTGCGCACGTAGGAAACCTTGACCGGCTTGCCGTCTTTATCTGTCCCCTCGTACGACACCTTGTTTGTCTTAGGCTCCCACTCCCACTTGTGGGCCGCTTTGAAGAGCCCGGGAATATCCGCGTTCCAGGTGTAGCGGATACCCTCAACGTTATCCCACGAATCGATTCCGTAGGTCTTGGCGACTTGATCGAGAAGGGGCGCGCGCTGCTGCGCCCAGGAGTTTGGAGCAAGCATCAACAGTCCACAAAGCAGAACGCCGATCGTCGTCATACGAAGGCGGGCATTTCTCATAGAGTTCGCTCCTCAGTGAATTGAAGGATGTTGCTTTGGATGAGCCCCCGCGGCTTCCGGATACAGAAGTCGCGTTTTGATGCAATCGGTTGATTAAACCAGCCCTTCGGCTAGCGTGGCAGTTCCGGCCGCATGAGGCGGCGCACTGCAATCATGGCACCAGCCGTTGCCACGGTCCCGTATTCCAGCAGCATGACCCAAGCAGGAAGCGGCCCCCACGGGCGCCCCAGTGTTCGCCAGTGCCACATAAGATAAGTGGGAATAACGCTCACTGTCCAGAGGCTGATCAGCAGCGTCGAGGACGACGTCAGAAACGGCAGCAGCCAGAGGAGATACCAGGGAAATACAGCGGGGGCGCACAAGAGCGTTGCGGCCAACGGCCACGCGAACAATTCCGGAGACCACTCGGGCGATTTGCTTCGTAGCCAGGCGGCAGTTGCTAAGCCCGCGAGCACGGCCAGACCAGCCAGCCACTGCGGAGGCGCCACTCGATCGAGTGCCGCAAACACGGGACCGTTAAAGCGGAACGTCTGCACATACGTTCCAAGCGAGCCGGTCGGAATGCGGCCGTGATTCAGAAATGGCACGTACAGGAGTGCGACTATGGCGGCCGCCAGTGCGGCATCGCGCATGCGAACCCGCTTCCAGTAGAGAGGCAACAGTACGATCGGCAGAAACTTCACTGCGATCGCCAGCCCAAGCCCGACAGCCGCAGTCGCCCGCCATCGGCGCACGAGCGCAGCGGCCGACACCACTATGAAGAGAGCGCCAAGAATGTCGACGTGACCGCTTCCCGCCACCTCAACGGCCAACAACGGGTTCCAGGCGAACGCCAGAACCAGGTGCGCTCCCTGTCCGGTACGCCGCAAGATGTCGAGCAACACGAGAACGATCGCAAACTCGCAAACCACGAAAGCCACTTTCAGCGCGAAGGTGGACTCCTGAATCGCGGTGACGACGCGGAAAAAAAGCTGCGCTCCGGCCGGATAGGGGCTCGGTAGATCCGGGTTGTTCAGGGTGCTGGTTTCGGCTGTGTGCAGTTCCTTCGCGGCAGGATCGCTGGGTACGACAAGATACGGATTGTAGCCAAGCCTCTGCAGGCGGCCGTCCCAAACGTATCGATGAATATCGTCGTCGGCGCCCGCGGGCACGCGAAGAAATGCAATGTGCCACACGGCCGCGAGAACGAGCCCAATAACGACAACGCGCCGGGAGAACTCTGGCGTTGCGAACAATTCACGGATCGCCGAGAGGTACACGATGCCCGCCAAGGTCAGAGAGGCCATGAAGTACGGCCCACCCCTGTCGCCGAAGTTGCGTGAGCAGAGCGTCAGCGCCACGCACAACGCGGCGCCCAGTATGTACACTCTCCCCTCGGGGGTGGCTTTCATAGTTCTCCCGTGTGGAGCGAGCACTTTTGCCCGCTTCGCTTGCGGTGGCAAGAGCTAGCGGACAGGAGTGTCCGCTCCACATAATGTCTTCCACTCTTTTAGCCACGCCGCCGTGCGTGGTGCCTTTTCCGGAGCCAGCCGCAACTCCGCTGCCAGGCGAGTCAGGTCGTCCGCTACATCAATATCGTAGAAAGAATCGGCGAACCCAACG
>Ga0207665_10000653_pt1 | contig 23307 bp, 23 predicted proteins | sample LARL112metaG_FD_184351 | JGI IMG/M metagenome (GOLD analysis project Ga0207665, IMG submission 184351) | Corn, switchgrass and miscanthus rhizosphere microbial communities from Kellogg Biological Station, Michigan, USA - LAR L11-2 metaG... | ecosystem: Host-associated > Plants > Roots >... | reverse complement strand
TGCGTCCGCAGATGCTCCGTCAGGTCGTTGATCCGCTGCGTGAGCATCGCGATCTGCACCTGCGGCGAGCCCGTGTCGGCCTCGTTGCGGCCGTGCTTGGTGATGATCTCCTGCTTTGCTTCCTTGGTCAGGGCCACGCCCTCTCCTTCCTGTTCGCCTCCCGAGGCTCAGCCAGCGGCGCCAAGGAACGTTGGGCGAGCCGGGCCTGGGTCGCCGGTTAGGGTAGCGGAAACCGGCATGGGAAGCGCGATTCCGCAGGAGCTGCTGGCCGAGGAGGTGCGCAGCGCACAGGCGCGGACGGGGGTGCAGTACGCCGCCGCGGCGCTGCACGTCGAGGGCCGGACGGCACTCGCGGGCGCGCACGAGCGGCCTTTCCGGATCGCGTCGATCACGAAGTCGTTCACGGCTACCGCGGTCTCGGTCGCCGGGTTGCTCGACGACCGCCGCCGCGCGCTGCTTTCGCACATGGCCGGCTACCGCCCCGAGCGGCCGGAACCGTTGCCGCCGGAATGCGCAGGGCTCTGGTCGTATTCGAATGCGGGCTACTGGGAGGCGGCGTCGAGTTTCGGGGGCGAGTACACGGAGGCGCTCCGCGAGCTCGTGATCGAGCCGCTCGGCCTGCGGAACACCGGCTTCGAGACCCCGGCCGACGCGGTACTCGGAACCCTGCCCGGCGACGTCGTCGCGGATCCGTCCTATCCCGTCGAGCGCAGGCCGAGCGGCGGTCTGTGGTCGACGGTCGGCGACCTCGTCGAGTACGGGCGCGGGCACTGTCAGCAATGGGAAGACCTGCACGAGCCCGTCGGGGAGGCGCTGGGCGCCCGGTACGCGCTCGGCTGGTGGGTCCGCGACGGCGTGCTAGACCACGAGGGATCGGTCGGCGGCTTTCAGTCGCTGCTCATGCTCGTTCCCGAGCGCGAGCTCGTCCTGGCAGTGCTGACGAACTCGTGGAAGGGATCGGCACTCATCCAGGAGCTCGTCGGAGCGCTCGGGCTCACGCCGCCGGCATCACCGGCGACTGGTCGTGAGCCGGCTGCCGGCAGCTACGCGCTCGAGAGCGTGGAAGCCGTCGTAACGCGCAGCTCCGTCACAGAATCGGAGCTGGACCCCGTGACCGGCGTGAGGGTCGAGCGGCGCTACCCGCTCAGCCTCGACGCGCCGCTCATGTCGTGGCGGACAGACTTCCCGCGCGCGGACGTCGCGCGGATCGGCTGGGTCGCTCTCCCCCGCGCCGGCTCGTGAGGCATGGCCTCAACCGGGCCGGACGGCGGCGCGGGTGCGCTCCACGTCGTCGCCGATGGCGGTCACGAGCTCCTCGAGCGAGTCGAAGCGGCGCTGTTCGCGGATCGGGCTCCAGATCTCGACCACGAGCCGCTCGCCGTAGAGATCCCCGTCGAAGTCGAGCAAGTGCGCCTCCACTCGCCGCTCGACGCCGTCGAAGTGCGGGTTCGTGCCGATCGACACGGCGGCGCGACGACCGCCGGACCAGCCGGCGTACACGCCGTCGGGTGGCACGAGCAGATCCGCCGGAACGTCGAGGTTCGCGGTTGGGAATCCGAGCTCGCGGCCGCGTCCGTCGCCGCGGACGACGATTCCCTCCACCTCCGGAGGTCGCCCGAGCAGCGTGGCCGCCCGCTCCGGGTCGCCCGCGTGGACGAGCTCTCGGATGAGGCTCGACGAGACGTTGTCCACCAGCGGCACCCGCCGCACGTCGAAGCCGAGCCGCTCGAGCAGCTCGAGATCGCCCTCCCGCCCGCGACCGAAGCGGAACGTCTCTCCAGCGACGACGGTCTCCGCGCCGATGCCACGCAGAATCCCTTCGGCGAACTCCTCCGCCGAGAGGGCCGCGAGCCGGTCGTCGAAGTGGAGCACGAGCACGTCCTCGACTCCCGCCACCGCGAGCAGCTCGAGCCGCCGCTCGAGCGTGGCGAGAAGCTCGACCGTGCCTCCGAGCACGGCACGCGGATGGGGATCGAACGTCACGACCGTCGTCCGCAGCCCCGCCCTGCGCGCGGCCTCGATCACCCGCAGGTGACCGCGATGCACACCGTCGAAGGTGCCGAGGGCCACCGAGCGTCGCGCGGCCGGCAGCTCCGTCGGCTCCCGCGCGACGTTCACGCGCCCGCCGTGCGCGCGGCCTCGACGCGCTCGAGCACCTCGGCCTCCGGCAGCAGCTGCCCGGGCTCGAACGCCCCGGGACCCACCGCATCGTCGACGGAGAACGGCCCCACCTCGGTCCGCCGCAACGTCACGCAATGTCCGCCGAGCGCGATCGCGAGCGACCGGACGTACGTGCCGGAGCTGACGTGGACGTCGAGCGTGACCGTCTCGCCCGTATACGCGATGACGTCGAGCGCGTGCACCGTCGAGCGGCGGACCGGCATCTCCACCTCGACGCCGCGCCGCGCGAGCTTGTACGCGCGCTCGCCGCCGATCTTCACGGCCGAAGCGGCCGGGATCGGCAACTCGATCTCGCCCCGGAGGTGCTCGAGCCGCTCCCGAAGCTCGTCCTCGCCGGGAGGCGTACGGCGTGCGAGTTGCTCTCCTTCCGGATCGCCCGTCGACGTCCGAAAGGTGAGGTCGATCTCGGTGCGGTAGCGCTTGTCCAGTCCCACGAGGCATGGCGCGATCTTAGTTGCCCTTCCGGACAACAGCAGCAGGAGCCCGGTCGCGAAGGGATCCAGCGTTCCGGCGTGGCCGGTCCGCGCCCCTGTCAGGCGGCGGATCTGCGCGACGATCGCGAACGACGACGGCCCCGCAGGCTTGTCGACGAGCGCGACTCCGGCGGGCTCAAGCGCGCGAGGCGGCACGTTGGGCGAGAAAGCCTTCGCGGATCTGCTCCACGATTTCCGGCAGCGGCAGATCGGTGGAGAAGCCGGCGGCCTGACGGTGGCCACCACCCCCGAAACGGCGGGCGATCGCGGAGACGTCGAGCTCGTCGATGCTCGAGCGGAGCGATCCCTTGTGGGCGTGCGCGCTCTCGTTCAGCTGCTCTCGGATCAGCACCGCTAGCTCGGCCCCCTCGACGGCGCGCAGATAGTCGATGATCCCCTCGGAGTACGGCTCTTCGGCGCCGACGTCGGCAAAGTCGGTGCGCAGGAGGTGCGAGACGACGATCCGTCCGCCCTCGAGCACCGCGGCCCGGTCGAGCGCGCGCGCGAGCAGCTTCAGTTTCGCGAACTCGACGGACTCGTAGACCTCCTGGAAGACGGCGTGGATGTCCGCCCCGGCCTCGACGAGCTCTGCGGCGAGCCGGAGCGCCTTGGGCGTCGTGTTCGTGTACTGGAAACGGCCGGTGTCGGTGACAAGGGCGATGTAGAGCGGCTCCGCCAGCTCCGGCGTCAGCTCGACTCCCAGCTCCGCGAACACGTCGCGCAGCACTTCTCCGGTCGAGGAGGCGTCGGCCACGATCAGGTTGAGGTCGCCGAAGCGCGTGTTGTCGTGGTGGTGGTCGATGTCGATCACGAGCGGCGCACGCGAGATTGCGGCGTCGTCGCCGATGCGATCCTCCTTCGCGCAGTCGACGGCGAGTAGAACCCGCTCCGCCGCGTCGGCGGGCGGCTCGCGGACGACGCCCTCGAGCGGCATGAAGCCGTACTCCGCAGGCAGCGGATTCTTGCCCGGGAGATACATGACCGCGTCCTTGCCGAGCCGCTGCAAGGCGATGGTCATCGCGAGAAGTGATCCGAGCGCGTCGCCGTCCGGGTTCTCGTGGGTGACGACGAGGAAGCGGTCGTGCCGCCGCAGCGCGTCCGCGATCGCCTTCAGGTCAGTCGTCTGCGTCATCGTCGTCCGGCGCGAGCTCGTCGATCAGGCGGGTCATGCGCACGCCGCGCTCGACGGTCGGATCGTACTCGAAGGTCAGCTGGGGAGTCCTCTTCAGCCTGAGCTCGCGGGCGAGCCGCGACTGCAGGATGCCGTGTGCGGCCTCGAGCCCGAGCAGGCTGGCTCGCTGCTTGCGGCTCGAGCCGAACACGCTCACGTAGACCGTGGCGTGCGTCAGATCGGGAGCAGTGTCCACCGCGGTGACCGTGGTGAGCCCGATCCGGGGGTCCTTGAGCTCGGGCAGCGCTTCAGCGAGCACCTGCCTCACCGACTCGTTGACGCGACGCATGCGCTCGGTCATGGCTCTTATTCAAGCGCCTGTTCACAGCTGCCGTGTGTGGTCCACACCCCCGCCCAGGGTGGGGTCGTCGTCCCTCCGCCCTCGCTACCGACGATACCGGCCGACGAGCTACGGATCTGTGCCGATTCGCTTGCAACTCGCCCGCAGCCTACGCCGGGGCGTCCGGACGTCGAGCTGCTGCTCAGCGGAGGACGTCGAGAATGAGCGGACGCGGCTCCGGCTCGTCGCCGATCTCGTAGGCGGCGAGGAGCGCTGCACCGGCCGACTCGGCGGCCGCGTCGTCACGTGCGTGAATCTCCGCCAGCGGCTCCCCGGGCTCGACGCGGTCGCCGCGCTTGGCGCGGCACACGACTCCGACCGCATGGTCGACCGGGTCCTCCTTGCGCTCACGGCCCGCACCGAGCTGCATCGCCACCTCGGCGACCTCCCTCGCCCGCAGCTCGCGAACGAACCCGCCCTGCGGCGCAACGACCTCGCGCACAACAGCTGCGCGCGGCAGCAGGGCCGGATCGGGAGCGCCGCCCTGCGCGAGGATCCAGCGCTCGTATGCCTCCAGCGCGGTTCCGTCGTCGAGGGACGCCGTCGCGCGCTCCCGGGCCGCGTCTTCTTCGAGCCCCAAATCCGAGAGCTCGAGCAGGTGCGTGGCTGCGGCGACGACGAGCTCGCGAAGGTCGGGAGGGCCGCCGCCGGCAAGAGTGTCGTACGCCTCCCGGACCTCAAGCGCGTTCCCGACCGCCCGTCCGAGCGGCTGGTCCATGTCCGTGAGGAGGCAGACCACGTCCATGCCCGCCTCCTGGCCCAGTCCGCGCATCGCTTCGGCGAGCCGGCGAGCCTCGTCCTGCGTCCGCATGAACGCTCCCTCGCCGACCTTCACGTCGAGAACGAGCGCGCTCGCGCCGCACGCGATCTTCTTCGACATGATGCTCGCGGCGATCAGCGAGACCTCGTCGATCGTCGCCGTCACGTCGCGCAGCGCATATAGCTTCCGGTCGGCCGGCACGAGGTCGGCGGTCTGGCCGCACACCGCGATGCCGATCTCCCGCACCTGCTCGACGAGCTCTTCGGTCGAGAGCTCGACTCGAAAGCCGGGGATCGATTCGAGTTTGTCGAGCGTGCCACCCGTATGGCCCAGGCCGCGGCCGCTGATCTTTCCGAACGGCGCGCCGCAGGCGGCGACCACCGGCCCGACCGCGATCGTCGCCTTGTCCCCCACCCCGCCCGTCGAGTGCTTGTCCACCACGCGCCGGCCGAGGCGGGCGGCGAGATCGATCGTCTCGCCAGTCGCCACCATCGCCTCGGTGAGCGCGAACGTCTCGGCGGCCGAAAGCCCGCGGAACCAGATCGCCATCAGCAGCGCCGCCGCCTGGTAGTCGGGAACCTCGTCGCGCGCATAGGCGGCGACGAAGTCCCGCAAGTCAGCAGCCGGAAGCTCCTCGCCGTTCCGCTTCCGCTCGATCAGCTCGACGACGTGCATTGCCACCCGAGCCTAATCCTCCGGATCGACCACGAGACGCTCCGCGTGCGTGACCTCCCACTCCTGGCCGCGCAGCCAACGCTCCGCCGCGTCGAGCAGCCGCTCGACCTCCCGGTGCTCGCGGGCCACGCACGCAGCGGTGATCCGCGTCCGCTGCCAGACGTCGTGGTGATCGACCTCGGCGACGGACGCCCCGACGCGGTTCTGCAGCTGCGTTTTCGCCGACCGCAGAAAGTGGCGTTTCTCCTTCAGTGAGTGAGCCTCGGGAAAGTGGAGCTCACAGGTGAGGATCCCGACCCAGCCGCTCGGCATGGGCGGAGACGCTACGGCGTCGCTGGAGCTTCGTCCAGGGAGGTCCGCTCGACCTCGCGCGTCTCGAAGACTTCGAGCACGTCGCCTTCCTTGACGTCGTTGAAGCCGTCGAGGAGGATGCCGCACTCGAAGCCTTCGGCCACCTCGCGGACGTCGTCCTTGAAGCGCTTCAGCTGGGAGATCGTCGTCGTATAGATCACCGCGCCGTCGCGGATCACGCGCACGTTCGCGTTCCGGCGAACGACGCCGTCGGTGACCATGCAACCGGCGATCGTGCCGAGCCGCGAGACGCGGAACAGCGCCCTCACCTCGGCCTCGCCGATCGTCTCCTCGGTCCTGACGGCTGCGAGCCGGCCGACGAGCGCCTGCTCGATCTCCTCGGTGAGCTTGTAGATGACGTCATAGGTCCGGATCTCGACGCCTTCGCGGGCGGCGAGCTCGCGTGCCTCGGCGTTCGGGCGGACGTTGAAGCCGACGATCAGCGCGTCGGAGGCGGAGGCGAGCATGATGTCGTTCTGGGTGATCGCACCGACGCCCTCGGCGATCACGTTGAGCCGCACCTCCGTGTGCTCGAACTTCGACAGCTCGGAGACGACCGCCTCGACAGAGCCGACGACGTCTCCGCGCACGACGAGGTTGAGATCGGAGACCTCGCCCGCCTGGAGCGCCTCGTACAGGCCCTCGAGCGAGACGCCGCCGCTCGGGCGGACGGCCGCGAGCTGCTCGCGGCGGAGCCGCTCGCCGCGGCGGTTCGCGAGGTCGCGTGCCTCGCGATCGTTGGCGACGACCCGCGCCAGCTCGCCTGCGGCCGGCGGCTTGTCGAAGCCGAGAATCTCGATCGGATCCCCCGGAACCGCGCTCTCCCGGCGCTCGCCCTTGTAGTCGAACAGCGCCTTCACACGGCCGTACGCGTCGCCTGCGACGATTGCGTCGCCGACCTTAAGAGTCCCGCGATGGACGAGCATCGTCGCGACCGGGCCGCGTCCGACGTCGAGGCGCGACTCGATGATCGGGCCGGACGCCTCCGCGCTCGGGTTCGCCTTCAGGCCCTCGAGCTCGAGGTCGGCGACGAGGAGCACCTTCTCGAGCAGGTCGTCGAGGTTCTCCTGCGTCTTGGCCGAAACCTCCGCGAACTGCGTCGTTCCGCCCCAGTCCTCGGGCTGGAGGTCCTCCTGCGCGAGCTCGCCCTTGACCCGGTCGACATTGGAGTCTGCGAGGTCGATCTTGTTGACGGCGACGACGATCGGCACCTCGGCGGCGCGCGCGTGCGCGATCGACTCCTTCGTCTGCGGCATGACACCGTCGTCGGCGGCCACGACGAGCACCGCGATGTCGGTGACCTTCGCACCGCGGGCGCGCATGGCGGTGAACGCCTCGTGACCCGGCGTGTCGAGGAACGTGATCTTGCGACCGTCGACGTCGACCTGGTAGGCGCCGATGTGCTGCGTGATCCCGCCGGCCTCGGTGGCGACGACGCGGGCGTTGCGGATCGCGTCGAGCAGCGTCGTCTTGCCGTGGTCGACGTGGCCCATGATGGTGACGACCGGCGGTCGCGCCTGGAGCGCGTCCTCGGGGTCGTCGAACTCCTCGGGCTCCTCCTCCTCGTCCGCGGCGTGCTTGATCGTGATCTCGCGCTTCACTTCGGTCGCGATCAGCTCGACCTCTTCGTCGCTGAGCGACTGGGTGGCCGTGCGCATCTGGCCGAGGCCCATCAGGATCTTGATGATCTCGGGCATCGGGACACCGAGCGCCTGCGAGAGGTCGCGGACGCTGACGCCCGACTCGACGGAGACCGGACCGGTCGGCGGCGGAGCGGGCGGGCGAGGCTCGCGGCTGCGCTGGCTGTCCTGGCGCGCTTGACGCTGCTCGCGCGAAGGGCGGGCTCCCCCCTGGTCGATGACGACACGCCGCCGGCGTCCGCCGGGGCCGCCGCCGCCGCGGGGGCGGAGCGGGCGATTCGGTCTGTTGCCTCCGTTAGCCATGGTCCTCTCCAGTGTAAAGGCGCCGCGGCTCGGGCCTTGTCCCGAAGCCTATGAAGGCTCCTCGCCTTCGACAGTCTCGATCGGGATGCCGTCAGTGACGTCGTCATCGGCCGCGCGCTGCGGCTCGGGGAGGATCGTATCGAGGTCGACCTCGCCCTCGGCGTCGGCCACGGCGACCGCATCGGGACCGTGCGTCGCTGCGACGTCTGCAGGCGCCTCGGACTCGACCTCGGTCACCTCGAGCTCGGGCAGCGAGGGACCGACGCTTTCGGCGTCCGGTTCCATCGTGTCCGCGCGCGCCTCGAGCTCCGGCTCGGACTCGGTGATCACCGACTCCTCGTCGTCGGAATCGTTCAGCGCCAGCTCCTGGTGGGCCGGCACCCCGCAGTACTTCGAGCCGGGCAGCGCCGCATTCGGGCAGCGCTTGCCGTTCGAGAGGATCGCGGCGCAGCGGCCGGAGAAGTCCTCGACGCCTTCGCCGTTGCCCCCGCCGAAGGCCGCCTCGGCCTCCGCCTGCGCGAACTCGGTGTCGCTCTGGATGTCGATCTTCCAGCCGGTGAGACGGGCGGCGAGGCGGGCGTTCATGCCCTCCTTGCCGATCGCAAGCGCGAGCTGGTCGTCGGGGACGACGACCGTCGCCTCACGCGCTTCGTCGTCGAGGTAGACCTCGCGCACCCGCGCGGGCGAGAGCGCCTTCGCGACGAACCGCGCCGGCTCGGGGTTCCACGGGATGATGTCGATCTTCTCGCCGCGCAGCTCCGAGACGACCATGCGGACGCGGGAGCCGCGCGGGCCGACGCACGCGCCGACCGGGTCGACGCCCTGCGCGTGCGACTCGACCGCGATCTTCGAGCGGTAGCCCGGCTCGCGCGCGACGCCGCGGATGTCGACGAGCCCGTCGGCGATCTCCGGCACCTCGAGCTCGAACAGGGTCTTGATCAGCTCGGGATCGCGCCGGGAGAGGATCACCTGCGGACCCTTCGTCCCGGAGCGCACCTCTGTGATGACGGCCTTGATCCGCGAGCCCTGCTCGTAGCGCTCGCCGTCCACCTGCTCCGAGCGCGGCAGGAGCGCTTCGACCTTGCCGAGGTCGACCAGCACGTTGTTGCGGTCGCCGGCCTGCTGGACGATGCCGGTCACGACCTCCGTGACACGGTCGATGTACTCGTCGTACATCATCCGGCGCTCCTCCTCGCGGATGCGCTGCAGGATGACCTGCTTCGCGGTCTGCGCGGCGATGCGGCCAAAGCCCTCAGGGGTGACGTCCTCGCGCTTGACGTCGTCGCCCGGGACGTCGGACCAGTCGATGTCGAGGTCGTCGTCGGAGATCAGCGTGTGCTGGCGCTCGCCCGTCTCCTCCTCGAGCTTCTCGAGCTCCTCGAGCTTGCGCTCGCGCGCCTCGTCGAGCAGGCGCTCCTCGATGTCCGGAGGCAACTCGACCGAGAACACGCGGAAGTCGCCGGTGTGGTCGTCCATCTCGACGGTCGCGTGGCGCGACGCCCCCGGCGTCTTCTTGTAGGCAGCTAGAAGCGCATCCTCGAGGGCGGCGACCAGCGCGCCCTCCTCAATTCCCTTGTCGCGCTCGATCTCGCGGACGGCCTCGATGATCTCCTGGCTCATGTCAACGCTCCCTCGTCAATCAGGTTCGCCCGGACGATGTCCTCGTACGGGATCTCGGTCTCGGCGCCGTCGGCGGCTGCCACGGTCACGCTCCGCTCGCCGGCGGAGAGAACCTCCCCGCGCAGCTTCCGGTCGGTCGTACGGAAGCGGACCTGGTATCCGCGCACCGCTTCGAAGTGCTCCTGCCGGCGGAGCGGCCGATGGAGGCCAGGCGAGGACACCTCGACGGAGTAGTCGCGCAGGTAGTCCCGCAGGACGTCGGTGACGCGCTCACACAGCGCGTGGTCGACTCCCTCCGGGCGGTCGACGTAGACGCAGAAGCGCGCCGGCGTCAGGAGCTCGACCGCGAGCACGTCGACGCCCGGCAGGTCGTGCCTGACCCGGGTCGCGATCTCGTTCTGCAGCTGGCGCTCCTTCTCGAATGTCGTCGGCATACGGTTGTCTCCGTCATAAAAAATGGGCCCGCAGGCCCATTTCTCCGAACCGGTGAAATTGGGACAACGAGTGTAGCAACGGCCCCACCTCAGGCGGCGGTGACGTGCCCGTCGACGCGGACGAGCCGGCCGGAGCCGACGAGCTCGTCCACGAGGTCGTCGTCCCAGTACCACCGCCACGAGAACCAGCGCACGAGCTCGGGCTCGGGGGCGACGACGGCTGCGCGGACGCCGGCACAGACGAGGTCGCCGAGCGCACCACGCGGGTCGTCCCCACCGGGTGACTCCGGGTGGGCCTGGTCCCAGCGGGCAAGGAGGCTCGTATGCCGGTGGGGGTCGTCGTACACGACCGAGCGGGCGACCAGCGCCCCGCAGCGCTCGAGCGGCAAGCGGATGCTCTTCAGCTCCTTGGGCGTGAGGGACAGCTCCGTCTGCAGGTCGTCGAGCTCCGACGGCCCGGCGTCCGCGAGATGACGGAGGAGCCGCGCCCAGTTCTCGTCCTCAAGCTCCAACCGCGCGAGCTCGGCGCGGCAGATCGGGTCGAGCAGCGCCGCCACCGCGTCGGTGGCCAGGAGGCTCTTGCCGCGGTGGACGGCGAGGACGAGGTGGCCTCGAGCGCCGAGTTGCCCGAACCACGGGAACTTCGTGGCGGGCCACTGGCCGAAGCCGGGCTTGTCATGCGCGTACGGCTCCTCGTGGCACGCCTCGAACAGGCCCGGGAGCGCCGAGTCGGTCGTGCGCGTGAGGAGGCCGCGATCGCACAGGAACTCGTCGGCCTCGTCGATGGTTTCGAGCGCCCGGTCGGGCGTGAGTCGGCACTCGTAGGCCCGCCGCTCCTCGAGCTCCGCGAGCGTGCTCACGTGTCGAGCACGATCGTGACCGGCCCGTCGTTGACGAGCTCGACCTCCATCCGGGCGCCGAACACGCCCGTCTCGACCGGCACTCCGAGCGCGCGCAGCCTCGAGGTGAAGCGCTCGTAGAGCGGCTCCGCCTGCTCGGGCGGCGCGGCACCGGCGAAGCTCGGCCGGTTCCCCTTCGCGGTGTCCGCGATCAGCGTGAACTGGGACACGACGAGCGCAGAGCCCCCCACGTCGAGGACGGAGCGGTCGAAGCGGCCGTCGTCGTCCGGGAAGATGCGCAGCCTCGCGATCTTGCCGGCGAGCCGCCCGGCCTCCTCTTCCCTGTCCCCGCGGGCCACGCCGAGCAGGATGCAGAGGCCGGGGCCGATCTCGCCGCCCGGCGTCACTCGCGCGCGCGAGACCCGTTGCACCACGGCACGCATCGGGGCGAGAAGCTACTCCAGCTCGCGGATGCGGGCGCGGTACTGCTCCAGGTCCGGCCGCAGCGAGCTGGCCAGCTTGTAGTGGCTGTTCGCCTCGACCACCCGGCCCTGCTTCTCGAGGCACCGGCCGAGCGCGTAGTGCGCGTAGTCGTTGACCGGGGAGAGCTCGAGCAGCTTGCGGAACTCCGCCTCGGCCTCGTCCCAGCGGCGGATCCGGAAGTACGCGATCCCGAGCGCTTCGCGGATCGAAGCCTTGTCGGGCTCGCGCCGCTTCGCCTTCTCGAGCGAGACGGTCGCCTGGGCGGCCATGCCCGCGCGCAGGTGGCGGCGGCCCTGCTGGTAGAGGCTGTAGGTCGACTCGCTCACGCCGGCGCGGGACGGGCGAGCGAGCGCAGCGAGAACAGCCCGCGCACGCGCTGCGTCCTGGTCAGGCCCCGGCGGGCGCCCTCGAGGAGCACATGCAGCTCGCGCCGCGCCGTGCGGGCGGCCGCAGGGGCGTCCTCGGCACGGCCGAAGCGTGCGGCCATCGCGGCAGCCACGAACGGGTCGGGATCCGCCGCGAACTCGCGTCGCACGAGCTCGCCGAGCTCCTGCAGCGTCGCGCTGCGCGGCGCCTCGATCCCCTGGTCGGCGATGAACGACGCGAGCTCCTCTCGACACGCTGCCGCAACGCGCCGCGGATCGCGCCGGACACGCCGCGCCGCCCTGACGCCGGCCTTCGCCAACACGATTGCTCCTCCCCCGGTCGCGACGACGAGCAGGAGGATCCACGCCGCCAGGTGGCTGCTGCCGCTGCCCTCGGATCTGAGCGCTGATGCCGACGACCGCGGATGGAAGTGCGGCCCGGCGATGCCGTTCTTGCGCGCCAGGATCTGCGCGATCGTCGCCGAGCCGCTGCCGCGGGCTCCGGCCTTCGACGCGGCCGCCCCCGTCGCGGCGCCCCCCGCCCCGACGGTGAGGTTCGTCCCCGCCAGGCTCGGTCGCCGCGAGGACCCGGCGACGGCGGGCGTCGGGTCGAACGGCAGCCAGCCATAGCCCTTGAACCAGACCTCGACCCAGGCGTGGGCGTCGCGGTCGCTGACGAGCCACGTGTGGTGATCCGCGTCGGCCCTTCCACCGGCGAAGCCGACGGCGACACGGGCGGGGATGCCCAGGTACCGGAGCATGAGCGCCATCGCTCCCGCAAAGAACTGGCAGTAGCCCTCCCGCGTCGTGGTCACGAATCCGACGAGCGCCGGCTTGACCACGAACGGGTGGTTCGAGTAGCGGAACTGGCCCGAGGCGACGAACCAGTTCTCGAGGCGGGCGACCGCCTCGTACGGTGTCCGGGCGCGCCCGGCGACTTCGTCGGCAAGCCGTGCGAGCGGCACGTACGGATTGAGCTCAGGATTCACCGTGAGCAGCGCCTCCACTCCGCCCGCACGGTCGGGAGTCCCGAAGGCCGGCATGCTCACACCGCGACCGACATCGAGCAGATCGTCGTCCAAGAGCCGCTGCGGATACGCCGGAGGCGACCGCCGCAATGCCGCCGCCGTCGGGCGAGCCGTGTAGCTCCAGACGGTGTAGCGGAACCCGCGCGGGAGGTTCTGGTGCAGGGCCGCGAAGCCCGGCTGCGTGACGACGAGCGGCGCGTCCCCCGCGTCGTAGCGGATAGGGATGCTGCCGCCGACCAGGTGGGTGTCCGCGAGACCGTTCACGGTCACCACCTCGGGCGTCTGGTTTCGGGGATTGCGCGCGGCCGCAGGCTCTAGGGAGTCGGCCGCGCGAGGGAGCCCCACCGACCACGCGTCGCCGATGAAGTCGTCGAGCACCGTCGCACGCAGGTAGGCCGGCGGACGTGCGGACTGCACCTGAAGGACGGTCGTCGGGTGGCCTGACCACTTCAGGCCGCCGTACTGGGCATCCCAGACGAACCCGACATCGGTAGGCCCGGTTGCGACGTGCGCCAGGTTCCACGACTGCCAGTGGACGAGCCCGTGGCGCGCGGCGGTCGCCGAACCCACGGCGACGGCCCCCGCCGCGACGACGGCGACCGCCGGCAGAGCCAGCGGCGGGACGCGCCGAGATCCGAGCCCAGCGAGCAACACGAGCGCGGCCGCGAGGATCGCCGCCCCGATGGCGATGCCTCCCGAGGGGCCGAGCAGCGTGGCCGGCCAACCCGCTCCCAGAAGCAGCACGAGCGCGGCGGCGACCGGTTTCCGCTCCGCAGCAAGAAGCGCAACGAGCAGCGAGAAGCAGAAGATCGCCGAGAGTACGAGAGCGCTCATCGCGGTGTGCACGCGCGGATCGAACGGCAGGTGTGTCCCGTAGAAGTCGTCGAAGCCGTTCCCGAACTTCGCGCCGAGCGTGGAGAGCCGATCGCCGAGCCCGAACGCCGATCCTGGATCGAGCGGCCGGAAGGGAACGAGCCAGACGCCAACGGCGATCCAGGCGGCGACGACGGTGGCGACGAGCGTCGCGGCCGCACGCCAGAGCCGGCGCGGAGTTGCTGAGGCGGCAAGCGCGAGCCCGGCGAGCGCGAGCACCCGCCACCACGGAGCGATCGGCTGCTCCAGCCGGAGCCATGTCAGGGCGACGACGGCGAGCGCCGGCAGGGCCGCCGCGAGCGTCAGCGACGTCCTACGCATGCGCGGCCTCCGAAGGCTGCGCCCCTGCCAGTGCGGCAGCGAGATCCGATCCTCGCTGGACCACGGCGACCGGGACGCCTGCCGCCTGCAGGCGGAGCAACCCGGGCTCCGGTCGGCGCGGGGCCGCGGCGAAGCTGGTCGGGTCGACGTGGACGAGCGCCACCGCACGGCGCGACAGCGCCCGCTCCAGCAGCCGGTTGACGAGCGCCGGCTCGATCCGGGACGTGACGACCACGAGCTCGAGCGAGCGGGCGGCGGGGCCCACGCCGGAATCGAGCAGCGCCGCCGCGGGAGTGTGCGCGTCGGGCTCGCCTGCTGCGAGGAGCTCCAGCGCGCGCTGCCACTCCGGTCCGTCAGCCGTGACGGCCTGCGTCTCCCGCCCTGCCGTGTTGAGGACGAGCACGCAGCGGCGTCCGCGGCGGATCTGGGCGCGGATGATCGACCCCGTCGCTCGGACCGCCGCGTCGAAGGACGAGTCGGGCGGCGTGCCGGTCACTCCCGCGGCGTCTCCGTCCAGGAGCACGACGACCTCGTCGCGCGGCGAGTCCTCGAGCTCCTTCACCATCAGCTGGCCACGCCGTGCCGTGGATGGCCAGTGGACGCGTCGCAGAGACTCGCCCTGCTGGTGGTCGCGGACGCTGTGCAGCTCGAATCCGGCTGGCCGCCGCAACAGGAGCCGACGGCCGTCGTTCGGGCCGGCGCCGCCGTCGAAGAAGAGCCGCTCGATCTCGACGAGCCGCGGATAGACGACGAGCGCCTGCTGCTCCTCGACGGTGAGCGCCGCCTCGGCGAGGCCGAACGGGTCCGAGAGCGCGAGCCGGACGGGTGCGAAGCGGTGGCGGCCGCGTGCGACGGAGCCCAGCCAGTACGGCCCCACGTACCGGCCGCGTCCGCGGCGGCTCAGCTCGACCTCCCACTCGCCGAGCCGGCCGATTCGCTCGTGTGCGACGACGGCCGGCAGCGGCGTCCCCGACTCGCGGGTGAGCGTGAGCTCGACCGCGACCTCGTCCCCTTCGAGCACGGTCTCGCTCGACCAGCGCCTGCTCACGTGCGGCCGGCGCATCGACAGCTTGACCCATACGAGCGCAAGCGGCACCGCGAGGACCAGGCCGGCGGCTACGGGATAGAGGGCGCGCGAACCGAAGACGACGGCGGCGATCCAGCAGAAGACGCCGAGGGCCAGTACTGCTCGACCCCGGGCGGTCATCAGACCGGAACCGGGGTTCGCTCGAGCGCGTCCGCGACGAGATCCTCGGCGTCGAGCGCCGCCGAGCGGGCCTCCGGCGCGAGGATGAGCCTGTGGGCGAGCACGGGCGCCGCGACCGCCTTGACGTCGTCGGGCACCGCGAAGTCGCGCCCCTCCGCAAGCGCGCGGGCCTTCGCCACGCGAAGCAGGGCGATCCCGGCGCGCGGGCTGGCGCCGAGGTAGAGCCTCGCGTCGCCTCGCGTCTGGCGGAGAACCGCAACCACGTAGCGGCCGAGGCTCTCCTCCACGTACACCGCCCGCGCCGCCTCGACCAGCCGCAGCACGTCCGTGTCGTCCGCGACGGCGGGCAGCGAGTCGAGCGGTGGCGCGCTCGTCTGCTCGTCGAGCATGCGGGCCTCCTCGGCGAGCGGTGGGTAGCCGAGCGAGAGCCGCATCGTGAAGCGGTCGAGCTGCGCCTCCGGCAGCGGGTACGTCCCCTCGTACTCGATCGGGTTCTGCGTCGCCATGACCATGAAGGGCGGCTCGAGCCGGTACGTGACGCCGTCGACCGTCACCTGCCGTTCTTCCATGCACTCGAGCAGCGCGGCCTGCGTCTTGGGCGAGGCGCGGTTGACCTCGTCGACAAGGAGGAGGTTCGCGAACACGGGGCCGGGGCGGAACTCGAACTCGTTGGTCTGCTGGTTGAAGACGTTGACGCCGGTGACGTCGGACGGGAGGAGGTCGGGCGTGAACTGGAGGCGCGAGAAGCTGCAGTCGAGCGAGCGAGCCAGCGCCTTGGCGAGCATCGTCTTGCCGACGCCCGGGAAGTCCTCGACGATCGCGTGGCCCTCGGCGACGAGGCAGAGGACGACCAGACGGAGCGTCTCGTCCGGCGCGTGGATGACGCGGCCGAGGTTCCTCGTCACGTCGAGGATCAGGTCCGAAGGGCTCGGTGCGACGGCGCGCTCAGCCAAGGCGCGCCTCGACCTCGTCGAGGATCGCCCCCGCGATCTCGTCCTTCGGCGCCTTGGCGATCGCCCGCTCGGTCGTGGCCGTGACCAACGTCACCTCGTTCTCTGCAGTGTCGAAGCCGATGTCGGTCCGCCCCACATCGTTGAGGACGATGAGATCGGCGCCCTTGTTGGAGAGCTTCTGCCGTGCGCGCTCGAGGCCGTCCTCTCCGGTCTCGGCGGCGAAGCCGACGAGGAGTTGGCCCTCGCGGCGACGCTGGCCCAGCGCCGAGAGCACGTCGGCCGTGGGTTCCAGCTCGAGCGTCCACGCCGCGGGGTCCTTCGGCCGCTTCGCCGCGAGGGCCTCCGCGGGCCGGTAGTCGGCGACAGCCGCGGCCATCACGACGACGTCGGCCTCCGCCGCGCGCGCGAGAGCCTCCCGCTCGAGGTCGGCCGCCGCGGGCGTCTCGACGAGCTCGACTCCGGCCGGCGCGGGCACGGCGAGGTTGGCGGCGAGCAGGGTCACCTCGGCACCGCGCCTGTGTGCCTCGGCCGCGATCGCGACTCCCATTCGCCCCGAGGAGCGGTTGCCGACGAAGCGGACCGCGTCGACCGGCTCGCGGGTGCCGCCCGCGGAGACGAGGACGCGCTTGCCGCGCAACCGGCCATTACCCGCTAGTACGTCGCGAACCGCGCGGAGGATCTCCTCCGGCTCGGCCATCCTCCCCACGCCGAGCTCGCCTTCGGCCGTCTCGCCCTCGTCCGGGCCGACGAGGCCGACGCCGCGGGCCTGCAGGGTCTCGGCGTTGGCGCGCGTGGCCGGATGCGACCACATCCGCGGGTTCATTGCCGGCGCGACGAGTACGGGGCCCCGGTGGGCCAGCGCCGCCTCGGTCAGTACGTTGTCGGCGAGCCCCTGTGCGAGCTTGGCCAGCGTATTGGCGGTGCAGGGCGCGACGACGAGGAGGTCGGCGCGGGTGAGGTGGAGATAGACGTCGTCGCCCGGCGGCCGGCGGGCGAGCGCGCGAAACGTCTCGGCCGTGACGAAACGCTCGGCCCCGCGCGTGACGAGCGGGACGACGTCGTGGCCGTCCTTCACAAGGAGCCGGCACAGCGCGCACGCCTTGTAGGCGGCGATGCCACCCGTCACCCCCAACAGGACGCGGGCCATGCCCGCATGATGCCTGCTTAGCCCGGGTATTCGTACTTGAGCATGCCCTCGTCCACTTCCTCCAGGGCCATGGTCAAGTAGTTCTTCGAACGGCTCTCGACGAGCGGGGGCAGGTTGTCGCCGAAGGTGCCTTCGCCGAGCTGGTGGTGGTAGTTGTTGATCTGCCGGGCGCGCTTCGCGGCCACGATCACGAGGGCGTAGCGCGAGTCCACATTCTCCAGCAGGTCGTCGACGCGGGGTTCGATCATCGCCGCGGCATGGTAGCTGCCGGGCTGAGGAGCCCGCGGACGAGCGTCGTCAGCTCGTCGACCGCCCGCTCGAGATCGTCGTTCTCGATCACGTAGTCGAACTCGCCGGCCTGCTCGAGCTGCATCCGCGCGATCTCGATCCGCTCTTCGATCTCTCCCGTGCTCTCCGTCGCCCGTTCGCGCAGGCGCCGCTCGAGCTCTGCTACCGGTGCGGAGATGAAGATCGTGACCGCGCCGGCGACCTCCTCCTTGACGAGCAGCGCGCCCTCGGTCTCGAGCTCGAGCAGCGGCACGTGGCCGGCTTTCGCGATCCGCACGAGCTCTGAGCGCAGCGTCCCGTAGCGGTGATGGGAGACGAACTCGACGTGCTCGAGGAACTCCCCGCGCTCCACTGCGTCCGAAAAGTCGTCGTCGCTGAGGAACCAGTATTCGCGGCCGTCCTCCTCCCCGCGACGCTGTTTGCGCGTCGTCGCGGACACGGTCACCTCGATCTCCGGCACGCGCTCGAGGAGCTCGCGGATCAGCGTCCCCTTGCCGGCGCCCGACGGGCCCGTCACCACGAGCACCGACGGCCTGCGCTCGACAGCCACCACTAGCGGCTGTTGAAGAGGCCGATGAGCTCGCCGCGCTGCCGGTCTGAGAGTCCGCCGACGGTCTTCGACGGGCTGATCTTGCAGGTGTTGAGAAACCGTGTCGCCTTCACGCGCCCGAACTTCGGCACCGCCATGAGGATGTCGATCACCTTCGCGGTCGAGACGTACTCAGGCGGGTTGCCGAGGATCTGCTCGATCTTGACCTTCCCCTCCTTGAGGTCCTTCTTCAGCTTCGCGCGTCTCACGCGGACGTCGTTCGCTCGCTTGAGGGCGTCCATCCGCTGGTCGAGGGAGCGAAGCGGAGCATGCGCCTGAGTCTTTGTGGGGGACACGGAGCGCCGATCTTACCAACCACCCCGCGACCTTCAAGCCGGGACTTTTTCCTCCGTTTCCGGGCTTTTTGACAGGCTTCGTCCGTCGTCCGGCTTGGCAACGCCTGCTTCCGCGCACGCGACTGCGAGCTCCGAGCGAACACGCGAGGCCGCGCCCGGGTCGGCGAACAGCACCGTTCCCAGCGCGACGTCGCAGGCGCCGCAGGCGGCGAACTCGAGCGCGTCGCGTCCGGTCTCGATCCCTCCCATCCCGACGATCGGCAGGCCCGTCGCCTCGTGGCAGACGCTCACCGCGTGGAGCGCGACCGGCTTCAGCGCCGGTCCGGACAGGCCTCCGCTGCCGCGGGCGAGCACCGGGCGCAGATTGCGGTCGAGTGCTGTCGCACGAAGCGTGTTGATCAGCGAGAGCCCGTCCGCGCCGGCCGCCGCGACCGCCCGCGCGACCTCGGCCACGTCCGGGTGGGCGGCGGAGAGCTTTGCGTAAAGCGGCAGCGCGGTCGCGGAGCGGCAGGCGGACACGATCTCCGCCGCCGAGTCGGCCGCCTCGTCGACGTTCGGGCAGGAGAGGTTGAGCTCGACCGCCTCGATGCCCTCCAGAGCAGCGCAGGTCTCGGCGTAGTCGTCGGCGGAGAAGCCGCCGACGCTGACCCAGAGCGAGATTCCGAGCTCGCGGAGCCGCGGCAGGTGCTCGGCGAGGAAGCGCTCGCGGCCCGGGTTGGCGAGTCCGATCGCGTTGAGCATCCCGTGCGCGGTCTCGGCAATGCGCGGCGGCGCGTTCCCCTCGCGGGGCAGCGGCGTCACGGTCTTCGTCACAAAGGCGTCCAGCTGCCCCGCCACCTCGGGCGCGGCGAGGGCATCGAGGCAGCCGCTTGCGTTGAGGATTCTCACGCGGCGACCTCAGCGTGCGCTCTGACGCGAGCGGCGTCGATCACCGGACCTTCGAGACAGAGGCGCTTCAGCGCGCCGTCGATCTCGACCACGCAGCCGTAGCAGGCGCCGTAGCCGCAGGCCATCGGGGCCTCCCACGCAAGCTGCGCAGACGGGCAGAGGGCGGCGACGGCCTGCAACATCGGCTCCGGGCCGCAGGCGAGGACGTCGAAGCCGGGCTCGATGAGTTCGGTGACGAGGGTGGGATCGATGACGACCTCCGCGCCAGGCAGGAGCGCGGCTGCCTCGGCGTGCTCCTCGCTGCGGAAGCCGAGAACGACAGGCGGCGAGCCCCCCAGCTGCTGGGCGAGATACGGCAGGGGCGCGATCCCGATCCCGCCGCCGACGAGCAGAGGGCGCTCGACGTCCAGCCGGTAGCCGTGGCCGAGCGGCCCGAGCACGCGAATCTCCTCGCCCGGCTCGAGCGCGCACAGTGCCTCCGTCCCCGGTCCGATCGGGTCGACGAGGAACGCGAGCTCGCCGGCCGGCGCGAGACAGAGTGAGAACGGCCGCGGCAGCAGCCGGCCCGGCGCCTCGAGCATGAAGAACTGCCCCGGCGCGCCGGGGTCGAGGCCGCCGCGTTCGAGCCGCAAGAGCGTGTACGGCCCGATCCGCTCCGAGCCGGTGACGCTATGCCGACTGGGTGATCCCGAGCTCTGCATCGATCCGTTCCTGGAGGGAGGTCGCCTGCTCGGCGCGCGCCGTCGCGATCGCGTGCACGGCCGCAGCAGCACCTGAGAGCGTTGTGATGCACGGCACGCGGCGCGCGAGCGCCGCCTCGCGGATCGCGTAGCCGTCCGACCGCGCGTTGCGGCCTTCCGGCGTGTTGATCACGAGGTCGCAGCGTCCGCGGCGGATCAGGTCGACGACCGTCGGCTCGCCGTCCCTGGCCTCGCTGAGCTTGCGCACCGGCTCGACCGCGATTCCCGCGTTCGCCAGCGTCTCGGCGGTTCCCTCGGTCGCGTAGAGCTCGAAACCGAGGCCGACGAGCGTGGCCGCGATCGGCACGGCCTGCTGGTGGTCGGGCTCGCGGATGGAGATGAAGACGGAGCCCGACCGCGGAAGCCGCCGCCCTGCGGCCCGCTCGGCCTTGTCGAGCGCGGTCGAGAGGTCGGCGGCGCTCGCCATCACCTCGCCAGTCGAGCGCATCTCTGGCCCGAGCACCGGGTCACTGCCGGGGAAGCGCGCGAACGGCAGCACCGCGGCCTTGACGCTCCACTGCCGCGGCGGCCGCTCGGGCGGCAGCCCCAGCTCGGAGACCCGGGCGCCGAGCGCGAGGCGGCAGGCGGCCTTGACCAGCTCGACGCCGGTCGCCTTGCTCACGAACGGCACGGTGCGCGAAGCGCGCGGGTTCGCCTCGAGCACGTACACCTCACCGTCGCCCGTCACCGCAAGCTGGACGTTGAGGAGCCCGACGGCGCCGAGCGCGCGCCCGAGGATCCGGACGACGTGGGCGATCTCCTGGCCCTGCGCGAAGCTGAGGCTCGGCGCCGGGAGAACGCAGGCCGAGTCGCCGGAGTGGACTCCCGCCTCCTCCACGTGCTGCATGACCGCGGCGACGTAGGTGTCGACGCCGTCGCAGAGCGCGTCCACGTCCACCTCGACGGCGTGCTCGACGAAGCGGTCGACGAGGATCCGGTCGAACGCCGGCATCTCGCGCACGTCGTCGGCCGCGTAACAGACACGCATCGCGCGACCGCCCAGGACATAGGACGGCCGGACGAGCACCGGATAGCCGATGCGTTCCGCGATCTCGACCGCCTCGTCGGGTGAGGCCGCGATCCCCCACTCCGGCGAGCGGAGGCCGTGCGCGCGGAGCAGCCCGGCGAAGCGCTCGCGGTCCTCGGCGAGGTCGACGGCGTCGAACGGCGTGCCGAGGATGCGGTAGCCGGCGTCCTCGATCGCGCGGGCAAGCTTGAGCGGCGTCTGGCCGCCGAACTGGATCACGACGCCGTCGGGCCGCTCCCGCTCGCAGATCGCGAGCACCGACTCGGCGTCGAGCGGCTCGAAGTACAGGCGGTCGGAGGTGTCGTAGTCGGTCGAGACGGTCTCGGGGTTGCAGTTGACCATCACCGCCTCGTAGCCAAGCTCGCGGTACGTCGTCACGGCGTGGACGCAGCAGTAATCGAACTCGATCCCCTGCCCGATCCGATTCGGTCCGGAGCCGAGGATGACGACTCGTGGGCGCGACCCGGTCGGCGGCGCCTCGTCGCTCTCGCCCCAGGTGGAGTAGTAGTAGTTGGAGGCGGCCTCGACTTCGCCCGCGCAGGAGTCGACGCGCCGGTAGGAGGGCCGGACGCCGCAGTCGCGCCGCCGCTGCCGGACCGCCGTCTCGGTCGTGCGCGACGCGGTGGCGATCTCGGCGTCGGACAGGCCGAGCCGCTTCAACCGCAGCCAGTCGCCCGCCACGAGCGACTCGATGCCGTCGAGGCCGTCGATCGCCTCGCCGATCGCCGCGAGCTCGCGCCGGAAGAACGGGTGGAGATCCTCCGGTGCATCCTCGAACGTCTGCCAAGGCGTCGCGGCGCCGGCATCGAGCTCCCGCGAGCGATACGCCTTGAGGTACGCCTCCGCGAAGGTGCGCCCGATCCCCATCGTCTCCCCCACCGACTTCATCTGCGTGCCGAGCGTCCGGTCGGCGCCAGGAAACTTCTCGAAGGCGAAGCGGGGGAACTTGACGACCACGTAGTCGAGCGTCGGCTCGAAGCTCGCCGGCGTCGTCCCCGTGAGATCGTTCGGAATCTCGTCGAGCGTGTAGCCGACGGCGAGGCGCGCGGCGACCTTCGCGATCGGGTAGCCGGTCGCCTTCGAGGCAAGCGCCGAGGAGCGCGAGACGCGCGGGTTCATCTCGATTACGCGCACCTCGCCGGTCTCGCGGCTGCGGGCGAACTGGATGTTCGAGCCCCCGGTGTCGACGCCGACGGCCCGGATCACCGCCGCGGCCGCGTCGCGCAGCTCCTGATACGCCTCGTCCGGGAGCGTCATCTGCGGGGCGACCGTGACGGAATCGCCGGTGTGGACGCCCATCGGATCGAGGTTCTCGATCGAGCAGACGATGACGACGTTGTCAAGCCGGTCCCGCACCACCTCGAGCTCGAACTCGTCCCAGCCCCGCACCGACTCCTCGACGAGCACCTGCCCGATCGGAGACTCGGAGAGGCCAAGCTCGACCTGCCGGTACAGCTCCTCCTCGGTGTAGGCGAAGCCGCCGCCGTGCCCGCCGAGCGTGAAGGCGGGGCGCACGACTGCCGGCAGCGTCAGCCCGTGGAGCTCGTCGAGCGATGTGACGATCGCCGAGACCGGAACCTTGAGCCCGCACGTCTCGACGGCTTCCTTGAACTTGAGCCGGTCCTCTGCGCGCTCGATCGCGTCGAGGCGGGCGCCGATCAGCTCGATGCCGAGCTCGTCGAGGATGCCCTCGTTCGCAAGCTCCCGCGCCAGATTGAGCGCCGTCTGTCCGCCCATCGTCGGCAGGAGCGCATCCGGGCGCTCGAGACGGAGCACCTCGGCGACCGAGTCGACGTCGAGCGGCTCGAGGTAGGTGCGGTCGGCGAAACCGGGGTCGGTCATGATCGTCGCGGGGTTCGAGTTGACGACGATCGTGCGGAAGCCGTCCTCGCGCAGCACCTTCAGGGCCTGGCAGCCGGCGTAGTCGAACTCCGCGGCCTGGCCGATCACGATCGGGCCGGAGCCGACGATGCAGATCGACTCGAGGTCGCTGCGCCTAGGCATTCGCTACCTCCTCCACCCATGCCTCGAGCAGCGGCCATGCGTCGTGCGGACCTGGCCCGGCCTCGGGATGGAACTGGAGCGAGCGGGCGCGCAGGAAAGGCAGGTCGAGACCCTCCACCGTCCCGTCATAGAGCGAGACGTGCGACACCTCGGCGGCCTCGCTCGCCTGCACGGCGAAGCCGTGGTTCTGGCTCGTCACGAGCACACGGCCGGTGAGCCGCTCGTGTACCGGGTGGTTTGCACCGCGGTGGCCGAACGGGAGCTTGTACGTCTCGTGGCCCGTCGCGCGCGCGATGAGCTGGTGGCCGAGG
>Ga0207665_10000652_pt1 | contig 23312 bp, 25 predicted proteins | sample LARL112metaG_FD_184351 | JGI IMG/M metagenome (GOLD analysis project Ga0207665, IMG submission 184351) | Corn, switchgrass and miscanthus rhizosphere microbial communities from Kellogg Biological Station, Michigan, USA - LAR L11-2 metaG... | ecosystem: Host-associated > Plants > Roots >... | reverse complement strand
GGCGATGACGGCCTCGTGGTGCATGCCTACGAGACCTGGGGCTTCAAGCGGCTCAACCGCGAGCTGATCGATGCGCTCAATATCTGGGCGCGGTTCATTTATGGTCCGCTGCTCGACAACCGGGTGCGGACCATCGCCGATGGGGTGAAGCCGTCCGATTACGGCCGCAAGGAAGCCTTCCGAGTGCATCAGGCCCTCAAGGCGCGAGGCCCGGTGACCGTGCCGCGCGAATTCGTCTTCATGGACCGCGCGGCCATCGGCCTGGGCGCGGTTTTCCTGCACCTTGCGGCGGAACTCAATTTCTATCGGCTGTTCAATGAGGCTATTGAGTCCTTCTCGATCAAGGACGTCGCATCCCGGCAAGCCGCCGCGCTGGCTAAGGTTGGCCTCTGAGTTTGCCGCAAGCAAGCCATGACGACGCGAACTTCGGCTGATATTGACCGTCATGCGCGGGCTTGACCCGCGCATCCATGATGAGACGCAAATCCAAAATTCTTGGGGCTCTGATGCCTGCGATGCCTCATGGATTGCCGGGTCGAGCCCGGCAATGACGCGGAGGGGCTGGTGATGCTGCGATCCACGTGGATGGCCGGGCAATACCCGGCCATGACGGGTCAGGTACGTTGCCCTTCCGCGGCAATTGCGCTAACCCCTCAACACCCGCCTTTCAGCGATCCGGAGAACCGTCCCATGGCCGACCACGGCACCGTCGAATACGCCACCGCCACCGGTAACGACTATGCCGCGCATGAGGAAAGCTATGAGAGCTTCGTCCATTTCACGCTTGTCGGCATCCTTTACGTGGTGACGATCATGTTCGGTCTGGCGACCGGCGGCGTGATGGGCCACTGGCTTCTGGCGGCGACGATCTTCGTGATCGGCCTGCTCGGCGCCATTCCCGGCATGCTCAGCAGGGCGACGACCCCCAGCTACGTCGCCTTCGTCATCTGTTTTCTCATCTTTGCCTTCACCGGACTCTCGCACTGACGATAATCACCGCCGGGCGGGGAGGCGCGAATGCGAGTTGCCGTACCGCGTGAAACCGATGCGGGTGAACCCCGGGTCGCGGCTACTCCTGAGACCGTCAAAAAACTGAAATCGTTCGGCGCCGACGTCGCGATCGCGCGTGGTGCCGGCATTGCGTCGGGAATCCCCGACAGCGAATTCGAAGCGGCAGGCGCGCAGATCGCCGACGCGGTGACCAAGGACGCCGACATCGTTCTCAAAGTGCGGCGGCCGGCGCCGGCCGAGCTCAGCGAGTACAAGAAAGGCGCGCTCGTCATCGCCATCATGGATCCTTATGGCAACGACGCCGCGCTCAAGCAGATGGCCGACGCCGGGATTTCCGCGATCGCCATGGAATTGATGCCGCGCATTACCCGCGCGCAGTCGATGGACGTGCTGTCGAGCCAGGCGAACCTCGCCGGCTATCGTGCGGTGATCGATGCCGCCGAAGAATACGGCCGCGCGCTGCCGATGATGATGACCGCCGCCGGTACCGTTCCCGCGGCAAAAGTATTCATCATGGGAGTTGGCGTCGCCGGCCTGCAGGCCATCGCGACCGCGCGCCGGCTCGGTGCGATCGTCACCGCGACCGACGTGCGCCCCGCCACGAAAGAACAGGTCGAAAGTCTCGGCGCCAAATTCCTTGCCGTCGAGGACGAGGAGTTCAAGAACGCGCAGACCGCCGGCGGCTACGCCAAGGAAATGTCAAAGGAATACCAGGCCAAGCAGGCAGCACTCGTGGCCGAGCACATCAAGAAGCAGGACATCGTCATCACGACGGCGCTGATCCCGGGCCGGCCGGCACCGCGCCTCATCTCCAAGGACATGGTCGCCTCGATGCGCCCCGGTTCGGTCATTATCGATCTCGCGGTCGAGCGCGGTGGAAATGTCGAAGGCGCGCAGGCCAACAGCGTGATCCAGGCCGACGGGGTGAAGATCGTCGGCCATCTCAATGTGCCGGGACGCCTGGCGGCCTCGGCGTCCGCGCTTTATGCGAAGAACCTGCTGACTTTCCTCGAGACCCTGATCGACAAGAAAGAAAAGAAGCTTGCGGTCAACTGGGACGACGAACTTGTGAAGGCAACGTTGCTGACCCGCGATGGCGCGGTGGTAAACCCGAATTTCAAGCCGAAGGCATCCTGACGGAGAACGCCGATGGAAAACGTCGCAACCGCTGTCGACCCCTTCGTGTTCCGGCTCTCGATCTTCGTGCTTGCCGTGTTCGTGGGCTACTACGTGGTGTGGTCGGTGACGCCGGCGCTGCATACGCCGCTGATGTCGGTGACTAACGCGATTTCCTCGGTGATCGTCGTCGGCGCGCTGCTTGCGGTCGGCGTGGCGCTGACGGCGAACGACAACGGTCCGCTGTGGGCGCGTGCGCTCGGTTTCGTCGCGCTGGTTTTTGCGTCCGTGAATATTTTCGGCGGCTTCCTGGTCACGCAGCGCATGCTTGCGATGTACCAGAAGAAAAAGAAGTGACGACGATGACGATCAGCGCACCCCGCCTTGTCATGGCCGGGCTCGTCCCGGCCATCCCGCTTAGGGAAGCAGAGCTGTGCCTTCCTAAACGGGATCACCGGGACAAGCCCGGTGATGACGGCCGAAAGCTGGGAGAGACACCGTAATGAGCCCGAATCTCGTCGCGCTGTTCTATCTGGTTGCGGGCGTCCTGTTCATTCTGGCGCTGCGCGGCCTGTCGAGCCCGGATTCGAGCCAGCGCGGCAATCTGTTCGGCATGATCGGCATGGCGATTGCCGTGTTCACGACACTTGGCTCGCATCCGCCGGCGAGCCCGCTTGCCTGGGGGCTTGTGATCGGCGGCATCGCCATCGGCGGCAGCATCGGCGCCGTGATCGCCCGCCGCGTCCCGATGACGTCGATGCCGGAACTGGTCGCGGCCTTTCACTCGCTGGTCGGCATGGCGGCGGTTCTGGTGGCGGCCGGAGCATTCTACGCGCCGGCTGCGTTCGATATCGGCACGCACGGCCACATCCACGGCGCGAGCCTGATCGAAATGTCGCTGGGCGTCGCGATCGGCGCCGTGACGTTCACCGGCTCCGTGATCGCGTTTTTGAAACTGTCCGGGCGTATGAGCGGCAAGCCGATCATGTTGCCGGCGCGGCATATCATCAATATCGCGCTCGCCGCGGCACTTATTTTCTTCGTCTACGGGTTCTTCGTGTCGCAGAGCCAGATGGATTTCTGGCTGATCACCGGCATTTCGCTGCTGCTTGGCGTACTCATCATCATTCCGATCGGCGGCGCCGACATGCCGGTCGTGATCTCGATGCTCAATTCGTATTCGGGATGGGCGGCTGCCGGCATCGGCTTCACGCTCGGCAATTCGGCACTGATCATCACCGGCGCGCTGGTCGGTTCTTCCGGCGCGATCCTTTCCTACATCATGTGCAAGGGGATGAACCGCTCGTTCATCTCGGTCATTCTTGGCGGCTTCGGCGGTGAGACGGCCGGTCCGGGCGCCGGCGCCGAGCAGCGTCCGGTCAAGCTCGGCTCGGCCGAGGACGCCGCCTACATTCTCAAGAATTCGTCGAAGGTCATCATCGTGCCGGGTTACGGCATGGCAGTGGCGCAGGCGCAGCACGCGTTGCGCGAGATGGCCGACAAGCTGAAGAAAGAGGGCGTCGAAGTGAAGTACGCCATCCACCCGGTTGCGGGCCGCATGCCGGGCCACATGAATGTGCTGCTGGCCGAAGCGAATGTGCCCTACGACGAAGTGTTCGAGCTCGAGGACATCAATTCCGAATTCGCGCAGGCGGATGTTGCCTTCGTCATCGGCGCCAACGATGTCACCAATCCCGCGGCGGAGGACGACAAGACTTCGCCGATTTATGGTATGCCGGTACTGCAAGTGTGGAAGGCCGGCACCGTGATGTTCATCAAGCGCTCGCTGGCATCCGGCTATGCTGGAATCGACAATCCCTTGTTCTATCGCGACAACACGATGATGTTGCTCGGCGATGCGAAGAAAATGACCGAAAGCATCGTTAAAGCGATGTGATCCGCGCGCACTACGCGGAACAACTTTTTCCAACTGATTCAAATTTGAAAATTAACGCGATGCTCCCGTTAACCGCGGAGGGAATCGTTCGGAGGATTGTGCAATTTTGCGTATGGCGCGCGCCGGCGATGGATGGCATATGCGCCGCGCAATTTGCGATTGCGATTTTGTGAGGGACGGGACCATGACGGGCGACAACAATAACGGGCAGGGCGGCTGCGAGATCATCCAGTTCGGGCGCAGGCCAGTTCCGCCACGCGCATGCGTCGTCGAGAACAGAACTTATGTGCGGTCATTTCTCGCCGACATGCTCGACGAACTCGGTTTCATCGCGCGCGAAGCCGGCACCGCCGATATCAGGACGGTGGTGCGCGACTTCCGTCCCGATCTGATCGTGCTCGGGCCGCTTGGCGGCACGCTCGAGGTGCAATCATTCCTGAAAACCTTGCAGGCGCAGGTCTATGGCGGCGCCACAATGCTGTTCGGCGGCCGCAGTTCGGAGGCGCTGATCCGCGGCCATGAATTCGGCGAGCAGGCGGGGCTGACGATGCTGCCGCCGCTCGGCACGCCGTTTCGCGCGCGCGACCTCGACGCCAACCTCGAGCGCTTCCTGCCGATCCAGCCGCCGGCGCCGCTTCCCGTCGATATCGACGAAACGCTCTGCAACGGGTGGCTCGATCTCTGGTACCAGTCCAAGATCGATCCGCAGTCGCTGGTGCCGCGCGGCGCCGAGGCGCTCGTGCGCGTGCGCCATCCCACATGGGGTGTCGTTGCGCCGGCCTACTACATCCCGGCGGCTGACGATCCCTACCTTCATTCGCTGTCACGCTTCGTGATTGCGCGCGCGCTCGCCGATTCAACGCAGTTTGCGGGAGCCAATCATCCGGTGCGCGCTACCATTCCGCTGCCGCTGGTCGCGCTGGAGGACATGCAATTCATCGACGGAATGTTGGAGCGGCTTTCCGAGAAAACCCGGCAGCACGGATTTCTGATCGCGGTCGATTGTATCGACCTGGTCAATGACTACGACCTCGTGCGGCGAATCGGTGCGCAGCTTGCCCAACGCAACATCGGGATCGCCATCAACGACATCGACGCTGAAGGTGCGGCGCTCGCCGCCAGCCGCGATCTGCCGGTGGTCGAGATGAAGGTCAATCGCCGGCTCATCCGTGGATGTGCCGATGACCGGATCAAGCAGGCTCATTGCGCGGACATCATCGCAATCGCACACAGCGCTGGCGCCAAATCGGTCGCCGACGGCGTGGAGACCCAGTCAGATTTCCTGACCGTCCGCGAACTGGGCTTTGACCTGCTGCTGGGGCAGATGTTTGCCAAGCCGATGACGCCGCGCAAATTCGAGCGCACGATGCTCGCCCGAAATTACGCGGCGGTCGCCTAGCGAAGCGCTATTTGGCCCACGGAAAGAGGACCGTCGGAAAGTCGGCCGCGGAGCGCCGCTCTTTCCGTTCTTCGGGAAGCGTTGGCCGCAGGCTCCCTTCGGGCTCCACGACCTTGCGGTAGAGGTGCCAGGTGGCATGGCCGAGTAGCGGCATCACGACGGTGAGGCCAAAAAAGAGCGGCAGTGATCCGACAACCAGAAGCGCCGCCACAATCAAGCCCCAGACCATCATGGTCACGGGATTGTGGGCTACAGCGCGAACCGAGGTCAGCACGGCCACCGCAGCCCCGACATCGCGATCGAGCAGCAGCGGGAACGAAACCACGCTGATCGACAGCACCAGGATGGCGAAGAGCAGGCCAACAAGGTTGCCGACGAGGATGAGGTTCCATCCGGCCCGCGTCGTAAACACGTCTTCTACAAAGGCCTCTACCGAGGATGGCGAGGCATAACCGAAATTCGCGATGTAGATAGCGTTCGCAACCGCGACCCAGATCACGAAAATAATCAACAGCAGAATGCCCAGCGCCGCGATGGCGCCGATCGAGGACGACTCAAAAACGCTGAAGGCGCGCGTGGCTGATGTGTCGAGCCCGGCTTCCCGGCGGCGGCTCAGTTCATAAAGGCCGAGCGCGGCAATCGGACCGACCAAGGCAAAGCCGCTGGCCAAGGGATAAAGCAACGGCAGGATCGAATAACCGAAAGCGAGCCGTGCCAAAGCAAAGCCGACAATCGGATAAATGATGCAAAGGAACATGGCGTGGGTCGGCATTGCGTAGAAATCGTCGGCGCCCTTCGCCAAGGCATCCTGCAAGTCGGCCACGCCGATTTTTCGGATCGCGGGTTGAGCTGGACGGCTACCGGCGCCGACCAGGATGTTTGAGTAGGCCATGTGTTCACCTCCCGAGACTTCGACTCGGATGGCGTGGCGCACGGACTCAGAGCGCTCTTTTACGGGCCCTTGATCGCGTCACGTCATGAGCCATGGAAGCGATGCTAGCACGGCGTGCTGCAGCTGCGGATCACAAATCCGCGCGCACGGTATTAAAGAACAGGAACTGCAAAACCATGCTGCATGGATGCAACGTTAACGTTGCACCCATGCAACATTGCACCAGTTCAGCAGGAACCTCTTAGTCTGCGTCTAATGCCCGTCACTGTGTGTTGCGTGCTTGCTTCTGGCATGTCCGCTGTGGGTGGTCGCACCATTTTCATGGTCCGGCGACGGAGTGACAGCGTTCGAACCGGTATTGGGCATTCCACCGGTTTGCGCATTTGAGTTTACGCCAAAGTTAGGCGCGGCGGGGCCTTGTAGGTTTTGTGCCAAATCGGTCGCAGAGGCGAGTGCCAATCCGATGACGAGTGCACTGGTTGTGACGATCACTCTTGGCATAGGGATCTCCTTGGGTAGATATTTTAGGCCGCTCCCAAAAACAAACTTGCACACGCAGTCCGATTTCGAAAAGGCGGTTTAAGTCGCACTTGGTATGCGACAGATGCATGCTTACGAAAATTACTTGGGAGAGAAGATCTATGCCTGACGAAAATACGGACGGTCTTTGATGCGGAGCAGAACGATGGGTGTTGCCATCAAGGCTGCGCCGATCAAAAGAGACGAGACGAGCGAGACTAGATCAAGTTTTCCCGCATCGCTTGCGACGCGATAGCAAATCAACCCGATCGGCAGGAGCAACACGATCGCCGTAAACAAGCCAGGCGAAAAGCGACCGCGCGTGACGATCACCGGCACGACATGAAAAAAAATGCCATTGATCAGCATCAGCGCGGGGAAAGACAGCGCCAATGCCGGCGCTACCTCTGCAAGATTCGCCGCAACTATGCCAAGCACAATCACAAGGAAATTGACGACGTAGAAATGTGCCCATTCAACGGGCAGCCGGATGACAGCGCGCGCCCAATCGCGCCAGTCGAGTATGAATTCTTCAAGCGCATGAATGCCGTAAGCGGCCGTTGCCACCCAGATCCAATGCGCCAAATTCATCTGCGATCCCGCCCACAACGCGCCATGCTGCATCGCGCCAGCGTGCCAAGCGGACACGATTTCCACCGCCTAAGCAACTACCGTTCGCCATTTAGTCGCGCTTCCGGTGCGGAGCTGTGTTATTATTTCGCTGGTTTACTCAGGAGGTCGCGATGTCGAAAGCGGTCACTGTCGGCGCAGCTGCATTGCTCGGCTGCATTTTGTGCGCAACTCCACTCTCGCTTCACGTCTCGTCCGAAGGTGTATCGCTGTCCGCGGACAGCGCCTCAGCCGATGGTGTCAATCGCAGGGCCCATCGGCGCGCCTATTGGCGCGACAACTACGACTGGGCATATTGCGGTGGTCGCTGCGACTATTCCGCGTACGAGCGGTTCAGCTACCGTGGGTTCTGGGGAAACTACGGATACGCTTATACGCCGTGGTGGTCGAAGTGAAGGCGGAAGCCTGCTGAGTTCGATGGCGCGCGGATTACAAATCCGCGCGCATTTTGATACCGAACTAGAGGCTTCGTAACATCACGTAGGCGTCGACCAGGCCCAGCCGCGGATGCTGGAAAGCCCCGGGCAGACGCCCGGCGATCGCAAATCCCATGCGCTGCCACAATCTCACCGCGCGCTCATTCGAGGCGATAACGAAATTGAACTGCATGGCGCTGAACCCGCGTGACTTGGCCTCAGCGAGTGAATGCGAACACATGGTCTGTGCCACGCCGCGGCCGAACGCATCCGGCGCGACCACGTAACCGCAATTGGCGACATGGGCGCCGCCGCCGCGGTTGTTTGCGCGCAAATAATAGGTTCCGACGATGGCCCCGGCATCCTCGGCCACAAACACCGCGTGGCCCGGCGTGCGCCAATAGGCGAGGGCGTCTTCACGCGAGATGTCACGCGGGACGGGGTAGGTCTCCCCGGCGCGGAAGGTCGGCTCAAGAATACGCCAGATAGCGTCGTCGTCTCGAGGTTCGGATTGCCGGATCAACATGGATGAGGGTCAATGGGTCTTTGCAAAACTAGGAGGAACGGTCCGCGGCGGCAACCCGCGGCCGGACCTCTCGTGTTATGAGAGCGTATGACTGCATTGAAGTGGCTGCTTTTGATCGCCATCGTCGGTTACGGCGGCGTGCTGGGCCTGATGTACGTTTTCCAGCGCGCCTTGATGTATTTCCCGGATCCGACGCGCACGCCGCCGGCGGCGGCAGGCTTGCCGCAAGCGCAAGAGGTGACGCTCACCAGCGGCGATGGTGAAAAACTGATCGCGTGGTACGTCCCGCCAAAGGGGACGAAGCCGCTGATCATCTATTTCCATGGTAACGCCGGAGCACTCGACCTGCGTGCCGGCAGGTTCAAGTGGGTGATCGAGGACGGCACCGGGCTTCTTGCCTTGTCCTATCGCGGCTATGGCGGCTCGACCGGCAAGCCCACCGAGACCGGCTTCATCAGCGACGGCATGGCCGCATACGATTTCGCGCGAGCGCGCACGCCAGCGCGAAACATTGTGGTGTGGGGTGAATCGCTTGGCACCGGCGTTGCGGTCGCTGTGGCCGCCCACCGCGAAGTCGGCGGCGTCATTCTCGATGCGCCCTTTACCTCCATCGCCGATGTGGGCGCCGCGGCTTATCCGTTCGCGCCGGTGCGGTGGCTGATCAAGGACCCCTTCCATTCCGACGAACGGATTGCGCGGGTCACCGCGCCACTGCTCGTGCTGCACGGCGAACGCGATCCCATTGTGCCGATCGCTTTCGGTGAAAGGCTTTTCGCGCTGGCACGGGAGCCGAAACGCTTTGTGCGTTTTCCGCAGGGCGGCCACGTCAATCTTGACGACTACGGCGCGCAGAAAGCCGTCAGAACATTTCTGAGCGAGCTTGAAGGCCGGCCCGGCTGACGAAAGTCACGATCAGGCGGCGTCACGCTTTTGATTGGAAGCGCAGACGAAATACTGCCCGCCCATCGGCAGCCAGCGAAGATATTTCTCGAACGGACGAAGCGCCGAGAGCTGCTGCGGGAAGAACAGGCAGTAGCTTGACTCGTCGATATGCAGATGTGCGTTGCGCATGCGTTCGACCGTCTCGCGCATGCCCAGCAGCACCGCGTCCGCGTCGAAGGGGCAGTTCTTGACCAGATGGCGCGTGACCGGATTGATCGGATTGTGTTCGAAGATGATGAAGTGTCCGCCGTCTTTCAGGCGGCTGTAGCAATAGCGGATGGCCATCTGCCGATCCTGCGGCGGGATGTGGTGAAAGACGCAGGAGGCGATCACCAGGTCGAATTTTGCGTCCGTGCCGAGCTCGTCCATGGATGCGAAGCGGCAGCTCGGGTTCTCCCGCTGCGCGATGGCAAGACTCTCGGCCGAAGGATCGCAGCCGACGATCTCGGCTTTCGGAAAAACCTCGCGCAGGTACGGCATGCTGCGGCCGATGCCGCAACCGAAATCGAGGACGGAACTGACCGAGCCGGCCAGTTGCTGCGCGAGTTCGATTTTGTACCGGGCAAAATAGCCGCTATCGCCGTCGAAGAAATTTGTCTGGGCGGCGAGGATATCCTCGTATTGCCCGGCATATTGATCGAAATCGACCCGCGACACGGAACCGCCTCCGCTAGGGACAGGCGAAACGGATACGCCAACAAAAATAACAAAGAGTTGCGGGCTTGCTGGCAGTTGTCGGGCGGAAAAAGGCCCTGAAAACAATAGCGCGGGCGACTAAAGGCCCGCGCCACCTTAACAATAGAGAACAGTCGTTATCTTCAGCCCATCCGTGGGGCGCGATAACCACCGTGGCCGCCGTGACCGCCATGGCCACCGTGGCCTCCGCCACCCGGGCCAGCGCCAGGAGCGGGACGCGGCTTGGCAGGCAACAGACCTTCGCGCTGCATCTTCTTGCGCGCGAGCTTGCGGGCCCGACGGATCGCTTCCGCCTTTTCCCGCGCCTTCTTTTCTGATGGTTTTTCGTAATGGCCGCGAAGTTTCATCTCGCGGAAAATGCCCTCGCGCTGCATCTTCTTTTTGAGCGCCTTGAGGGCCTGGTCGACGTTATTGTCGCGAACGAGAACTTGCACGCTTGCTCCTTCGTTGATGTTCCGACGGGTTAAGGCAAAAGCCCCCCAAAACGGGGGCTTTGAGTCGCGCGGCTCTAGCAGAAAAGGGCTTAAGAGTCCATTCGCACGATGCCGCCGGGCATTGTCACGCTGTCATTTCTTATTGTGGGAACAAGGGTTAGCACATGCCAGCGCTTGTCCCCTCGCAGCATCTGGATTTCGCCTAATCGTGGATGTGCGGAGGCTGGTCGCGCTGCGATAGCTCGCGCCGTCATGGCCGGGCTTGTCCCGGCCATCCCGATTCATGTCGCACTGCTTCGCCCTCCTAAGCGGGATCGCCGGAACAAGTCCGGCGATGACCGACGGAGACGACATGCCACCTTCACTCCGGCAATCCATGAGGCGTCGCAGGCGATCAGAGCCGCAAGAATTTTGCATTCGCGCCTCATCATGGATGCGCGGGTCATAGGCGTGCGAAAGCACGCCGTCCTTCGGACGGCTATGCCCGCGCATGACGCTCGATATCAGCCGATAGCTCGCGACGCCGGGCTTGTCCCGGCCATGACGCGATATGGCCAGCTTCAGCGCGGCCAGACCCGGGTGACGTGACCCATCTTGCGTCCCGCGCGGGCGTCGCCTTTGCCGTAGATGTGCACGGAGGCCCCGGGAACAGTCAGCCAGCGCGCCGCGTCATCAATTTCATCGCCGATCAGGTTCACCATTTCGACGCGTTTGCCGAGGCGGGCGGGTTTGCCGAGCGGCCAGCCGGCAACGGCGCGAATGTGCTGTTCGAATTGTGACACCGTTGCGCCGTCGATCGTCCAGTGGCCGGAATTGTGCACGCGCGGAGCGATCTCGTTGACCAGAACCGTGCGCTGGCGGCCCTTGCGCACCACGAACATTTCCACGGCCAGCACGCCGACATAGTCGAAAGCCTTGGCGATCCGCGTCGCCACCTGGCGTGCCTCGCGCGCGAGGGCGGGCGCCACTTTCGCCGGCACCCGCGAGAACTTCAGAATGTGATCGCGGTGCTCGTTCTCGGTTACTTCGAAGCACTCGACCGCGCCGTCACGCGAACGTGCAGCCACCACCGACACCTCGCGCTCGAAATCGATGAAACCTTCGAGAATGGCGGGCGCATTTTTCACCGAACGCCAGGCCGCGATCGCGTCACCGCCTTTGGCAATCTTGGCCTGGCCCTTTCCGTCATAGCCAAGTTGCCGCGTCTTGAGCACGGCGGGCAGGCCGACCGCCTTCACGGCCTCGGCCAACTGCGTCGCGCTATGCACCGACGCATAGGGCGCCGTGGCGATCTTCAATGCACTGACGAAATCCTTCTCGACCAGCCGGTCCTGCGTGGTTTCCAGCACCTTCGGATCGGGCAGCACAGGTTTGCGTTTGGCGAGAAAGGCCGCGGTCTTCGCCGGCACGTTTTCGAACTCGTAGGTAATGACATCGACTGCGTTGGCGAAACGGCCGAGCGCGGTCTCATCTTCGTAGGAGGCGCAGGTGCCGGCGTGCACGACGTCGAAAGCGCAGGAATCCTTTTCCGGCGAATACACGTGGCAGCGCAGGCCGAGCGGTGCCGCGGCGAGCGCGAGCATACGCGCGAGCTGTCCGCCGCCGAGAATTCCGATGGTGGCTCCGGGCTTCAGCAAGGTTCAGTCTTTTGGCCGCCGGGCGACGGCTTTGGTCTGGCGCGCGCGCCAGGCATCGAGCCGCTTGGCGACTTTCGTGTCCGACAGGGCAATCACCGCGGCGGCGAGCAGCGCGGCGTTGGTTGCGCCCGCCTTGCCGATCGCCAGCGTACCGACGGGAATTCCGCCCGGCATTTGCAGGATCGAGAGCAGTGAATCCTTGCCTTCCAGCGCATGCGTATTTACCGGCACGCCGAGGACGGGCAGCGGCGTCATCGATGCAGCCATGCCGGGCAGGTGCGCGGCACCCCCGGCGCCGGCGATGATGACCTTGAAACCGGCCTTGCGCGCGCCGCTTGCGAACTCATAAAGGCGCTTGGGTGTGCGATGGGCCGAGACGATGCGGGCGTCGTAACCGATTCGCAGGGCGTCAAGGGTTTTTGCCGCGTGCTTCATCGTGGACCAGTCCGACTGGCTGCCCATGATGATCGCGACCGGTTTTGACGCCATTTTGCTCCCCGCACTCCGCATTTTCCTGCGGAAGGAAGCGCCGGATTATAGGTTGAGGCTCCCCGCTGGCAAGGCGAAAGGAGTATTCTCTCGCGCAAGGTTAAGATTCGCGAGCTCACAGACGAGGGACAGACATGGGTTTGCCGCAAGCCAAGCCAAGCGTACGCGAGGAGTTTCCACCCGAGGCGTCGCTGATGGCGGAGGTCGAGCGCCTCAAGCGCGAACTGGCAGTCGCGCGCGCCCGCATCGGTGAGCTTGAGGCACGGGCCGACGTTGACCCGCTGCTCGATATCCTCAATCGCCGCGGGTTCGAGCGCGAACTCAAACGCGCGCTCGCGCATGCCAAGCGTTACGGCACCCCGGCCGCGCTGATGTTCGTGGACCTCGACAGTTTCAAGGCCGTCAACGACCGCCACGGCCACGGGACCGGCGACGCCTTGCTCAAGGCCGTCACGCGCGAGATCACCCGCCATGTCCGCGCTTCCGACGTCGTCGGACGGCTGGGCGGCGACGAATTCGGCGTGTTGCTCTGGCGGGTCGACGAGGCGCAGGCCGTGACGAAAGCGCGCGAGCTGGAAGGACTGCTCGCCCGGGTCAGCGTGATGCACGGGCAGGTGCACGTGCAGGTCGGCGCCAGCGTCGGTGCCGCGCTGCTCCGCGCCGATGCCACACCCGCGGAGATCATCACGGCCGCGGACCGCGCAATGTATGCGCGAAAGGACGAAAGACGCGGCCTGCCGTCGGTCGACTATCCGGGCAGCACGAACTGAGGGAAAAGGCCTAGGCGATGATGTCCGGCGTGAGCTGGTCTTCGATGCGGCGGATCTTGTCGCGCAGGATGAGCTTCCGCTTCTTCAGTCGCTGTATCTGAATGAGGTCGGAACCGGGCGAGGTGACCAAGGCCGATATCGCCGCGTCGAGGTCGCGGTGTTCCTGCAGCAGGCGCGCCAGCTGCTCCCGCAACGCGCGTTCTTCCTCGTCAGTCATTGCCACCGCTGGTATTTTTTTGCTTCCGCCGCCGTCTCGGCAAGAGCACGGCAATTATTGCGTTTTCCACAAGCGCGTTCAAGCGTGCGGAAAATTGACGCCGATCAAAGGTTTGCGCCGGTTTGCCGCAGCGCCGGGGAGGGTGTACCGTCGATCTTGCGATGAGTCTGCGCTAGACTTAAATCGTGGAGAGCCACTGATTGAGGAGACATACCGCATGTCGATGCAATCGCACCTTGCGGAATTGGAAAAACGACATCAGGCACTCGAGCAAGAAATTAACGAATGTCTGACCCATCCCGCGGTCGATGATCTGAGAATAGTGGAACTCAAAAGACGCAAATTACTGGTGAAGGACGAAATCGAACGGCTGCGCCATAACGGCAAAGCCAGCGTGCACTAGCAGGCAGATTTCGGACGCCAGATTTTTCGATCAAGCCGAGCTCGGGTAAGCCCGAGTTCGGCTCTGTTTTTTTGACCGCCATGCAGGATGAGACGCAAATCCAAAATTCTTGCGACTGATCACCTGCGATGCCTCATGGATTGCCGGGTCAAGCCCGGCAATGGCGGCGGAGAGGCTGGTGATGCCGCGATCCACATGGAGAACGTCGGCGTTTCGCGCAGGATTTGCGCTATAGTCAGGCAAACAAAACGTCTCCGGGAGAGAAACGCCATGCTCCGATCTGTCGCCGCCGCGGTGTCGGCGCTTGCGGTGCTGTTTGCGACGACGAACGGGACGTTCGCCGCGCCGGATTATCCGGCGCGGACAGTCACCCTGGTCGTTCCGTTTCCGCCGGGTGGCGGCGTAGACGCGATGGCGCGCGTGGTTGCCGCTAAATTGTCCGAAGCGATGCGACAGCAATTCGTGGTCGACAACCGGGCCGGCGCCGGCGGCACGATCGGCACCCGCGCGGTCGCCCAGGCAGCACCCGATGGCTACACCCTGCTGCTCGGGCACACCGGCACCATCTCGATCAACCCAAGCCTCTACACCCATGCCGGCTACGATCCGCGCAAGGACTTTGCACCAGTCGGGCTCGTGGCCTCGATGCCTGTGGCGTTGCTCGCGAACCCTTCGTTTCCGGCAAAATCGATCGGCGAATTCATTGCCATGGCCAAGAGGGACCCCGGCAAGTTCAATCTCGGCACATCGGCCATCGGCACAGGCGGCTACATGTGCGCCGAACTGTTCAAATCCGAGGCCGGGGTCGATGTCGCGATCATTCCGTACAAAGGCACGGCTCCGGTGATGAACGATCTGCTCGGAGGCCATGTCCCCATCGCGTTCGGTGTGCTGCCTCCCGCGCTCGGCAATCTCCAGGCCGGCAAGCTGCGTGCCGTTGCGGTCACGAGCAAAAAGCGCTTTTCGCTCTTGCCCGATGTGCCGACCTTCGATGAATCCGGGATGCCCGGGTTCGAAGCCGTGCTGCACTACGGTCTTCTGGCCCCCGCGGGCACGCCAAAAGAAATCGTCGACCGGCTCAGCGACGAATTGCGCAAGATTGTCGATATCCCCGAGGTGCGGGAGCAGATTAACAAGGAGGGCGGCGATCCTTTGACGTCGAGCCCGGCCGAATATGGAGTCGACATCGATAAGGAAGAAAAGAAGTGGGGCGGCCTCGTGAAAAAGCTGGGGCTGAAGGTCGAGTGACGATGACGCGGTCCGTTTTGCACGCGCTGTGCGCTGCGCTCATTTGTCTTGTGAGCGTGCCCGGTATTTCCAATGCCGAGGATTATCCGAGCCGGCCGATTACCCTGGTCGTGCCATTTCCGCCCGGCGGCAGCACAACGGTCATGGCCCGCATTGTCGGCGACAAGCTCTCAGCCGCTCTTGGCCAGCAAATCGTGGTCGAGAACAAAGGCGGCGCCGGCGGCACCATCGGTACCCGTTTCGTGGCAAAGGCCGCACCCGACGGGTACACCATCCTGCTGAGTTACACGGCGACAATGGCGATCGCGCCGGCGATGAACGCCAACGCCGGTTACGACCCGCGCAAGGACCTGACGCCGATCGGGATGATCGGGTTTGCGCCGAATGTGCTGGTCGTGCATCCGTCGCTGCCGGTGCACTCGATTGCAGAACTGATCGCCTACGCGAAGGCAGCGCCGGCGCCTCTGCAATATGGCTCACCCGGAGTTGGAACAGTGAACCATCTGGCGGGCGAATACCTTGCGAACGAAGCCGGCGTGAAGTTGCAGCATGTGCCGTACAAGGGAAATGGACCGGCCATGGGCGACATCCTTGGCGGCCATATTCCGATGATGTTTCTTCCGGTCCCCGTCGCGGTCGGCAACATAAAGGCCGGAACTCTGCGCGGACTGGCAATCACCAGCGCGACGCGATCAAACCTGCTGCCGGATCTGCCGACGCTCGCCGAAAGCGGCGTGCCCGGCTTTGAAGCGGTCTTGCGGTATGGGCTTGCCGCGCCGGCCGGGACGCCGCCCGCGGTCATTGCGCGCCTGAACAAGGAACTCAACGCGGCGCTTGCCAGCGAGGATGTAAAGAGCCGCCTGACGACAGAAGGCGCCGAAGCCATGCCGGGGACGCCTGAGGCTTATGCATCTGACATCAGTGCCGATGAAAAGAAATGGGGTGGGCTGGTGAAGAAGCTCGGTTTGAAGGTAGAATAGCGCTTCGCCGCCAAGCAGCCATAATATGCTGCTCGGATTCGCAAAGCTTGGGACGATCCTGGGACCAATGATCATCGAGGCCGCCATGAAATTCCAAACGACATCTCGGGCGCTGATCGCTGCCGCGTTCCTTGCAGCGCTGGGCGCTGCGCCCGTCGCGCAGGCCTTCACCATCCAGGGTTCGGGTTCGAGCGGCGGCCAGGGCTTCATGGATCTAGACAAGCCGGCGGCGCCGCCTGACCGTCTCGGGACGGGGTCGCGTCTCGACAGCGAGAGCGGCATGTCCACAATGAAGCAGGGCAACACGACCTTCCAGTTCGGGTCGCAACGCTCGTTCGATCAACGCTACAACACCAACAACCTGTTCGACCCCTACGCCCGCGAAGGGCGCTAACCGTTACCGCTTCCGCGTCAGGAAGGCCGCGAGCGCCTTTTGCGCTTCGGGCGAGGCGAGCCGCGTCTTGAAGGCTTCGACCTCTTCGTCGATACGCGCGACGATCTCGTCGACCGAGCCGCGCATCAGACGGCGCGCGGCAACGACGCTCTCGGATGGCAAGGCAGCAATTTCATTGGCGGTCGTGAGCGCGCGGGCGTCGAGTTCGGCGGCGGGCACCACGGTGTTGACGATACCCGCATCCTTGGCCTGCCCGGCACTCAAAGGCTTGCCCATCACCAGCAGCGAGAAGGCGCGCGCGTGGCCCATCAAGCGCGGCGCGATCAGGCTGGAGCCTCCCTCAGGCACCAGGCCGAGCGACACGAAGGGCGTCAGCAAGACGGCGCTGTCGCTCGCGATCACATGATCGCAATGCAGGAGCATGGTGGTGCCAACGCCGACAGCGGCGCCGCTTACGGCGGCGACCAGCGGCTTTTCGCAGCGCGCCAGCGCATGCAGGAACCGGACGATCGGCGTGGCAAGCCCGCCTGATCGCGCCATCGTCACGAAATCGTTGAGGTCATTGCCGGCGCAGAAAACATCAGGCGCGCCGGCGATGATCAGGCATTTCACGCTGTCGGACTTGCCCGCATCCTCGATGGTCGAGGCCATCGTTTCATACATTGCGAGCGTGAGCGCGTTCTTCTTGTCCGCCCTGTTCATGCGGATCTTGCGCACCGGGCCTTCATTGCTGATGAGAATGTCGGGCATCGTTTCTTCCCAGATGTCGAATAAATGAGTCAGAAATCAGGTGAGAGCAAGTTGGGTCGCCAAATAACCGGGGAAACCAAGCGCATCAACACGCAATGGACGCTGGACCTGACGGCCTACACGGCCTTCGCCATCTCGCGCAGCTTGAATTTCTGAATCTTGCCGGTGCTCGTTTTCGGGATGTCGGCAAATACGATGTAGCGGGGGCATTTGTAGGATGCCAGGTGCTTGCGGCACCATTGCATCAGGTCATCTGCGCTGGCCTTCGTACCTGGTTTCAATTCCACAAAGGCGCATGGCGTTTCGCCCCATTTGTCGTCCGGCTTTGCGACGACGGCAGCTGCGGCGACTGCGGGATGCTTGTAAAGCGCGTCTTCCACTTCAATCGAGGAAATATTCTCGCCGCCTGAAATGATGATGTCCTTGGAACGGTCCTTGAGCTGAATGTAACCGTCGGCGTGCATCACGCCGAGATCACCGGTATGAAACCAGCCGCCGGCAAACGCCGTGTCCGAGGACGACTTGTTCTTGAGATAGCCCTTCATGACGACATTGCCGCGCATCATAACTTCGCCCAGCGTCTCGCCGTCGCGCGGAACAGGCGTCATCGCCTCGGGGTCGAGCACATCCAGCGCTTCAAGCGCTCCATAACGCACGCCCTGGCGCGCCTTCTTCACCGCCTGTTCCGCCGGAGTGAGCGCGTCCCATTCCTCGTGCCAGTCGTTGACCACGGCCGGCCCGTAACTCTCGGTCAGTCCGTAAAGATGCGTGACGCTGAAGCCGGCCTCTTTCATCGCCGCGAGCACGGCTTCGGGTGGCGGCGCTGCGGCGGTGAAGAATTCGACCACATGCGGCAGCGGCTTCTTTTCGTTCGCCGGTGCATTGAGAAGCGTCGCCATCACGATCGGCGCGCCACACAGATGCGTGACCTTATAATCGGCAATCGCGTCGTACATCGCGGGCGCGCGCACCGCGCGCAGGCACACATGGGTGCCAGCAACGACAGAAATCGACCACGGGAAGCACCAGCCATTGCAGTGAAACATCGGCAGGGTCCAGAGATAGACCGGGTGCTTGCTCATGGAGCAGGTCACGACATTGCCGACCGCGAGCAGATGTGCGCCGCGATGATGGTAGACGACGCCTTTGGGATCGCCGGTGGTGCCTGAGGTGTAGTTGAGTGTGATCGCGTCCCACTCATCGCCGGGCATTTTCCAGGCGTAGGCGGGATCGCCCTGCGCGAGGAAGCCCTCGTACTCGATCGAACCAAGCCGCTCCCCCGGGCCGCTGTATTCCGGATCGTCGTAGTCGATGACCAGCGGCTTTGCCTTGCAGAGTGCCAGCGCGTCCTTCATCACCTTCGAATATTCGCGGTCGGTGATCACGACCTTTGCATCGGCATGATCGAGCGAGAAGCCAATGATCGCTGCGTCGAGGCGCGTGTTGAGTGTGTTGAGAACACCCTGACACATCGGCACGCCGTAGTGGCATTCGAGCATGGCCGGCGTATTGGCGAGAAAGACCGAAACCGTGTCGCCGCGTTTGATGCCATGCTTTGACAGCGCGGACGCGAGCCGTCGTGCACGGGCATAGAACTCGGCGTAGGAGCGCCGCAGGGGGCCGTGGATGATGGCGGTATGATCGGGGAAGACCGCGGCCGCGCGTTCGAGAAATCCGAGCGGTGTTAGCGGCTGGTAATTCGCCGGATTGCGATCGAGATCGATGTCGTAGGGCGTTTTCGCCATTGGGCCGCTTTCCCGCCGATTATGACACTATTGAACAGCGTTGCGTCCCGATAGACAATCTGTGCGAGCAGATGGCGGCCGGCGGCTTTGATCCGTGGAGGATGGGCGCAGGCGATGTCCGTGGATTACATTGCTGGCAATACGACCGACGGCCTCACGCTGAAGCTTTATCGCGGCGAGGATATGGTGCTGCTCGCCTTCGATATCGACGATTCGCTGAAAAAGCCTGATTTCGTCGGTTTCGGTATCCAGTATTTCATCGGCGATTCCACGCAGCCGCGCGATGTTTTCAACTTCCTGATGTTCAAGCGCGTTCGCCTGAAGGCAAAGAACGCCGCGAAGCACATCCAGCTGATGGCCCGCGCCAGCATGCGTTCGCCCATCCAGCAGTTCCGTTGGGCGCATGTGCCGAGCGTTCCGCTCGATGGCCCGGTGACCTATCAGGTGTCGGCGATGTTCTGGAACGGCGACAATCCGATCATCGCCAAGGCGACAACGCGGGCGACGATCGACGCGCATCGCTCGACGCGCGGACCGTTCCTCAATGTCGGGTTCACGCGCGGTTTTGCCAGCTCGCAGGCCTATGAGCGCAACTTCCCCAACCAGCGCAAGATCATCCCGCCCGTCGGCAAACCGGAGCTCGGCTTCAATACGGCGCCTTTCGAAGGCGAGGGGAAACCCTATCCGTGGCTCGGCTTCGAAGCGCGACGCATTCTTTTCGACTTCCTCGACGAGTGCCAGGCCGACGCGGACGTGCTGGCCGATGTCTTTGCCTATGACCTGTCCGAGCCGGAAATCGTGCGCCGGCTCGAGGCCTTCGGTCCGCGATTGCGCATCGTGATCGACAACTCAGACAAGCACGGCAAACCCGACAGTGACGAGACCAATGCGGCCACGCGGCTTGTTGCTTCGGCCGGCGCCGGGAATGTGGCGCGCCATCGTTTCTCCGGCCTGCAGCACAACAAGGTCGTTATCGCGCGCCGCAAGAGCGGCAACAACGCGGTGCCGTTCGCGGTGGCGACAGGCTCGACCAATTTCTCGCTCGGCGGCCTCTATATCCAGAACAACAATATTCTCCTGTTCCGCGATGCGGATATCGCGAAGCTTTATGCCGATGTGTTTGATGCGGCGTTTCCGAAGCCGACCGGTTTTTCCGGCAAGCCGATCGCCATGAAATGGTTCGAGAAGGACCTGCCGAATGCCGGGACGTATCGCTTCTGCTTCTCGCCGCACAAGAAAGCATCGCTGTCGATGAACCCGCTGGCCGATGCGATCACCGGCGCGGAAAAATCGGTGTTCTACGCGATCGCGTTCCGCAGCGCGCAGACCGGGCCCGCCGACAAGGCGCTCGATGCGCTCGATCCGAAGAAGCTGCTGGTGATGGGCGTCGCCAACATGCCGGGCAAGCCCAAGTCGAACACTTTGATGGTTCAGTTGCCGGGGCGTGGTCCGGTTCCATTTGGGCCCGCGGCGCTCACCAAGGATCTGCCGGAGCCGTTCAAGGCGGAATGGACCGGCGGTGGCGGCATCCATATGCACCACAAGTTCGTCGTCTGCGATTTCAACGGTGCCAAACCGGTCGTATTCACGGGCTCTTCCAACATGGCGGCCGGGGGTGAGCAGGGGAACGGCGACAATCTGATTGAGATCCGCGACCCCAAGGTCGTGATTGCCTATGCCGTGCAGGTGGTGAGCATTTTCGACCACTACGGCTTCCGCAATCGCATGAAGACCGCGAAGACCAAGCCGGCGGCGCGCGACCTGAGTGAGCCGCCGAAGCCGGGGCAGCCGGCCTGGTGGGAATCAAGCTTCGATCCGAATAGCTACAAATTCCGCGACCGCGTCCTCTTCTCCGGCTAACCACCGCGCAACGGCTTGTTTGCGCGCACGGGTGGCGACACAATGACCGCCGGAGGAACGCCGATGGACGCCCGCAGCAGCCGCTATCACGAGGTTTATGCGCATTGGCAGCGCAACCCTGAGATATTCTGGGCAGAGGCCGCGGCCGAGATCGACTGGTACGAGAAGCCGAAGAAGATTTTCGATCCTGCGGCCGGAATTTACGGTCGCTGGTTCGTCGGCGGCACCTGCAACACTTGTTACAACGCGCTTGATCGTCACGTTCTCGGCGGCCGCAACGACCAGCTGGCGCTGATCTACGATTCCCCCGTTACCAATACGGTGAAGACCTTCACCTATGGCCGCCTGCTGTCGGAAGTGCAGCTGCTTGGCGCCATCCTGCGCGAATTCGGCGTGGAAAAAGGCGACCGCGTCGTCATCTACATGCCGATGATTCCGGAGGCCGTTTTCGCCATGCTCGCCTGCGCGCGCATTGGTGCCGTGCACTCGGTCGTGTTCGGTGGCTTTGCGGCAAAGGAGCTTGCGACCCGCATCGACGACTGCCGGCCGAAGGTGATCCTCTCGGCGAGCTGCGGCATCGAGGGCGCGCGCGTCGTGCCGTACAAGCCGCTGCTCGATGAGGCGATCAATCTCGCACGGCACAAGCCGAAAGCGTGCATGATCGTCCAGCGGCCGCAATGCGAAGCCGCGCTCACGCCGGGTCGCGATCACGACTGGCGCAAGGTGTGGGAGAATGCGGTCAACTACGCCAAGACCAGCGAGTGCGTACCGGTCGCGGCCACCGATCCGCTCTACATTCTTTATACGTCAGGCACGACCGGCATCCCGAAGGGCGTGGTACGCGACAATGGCGGCCACATGGTCGCCCTCAAATGGTCGATGCAAAATCTTTACGGTGTTTCGCCCGGCGAAGTCTGGTGGTCCGCCTCGGATATCGGCTGGGTGGTCGGCCATTCCTACATTGTCTATGCGCCGCTGTTTCATGGCTGCACGACGATCCTCTACGAGGGCAAGCCGGTCGGCACGCCGGACGCCGGCGCGTTCTGGCGCCTGATCGCGCAGCATGGGGTCGTTGCGCTGTTCACCGCGCCGACCGCGTTCCGCGCCATCAAGAAGGAAGACCCGAAAGGCGCGCTGATTGGAAAGTACGATCTCTCGAAATTCCGCACGCTGTTTCTCGCCGGCGAGCGCGCCGATCCGCCGACCATCCAGTGGGCGGAAGAAGTGCTCAACGTGCCGGTGCTCGATCACTGGTGGCAGACGGAAACCGGCTGGTGCATCGCAGGCAATCCGGTCGGGCTTGGTACACTGCCGGTGCGTTACGGTTCGACCTGCGTGCCGATGCCGGGTTACGCCATCGATATCGTCGACGAGGCCTGCAAGTTGCAGCCGGCGAACAAAATCGGCTCGATCGTGGTGAAGCTGCCGCTGCCACCGGCGTGCTTTCCGACGCTGTGGCAACAGGACGAGCGTTTCAAGGAAAGCTATCTCGCGGAATTCCCTGGCTACTACAAAACGGCGGACGCCGGCTACAAGGACGAGGACGGCTACGTTTACGTGATGAGCCGCACCGACGACATCATCAATGTTGCCGGCCACAGGCTTTCGACCGGCGGCATGGAGGAAGTGCTCGCCAGCCATCCCGACGTCGCCGAATGCGCCGTGCTCGGCATCAGGGACGATCTCAAAGGCGAGGTGCCGTGCGGCTTCCTCGTGCTCAAGGCCGGCGTCAACCGTCCGCCGTCTGACATCGAAACGGAAATCGTCGCGCTGGTGCGCGAGAAGATCGGACCGGTCGCGGCGTTCAAGCTCGCAATCACCGTCGCGCGTTTGCCCAAGACGCGTTCGGGAAAAATCCTGCGCGGCACGATGAAGAAAATCGCCGATGGCGAAGCGTGGACGATGCCGGCGACGATCGATGATCCGGTCATTCTTGACGAGATCGGCAGCGCGCTGAAGGGCCACGGTTTGGGCGGCAAGCGGCCGGCTTAACGCCGAGAAAACGAGCGAATCAAAATTTGTCGTCGTCGCAAATTTGGCGGTACTCGCGTGCCGCAAATCGGTTGCTAATTACCGAAAATTTCCCTGCGCGTGACAAATCGATCACACAGAAAGTCAAAAACTTGTTCGTCGTACCTTTGCGGCAATGCAGCCACGGTCTCGCCCCGATTCGCTGTCGGATTTCGCCACAAGGGGACGCGCAACAATGTCTTTTGGTGGTCGTGCAATAAGTCCGTGCCTTGCGACAGCGACGAATGATCGCGTCGCGCAATTCCGTTTCCGAAAAATCGTTGGTTTCGTTCCTGTCGCGCTTGCGGCCGTTACGCTTGCCGCCTGCAAT
>Ga0207665_10000649_pt1 | contig 23368 bp, 24 predicted proteins | sample LARL112metaG_FD_184351 | JGI IMG/M metagenome (GOLD analysis project Ga0207665, IMG submission 184351) | Corn, switchgrass and miscanthus rhizosphere microbial communities from Kellogg Biological Station, Michigan, USA - LAR L11-2 metaG... | ecosystem: Host-associated > Plants > Roots >... | reverse complement strand
AGCTTCCGCGCCGCGTTCTGCGCCATAGCCGGCGTGTTCGTGCAAATCATCAGCGCCGCCAACGTGAACACGATTCTCGTCAACATTCCCTTCTCGCTTTTCCCGCAGTGCGTCATCACTCCCCCTAATTCCAGGAACGCGGCGCGACGTTCTGTCTTTTGACGGCCGCCGGAAATCATCATGCAGCCTAGCGCGGCCCAAGGCGCCGGACCGCATCTAAACACACCTACGCCATCTCCGTTTGTCACATCCCTGTCTCTCAAAACGCGTGCTCGCTCGAAAAAGTTCCGTAAAACTGCGGCCGCTAGTTCCCCTGCCCCAGATTCTCCATAAAAAATTGCGTCACTCGGTTCATCAGAATGATTCGCGCCGGCGGGTCAGACACGCCGTGTCCGCGTCCCGGGAACGGCATCACTTGCGCGTACTTCCCATATTCGATCAGCTTGTCCAACACCGCCAAGGTGTTCGCAAAATGCACGTTGTCATCACCCGTTCCGTGCGCGATCAGCAAGCTTCCGCGCAACTGGCCCGCTTTTTCAATGGGAGATGAGTCGCGGTAGTCTTGCTCATGTTCCGGCAACAATCCCAGATACCGCTCCGTGTAAATGGTGTCGTAGTAGTGCCAATCCGTTACCGGCCCCCCGGCAAATCCCGCCTTGAAGTCATCCGGATCTTCAAACATCGCGTGCAGCGTCATGTGCCCGCCGTAGCTCCAGCCCCAAATCCCGATTCGCTGCGAGTCGACCCATGGCTGGCTCTTCAGCCATACAACGCCGTCCCGTTGGTCGGATAACTCCTGCGTGCCAGGCCGCAAGTGAATGGGCACTTCAAACACGTGTCCCCTTCCGGCCGAGCCGCGATTATCGAGCGCGAAAATCACAAAACCTTTCTGCGCCATCAACTCGTGCCACAGGAACGTCGCACCACCCCATTGGTTCATCACCACTTGCGCGTGCGGCCCGCCATACGTATAAACCAGCACCGGATATTTCTTCGTTGCGTCGAAATTCGCCGGCTTGATCACCCACGCGTTCAATTCCGTTTCATCGTGCGATTTCACCGTGACGAATTCCAGCGGCGACAAGTGGTACTCTCCCAATTCTGCAACTTTATTTTCATTCAACGCGACTGCGCTCGTTCCATCGCTTTTCACCACCCACTGCTGCGCGGGCGTCATGGCGCTCGACCATGTATCGACAAACGCGCTGGCGTCCGGTGAAAACTGGATCGTATGCACGCCATCCTCTCTTGTGATCCGCTCAAAATTCTTGCCGTCCAGCCCAACCCGGTAAAGATGCCGCTCCATCGGCGATTTTTCCGTCGCGTTGAAATAGACGATCCCCTTCGCATCATCCACGGATTCCAGTCGCGTTACTTCCCACTTTCCGTTCGTTACCTGCTCAGCTTCCTTTCCATCCAGCCCGTACAAATAAATGTGCCGGTAGCCGCTGCGCTCGCTGGTCCACAAGAATCGCTTCCCATCCTTCAAAAAATAAAGATCGTCCGCAATGTTGATCCAGTAAGCGTCTTTCTCACTCAGGAGCACTTTCGATTTTCCCGTTTCCGCATCGGCAACCAGCAAATCCAATTGCGTCTGCGGACGATTCAATCGCTGAATCGCGATTCGTTTTGAGTCCAGCAACCAATTGACACGTGGGAGATATTGATTTGTCTCCGCACCGGTATCCATCAGGGCCGGTTTTCCGCCGCTGACATTCACGCTGTAAACGTGCACCACCGGATTGCTTCCGCCGGCCACCGGATACCGTTCTTCCTCCGCCTCGCCATTGAAGGATTCATAATTCACCAGCGGATATTTCGAAACTTTGCTTTCATCCATTTCCAAATACGCGATCTTGGACGAGTCCGGCGCCCACCAGTAAGCTGTCTTCAAATCCAGCTCTTCCGGATAAACCCAGTCCAACTCACCTTTGCGAATCTCTTCTGTACCGCCGCTCGTCAGCGCGCGCTCTTTCTCTTCTGCCATGCTTAGCAAAAAGAGGTTATGCTCACGCACAAAGCTCACGAATTTGCCGTCCGGCGAGATCTTCACGTCGGCGATCGCTTCTTTCCCTTGCAACAGCGTTCGCGCTGCCTGAGTCTTCAAATCCAGCCAGCCAAGCGAGTTTGGTCCGATGAATAAGATTGCGTTCCCGTCAGGCGCCCAGTAGTATTCCGACGCCGCGCGCCTTCCCAGCCCGGTTGCCTGCGATTGTTCTTTTTTTTCGGCCGGCAACACCGTCTCTAACTTGTCTGAACTCACGAGAAGCCGCTTCTCCCCCGTCGCAGCATCCATAGCCCATAATTCGCTCTTGGCCTGCTTTCCTTGCCCCTTCTTCTCAAAATACGCGACGGTTTTTCCGTCCGGCGACCATTGCACGCCTCGGTTCAGCTGTCCTCCGAGGCTTGGCTGCGAGTAGATTCGCTTCACCGTCAGCAATCCCTGCTGTTCCTGCGCTTGCAGGCCCTTCGTACCCAGCAGCAGTGCGCACAGTACAAGAACCGCTATTCCACATCTTTGCGACAGAAGTGTCATCGATGTCTCCAGGAATTGCCACGCGCAGCGTGGATGGTGCCAGTCCGAACAGCCACAAAAGTGAGTCAGAGACCAAAACCCGCAGCAGATTGGATGAACTTTTATGTTCGCGCGGTCTGTAAATAATCAAATTTTTTAGATCGCGTCTTTACCCCGGAGGCCACCGAAAGGATCTTCCCCCGAGCAGATGCATGTGTAGATGAAAAACGGTTTGCCCCGCTCCGCTTCCCGTATTGACCACGGTTCGATAGCCGCTGCCAAGCTGTCTGTCGCGCGCCAATTTGGCGGCCACCAACGTTATCTTGCCCAGCACTGCTTCCTCAGCGGGTGTGGCTTCTTGCAGCGAAGCGAAATGTTTCTTCGGACAAATTAAAATATGCGTTGGCGCCTGCGGATTGGTGTCCTCAAACGCAAACACATCAGCGTCATCGTGCAGCAGTTTTGCGGGAATCTGCTTCGCCGCGATTTTGCAGAACACACAATCCTCGCTCACTGATCTCCTCCCGTCGCGGCATCATCCAGCCGGATGACCATGGTGCGAAATCCCTCTTTGGCATGCAGCTCGTCGGCAAATTTCTGCGCCAACTGCTCGCCGGAAACTTTTCCCGCCCGCACGCGATAAAAATTCCCGTTATCGAGCACGACCTCTTGAATCGTCGCCGGCGGATACAATTCATTCAGGCGCGCTCGCAACCTCTCTGCATTTTCCCGTTCTTTGAATGCGCCCACCTGCACGGTAAAAAATCCGTCGAACGGATCGTTGCCGGAAATCACCTCCAGCCGCACCGGTACCACTCCCGGCCCGATCGATGCAATTTCTTTCGCCGCCGCCATCGAAAGATCAATGATGCGGTTTTCCACAAACGGTCCGCGATCCGTAATCCGCACCATCGCCGTTTTTCCATTGGTCAAATTCGTCACCCGCACCACGGTTCCAAACGCCATCGTGCGGTGCGCCGCCGTCATTTTGTTCATGTCGTAGAGTTCACCATTCGATGCTCGTCGCCCGTGAAAAGGCGCTCCGTACCACGAAGCATTCCCCTCTTCGATGTACGCGCCTAGGGGCTGATCGCTAGGTCGTTCGCTGGTGTCGGTCGTGCGTTTTGCTTTTTCGGCGGTTGCAGAAGGCGTTGTTGTGGGCGCCATCGGAGGAGGTGCGCTTGCCGCAACTGGCCGTCGGCCCGCGCACCCTGTGATCACAATTACAAACACAAATACCAGGCCAACAATTCCCGTTCGATGCGTCGAGCCGCTGCGATGCGAATTCTCGATCGGCCCCGTTTCACGCACGAGTTTCACTCACGTGTCCCACTCACGCTGCGGGTTCTTTCTCTTGCGGAGTAGTGCGGTCCTTGCGACGCGTTTCCAGCCACCCGGCCGCCTCGGTCAGCTTTTCCGAAACTTCCCGCAGAAACTGTGCCGTGCGTTTTTCCGTTTCCGGCGCCAGGTCATTTTCCACAAACCTCCGCAGCCGCGTCAGCTCCTCATCCAGCTTCCGTCCCATCTCTTCAAACTTGTCCATGGTGTTTTCCTCAATCCCGCGTCGCGGCTTCGGAGCTCGCAAAGCAATTCCGGTATTATAGGAACGCACTTCGCGGCTCGCAAGGAGGCCGATTGCAGATTTCTTATCAGTGGCAACAGCGCATGGATCGCGTGAAGAATGCTGCGCGCGGAATTTTCGGCGGTACCGGCGACAATCAGCCGCGCCCAAAACTTTGCCCATCCTGTGGCTCGCTTGTCGGCATCAACGCTACTCGCTGCCACGCTTGCGGCGCCAGTCTGCGCTTCTCTCTGGCTGCGGCAACCAGGGGAGTCTCCGGCCTTTTCGGTGACGAAAATCCCGTCACGCGCGTTTTGCTCTACGCCAACATCGCCATGTTTGTAGTCACATACATCGCTGGAATCGCTGCGGGACAAAGCGGTTTCAGCATTGCCTTCAGCGGTAGTGGCGAAGCGCTGTACCGGTTGGGCGCCAGTTACTGGCCCGCGATACAGTATTTTCACGAATACTACAGGTTGGTGACCGCATCATTTCTTCACATGGGCCTTCTGCACATCGGGATGAACATGATGGTGCTGATGGACGTTGGTCCTCAAGCCGAGCACGAGTACGGTTCGGCAAAATATTTGTTCGTTTATATTTTTTCTGGAGTCGGCGGATTCCTCCTCAGCGCTGTTCGGGGACACTTTGCCGTGGGTGCCAGCGCTTCGTTGATGGGAATCATCGGGGTGCTTCTCGCGATGAATATGAAACGCGGTGGAGCGCTCGCGCAGGCGCAAAAGTCGCGTCTCATTTCGTGGATCGCGATGACCTTCATGATCGGTTTTTTTCCGGGAGTTCGCATCGACAACTGGGGCCATTTCGGAGGGCTGGCGACGGGCTTTATTCTCGGACGCGTAATGACCGATCGCCAGGCAGTTACAAGTCGCGAACGGCAATTCGCGCAGGCGCTTGGCTGGCTCGCGGGGCTGGTTACCGTCGTGAGTTTTGTTCTAATGTTCGCCCATTATCGTGATCCCATTCCCGGTCGGTAGAGAAAACGACATCTTATCACCAACGAAATTTCTCTCCTCACGCGTATGAGTTAGTCTTGGAAGGACAACCTGATTCCATGGACCCGCATTCCATCATCATCGTCAGCCTGCACACTCCCAAGGAAAAACTCTGGGGTGAACTGCTCTCCATCAACCCGTCCGGCATCACCATGCGCGGCATTGATCTGAATTCCTTCGACCACTTTATCAATCAGATCAACAGTCCTGATCAAGAGCGCACTGGCTTGCCCACACTTTTTTTCCCGATGAACCGGATCGAACGCATTGCTCTTGATGAGTCCTCCGGCTCCATCCCGTCTCTTTCAGAAATGTTCGCTCGCAAAGTTGGCCGCCCCCTCGCCGAATACCTGGCGCAATTCGCTTAGCCTCTTTCGTCGGCGCCGGCCCTGCTCGAATCTTTTGTAGCGGCCACCTTCTTAGGCGGGGCGCCTTGGCCTTTGCGCACTACTCAATGCTCAATACTCATTTCTTACTCCTCGCTCATTCACTGCCAACCAACTCTCTGCGTTCCCGGGCGTACTCTGCGCCTCTGCGTTATCTTTATTCTGCGCATTCTTCGCCGTTGTTTGCGGTAACCGCCGCCGCTGCGACAATCCCCCCGATCTGCGCTATCCTCTGTTCTCAATGCAAGGCCGCATCTGGACTGTTCCCAATCAAATCACGCTTCTCCGGCTTGGTTTTCTGCCGCTGTTCCTGATCTTGATTGTTTACGAACATTACCGCTGGGCTTTGCTGATTCTGGTTCTCGCCGGACTCTCCGACGGCATCGATGGCCTGCTGGCGCGCAAGCTCAATCAAAAATCCGCCATCGGCGCGTACCTTGATCCCATTGCCGATAAACTTTTGCTCTCTTCGTCTTTTGTGATTCTGGCCATGGAAAAGAAAATCGCCTGGTGGCTCACCATCATGATCCTCAGCCGCGACATTCTCCTGCTCGTCGTCGCCGCCGTCATTATCTTGATCTCCGGCTACCGCCCTTTTCCGCCCAGTCGGCTCGGAAAGGCCACTACATTTTTTCAAATTATTTTGGTCTTCGCGGCAGTGCTGGCCGCAGCGTACGCCAATCCCATGGTGATAGAAATGAATCGTCTGTTAGCCTACGTGGTCGCAGCGCTCACCGTCATTTCCGGTTTCGACTATTCCTTCACCACTGCCCGCCGCCTCAGCTCGTGATTTCGTAGCCCTTCTCTGCGCTCTCTGCGTCCTCTGTGTTGAGAAAATCCCTCATCGATGGCAGGATCGATCCGATCTCTCTCAGCCCTCCATCACCTTCGGGCCGCCCTCCGGCACAATGAATGCGGGCTCCGTCAACGCCTGAACCCGCTCGACTGTAGTGTCCGGCGCAATCTCGCGAAAAACCAATCCGTTCGGAGTTACTTCAATCACCGCCAACTCCGTCACAATGTAGTCCACGACTTCCACACCCGTCAGCGGCAACGAACACTTCTTCAATATTTTTGGTTTGCCATCCTTGGTAGCATGTTCCATCGCCACAAACACCCGCTTCGCCCCGGCCACTAAATCCATTGCGCCGCCCATGCCTTTCAACATTTTTCCTGGCACCGCCCAGTTCGCCAACGTTCCCTTTTCGTCCACCTGCAGTGCGCCCAAGACGGTCAAATCCACATGCCCGCCGCGTATCATCCCAAATGAATCTGCCGACGAAAAATAGCAACTTCCTTTTAGCTCGCTGATCGTTTCTTTTCCGGCATTAATCAAATCCGGATCGACTTCGGCCGCCAGCGGATATGGCCCCACTCCCAGCATCCCGTTCTCGGACTGCAGAATCACTTCCATGCCCGCCGGAACATAATTCGCCACCAGCGTCGGAATCCCAATTCCCAGATTGACGTAATATCCATCGCGCAATTCCTGTGCGATCCGCCGCACAATTCGTTCCCGCTTTTGTTCGTCAGTCAGTGGCATCACTCAACTCGCAGCAGAAACTTCACAGTTTTCCATCCCATCTAAAACGTGTCACGCCGGAGAATACCCATCCGAAATTTGTCATCCTGAGAGCGCCGAAGGCGCTCGAAGGATCTCAACTCAAGACTCAGCAACCCATCAAGCAGAAGCGAGTCGTCAGTCACGCCTTCCTCACCGTTCGCCGCTCAATGCGCTTCTCGTACTTCTCTCCCTGAAAAATTGCGTTCACATAAATTCCCGGTGTATGCACATGGTCCGGATCCAGCGAACCAAGCTCCACCAACTCCTCCACCTCGGCAATCACACATTCCGCGGCCGTCGCCATCATCGGATTAAAATTGCGCGCCGTCTTCCGGTAAATCAAATTCCCCCAACGGTCGCCCTTCCACGCCTTGATAAATGCAAAATCCCCGCGAATCCCCCGCTCCATCACGTAGTGCCTTCCATCGAACTCGCGCGTCTCTTTTCCTTCCGCGACCATCGTCCCGAATCCCGTCGGCGTATAAAACGCTGGAATCCCCGCTCCACCGGCGCGAATCCGCTCCGCAAACGTCCCCTGCGGATTCAACTCCAGTTCCAGCTCCCCGCTCGTCACCAACTGCTCAAAAAGCTTATTCTCGCCAACGTAGGTCGAAACCATTTTCCGCACTTGCCGCTTCTCCAGCAAAATCCCAATCCCAAATCCATCCACTCCCGCATTGTTCGACACGATCGTCAGGTCTTTCGTTCCCATCCGCCGCACCGCCGCAATCAAATTCTCCGGGATCCCACACAAGCCAAACCCGCCCATCAAAATCGTCATCCCGTCCTGCAACTTCTCAATCCCCACATCCGCCGACGCAATCCTCTTGTCCATTCCCAACTCCCAACCGATCTCGGCTCTCCACGTAGCGGCGGGTTTATCCCGCCGTGCTCTTTTGCTCGTACGCTCTTTGCGGGCAGGCGGCTCTCTGCTTTGCTCCGCCCACGGGCGCGAAAAGAGTGTACGAGTCACGTTCACATCACGCAATCTGTGTTGTGCTCTACCAAAGAGCGGCAAAGCCTCCGCTGCAAGCTAACTTTATGGAAAAGGAATTGCCGTGAATATTCTGGCATTCTCTAGGCGCTTTGTGCCCGGGCGCTTGGAGCGAATTAAAGCAGTGTGCACTCTTCTACTCTCTTCGGTCCTGCAAGTCCTTTCTCCCACCAAGCACTTTCATTCTTTGCTCACTCTTTTCACCTATTTGCCACGCTTACGCAGAAGAAGGTGGGGTTATACTACCCTCCGACCAGTCCCAAAATGGGAATGTGTTAAACCTGCGATTCGAGGAAGCAGAATTGAAGCCGACTTACAGCGAGCGAAGGAGTTTGTAGAGCTCGTTGGCGGCATCGAAATCGGTTTCGAGATCGCGGGAACCGAGCCGTTCGCGCATTTCATCCAGCCGGCGTGCGAACAGATCGAGCGAAGCGGAAAGAAGTTCCTTGTTGGTCAGGACGATATCGCGCCACGTCGAATACGGGCTTCCGGCAAGCCGTAACGAATCGCGCAGGCCGGGCCCCGCCAGCGTGATCGGCAAGCCATTTTCGTCCAGCCGATCGTAGAGAAAAGACGCCAGAGCGACTGCCGCCAATTGCGGCAGATGCGAAGCAAGCCCCACGGCATAGTCATGCTGCTGCGCGCCAATCCACAGCGGCTGCGCACCAATTTTTTCCAGAATTCTTACGAAAGCGGCAATGCGCGGCTGGCTGACAGTGGGCATTGCGATGGCGTTGCCTTCGGCAATCAGCGCGTACGTGTGCCCGTGAAACAGTTCCGCGTCCGCGGCGGCAATTCCGGAGAGTTCCTTGCCCGCCATGGGATGACCACCCAAAAATATCGCGCCGCCGGCTCCGGCCTGAAAGTGCGGAGCGGCTTCCTCCATGATGCGCAGTTTCGTGCTGCAGGCGTCTGTCACCAACGCGGAGGGCGGCGCCTGGCCGGCGATTTCTGGAAGGAGATCGAGCGTAACCCCAATCGGCAGCGCGACATAAATCAAATCCGCTTTTGCGAGAGCAAGTCCCAGATTTCCGGAAAATGTTTCATCAAACGCGCTGCGTGCCTTTGCGTCGCGCACGATTTCCGGGCGGTCCCATCCGGAAACATAGATATCGGAAAGGTTTTTGCGCAGCGCCAGCGCGAACGAGCCGCCAATCAGGCCGGTTCCCAGCACTGCAACGCGGCGAATGAGGTGTGTGGACATGGAGAAGAAAGTCTACAGTCAACGAGAAAAAAGTCTACAGTCAACAGTCCACAGTCAAGAGTCCAAAGTTAAAAGTTAAGAGTCAAGAGTGGACCAGTCTGAAAAACATGGAACGAGCCTCGGCTTGCTTTCGACTGAGACTTTCGGCTTTGCCTTTTGCCTTTCGTTTTTCGATTTTCTATTTTCGACTCTCGATTTTCGACTTTGACGACTGTCAGCCGGTTCTTACGCGATGCGCCGGCCAATTGCAGGCGCAATGATGCGCAGCTCGGCCATTAGTTGCGAAAATTTCCCCGGCTCCAGCGACTGCGCGCCGTCGGAAAGCGCCCGTTCGGGATCGTTGTGCACTTCAATCAGCAATCCATCCGCTCCCGCGGCGACCGCGGCGCGCGCCATCGGCGGCACTTTATCGCGGCGTCCGGTTCCATGAGAAGGATCGGCCCACATGGGCAGATGCGAAAGTTTTTGAATCACGGGAATCGCGGCAAGATCAAAAGTATTGCGGGTATAGGTTTCAAAAGTTCGGATGCCGCGTTCGCACAAAATCACGTTGTAGTTTCCGCCGGCCAGAATGTATTCGGCGCTGAGCAGCAGTTCTTCCATGGTCGCGGACATGCCACGCTTCAGGAGCACCGGCTTGCGCACTTCACCGAGCGCGCGCAACAAATGATAATTCTGCATATTGCGCGCGCCGACCTGATAGATGTCGACGTAGTGGCCCATCATTTCGACTTGCGATGGGTCCATCACTTCGCTGACAGTGAAGAGGCCAAATTTATCGGCGGCTTCGCGCATCAATTTCAGACCTGGCTCTCCCATTCCCTGGAAGGCGTAGGGCGAAGTGCGCGGTTTAAATGCTCCTGCGCGCAGAATTTTTGCGCCCGCTTTGGAAACGGATTCAGCGATGGCGTGAATTTGTTCGCGCGATTCCACAGCACACGGCCCGGCGGCGACAACAACTTCCGTGCCGCCAATTTTTACGCCGCGGCCGAGATCGATGATGGTGCCTTCCGGCTTGAATTGCCGGCTCGCCAGCTTGAACGGCTGCGTGATGCGCATGACTTCGCGCACGCCTTCCAGCAACTCGAAATCGCGATGATCGAAATCGCGGTGCACGCCAACGGCGCCGAGCACCGTGTGCGAGGCTCCGGTGGAACGGTGAACGTCAAATCCGTGAACCACCAGCTTATCGATGACGTTTTGAATCTGGGCGTCCGATGCGCCCTCTTGCATGACGATGACCATGGGGCTTACTCAAATTCCCTTTCCAGTGAATACAACTTTGTTGGAACAAATATTTGGTCCGTGAAAGACACGGCGAAGTTCAAAATTAGACTCCCTGCTTTATTCTTCGCCAGCGCCAGTTTTCGCGCCGGCTTTTCCATCGTCGTCTTTGTGCATGGCAACACGCTCCGCGGAACGCGCTTCGTCAATGATGCGCTCGAACAGCCGGCGGATCGCTTCGTCCGTGAGCGGCCCAGTATTGTTGCTTTCCGCATTTTCCAGAACTTCCTTTTCGCGATCCGGCTGATACAGGGGCAGATTCGCCTGCTGCTTCAGCTTGCCGATTTCGAGTGCGCACTTGGAACGTTCGTTCAAGAGTTCGACCAGTTTGCGGTCGATCTCATCGATGCGGCGTCGCCAATCCGCGAGGCTCATGTGTGCCTCCGCGGAAGCAGGCACAGAGAGATTCCTCGCTTCGCGGACTTCGCTCGGAGTGACGATGGGTTTACATCGTGGCAAGCTGGGGCGCAGCATGCTGCGCCCCTACGAGGGAAAGAGCGGATGGCCTGGCGGCGCGGAGGAGTCATGAAGTAGCCTCGCCCTGATGCATTGGGACCTCGCGGCGGGAGAGTCCGGCGCGCGCGGCGGCTTTCAGTGAACGAATACGATCTGCCAGGGCGTTGGCAGCTGCGGTAATTGCAGCTTCGCTGGAGTCGTTGGCGGTGGCTTTTTCAATTTCAGAGACCAGCGCGGAGCCAACAACTGCCGCGTCGGCGAGTCCGCCGAGAACCGAAACATGGCCGGGCAGTGAAATGCCAAAGCCTACCGCAAGGGGAAGCTGCGTTACGTGGCGCGCGCGGCGCAGCAGTGCGGGCAAATCGTCGGGCAACGCGTCTTTCACTCCGGTCACGCCGGTGCGCGAAATGAGATACAGAAAACCGGAAGAATATGCCGCGATTTTTTCGAGGCGTTCGTCCGTGGACGTCGGCGCACCAAGGAAAACCGTGTCGAGATGGTGCGCAGCCATAATGCCGCGATAGGGTTCGGATTCTTCCAGCGTTAAATCGGTGATGAGTACGCCGTCGGCGCCGGCAGCAGAAGCTGAAGCCGCAAATTTTTCCAGGCCCATTTGAAAAACCGGATTGTAGTAGCTGAACAGAACAATCGGCACTTCGTTCGCTGGAGAATCCGCTTTGCGAATTTGGCGAACGAGATCGATCAGTTGAGGGAGGGTCGCACCATTTTTCAACGCGCGTTCGGATGCGCGCTGTATGGTCGGGCCATCCGCCAGCGGATCGCTGAACGGAACTCCAAGCTCGATCACATCGGCGCCCGCTTCCGCGATCGCAATGACAAATTTGAGTGTCGCGGCGAAGGAAGGATCGCCGGCCGTTATGTACGCGACAATTCCCATTTCGCCAGATTCGCGCAATCCCGCGAAGCGGCGGGAAATACGGGACGGGCGGTGCGATTCAGTGATCATGCTGGAATTAAATAGATTAGCACCAAGCGCGGATTACTCGCGCCGGAAAGCACGCTTTTGCAAATGCGTGACAAACGCAAAAGCGATTGCGTCCAACTGCGATCAGGGTTTGTCGCCGAGCACGCGCGAGTACGTGGCCATGTCCTTATCGCCGCGGCCAGAAAGATTCACGATGATTAGATCGTTTGCAGTCAGTTTTGCAGCATCGCTGGCCGGCGATTTTACGCGTTCGATCAAGCCGGCGATTGCGTGGGCGGATTCAAGCGCGGGAATGATTCCTTCGGTACGCGCCAGAATTTGCGCGGCATCAATTGCGGCAGCATCGCTGATGGGAATGTATTCGGCGCGACGCTGGTCGGAGAGCCACGCGTGTTCGGGACCGATGGCCGGGTAATCTAGCCCCGCGGAGACGGAATGCGTGGTGGCGATTTGTCCGTCGTCGGTTTGCAGCACGTAGGTGTAAGTGCCCTGCAGGATGCCTGGCCGCGCACCAGTAAAGCCCTGTTCTGCCGCGAGCCGCGCGGCGTGTTCGCCGAGTTGGTTGCCGCGACCACCCGCTTCGACGCCAACCATTTTTACGGATTCGTCCTTCAGAAATTCGTGAAACAAACCGATCGCATTGGAGCCGCCGCCGACACAGGCAAACAGATGCGTCGGTAGGCGCTTCTCTGCCGCAAGAATTTGCACGCGGGCTTCGCGGCCGATGCAGGAATGAAAATCACGCACCATCGTGGGATACGGATGCGCGCCGAGAACCGAACCGAGAAGATAGTGCGTGGTGCGAACGTTGGTCACCCAGTCGCGCATCGCTTCGTTGATGGCGTCTTTTAAAGTGCGGCTGCCGGAATTTACGGCAACGACTTCGGCTCCGAGCATGCGCATGCGCGAAACATTTAGGGCCTGGCGGGCCATATCTTCCGTGCCCATGTACACCACGCATGCAAGTCCCAGGTGCGCGGCGACGGTGGCAGTGGCTACGCCGTGCTGGCCGGCACCGGTTTCCGCGATGACGCGTGGCTTTTTCATCTGGACGGCGAGCAGGCCTTGACCGATGGCGTTGTTAATTTTGTGTGCGCCGGTGTGCAGCAAGTCTTCGCGCTTGAGATAGATTTTCGGGCCCGAGCGGCTTGCTGCAACCTCTGCAAGATGGGCGGTGAGGCGCGAGGCGAATTGCAGCGGCGTTGGGCGTCCCGCGAAATTTTTCAACAGATCCTGAAATTTGGCCTGGAAGGCTGGGTCGGACTTGGCGATTTCGTAGGCGCGCTCCAGTTCGAGCAGCGGCACCATCAGCGTTTCGGGGACGTAGCGTCCACCGTAGGGGCCGAAGCGTCCGGGGACAGTGGCGGGGATCGTGAGTTGCGAGGCCATGGAATGACTATTGTCGCATAGGGCGGAGCACGGAGGTCACGGAGAGTTTCATGAAATTTGCATTTGGTTGTTGGCGAGGGTGACTGCTGCGAGGAAGGCCTGGAGTTTGGCGGGATCTTTTTTGCCGGGGGTTGATTCGACACCGCTGGCTACGTCCACCGCGTAGGGTCGTACTGCGAGAATGGCTTCGGCAACATTTTGTGGAGAGAGTCCGCCGGCGAGCAGAACGGGATATTTTGTGGCGAGGCGTTTTGCGACTTCCCAATCGGCGAGGCGGCCTGTGCCGCCGAAAGACGCAGAGTTCGTATCGGGCGTCGCAGCGTCTAATAGAAACGAGGACGCGGCGCTGTGGGTACGAATTTGGGCGGCAGAGAATTTTGCGCCGGCGCGGAAGGCTTTAATGACGGGGATATGTCGCGCGCATGCGGCGGTAACGGCGCCGGATTCGTCACCGTGGAGTTGCACTGCGCTCAATTGCAGCGATTTTGCAAGCGCCACTACCGAGACGGCATCCCAGTTTACGAAAATTCCGACGGTTGAAACGAGCGCGGGAAGTTTGCGGATGATTTTCCAGGCATCGGCAGGCGCGATACAGCGCGGACTTTTTTCATAAAAGTTAAAGCCGAGCGCGTGGGCGCCAAGTTCTACCGCGAGGCGCGCATCTTCGATGCGGGTGATGCCGCAAATTTTTGCGCGAGTTATCAATTTAGTACGCATGGAGTTGGATTTGCGGGAGCGATGGCATCATGGCGAAGAACTTTGCTTGAAGCGGGCATTGAGATCCTTCGCTTACCCTCATCGGGTAAGCTCAGGATAACGCGAACAGGAATTTGCATTGGCATTGAGTGGGGAGCCGCCGTTGAGAGTTTAGCTAAATTTCGCTTGGGGTCGGCATTTCGAAGTGGAGCTGGCTTGGCAAATATCGCGCCCACAATGGATTTACCCCTGGTTTCCAAGGAGTTCAGCCAGAGCAGCGGCGGGATCGAGCGCGAGCATGAGACTGGTGCCAATCAGGAAGGCGTCGAAACCCGCGGCACGCAGCTTTGACAATTCGGCATGCGTGCGAATGCCGGATTCGCTGATGGCGATGCAATCGTCGGGAATTTGATCGATCAACTCAAACGAAGTTTCGATACGAACGTCCAGCGTTTTTAGATTGCGATTGTTGACGCCGATGATTTTTGCGCCAGCGGCAAGCGCGCGCGCAAGCTCCTCTGCGGTGTGAATTTCAACCGCCGCTTCCATTCCCAGTTCCCTGCCGAGAGCAATTAAATCGGCCAGCTGCTGATCGCGCAGCACGGCGACAATCAGCAGAAAACTGTCGGCATCATTCGCGCGGGTTTCCCAAATTTGCCACGGATCGAAAATAAAATCTTTGCGCAATACGGGAAGCTGAATATTCTTGCGCGCGTCGCGGAGATTTTTGAGCGAGCCGCGAAAAAATTCTCCTTCGGTGAGCACGGAAAGGGCCACGGCACCGGTGAATTCGAGCGAAGTGCCGAGTGCGATTGGATCGAAAGGATCGCGAATGATGCCACGTGACGGCGATGCAGGTTTCAATTCGGCAATAATATTGATGCCGGGCTTGCAGAGGGCAGAAGAAAAATCGCGTAGCGGGGTTGCGGCTTTGACGCCATATTTCAGCGCGGTCTCGGGCAAAACTTTCTTGCGGTGTTCTACCTCGAGCAGGCGAGCCTCGAGAATGCGATCAAGAACTGTTCCGGTCTGAGGAGGGGTCGGCATGAGAGCGAAATAGTATGCTAGAGGGCTCAGTTCAACGAGTCAACGTGAGCGACGGCGACGGGACTGTTTTAAGCAGCACGGAAGTGGCAGCAGAATGAACTTGAAAATGGGGGCAATCAGGCGAATGGGATATCGAGCGGAATATGGGAAGCTGCTGGAAGATATTGCGCAGGAGGCCGACCAGATTGCGTTGAAATATTTTCGCGCGGTGGAATTGCGCGTGGAGCGAAAGAAGGATGGCACCGCGGTGACACAGGCGGATCACGCGGTGGAGGAAATGGCGAGAGCGCGGGTGGCGGCGTGTGGGCTCGATCTGGATGTTTTGGGCGAGGAGATGGGCGGGAGCGCGGGCGCCCCTAAAGCTGGCGCTCGGGCGCGCATGATCATTGATCCGATTGACGGGACGGAGGAATTTTCTCGCGGCGTTCCGACGTTCGGCACTTTAATCGCCATCGAATCCGATGGAGAAATCGTAGCCGGTATGGTCAGCGCGCCGGCGCTGCGGGCACGCTGGCAGGCATACAAAGGAGAAGGCGCGTACCGCGATGGACGCAGGCTGCAAGTGTCCAGTGTTGCAAAACTGAGAGACTCCATGGTGTTTTCTACAGGCACGGGACCAAGCAAGGATTCTTCGGATCAGACGCGAATCCGGAAATATTTGGATGCGGCACGTAACAGCCGTTCTTTCGGCGGCTTCTGGCAGCACATGCTGGTCGCGGAGGGTGCAGTGGAAGCGGCTCTTGACTGGACGTCGAAGCCGTGGGACTTGGCGCCGCTGATTTTAATTGTGACTGAAGCGGGCGGAAAGGCTACGTCGTTGAACGGGCGCGCGACGATTTATGAACAGAGTTTGTTGAGCACAAATGGGAAGATTCACGAGGAGACTCTGGCGCTATTACGGTAAAAGCCCCAGCGATTGAGTTTGTTTGGTGAGGGGTTCATTTCGGGAGAGAAAATAAAAACTGCAGCGGCATAATTCTTCCTGCGTCAGCGCAAGAAGCCGGTGCTACACAAGGCGTTTGGAAGTGCTGGCCAAATTGGCGCTGTTGGATTGGGGGGGAGCGCGTACTCTGAGTGTCAGAGTTAACTGGCGGGAGTTAGATGGCGACCGTTACGTGCGCGGGGGGATGCCTGTGGACATCGTAAAACAATCCAAGAAGGCGGAGTTGCTGCGGAAGCTGCACCGCGGGCCGCGAATTTTGATTTTGCCGAACGCGTGGGACGTGATCAGCGCGCGCATGATCGAGGACCTGGGGTTTCCGGCGGTGGCGACGACGAGCGCGGGAGTGGCCGCAGTCCTGGGGTATCCGGACGGGCAGCGCACTCCACAAAAGGAGATGTTGGAATTTGTTGCGCGCATTGCGCACGCCGTAAGCGTGCCAGTCACAGCGGACATGGAAGCGGGGTACGGCACGACTCCTGCCGAAATGGCGGAGATGGCGCGTGAAGTGGTCGCAGCGGGAATTGTTGGGTTGAATCTGGAGGATGTCACTGGAGACGACGAGAGTTCCCACGTCAAACTGGAATTGCAGCTGGAAAAAATCGCAGCGATTCGCGAGGCGACAGCTTCGGCAGGCGTTCCTCTGGTGATCAATGCGCGAACGGACATTTATCTGATGCCGATCGGTCCTGCCGAAACGCGATTCGACCGGACCGTGGAGCGTTTGCGCGCTTATGGTAAGGCAGGCGCGGACTGCGTATTTGCTCCCGGGATTCGAGACGCGGAAACAATCGGCAAACTGGTCCGCGCGCTGGATGCTCCGCTGAATATTCTGCTGCAGCCCGGCGGAGCGGGCGTTGCGGAACTGGAAAAACTCGGTGTCGCGCGCGCGAGCCTTGGTTCGGGAACCGCGCGAGTTGCTCTGGGCACGGCGCGGAAAATTGCAAAAGCGCTTCTCGAGTATCGTGACCACACGGAATTCCTTGAAGGCGCTGTTTCGTACGACGAGGTCAATCGGCTGCTCGGACGCGACGCGTAAGGTTGGCGCCGTTTCCGATCGCCAACTCGCGCATTAGTCATCGCCAATTCTGCATGTATACTGCGCGATGTAAATGCGCGAATCACAAACCGACAATCCGCAATCATTGGAAATTCTGGAACAAGAGGTAATTAACTGCCGGAAGTGTCCGCGGCTGGTGGAATATCGAGAAAAAGTCGCAAAAGAAAAACGACGAGCTTATCGCGAGTGGACGTACTGGGGAAAACCGATTCCGGGATTCGGCGATCCGAACACGCAGCTTTTTATTTTGGGGCTGGCTCCCGCGGCGCATGGAGGGAATCGGACGGGACGCGCATTCACCGGGGACCGTTCCGGAGATTTTTTGTATGCAGCGTTATATGAGGCAGGATTCGCGAACCAGCCAACTTCCGTACACCGCGATGACGGGCTACAACTGAAGAACGCATTCATTGCTGCTACGGTGCGTTGCGCGCCTCCGGCCAACAAGCCATTGCCATCAGAAATCTTAAATTGCCGGGGATATCTGGAACGGGAATTGGCCTTGCTGAAGCCTAAGGTGGTCCTGGCGTTGGGGAAAATTGCGTGGGATGCGTATCTGGATATTCTGAAAATCGATGGCGTGATTGCCTCACGCGCAAAATTCTTGTTCGGGCACGGAGCAGAAGCGCAGCCACCCGGCGGCGGGCCGAGACTGGTAGGCGTTTACCATCCGAGCCAGCAAAACACTCAGACCGGGCGAGTGACGGCGGATATGTACACGCGGGTCTTGCGGCGCGTTCGTACTCTCCTGGAAGGACAGTGAAAGCGTGGGTTCGTTATTCTGGCGGAAACTCTACAGTCGCGAGCTATTGCGGCAGGCCCATGCGCTTCAGCAGATCGGCGTAGCGAGGATCGGATCGCAGGGAGTCAAAAAAACGGGGCACCCTTGAGCGGCGGATACGCCCGAGCCGGTTTGCGCGGGTTCCGGAGAAATAACTGCTGAACGGCTGGTATCGGTGTCGCGCTTCAGGCGCTGAAAATCCGCGCGCATTTCGGCAGCGTGCTGATAGCGGAGCCGCGGATCTTTGTCCAAGGCCTTATTTACGATGCGTTCAAAATCAGCGGGAACGTGGGGATTTGAGACGCGCGAGCGCCACCGGGGCCTCGTGAAGAACGGCGTCAAAATTGCGCCGGAAGTTTCGCCTGAATGGGAGACGGCCCGAGGCCATTTCATAGCATACGATGCCAAACGAAGAGAGATCCGTGCGCGCGTCCAGTTCTCTGCCTAGAACCTGTTCGGGCGACATGTACGAAACGGTTCCAAGTGAGGTGCCGGGGCTGGTGAGATGTTCTTCAGTGAGCGTATCGCCGCCGCCGGTCATGACGGTTGGCGCGGGCGCAACAGTCAGTTTGGCGAGGCCGTTTATGTCGCGGTGGACGATACCTTCACTGTGAACGGCGTCGAGCGCGGCGGCGGTCTCGATGGCGATGTCCAGAATCCGCTCCAAATCCATCGGACGCCCGTGGATGAGATGCTTCAGAGTACTGCCGTCGAGAAAACTCCATGGCGATAAAAGCCCCGGACTCGTGCTCGCCCATATCGTGAATGGTGCAGTTGTTGGGATGGTGGGAGGCAGTTTGTCCGAGCAGCGACCAGGAATTCGCCATTTGGATGAGACCCCGAACAGCGAAGCGGCAGTGGGCACATGACCGCAGGAGTGAAGACCAACAGGTCAACGCAAGTAGGGACTTGCGGGCCCATAAATTCTCATCTCACGTGTAAGGTTTCGACGCCGATCTGCATGGCAGGCATGACGGCATGCGAGCCGACTCTGGCGACAAATTCTTACCCCCCTGCAACTAACGTAAAACACGCGGGTTAAATTTCCGGGTGGCAGTGCGTTCGGAAGTGCGAGTGCTGTATAAACGGTGGTCAGTTTTTGGAGGGAGAAATATGGTTTTCAACGCTTTTGCGCAGCAGAAAAACAGAATGCTGCTGTTGCAGATTAGCTTCGTCGCGTTGAGCTTGTCGTTTGCGGGGTGGGCGAAGGCCCAGGACCCAGCATTGTCGCGAGATGATGGCGGGCCAGCGCGATCGCAAGCGAGTACGACGCAACAGGAAGTCGTTCCGCAGGAGTTGACGCATCCCGCAGACGGTTCCCGTCATGGCGGATTGCCGCTGGAAGCGTATGCGGTTACACCTGGAACGAGAATTCTGGTGAAGCTGGAAGAGGATTTGAGCACCGGCGAATCCAAGGAAGGCAAACGATTCAACGTCCGGACCCTGGAGCCAATGGCCGCCGGAAGCGGAATCTATTTGCCGGCGGGAGCGGAAATTCGCGGCCACGTGAGCCGCGTGGAGCCTGCGGGAATCACCGGGCGCGCACGAATTTGGCTGGTGTTTGACGAGATTCGAACCAGGTTTGGGCCCTTGCCGATCGTTGCCGATGTGGTAGGCGTTCCGGGAGATCATAGCGTGCGGTCGAGTCCGGAGAAGGAAGGGCTGGTCGAAGGCAAGACCAGTACGCAGAAGGCGTCCGGAGAAGCCGCGGCGGAAGGCGCTGGAATGGGCGCATTGCATGGAATCAAGGACAAAAATGCCAAGGAAGCGGTGGAAGGCGCCGCGCAGGCCGCCTTGGCAGCGTACCTGATGGAAGCAGGGCGCGGGCACGAACTGCAGCTGGCAAAGGGGTCGAAGCTCGAAATTGAATTGGAGCGCGCGCTGTACCTGGTGAAGGAATAACGTTCGCGCGGCAAATCGAAACGTTGCTCTGCGATCCGTTATCGCGGTTGTCTACTTGTGACTAAAGACTGAAGTTGGGACCGCAACGTCACGTTCGCGGATAACTCTCCTCCTCTCGTCTTCTATCCTTGTGGTCCTGTCTCGTTGTGTCATAACTCCCGTCGGCGTAATTGAATCGCTGTCTGAGCTTGCGTGCTTTGCAGTGGCGCGGAATGATTGATAAATTGAAATGGTCCAGCCAGCGGCGGATTCTGCGAAGATAGAACGGATTCAGGAGAGAGGTTTGGCGAATGGTTGACGAGAAAAAGGCTGGTGTGCGCGCTGCGGAGTTCGAGGAACGCAAAGATCGTGTCTTGATCGTCGAAGACGAAGAAAACGCGCGCAAGGGCTATGAACAACTACTCCAGCGCTGGGGCTATGAGGTTCTGAGCGTTGGCAATGCCGAAGACGCTCTTGCGAAATTCGGGAGCTATCAGCCGGATACTTTGATTGCCGACGTTGAACTGCCGGGAATGAATGGACTGGACCTGTTGGGCCAGCTTGGCACGGAGCTGACAGACGTACCGGCGATCATTATCACGGGAAAAGGAAGCGAAGAGCGAGCCGTAGCCGCGATTGAGGCGGGGGCCTTCTGGTACATCGAGAAGCCGCTGAAGGGGCCGGTGTTGCGTGCCTTGCTGGATCGCGCACTGGGCAAAGCCAGGGATGCGCGGCAGCTGGTAGTGCTGCAACGGCAGTTGCGCGAAGCAGGGCGGCTGGGGGACCTGGTCGGCGCTTCGAAACCGATGCAGGATGTGATGCGCATCGTGGAGATGGCGGCGCCCAGCTCGGCATCGGTGCTAATTACGGGAGAAACGGGCTCCGGAAAAGAAATTGTCGCGCGCACCGTACACAAACTTTCGCCTCGCGCGGGCGGGCCATTTGTGCCGATTAACTGCTCAGCGATTCCGGAATCGCTGATGGAGAGCGAAATCTTCGGCCATGAACGTGGCGCGTTCACCGGCGCGGCAGAGCGCCGGATCGGATGCTTTGAGCTGGCCGATGGCGGAACTCTGCTACTGGACGAAATTGGAGAGATGCCTGCGCCGACGCAAGCAAAACTTTTGCGCGTGTTGGAAGACAGGAAAGTGCGCCGGCTCGGCAGCAAAGTGGAAACTCCCGTCGATGTGCGCGTGGTCGCCGCGACCAACAAAGATCCCGAGCAGGCGGTTTCAACCGCGCAATTGCGCCAGGATCTTTATTTTCGTTTGAACGTGTTTCATATTCACCTGCCGCCGTTGCGCGAACACAAAGAGGATATTCCGCTGCTGACGGAATATATTCTTCGCGACATTAACGTTAAGCACAGCAAGAGCGTCAAGGGAGTGGGCGCGGAGGTCATGGACATTTTTATGAGCCATACCTGGCCTGGAAACATCCGCGAGCTGCGAAACGTCCTGGAACGCTCGGCTATCATGTGCGAAAAGGATTTGATCAGTAGGGCCTGTTTGCCGGGGGAATTCGGCAAATCCGCGACAAAAAGTCCCAGCGATTTGGGCGCGCTGAAATTCCCGATCGGAACAACCGTGGATGCCATGGAGCGAGAGTTGATTCTGCAGACACTGGCCGCGACAGGGAATAATAAAACACGCGCCGCGGAACTGCTGGGCATCAGCCTGAAAACGCTTCATAACAAACTGAAGGAATACGGCAGCGAACGAGCCGAAGGGGAGTAATCCACGAAATGCAGCTCGGGCTTCGTACCAAGCTGACGCTGGTGATGACGGGATTGGTGTTTCTGGTGGTGGTGGTTTTATCGGCGGTGTTCGTTGCGCGGCTTACGAGCCAGGTGATTCACGAAACGAACATGCGCGCGAACGAGCTGACGCAGCAGATTTTCGAACAAGCGAAGCATGCGTTGGAAGATGCGAAAGAATCCGGCGAGCGGCCAAATTCCAACAGTCTTGAAGACCGCCACGCGTATGTGAAGCGCGCCTTTCAAACCAGCGAAGGATTGATGGCCGCATTGCAATCGCCGCTTGGCTCGAATCCCTGGATTTACGATGTTTCGATCGTGGATCGTACTGGCATGGTTTTAATCTCCAGCGATCAAGGAATGATTGGCACGATCTTGCAACCGCGCCCGCCTTTTTCGCAGATCGATCGCGCGAATTTCTTCCGCCAGATGCAACTGCTCTACGGTCCGCAGCGTGTTTTCCAGTCCTCATATGCTTTCACCATGACCGGCGAACCGTTCGGCGAAGTGCGTATCGGCATTTCCATTCCATTGCTGCGCGATGTGATTTCGCCAAGCCTGCGTACTTCGGGCGCAATAGCGCTGGTGGCGCTGTTGGTTTCAACTGGCTTGGCGATGGTCGTCAGCGGAGCCACACTTGCTCCGCTGCGTGATATTTCCGCGCAACTCGATCGCATTTCAGCCGGTCAATACGACGCGCCCCCGGCGGAGAGCAAAAGTTTCGCCGTATTCTCCGGATTTGGCAGCTTCGGCGGAGGCGCAGATGAACTGGGTCTGGTCAGTCGGAAAATTTCTCAAGTAGGCCAACAGTTACGCGGCGTTCACGAAATATTCAGCACCATGCGCGAGAATCTGAATTCCGTGATGGCCGGACTGGAAGACGGCTTGCTGCTTTTCACACGCGATGCCCGCGCGGTGATGGTCAGTCCCGCAGCGGAGAAATTTTTGGGCGCTCCGGCAGGGCAATTTTTGGGCCGGCGCATAACGGAAATTTTTCCGAACAACCACCCATTGCGGCAAGCTTTGCATCTGGAAGGAGATGTCCTGCGCGAGACGGCCGCAGAAACGGAATTGAAAACTGCCGGCGGAGTACGCCGAGTGGGAGTGAGCGTGCAGGCAATTCAGGAGGACGGCGAACAGATGGGTGCGCTGGTCACGCTGCGTGACCTGGATTCGCTCGAAAGCATCAATACACAGTTGCAAGTCAGCGAACGATTGGCGGCACTGGGACGCATCACAGCCGGAGTCGCGCACGAAGTAAAAAATCCGCTCAATTCGATGCGCCTGTGGCTCGAAAACCTAAAGGAAACGTTGCCACCTGAGCAGGATGGCGGGGCGCAGCAGGCGGTGCAGGTACTGGACAAAGAAATCGACCGGCTGGACGCGGTGGTAAAGCGATTTCTGGATTTCACTCGCCCCGTCGAGCTGAAACTGGAAGCGACCGATCTCGCCGAGCTTTTGAAAGACGTGGTACGCGTGGCGCAGCCGCAAATGCGGAAAGCCGGAGTGGAAGTGGAAGAGCTGCTCGGCAACGGTGTGCCCGAGGTGTGGGCCGACCGCGATTTGCTGAAACAGGCGGTGCTGAACCTGGTGCTCAACGCGGCGGAAGCCATGTCAACGGGAGGAGCATTACGGGTAGAACTTTCGCGGCGAGGAGAGATGGCCGAAATCAGCGTCTCCGATACCGGCAAAGGAATTCCGCTGGAAAATCAGCAAAAAATTTTCCAACTGTTTTTCACCACGCGTCCGGGCGGCAGCGGGATCGGACTGGCAACGACGTTTCGTATTGTTCAGCTACATAATGGTTCCATCGATTTTCAATCGGAGGCAGGGCGCGGCACAACGTTTCGTATTGAGCTGCCGCTCGCAGCATGAAGCGAGGCAAACTTTTGCAG
>Ga0207665_10000647_pt1 | contig 23464 bp, 20 predicted proteins | sample LARL112metaG_FD_184351 | JGI IMG/M metagenome (GOLD analysis project Ga0207665, IMG submission 184351) | Corn, switchgrass and miscanthus rhizosphere microbial communities from Kellogg Biological Station, Michigan, USA - LAR L11-2 metaG... | ecosystem: Host-associated > Plants > Roots >... | reverse complement strand
CCGTCCAATTCGTGAGTGATCAGCAGCGTGGCCCGGCCCTCGGTGAGGGTGAGCAGATCGGCGGTGAGCGCGGACCTCGCCTCGGGATCGAGATGCGCGGTGGGCTCGTCCAGGATCAGCACGGCCGGGTCGGCCAGGAGGGCCCGGGCCAGCACGAGGCGCTGCCGTTCACCGCCGGACATCGCGGCGCCGTGCGCGCCGGCCGGCGTGTCCCAGCCCTGCGGCAGCGAGTGGATCCAGGGCAGCAGCCGGGCCCGCGCGGCCGCGGCCGTCAGGTTGTCCGCGGTCGCCTCCGGCCGCGCCAGCCGAAGGTTCTCGGCGATGGTGCCGTTGAAGATGTGCGAGTCTTGCGGGCACCCGCCGATCACCGTGCGCACATCGTCAGCCCGATAGCTGGCCAGATCGGCGCCGCCCATGGTGACGCTGCCGCCGGCCACCTCGCAGAAGCGCAGCAGGACCGAGGCCACCGTGGACTTGCCCGCACCGCTGGGGCCGATGATCCCCACTCTGCGCCCCGGTCTCAGGTCAAGGTCGAGCCCGTCGAGCGCCAGCGGGCCGCCCGGCTCGTACCTGACCCGCACCCCGCGCATCTGCACCCGGACCGGGCCGGACGGCAGCGGGCAGGGATGCGGGGGATCCGCCACCGGATCCGGCGCGTCCAGGATCGCGCCGATGCGATCGGCCGATGCCCGCGCGGCACCGAGCTGCAGGGCGGCCGCGGGCATGGCGGTGACCGCCTCGAAGGCGGCCAGCGCGGTGAGGGCCAGCACCGCCAGCGGAACCCGGGTCAGCGTGCCGTCCGAGACGGCCGCCACGCCGAGCAGCAGCACCCCCCACACGGTCAGCCCGGCCACGGCCGTTATCAGCCCGGTGCCGACCCCAGCCGCGGCGGCCGAGCTCCTGGCCAGGCCGGTCAGCTTCGCATCCGAGGCGACGACCGCGCTGAGCGCGTCCTCGTCCGCCCCGAACGCGTGCAGGTCGGCGGCGCCCGACAGCAGGTCGTTGAGCGTCGCGCCCAGCTCACCCCGGGCAGGCGCGGTCACCCGCGCGGCCCGGCGGGATGCCATGACGGCCAGGGCCGGCACCGCCGTTGCGGCCGTCAGCAACCCGAGGGCCAGCACGGCGCCGCCCGGCGCGAGGATCAGCAGGCAGGCCGTCACCGCGCCCCCGCCGACCAGGGCGGCGACGAGCGGAGGGCCGATGCCGCGGATGAACAGGTCCTGGGTGGCGTCCACGTCACTGATCAGCCGGGCCAGCAGGTCACCGGAGCGGAAGGCGGCCAGCCCAGCCGGAGCCAGCCGCTCGAGCCGCCGGTAGATCGCCACCCGGATGTCGGCCAGGACCCGGAACGCGACATCGTGCGAAGCCAGCCGCTCGACGTAGCGGGATACCCCGCGCCCGACGCTGAACGCGCGGACCGCGACCACGGCCAAGGCGATGGCCACGATGCTGGGATGCTCGGACGCTCGGGCGAGCAGGAACCCGGACATGGCGAGCAGCGCCACTCCGCAGCCGGTCGCGGCCGCGCCCGCCAGGACGGAAAGCAGCAGTGTGGCGCGAAGCGGCCGGGCGAGCCGCAGCAGCCGCAGCAGCGGACGCCAGCGTTCGCCGGGTGGCGGGTCGCCTGCGCCCCGGCCGTTCGCTGCCATGTCGCCGGTCACCGGGGCACCGCCGCCGCGGACCGGGCCACCGCCCCGGCGGACCCGGCCGGCGTCTGCAGTTTCCCGCCGTGCAGGCAGACGACGCGGCCGGCTCCGTCGGTCCAGCTCGGGCCGTGGGTGACCAGGACGACGGTGCGGTCGCCCGGGAGGGCGGCGATCGACCCGGCGATCTGGTGTGCGCTCACCGGGTCCAGATGGGCGGCCGGCTCATCCAGGAGCAGCAGCGGCGCGTCCCGCAGGAAGGCCCGGGCGAGCGCGATCTTCTGCCGCTGGCCTGAGGACAGCTGCAGCGCCTGCTCGCCGAGGACGGTGTCATAGCCGGCTGGCCAGGCCTCGATGAACTCCGCCGCGCCAGCCAGGTCCGCGGCCCGCTGGATCGCGGTGCGGCTGGCTCCGGGCTGGCCCAGGGCGATGTTGCGGGCGACACTGCCCGCGAACAGGTGCGGGCGCTGCGGCACCCAGGCGATCTGGGCCCGCCACGCCCTGAGTTCGAGCTCGGTCAGATCGGTATCGCCCACCGCAATGGTCCCCGCGGTCGGCTGGACGAACCGGAGCAGCAAGGCCAGCATCGTGCTCTTGCCCGCCCCGCTCGGCCCGGTCACGACGATCCGCTCGCCCGGCCGGATGACCAGGCTCAGCTGATCGAGCGCCGGCTGGCGTCCGCCCGGGTAGGCCACGGTGACCGTGTTCAGCCTGATCTCATCGGACCGCAAGTCCACGCCGGTCCCTCGCGGCCCGGGACCGCCCGGAGCGGCCTCGGACGGCCCGGGAGGCTGGGTGTCCAGGATCTCCAGGACACGGTCCGCCGCGGCCGCGCCCTCCATGCTGGCGTGGAACTGGGCCCCCACCGCCCGCAGCGGCAGGTAAGCCTCGGGCGTCAGCAGAAGCACGAGCAGCGCGGTCTCGTAGTCCATGTGGCCGTACAGCAGCCGCAGGCCTACCTCCACCGCGACCAGCGCGGTGGCGACGGCGGCGGCCAGTTCGAGCACCAGGGCCGACAGGAAGGCCACCCGCAGCGTGGCCATGGTGGCGCCGCGGTACGCGTCGGTGACCTGCCGGATCACCTTCTCCTGGGCCTTCGCGCGGCCGAATACCTTGAGCGTGGGCAAGCCTTCCACTACGTCGAGGAAGTGCCCGGCCAGCCTGGCCAGCAGCCGCCACTGCCGCCGCGTGCTCGCTTTCGTGTGCCAGCCCACCAGCACCGCGAACGCCGGGATGAGCGGCAGCGTGATCGCGATGACCAGAGCGGAGATCCAGTCCGCGGCCGCCACTCGTGCCAGCACGGCGACCGGCACCACGACGGCCAGTACCAGCTGCGGCAGGTAGCGGGCGAAATACACGTCGAGCCCGTCCAGCCCGCGGGTGGCCAGCGCGGCGATCTCGCCGGTCTGCTGGCCGGCGAGCCACGCCGGGCCGAGGCGCATGACGCGGTCGGCCAGGGCGCGCCGGAGCTGTGATTTCACGGTCGCCGCCGCCCGCAGCGCGACGACCTCGCCGCCCCAGGCGGCCGCCGCCCGCGCCGCCACCACGGCGAGCAGCGCTAGCAGGGTGCCCTGCAGGGCGTCCGTCCCGCCGCCGCGGACCGCGGCGGCCAGCGCATGGGCGAGCAGGGCCGCCTGCGCGAGTATGAGCGCGGCCCCGGCGATGCCGAGGCCGATGGCGAAGACCAGGAAGCCCTGCGCCGCCCGCGCGTGACGCAGCAGCCGCGGGTCAACCGCTCGCACGCTCACTCACCGGTCGGCGCAGGGCGGCCCGGCCTGGCGGGCCACGCGGCGGTCCGGGTCACCGGGGCGGCTCCACGTACCGGCGCCGCTCGACCACCTCGGCACCTGCTCGCTCGCGCCGCCGGTAGACCACGAGGGCGATCGACGCTACGAGACCGGCCGCCCCCCCGATCATCAAGATCACGCCGATAGCCTGAATGTTGACGTATTTCGCGTGGTAGGTAACGGCGAAACGCAAAATGGCGCCGATGACGATCAGCGCGACACTCCCGCCGATGCTCATGACAGCGACCTCCGAGGCCTCAGGCTACTGGGCGCGCCGGCCGCGACGATTCACCCCGGCCGGGTGAGGTGAGTCCAGTCCCGGTCGGGCCAGCGTGGACAGATGCGGAGGCTGGCTTTCGCGGCGCCGGCGTGCCACGGTTGTGCCGTGCGGGAGGCCCACGGGAGGTGACGCTTGTCTGACACCGGCGGCGAGCGGGGGAGCGTAGCCGGAGCCCCGGATCTCAGCCAGGACGAACGGGCGGAGCTGGAACGCCTGCGCTCCGAGGTGAACGAGCTGCGCGATCGGCAGGCGGCCCCGCGCCGCCGGCGGCGGCCTGGCTGGCGGGGGCCGGTGGCCACGGTCCTGATCGTGATCGGCTGCATCCTGGCCCCGGTGTCCGTGGTGGCGGTGTGGTCCGCCAACCAGGTCTCGGACACCAGCCGGTACATCGCCAACATCGAGCCGCTGATCCACGAGCCGGCCGTACAGAACGCGCTCACCGACAAGGTCACCACCGCGATCACCACCCACCTCAACGTGACCGGCTACGTCGACCAGGCCGCAGGGTTGCTGTCGGGCAGAGGGCTGACGCGGCTGGGCGGACTGCTGAAGTCGTTCAGCCCGTCGATCGCGAGCGCCGTCACCGGGTACATCCACAGCACCGTGCACAAGATCGTGACCGGGCCGCGGTTCGCGCAGACCTGGGTCAAGGTCAACACGGTCGCGCATCAGACCCTGGTCAACGCGCTGTCCGGGCGCGGGACCACGGTGCAGGTGGTCAACGGGCAGGTGACCATCGACCTGGCCCCGTTCATCGAGATCGTCAAGCAGAATCTGGCCTCGCGCGGGTTCACCCTGGTCGACAGGCTGCCGCCGATCCACCCGCAACTGGCCCTGTTCTCCTCCCGGGACCTGGTCAAGGCGCAGACGCTGTACCGGCTGATCAACGACCTGAAGATCGTGCTGCCGATCCTGTCCCTGGTGCTGATCGCCCTAGGCGTGTACATCGCGCGCCGGCACCGGCGCGCGCTGATCGGCGCCGGGCTGGGGTTCGCCGCGTCCATGCTCGTGCTGGCGATCGCGCTGGCCATCGCCCGGACCATCTACCTGAACTCGGTGCCGCAGAGCGTGCTGCCCAGCGATGCCGCCTCGGTCATTTACGACACGTTCGTCCGGTTCATCAAGACCGCGCTGCGCACCCTGCTGGTGGTCGGGCTGGTCGTGGCGGCCGCGGCGTTCCTGTCCGGCCCGTCGGTGACCGCGGTGCGGATCCGGCGCGGCTGCGGCTCCGGGTTCACCTGGATCCGGACGTTCGGCGACCGGCGGGGGGTGTCGACCGGGCCGGTGGGCGAGTGGACGTACGCGCACCGGCACGCGCTGCGGATCGCCGCGGTGGGCCTGTTCGCGCTGATCTTCGTGTTCTGGGGGCATCCCACCGCGGCGGTGGTGATCCTGCTGGTCGTGCTGCTGCTGGTGGTCATCGCGCTGATCGAGCTGATCGGCAGGCCCCCGGCCGCGCCCGGCCCGGCGGAGTCGGCAGGTCAGACATGACGCCGGCCGCTTTCTTGCGGCTGCGGCTCCGGCTCCCGCGCCACTGCGCCCTCGGGTAGCCGGCCCGATGATCCTCCAGGCCGCGGGGCTGGCGCTGCTCGCGTCGCTGTCCCCGACCGCGCTGCTGGTCGCCGCCGTGTTCCTCGGCTCCGCCCAGCCCCGGGTGACCGGCGTCTTCTACCTGGCCGGGGCGCTGATCATGAGCCTGGTCATGGGGGTGGTCCTCGTGGTGGTGCTGCGCAGCACCAACCTGAACCGCCCGGCCCAGCATGACCCCCGGTACGGCCTGCGGCTAGGCCTCGGCATCCTGCTCGTGGCGGCGGCCATCGTAGTGGCCAGGCGCAAATCGCGGCCCCCCGATCCGGCCAAGCCGCAGCAGGGGATCGTGTCCAGGCTGGTCGCCAACCCGACGCCGGTCAGCGCGCTCCTCGCCGGCCTGCTGATCTTCGCTCCAGGAGCCACGTTCCTGGCCGCGCTCCAGGTCATCGCGACGTCGCGGGCCGACGTGGCCGAGACCACCGTGGCCCTGATCGTGGTCGTCGTGATCAATGTGCTCTTCGTGTGGGTGCCCATCGTGCTCTACCTGGTCGCGCCGGAGTTCACGACCCGGCACCTGATGGCCTTCAACGGCTGGCTGCGGGCGCACGGCAAGGCGATACTCGTCTGGGTGCTGATCGTGGCCGGCGCGATCATGATCGGCAACGGAATCTACGGGCTCGTTGTCAACCGATGACATCCGCGGCGTAGTCCGCGAGCGAGCTCACCTAACCATCCTCCGCGGGTGACGCGCGCCGGTCGGCGGGGCGGCCATCATGGAACCCCTACGACCCGCCACCTGATCAAACGAGAGGATCGCGGTCATGACTGTTCCCACTAGCGTCGACGTTGGCGACGACACCAGAGACGCGCTCGCCGGGCTGGCCACAAGTGATCAAAACCTACTGCTCGAGGGCCTGGAGCTGCGGGCCGACTGGCAGCAGAGGAGCGGCCTGGATCCTCGGACGTTCTCGCTGGTCAAGATCGCCGCCCTGGTCGCGCTGGACGCCCCGCCCGCCTCGTACATGTGGCAGGTGAGCAACGCGCTGGATGCCGGGTGCACGCCGGACGAACTGGTGGGCGTGTTGCGCGCCATCGCCCCGCAAGTCGGCGGCCCGAAGATCGTGGCGGCCGCGCCCGAGCTGATGCTGTCCCTCGGCCTGGCCCTGCCGGACGAAGCGTAGTAAGCCCCGGAAGCCATCCAGTCCAGCGGAAAGGCAGAAGATAGTCATGTTCGCACGCAGACGCCCGTTGATGCGCGCCGCCGTGGTGGGTGGTACCGCGTACGCCGCGGGCAGGCATATGGGCCGGCAAGCGGAGCAGCAGCAGTCCGCGGAAGCCGAGCAGGACCAGCGCCTCGATCAGGTCGAGCAGCAGCAGCAGTACGCGGCCCCGCCACCCCAGCAGCCGCCGCCCGCGCCGGCGGGGCCGTCGATGTACGACCAGTTGCAGCAGCTCAGCGCGCTGCACGACCAGGGCGCGCTGACCGACGACGAGTTCGCCGCGGCCAAGGCCAAGATTCTCGGCACCTGACCCGCGCCGGAGCCAGCGAGCTGGCTGGTCTATCACCCGGCACAGGTGATCAAGCGCATCCCCGATAGCGCTAGTGTCCTGTGCCGAAATATTGTGCGTGCCCATGGGAGTTCGGCCGGGCCTGCGGCCGCGGGACCCTGCCCAGGGCGGAACGAGAGGAAGCCCATGACTTCCGACGACTACGATGTCGCGTCCGCACAGACGCAGATGGTGACCGGCGCCTGGCAGGCGGGGCTGTTCCTCGGCGTGGTGACCTTGGTCCTCGGGATCATCGTGGCCCTCCACCCGTCCGGCTCGCTGAACGTGGTCGCGGTCCTGCTCGGCATCCTGATGATCGTGTCGGGCCTGTTCCACCTGATCCGGGTGTTCGATTCCAGGGAGGCACACCGGGTCTGGCTCGGCATCGCCGGGCTGCTGTTCATCGTCATCGGCGTCATCCTCATCCGCCATCTGCACCTGACCCGGGCGATCATCGGCCTGGTCATCGGCATCACCTGGATCGTTCAGGGGGTGACCGCGCTCATCGGCGGGATCGCCGGCGGCGTGCGGGAAGGCAGAGGCTGGTGGATCTTCTTCGGCGTGGTGAGCCTGGCCGCGGGGATCGTAGTCACCGCCACCCCCGCCTCGTCGGTCAACGTCCTGGCCACCCTGCTCGGGATCTGGTTCATCGTGATGGGCATCTTCGAGATCATCGGGTCGTTCATACTCCGGCGCGCGGTGCACACCGCGGGCCGGGCCCGCGCCCCGGACGCGACACCTGTCTGAGCCGGGTCTCGACCTAGTGCCGGGCGCGGTTGTTTCCCTCATGAGGCTGCTTACCGGGGCTGTCACCCCGGCCGGGTGATGCTTCCGGCCTGCCCGCGCGGCATGGTGGCTTGCTAGGCGTTCGTCACGTGCGCCCGGACAGCGAGCGCCCGGGCAGCGAGAGAGGAGCCGATGATGAGTCAGCTGACAGCCGAGGCTCCTCCCCGGCATGTGCCGCGGTACCAGCTCGATACGGCGCTGGGGCATTTGACCCCGGACGAGCGAGCCGCCCGGGGCAAGGCGGCCCGGGCCGAGGTGCCGCGCAGCAGCCATGCGGTGTTCGACCCGCCGCCGGACCGGCCTGACCCGATCGCCCTGCTGGAAGAGCAGGGCAGGTCGCGCGTCCCCGAGCTGGTACCGGTCCGGTACGGGCGGATGATGGTGTCCCCCTTCACCTACTACCGGGGGGCGGCGTTGCCGATGGCCAGCGACCTGGCCACCACGCCGGTATCCGGGCTGGCCGTGCAGGCCTGCGGCGACGCGCACCTGTCCAACTTCGGCATCTTCGGTTCGGCCGAGCGACGTCTGGTCTTCGACATCAACGATTTCGATGAGACGCTGCCCGGCCCGTGGGAATGGGACGTCAAGCGGCTGGCCGCGAGCCTGGAAGTGGCCGCGCGCGGCAACGGCTTTACCGAAAAGCAGCGCCGTGAGATCGTCGTCGCCATGGTCGCCCGGTACCGCCAGGCGATGCGGGACTTCGCCGGGATGGACAACCTGGGAGTCTGGTACGCGCACGTGGACGTCGAGGAGGCGCGGGCCGAGCTCAATTCGCAGATGAAGGCGCGCCAGCGCAAGGCATTCGACGCGGGCATGGCCAAGGCGCGGACCAGGGACAGTATGCAGGCCGTGGCCAAGCTGACCCGGGTCGTCGACGGCCAGCCGCGGATCATTTCCGACCCGCCGCTGCTCGTGCCGGTCGAGGAGTTGCTACCGAAGAGGGCTGACCGGGCGACCCTGCGAGCGCAGCTGACTGACCTGACCGCGAAGTACCGGCGCACGCTGGAAACCGACCGCCGGTACCTGCTGGAGCAGTTCGAGTTCTGCGACATGGCCCACAAGGTGGTCGGTGTCGGCAGCGTCGGAACGCGCTGCTGGATCATCCTGATGCTGGGCCGAGACGACTCAGATCCGCTGTTCCTGCAGGCCAAGGAGGCCCAGCCGTCGGTGCTCAGCCGGTTCGTCGGCGCCAGCAGGTACACCAACCAGGGTCAGCGGGTGGTCGCGGGCCAGCGGCTGATGCAGGCCACCAGCGACATTTTCCTCGGCTGGCAGCGGGTCGAGGGCGGACTCGACGGGGGCACGCGTGACTTCTACCTCCGCCAGCTGCGGGACTGGAAATTCTCGCTCGACATCGAGACCATGATCCCGCGCGGCATGCGGATCTACGGCCAGCTGTGCGGCTGGACGCTGGCGCGAGCCCATGCCCGCTCCGGCGACCGGATCGCGATCGCGTCCTACCTGGGCGGCTCGGATGTCTTCGACCGGGCCATCATCGACTTCGCCGCCGCCTACGCCGACCAGAACGAGCGTGACCATCGCTCGCTCGTGGACGCGGTCGCCGCCGGCCGGATCACCGCCGAGCGCGATCTGTGAGCCCCGGCTGGTCCCGGGCCGAGAGCCGCTAGGTCATCTGCGCCGCCGACCGCGAGAGCCGCGCCGATGGTACTCGACCTCATGCTCATCGGCCTCGCGATCACCGTCGAGCCGTTCCCGCTGTCGGCGTTCGTCCTGATCCTGGGGGCCGACAGGGGCGCGATCAAGGGCCTGGCCTTCATCCTGGGCTGGCTGGCCTGCCTGGTCGCGGTGATCGCCGCCGTCGTCCTGGCCACCGGGGGCAACCCGCCTGCCGAGAACACGGTGCCGTCGGACGCGGCCCTGGCCGTGAAGCTCGCGGCGGGCGTGGTAATGATCCTGCTCGCCTGGCATCAGTGGCGCCGGATGGGACGTCCCCGCCAGCCGCCGGCCTGGATGGCCCGGCTGGACCGGCTCTCGCTGTGGGCCGCCGCCGGGCTGGCCGCGTTCTTGCAGCCCTGGACGCTGGTGGCGGCCGGCGCCGCCACGATCGTCGGCGCCAAGCTGTCTACGGTCGGCGACTACCTGACGCTGGTGTTCTACTGCCTGCTGGCTACCGCTAGCTACCTGTACCTGGAGGTGTACGCGGTGTTCTCGCCCGCCGCCGCCAGCAGCAGGCTCCAGCAGCTACGAAGCTGGCTGGACACGCATATGGACCAGGTGATCATCGTGATCTTCCTGCTGCTCGGGTTCTGGCTGGCGGGCAAGAGCATCTACCTGCTCGTCTCGTGATCACCGTCGGCGGGCCCGGGTAATCACCCGTCCCAGGTGACGCGTGCGCCGACGGCGAGCGGGGACTCTGGGCACTACCCACTCGCTTCCCGTGGGTGCCTGCGATGCCCGGGAGGAACTTGGTGACGACGCCCGATCCGCTCGCCCTCCTGCGGTCCCGGAGCTATCTGGCGCTGCTGGTACTCGCCGCGATCCTCGGCGTGCCCATCTCGGCGGTAGCCTACGGCTTTCTCGCCCTGGTCACCAAGATGCAGACGTGGATCTTCACCGACCTGCCCAGCGGGCTCGGTTTCCACGGTGAGCCGCTGTGGTGGCCGATCCCGCCGCTCGTCCTGGCCGGCGTGCTGGTCGCGCTCACGATCCGCTACCTGCCGGGTACGGGTGGCCATTCACCGGCGGACGGATTCAAGGCGGGGGAGGGTCCGCCCCTGCCGATCGAGCTTCCCGGGGTGGCGCTCGCAGCATTGGCCACGCTGAGCCTCGGCGTAGTGCTGGGGCCCGAGGCGCCGTTGATCGCGCTCGGCGGCGGGCTTGCCGTCTGCGCCGTCCGGCTCGCCAAGCGGGACGTTCCGGCCAGGACCAGCACCGTAGTCGCCGCGGCCGGGAGCTTCGCCGCGATCAGCACGCTGTTCGGCTCGCCGCTGCTCGCGGCCTTCCTCCTCATGGAGGCGTCGGGGATCGCCGGGGCCATGCTGGAATTGGTTCTCGTGCCTGGCCTTCTGGCCGCTGGCGTCGGCTCGCTCATCTTCATCGGGCTTGACGCCTGGACCGGGCTAGGGACATTCTCGCTGGCGATACCTAACCTGCCCCATGTCGGGTCGCCCACCGGCGGCGAATTCCTGTGGGCGCTGGTGATCGGGGTGATCGCTGCTCCGCTCGGCTCTGGAATCCGACGGCTCGGGCTGTTTCTCCGGCCTCATGTCGAGCGGCGGATGCTGCTGGTCACGCCCGTGGCCGGCCTGGCTGTCGCGGGTCTGGCGATCGCGTTCGCGGCAGGCACCGGAAAGGGCTCCTCCGAGGTACTGTTCTCCGGGCAAGACGCCTTGGGCCCCTTCATCGGCCATGCCGCCAGCTACACCGTAGGTGCACTACTGCTCCTGATGGTGTGTAAGGGGCTGGCCTACGGCGTGTCGCTGAGCGGTTTCCGCGGCGGTCCCACCTTCCCGGCCATGTTCATCGGGGCAGTGGGTGGCGTGGCGCTGTCACACCTGCCGGGACTGCCACTGGTTGACGGCGTCGCCATGGGCATCGGCGCGATGACCGTGGTGATGCTCAGGCTCCCGTTGACCTCTGTCTTGCTGGCCACCCTGTTGCTGTCATCGGACGCCGCTGCGGTCACACCGCTGGCGATCGTGGCGGTCGTGGTGGCCTACGTGACGTCGGCGCGGCTTGCGCCGGCGCCGGCCGCAGCCGGCGCGGCGGCGGGAAAATCAGCGGCGCCGGCGCTTGCCGGGCAACACCGCCCCGACGAGCCACAGGACCGGGAAGATGAAGCCGATCAGGCCAAGGACCCAGTGACCCTTGCGGAACGTCATGACGGCCAGGGTGAACAGCAGGACCAGGTACAAGACGCCCAGCCCGATCGCAAGGAACCAATCTGATCCCGACATGGGTCAACATCCGTCCGGGTCGTGGCCGCTGAATCCAGGGTCAGCAGCCGGGTAGTTAATGTCGGCGAGCGGCAGCCCTGCCGCCCACCCTGAAGTGTGCGGGCCAGGCCGTGCGGCGGGCATCACCCGTCCGGGATGGTCACGGCCCGGAGCGCGGTGCCCGGCTGTCCACCGCATTGCGGCGAACGGCCTGGCTGGGCCGGGACCCGGACGAGTTCCTGGCGGCCCTTCCTGCGGGCCGCCCGCGGTGCGACGTGGCCGGGGTGCGGCGCAGGCTCCGCGGCGGCCGGCGTCTGGTCGCGGCGGGCCGGGCCCGTTCCGCCGGCCCGCGGAACGCGGCGACCAGGCGGGCCACCAGGGTGGCCAGGAACACCTGGCCGGCCAGCGCCTCGATCACCGCGACAGCGCGCCCGCCGTTGTTGACCGCGACGAAATCCCCGTAACCGAGAGTGGTCAGCGTGGTGAAGCTGAAGTACTGGAACGTCTGGGGCGTGGCGGGCTGCCCGCTGGCGAAGAACGGTCTCAGGCCCAGGTGCTCCATCGCCGCGTAGAAGGCGGCGAACATCAGCCCGACGATCAGGTAGGCGCTCAGCGCGCCGTAGATGCTCTGCAGGGTGACCGTGGGCCGGGACAGCACGCGGCGCACGATGAAGACCGCGCTCACCAGCAGGATCAGGCCCTTCCAGATCTCGGCTGCGCCGTAGCCGGCGTTGGTCCGGGTCAGCGCCGCCGCTATGGCCGCCGCGGATCCGATCGCCGTAGCCCAGCCGGCCAGCCTCACTTGCCGGTGGTCCAGGGGTGAGTTGCGTAGCGCGAGCACGAGCACGACGCCGAACAGCGCCACCTGAAGCGGCTCGGCCAGCGTTATGGAGCCGAACGCGGACAGCAGGTAGTTCGCGATCAGCAGGAGCAGCAGCAGGCCGTACCGTCCGCGCAGCGCTGCCGGGCGGACAACGTCGCCGCGCCCGGCGGCCCGCCGGGCCACGAACTCTCCGATCATGCTCCGCCTGATTTACGCTCGCGCGGACGGCCGGCTGGCCACCCGGGTCGTTACTATGCGCCTCCGTGCAGGGCCTCTTGCAGTTCTCTCTCGCCTTCCTTGGACAGCGAGGTCTTGAGCACGGTGCCGCCGTACTTGCTCAGCGCCTCGACGGCCTTGTCCGGGGTCACCTTCTCGACCATCAGGAACAGCGCGGACGTTCCGGGCTGCAGTAGGCCCCGGACCTGGTCCTGGAACTCCCGGTCAATGCCCGACTTGGTCACCTTGCCCATGAGGGCCCCGAGGCCCGCGCCCACGGCCAGGCCGAATACCGGGATGAAGAACAGCAGGCCGAACAGCAGCCCCCAGAACATCCCCCAGGTGGCCCCGGTACCGACCGGATGGTGGCTGGTCTGAACGTGGTACTTGCCTTCGGAGTCCCTGACGATGGACGCGATCGCGTCCGGCTCGATGATGAGATCTTGCGCCAGTCTCCTGGCCTCGTCGGCGGCCGCCGCGGCGGTGGCCTCATCGGGGTACCCGATGGCGATCAGATCAGCCATGGCTCGCTCTACTCCTCTGCTGGTGAGCGGTCCGCCCAGTCCACCAACCCGGGTCCGGCTTGCCTCCACCCCCCGCGGGTGATTACCGCCGGGCCCTGGCCCCGGATCGCGGACCGGTCACGGGGGCGGTTCGGTATACCGGCGTTCCTCGTAAACATCGGCCGCGGGGCGCCCGCGCCGCCGGATGGCGATGATCACGATCGCGATGACCAGGCCGACCGCTCCGGCAATCATAAGGATGACGCCAATGACGTGCAGGTTCACATGCACGGGTTTCCAGGTGATCCCGAAGCGAAGGATTGCGCCAATGACGATGAGCGCGATACTGCCGCCGATTGTCACGGTGATTGCCACCTCCTTAAACTTCTACAAAACTTCTACACTGCCCCGGGAATCTGGGTTGCGCCTCGCCCGGCACAGGTGATCTCGCTGCTAGCCAGGACGGATTGCGCTGATTAAGCTCGGGTAAGTGCACCGCGGCGCACACCTCGGGGGTGAGGAAGGGGACCTCGGCGGTGTGGAACGGGAAAAAGAACGGCCCGCATACGATCGGGCCGCCTTTTCGGGTTGGCCGTATGCCCGCGCCCGCCTCGACGTGCCGATCGAGTCAAAGCTGCACGCGCCCGGCCCGCGCAAAGAGTGGGTGGAGCGGCCCGCGCTGATCGAATACCCCGGCGCCAGCACCGCCCGGCTGGTCCTGGTGGACGCTCCCGCCGGCTTCGGCAAGACGACCCTCGTCGCTCAGTGGCGTTCGGCCGCTGGCGAGGAGCGGCCGTTCGCGTGGATCTCGCTCGACGCCGGCGACGACGACCCGGGCAGGCTCTGGTGGTACATCCTGTGCGCCCTGCAGCGAGCGTGCCCCGAATTCGGCGGTGAGGACATAGCCCGGGAGCTTCGCGCCACGGTCCCGGATATCACCGGAACGGTGCTCCCGCTGCTGACCAATGAGCTCGGGGCATTGTCCGCGCCGGTGGTCCTGGTGCTCGACGACTACCACGTGATCAAGGAACGCAGCTGCCACGACCAGATCGCATTCCTGCTCCTGCACCTGCCGCCAACGGCTCAGATCGTGCTCATCACGCGGGCCGATCCGCCGCTGCCGCTGGCACGGCTGCGAACGGCCGGCGAGATGATCGAGATCCGGGCCCGCGAACTCCGCTTCGCGGCGCAGGAGGCGGCCGCGCTCGTGCACGACGTGTCCGGCGTCGCGCTGAGCGACGCCGACGTGGTCGACCTCGTGGAACGGACCGAAGGCTGGCCGGCCGGCCTGTACCTGGCGGCGCTCTCGCTGCGCGGTCACCCCTCACCGAGCGCCTTCGTCCGCCAGTTCACCGGTGACAACCGGTTCGTCGTGGATTTCCTGGCCGACGAGGTGCTCGGCCGCCAGCCTCAGGAGATCCAGCAGTTCCTGGCGCGGACCTCCATCCTCAGCCAGCTGTGCGCCCCGCTGTGCGATGCGGTTACCGGCTCGGCCAACGCCGCCGGGATCATCGAGGTCCTCGAGCGGGAGAACCTGTTCCTCGTGCCGCTTGACGACAACCGGCGGTGGTACCGATACCACCATCTGTTCGCTCAACTGCTCCGCAGCCAGCTCGCCAGGACCGAGCGCGAGCTCATGCCCGGGTTGCACGCGCGGGCGAGCGCCTGGCACCGCCGGTCAGGGTCGGTAGAGGAGGCGATCACTCACTCCCTCGCGGCCGACGACATGAGCGGGGCCATTGACCTGATCACGAACGACAGTTACGCCTACGTCGACGCGGGCCGGACCACGACGATCCGCCGGTGGATGCGGTCGCTGGGCGACGACCGGATTGCCGCCAGCCCCAGGGCCGCGCACTATGCGGTCTGGGCCGCGGCCTGGGCCGGTGACCTGAAATCCGTGCGCCGCTGGCTCCCGGTGGTCGAGGGTGGCCAGCCCGGAGGGCCGGTGCCCGACGGCATACAGTCGCTGCAGTCCTCGGCGGCCCTGCTGCGGGCCGTCTTCGGCTTCGATGGCCTCCGCGTGATGCGCGAGTCGGCAGTCGCGGCCGCCGACATCGAGCACGACCGGACATCGCCGGCCTACGCCATGGCCAGGGCGGCGCTGGGTTTCAGCCTCTACCTGTCCGGCGAGCCCGAGGCGGCGGCGAGCCCGCTGGAGGAGGCGGCGCGAAACGAGGCGCCCGTCCCGTTGGTGCGCATGTTCATCCTCTCCTTGATGTCCCTGGTCTCCGTCGAACTGGGCCGGCTGTCGAAAGCCGAGGAGGCTGCCGCGGTGGCGCGCACCCTGGCCGGCCGCGGAGACCTCAGCAACCTGCCGCATAGCTCCCTGGCGTACACGGCAGCCGGTGCCGTTTACGCCGCCCAGGGCCAGCTCGATGAGGCCAGCGGCGAGCTTGAGCGTGCCCTCGAGCCATGCCGGAGGCGCTCGGACATCTGTCCGTGGCCCAGTCTCGAACCCGCCCTCCTGCTGGCGGCAGTATCACTCGAAGTGGGAAATCGCGCCCGCGCCGCGGAACTGGCCGACGAGGCCAGGAACGTACTGACCGCGCTGCCCGACGGCGCGCAGGCCCAGCGGGCCCGGCTGGCTGCACTCGACCGGCGGATTGCCAGCCAGCCGCGCGTGGTGTGGGCGGCGGAGCCGCTGACTGCGCGCGAGGTATCGGTGCTCCGGCTGCTGGGAGGGACCCTGTCGCTGCGCGAGATCGGCCAGGAGCTGTACGTGTCCTCGAACACGGTCAAGACCCATACCCAGGCGATCTACCGGAAGCTGGGGGTGTCCACCAGGCGCGACGCGGTGCAGCAGGGCAGGCACCGGGGGATTGTCTGATACCCGTCGCGGCGTGTCCCAGGTCACCCGGGTGAACCGGTGCGGCGGGTGACGATTTCTCACCCGGTCGTCGTGTAGGAAAGGCACAGCGCGAGCCGCTTGCGGCCCGCGGGAGAAATGCCGAATGCGACAGTAGCTGCTGGAGGAATCCCGGCCATGACCGCGCCCGCCTGGCCTCGCCGGTACCGGATAATCCTCCGGGGGGAATGCAAGCAGTTGCTGGCCGGGCTGGCCGGCGATTTCTCGGTGCAGACCGGCCGGGGCTGGACCTGCGTCATGGCGTCGGTCCGGGACGAGTCCGAGCTATACGGCCTCCTGGATCGGTTCCAGGAATTCGCCCTGCACATCGTCAGCCTCAACGAGCTCGGCACCGTCACCGAGCGCACCGACGGTATCCACGCTGGTTCCCAGGCCGGGCCGGGGTAGCCCGCCCGGCCGGCTGCGGCCCCGTACTGCCGGCCTGCGCGCTGACCCGTATCAGAGCAGGCCAAATTGCCTGGCGTGGCGGACAGCTTCACCCCGGTGCGTCGCCGACAGCTTACGGTAGATGCTCTTCAGGTGCGTCTTGACGGTGTTCACCGAGATGTACATCTCGGTGGCGATCTCGGCGGTGCTCTCCAGGGCCGAGACGTGTTCGAGCACTTCGCGCTCGCGCTCACTCAACGGCTCCACGATCAGGGGGGCCGGCCGGCCGGCGTCAGGGAGCCGGGCCTCATCGCGGGGCGAGCTGATCAGATCGGGTTCGAGCACACGGCGGTACGGATGCGCCAGTTCGTGATCGTGCCGCAAGACCGGCTTAATCCAGCTCCGTTCCATGGCGAACGGCAGCCTGAGTTGCTCTGGTTCAGCCAGGCGCAGTGCGTGCTCGAGGGCCCGACGGCCTTGCGGGTGATCACCGGTGCTGAAGCTGAGCTGTGCGTCGATCAGCCACGCCGCCACCCGTTCGCTGTGGGATGCCTGCCCGTTCATCGAAGCGCCGAGCAGGGCATGCCTGGCCGCCCGCGGGTCTCCCCCCGCCAGCAGGGCCCGGGCCAGCGCGACCGTCGCGTCGAGCGAGGATCCCGGATCGGCTCGCCTGGCGATATCGATGGCCAACTGAAGGTCACCGGCCACGGCGGCCGCCCACGAGTCGAGGACCAAGAGCCGGTGCTCAATCCACGAGGGTGGCGACCAGCCTCGCCGGGCACGGTCGAGACTCTCCGATGCCGCCCGCCCGCGCCCCTCGGCCAGGCTTCGGCGAGCCGCAACCATGCAGGCCGCCGCCTCGATCAGCTTGTCCGGCCGGACGCGAAGGGCGTCCTGTGCCCGTTTCTGCCAGCGCCGCCCGCGCGCTAGCTCGTTGCGTTCCAGGTATACGCAAGCCAGGGCTACTTCCGCCGCCAGACTGACCGGTCCCACCGGATGATCCAGGTCATCCTCGGGCCTGGCCGCGGCCTCGGCGGCTAGCTCCGCGGCGCGGTCCAGCCGCCCACGCAGCGCTTCGAGCAAAGCCAGGTGCCCGAGGCAGTCGGCTCGCTCGCCGTCGCCGTCCGGGGTCCGCGCCACGGCCTCGCCCGCCTCCAAGCACGCCACCGCAGCATCGACATCCCCCGACCAGAGTGCGACCGCTCCGCGTCCCGCCAGCGCCTGCACCTGCATGGCGGGACGGCGCGCGAACCGGTCCCGGGGAAGCTCGTCCACCAGGACCTGCCCTGCTGTGGCCGCCGTCGTCGCCGCGTCCAGGTCTCCGCTGCGGCGGGACAGGGCCAGGCCGATCTGCGCCGCGGCGAGCCGGGCGGGAATTTCGTCTCCGGCGGGCAGCTGCTCAAGCAGCCTTTCCGCGGCGCCGAGGTAGGCCTCGCTCGTGCCTTCGCGGGAGCGGGCGAAATCGATCGCCGCGGCGACTAGCAGCGGCTGCGGGTCGCTCCACGTCAGGTCGCGCGGCATGTGGTCGAACGCGCCGGCCAGCTGCTCGTTGCCCCGGGGGTCGATGAGCTGGCCCACGACGAGCTCATCGAGAACCGTCCGGGCCGCGAACTGCCAGTCGCCCGCCCCCGCCGCATGACGGATCGCATCCGGGAGGGCACCGCTGCGCCGGTACCACCGGGCCGCCCGCATATGCAGGTCCGGCACCAGGTCGGGGTCGTCGTGCCGCAGCTTGAGGCGCAAGACCGCCGCGAACAGCGAATGGTAGCGATACCAGCCGTCGCCGTCCCGCTGGACGAACGCGTTCGCTCGCGCCAGCTCGGCGAGCACCGACGTGTCACGCCCGTCATCGCTCAGCTCCGCGGCGATCTCGTGGTTGATCCGGTCCAGGATGCTCGTTCTCAGCAGGAAGTCCCTGATGTGGGCGGGCTGAGCGTTGAGCACCTCCTCCACCAGGTATCCCGCCACGGCGCTGTCTTCGGCGAGGAGTTCCTTGACGAACTGCTCGGGGTCGCTGTGCCCGTCCATGGAGATGGCCGCCAGGCGCATGATCGCCGCCCAGCCCTCCGTCCGCCTGGTGAGCCGCTCCAGGGACTCCGGCGACAACGTGACGTCGTGCTGCGCCAGCAGCAGCCGGGATTCAGGGATGTTGAAGGCCAGGTCACCCGCCCTCACCTCGGTGAGTTCGCCGGTGAGCCGGTACCGGTGCAGGGGCAGCAGCGGGTCGATGCGCGAGGAGGCCACCAGGCGCAGGCCCGGTGCGGCGTGTCGCAGCACATAGGCCAGCCCGTCCAGCACCTTGGGCGCGGTCAGCAGGTGGACATCGTCGAGAACCAGCGTCACCGGGGGATCCTGCTCCGCCATCAGCGACGCGAAGCGCAGCAGGAACTCGTGATCGACGACGTACCGCCGCATGGTCGCCGACATGCCTCTCGGAATGGAGACGCCGCTGCGGCGCAGCGCCGCCACGACGTAGGACCAGAAGACCCGGGGCCGGTTGTCGTAGTCGTCTATGGTCACCCAGGCGAGGGGGCCGCTGGGCGGCGTGGCCGCGGCCCAGAGCGCGAGCGTCATCGTCTTGCCCGCGCCGGGCGGCCCGGTGACGATGGTCATGGGGCCCCGGGCGCCCCGGGCGATGAGTTTGTCCAGCCTCGGACGCGGGACGAGCCAGCCCGGCACACCGGGCACGGTGATCTTGGACGCCAGGAGCGGATCGCCCGTCCCGGTCGCCTGCCGCGCGGAACCACCCGCGGCCGGGGCAGCGGCGCTGGTCATTATCGGTATCACCTTCTCGTCGGCGGGACCGCCGGTTACCCGCGCGCGTACGCGTTCGACCCGCGCGGGCTAGCCCGTCGGCTATAAGTGATTTCGCACGAAAGCGGGTGATACGTCATCACCCTCCTCAGATCTCACCAGGGTGACGAATCACCCGCTCTGAGTGTGGCGTGACGACCCAGGCCGTAGCACGGTGGAGTGACTATGGCGTTTCCCGACCACTTTGGGGGCCCTGTGGTGGCGTCCCTCTACTACGAGATCCGCGTAGCAGGCACTCTCCCGCCCGAGGCCTTGCTTGACTTCGAGCGGCTCAGCTCGTCAGTGCAGCGGGTCGAGACCGTCGTCCACGGTCCCGTGCAGGATCAGGCCGCGCTGTACGGACTCCTGGCCAGACTGGAGACCTTCGGCGTGCAGGTTCTCGAGGTTCGCCGCCTGCAGGACGAGAGCCCGCCGCATGAGTAGGTAGCCGCTGCGGGTGCTGGTCCCCGGCCGACCCCGCAGGTCCTGTCCCGCGACCGGCATCTCACTCTTGGCAGGTGATGCGTTACCCGGTGCCCCCCGCTGGGTCCTCGCCAAACGACTCGCCGTACACGCCGGATGGCACCGGCGTGTCGTCCAAGGTGAACGCCCGCTCACGCCGCAGGTCGCGGGTGAAGGCGAACCACCAGCCCAGGACCGCCCCGACCCGGTTGCGGTAGCCGGTCAGGAAGCCGATGTGGATGAACAGCCAGACCCACCAGCCCAGGAAGCCGCCGAAGTTCAGCTTGAAGGCTGACACGACCGCGCGCCCGCGCGAGATGTAGGCGGCCGAGCCCAGGTCGTGGTAGCGGAACGGCTTGTCGTAGCCCTCGCCCCGGGCCAGGTGGCTGATCTTGCGGGCCGCATACAGCCCCGTCTGCATGGCCACCTCGGCCACGCCGGGCAACTTGTCCAGGCACATCAGGTCCCCGGCGACCAGGATCTCCGGGTGCCCGGGCAGCGACAGATCCTTACCGCACAGCAGCCGGCCCGCGCGATCCTGCTCCGCGCCGGTGGCCTTGGCCACCGCCTGGGCCAGCGGGGGCGCCGCGACGCCGGCGGTCCACAAGATCGTGCCCACCTCATGCCGGGTCACGTTGCCGTCGTGGTCCTTGACGTGGATACTGCCCAGGTCTGCTTCGGTAACGATCGAGCCCATGTGCAACTCGACCCCCAGCTTGCCCAGGTCGCGGGCGGCCAGGCCCGACAGCTTCGGGCCGAACGTGGCCAGCGGAGCGTCGCCGCCGTCGAACAGCATGACCCGGGCGTCCTCGGGCTTGATGTGCCGGTACTCCTCGCGCAGCGTCTTGGTCGCGAGCTCCCGGATCTGCCCGGCCAGTTCGACCCCGGTCGGTCCCGCGCCGACCAGGGCGAAGGTGAGCCAGCGCTGCCGTTCGGCCGGGTCGGTGGCGGACTCGGCCAGCTCGAACGCGCCGAACACCCGGCGCCGGATCTTCAGCGCGTCTTCGATCGACTTCATTCCGGGCGCGAAGTCGGCGTACTCGTCATGGCCGAAGTACGATTGCCTGACCCCTGCGGCCAGGATGAGGTAGTCGTAGGCGAACTCGACCCGCTCGCCCAGCGGGCGCCGCACGAGCACCTTGCGCCCGGCCGCGTCCAGGCCGGCCACCTCGGCCAGTACGAACTCGACGTTGCGGTGCTTCTTGAGCAGCTCGCGCAGCGGGGCCGCGATCTTCCCCTCGGACAGGATGCCGGTGGCGCACTGGTACAGCAGCGGCTGGAACAGATGATGCTCAGCGCGGTCGATCAACGTCACCTGGACCGGCGCGCGGCCCAGCGCACGGGCGGCGAACAGGCCCGCGAACCCGCCGCCGACGATGACCACGCGGCGCCGGCCGGATGAATCTGCCATGCGATGCTCCGGATGATTGTTTGGTCAGCCCGCGGGGTCGTGCCAGGTGTCGCGGTCGGGCAGGAGCCGGTCGGCTTCCTTGGGGCCCCAGCTGCCCCGGGCGTACGGGTGCACGGGCGTGGCGTCGCCGAGCACCGGGTCTACGATCTTCCACGCCGCCTCGACGGTGTCCTGGCGGGCGAACAGCCAGTGCTCCCCGTCCAGGGCGGCGCCAATCAGCTGGTCGTAGGGGCGCATGTCCTGCCCGGGCCGCTGGGCGAAGATCAGCTCCTCGTTCTGTGGCTCCCAGCCGGCACCCGGTTTCTTGCCCGCCAGCTGCAGCGTGACCGCGGTCTCCGGCCAGACCCGGAACCGCAGCTCGTTGTGGCGCGGCAGCGGAGCCAGGCCGAAGATGTCCCGCGGCGGATGGTGGAACCGGACGGTCACCTCGGTCGCGGTGACCGGCATGCACTTGCCGGCCCGGATTACGATCGGTACGCCCGACCACCGCCACGAGTCGGACATCAGCCGGATGGCGACGAAGGTTTCTGTCGTCGAGCGGGGATCTACACCCTCGACATCGTGGTAGCCCTCGTACTGGCCGCGCACCGTGTGCTCGGCCGATAGCGAGGTGAGCGACGAGACCAGCCGGGACTTGGCGTCCCGCCAGTTGGTCAGGCCCTCGCCTTCGGGCGGGTCGGCCATTACCGTGGCCAGCACCTGCAGCATGTGGTTTTGCACTACGTCCCGGATGGCCCCGGTGCGGTCGTAGAACGAGCCCCGGTCCGAGACGTCGAACGCCTCGGCCATCGTGATCTGGATGCTTTCCACGTACGTGCGATTCAGCAGCGGCTCGACCACCGCGTTGGCGAACCGGCCGAACAGCACGTTCTGCACCGGCTCGAAGGCCAGCCAGTCATCGACCCGGAAGATCGAGTCTTCCGCGAAGTACTGATGCATGGTCTCGTTCAGCTTTTGCGATGAGGCCAGGTCGGTGCCGAACGGCTTCTCCACCATCACCCGGGCATCCTTGGCCCGGCCGGCGGTGGCGATGCCCTGCGCGATCCGGCCGAACAGGAACGGCGGCACCTCCAGGTAGAACAGCACCGGGCCGCTGGCGCCGACCCCGTTGGACATCTCCATGTACGTGGCGTCGTCGCCGAGGTCGCCGTCCACATAGCGCAGCAGGCTCAGCATCTTCGTCGCCGCGGGGGTGGTGGGGTCCATGTTGTTGAGCTTCAGCGAGGCGACCGCGTAGTCGCGAAACTGCTCGAGCCCCCAGCCGCTCTTGGCCACCCCCACCACGGGGACATCGAGCACCCCGCGGTCGACCAGCCCGACCAGCGCCGGGAAGGTTTCCAGTTTCGCCAGATCCCCTGTCGCACCGAAAATCACCAGTGCGTCAACTTTGTTCGTGGCCAAGGCAACTCCTCCGTCGGTATCCCCGTCCCATATGACTGCCGCCGTCCCCGGCTGCCATCACTCCGCCCGGGTGATGCTCAGCCGGATCGCGGGTCGGGCGCCGCCTGGCGGCTTTCCTGTGGGGCAGCCGAGAATTCCCGCCGGCTGACCCTCTTCCTGAACACGTAGTAGGTCCAGGACTGGTAGGCGAGTACGACCGGCAGGAGAATGATGGCGACGACGGTCATCACCTTGAGCGGGTACGCAGCAGAAGCCGTATTGTGCGCGGTGAGGTTGTAGGCCTTGTTCGTGCTGGACACCATCACGTTGGGGTACAGGTCCACGAAGATCGACACGATGCAGGACGCGATCGTGACCGTGGTCGCGGCGAAGGCGGAGCCTGCGCGGCGGTCGGAGACCAGCCACCACGCGGCGATGACGGCGAGGATGGCCAGCAGCTCGATCGGGTTGAGGAAGAACGTGTTCTTCGACGACGTCACGTGGGTCCAGATGATAAAGGCGATGACCGCCGCGGTGGTGAAGGGGGCGACGCGGCGGGCGATCTGCCCGGCGCGCTCGCGCATGTCGTCGGTGGTCTTCAGGGCCAGGAACGTGGCGCCGTGCAGCGCGCAGATCAGCACCAGTGTGACCCCGGTGAAGATGCCATAGGGCTGAAACAGGTCCCAGAAGGATCCGGTGTAGTTCTGGGCCGAGTTGATCGGCAGCCCGTGCAGCAGGTCTCCCAGGGCGATGCCGATCACCAGCGGGGCGACCACGCTGCCCGCGGTCAGCAGCATGTCCCAGGTGCGGCGCCAGCGCACCGCGTCGCGCTTGCCCCGGTACTCGAACGCCAGGCCGCGGCCGATGAGCGCCACGAGCAGCAGCACCAGGGCCAGGTTGAAGGCGGAGAACATCGTGGCGTACCAGCCGGGGAAGGCGGCGAACATGGCGGCGCCGGCCACGATCAGCCAGACCTCGTTGCCGTCCCACAGCGGCCCGATCGTGTTGATCGCGGCCCGGCGGCCGGCGTCGTCCCGGCCGACCGCGCTGTGCAGCATGCCGACGCCGAAGTCGAACCCCTCCAGGACGAAGAACCCGGTCCACAAGATCGCGATGACGATGAACCAGAACGGGACGAAGGCGCTCATCGGGCCCCCTTCAGTACTGGACG
>Ga0207665_10000645_pt1 | contig 23477 bp, 33 predicted proteins | sample LARL112metaG_FD_184351 | JGI IMG/M metagenome (GOLD analysis project Ga0207665, IMG submission 184351) | Corn, switchgrass and miscanthus rhizosphere microbial communities from Kellogg Biological Station, Michigan, USA - LAR L11-2 metaG... | ecosystem: Host-associated > Plants > Roots >... | reverse complement strand
GTTCACGAACCTCCGCAGCGGTGCCTAGGCGAGCCGATACTTCAATAGCACCCGGCACGACGCCCACACGATAACCTGTAGGCATCGCTGAGGCGGTTGGCGCAGTAGACTCAGTCCCATTGCTCGCTTCGTAGCTCATTTCTCAACCCTCGCCTTGCATGAGGGGCGGAGGCTAGCCAATAATTCTTGCCTCGGCATTAACACGCAAATTCCCGCCGCATATTGATTAATCCGGCACTCTTCTGCGTGACGGCGAGCCTCACGCTATCCAGCCGAGTTCTCTGGCTTTGTCATTAGCCACCCGCCATGCGCGAGCGAGAAAGTCTACTTGAGACAGACCGGCATCTTTGTCGCCATGGACGCCGAACGCGACTAGTCCAGGAGATTTCCTCGGCTTGCTGTAAATCACACGGAAGGTCGTACCCGGCAGCGTGACCATAAGTACGTCATCCTCAACCTCAATGCGGAGCCTGAGGGTCGCAAACACGCGTTCCATTCTTTTCTGCTAGGAACCGAATCGAACACGCGGAATATTAGTGATGCCATCGAGTCGCTGCAAACAATGTGACCAGCCTCTAATCGAGATTGATCACTATGGCGAGCGTCTAGCGGGTTGCCACGCAGTGCAACCGCTGGCAGGCTTCGACTGGCGAATGGTGCCGACTTGCACCCGATGATATCGTTGCGCTCCGTGCCCTGAGAGCCTCGAAGATTACAACGAGCGACTCCCGATGAAGTTCTGCTCGATTATTGCGGGACGGGCAGCGGCGGAGCTGCCAGAGGCGGGGGAATCTCTGGCGTCATGACAGTCGTGCTGCCTTGCTCAATAATAATCTCGCTCGCCATGCGCTCCGGCGAAATTGGGTTGGCCTTGCTTTCTGAACCTGGGGTGCTGATGGTGCCTCCTGGCACTTCGGTAGTAGCGCTAGACACACTTACCGCGTAAGCCGCAGAACCGCCGAGGAATTGACCCAGGCCTAGGTTCAACGCAAAATAGGCCGCGGAAGCGATGACTATTAGTTTCAGCTTCATAGAGCGCTTTCCTCACTAAAGTTGTTTTGGTCTTTGCCTACCTCAACCCCGCGACCCTCCGAGCGGTTTCAAGAGAAGGCTTGCCGAAGCCCGGAAAATTATTGAGAGGGCGGGCAGTAAGCCGAGAAAAGGCAAATCGGCTGGCCCCAAGATAAAGGCGCTGCATCTTGTACTTTTAGGATTCGGTGCCTGTAGTGATAACGGCAGCGTGATACCCAGGCCGAGCGGAATGCGCGTCAGTTGGGCTTGCGGTTTCATACTCGGAGTGCAAGCCGCACCGGCTCTCTATCCGCGCTTCGCAGTGGTCCATTTTGTAGGCGAGAATTGAGAATCGGCCAGAAAAGCTTGTAAATCAGCCAAATTCTTGCGGAGAGGGCGTCCATCACTCTGGGTATAGAATGTAGCCCTTGCCGCGCACGGTCTGCAGATAGACCGGGTTGGCAGGGTCGTGCTCGATCTTGCGGCGCAGGCGATTGATCTGCACATCGACGACGCGCTCGCCGCCGCCGTCCTCGCCTTTGGCAAGCTCATGGCGGGACACGGGCATGCCGGGCCGCTGCGCGAAATAGCGCAGGAGATCGCGCTCGCGCTCGGTGAGCCGCACCGTCTCGCCGTCGCGCTTGAGCTCGCCGCGCGAGATGTGGAACACGAACTCGCCCATGCGCACTTCGCCGGAGGTCGGCGCCGGCGCGCCGCGGCGCAGAACGTTGGTCACGCGCAGCAGCAACTCGCGCGGGTCGAACGGCTTGGCGAGGTAATCGTCGACGCCGGTCTCCAGCCCCTCGATGCGCTGCTCGGGCTCGGCGCGGGCGGTAAGCATGAGGATCGGCACCTGCGAGGAGCTGCGCAGCGCGCGGGCGAAATCGATGCCCGACTCCTGCGGCATCATCACGTCGAGGATGAGCAGGTCGAAGGCGAGGCTGCGCATGCAGGCGCGCGCGCTCGCGGCATCGATTGCGGTGCTCACGCGAAAGCCGTGCTCGTGCAGATAGCGCGCAAGCAGGTCGCGGATGCGGCTGTCGTCGTCGACGATGAGGATATGCGGCGCGTTGTCGTCGGGCGCGCTGCCGCGATGAGGTTTGATCGGCGTCGGCATGGTCACTGATCTCCCCCCTTGCCGCCCTCCTCAAGCGGAACCGGCGAGGCGGCCATGATGGAGGAGACTTTTGGCCGTTCTTCGGCATTGACCATGGCTTCGAGGAAGCGGTGAACGGTGGCTTCGGCGCCGGGGCCGGCCGTTTTCAAGGCCGCGTTCAAGCGCACGAGCTGCGGCGCGGCAAGCCGCTCGGCCAGCGCCCGGCCTTTATCGGTCGGAAACAGCAGGCGCTCGCGGCGATCGGAACAGCCTGCTCGTTGCACGATATAACCCTTGTCGATCAACTCCTTGAGCACGCGGGAGAGGCTCTGTTTGGTGATGGTCAGAATATCGAGCAGGTCGGCCACCCTTAGGCCCGAATGGCGGTTAACGAAATGCAGCACCCGATGATGCGCCCGGCCGAAGCCAAAATGCTTCAAAATTGCGTCGGGGTCGCCGGTGAAGTCGCGATAGGCGAAGAACAGCAGCTCGGCGAATTCGAGCAGCTTGGCCTCGGGCAAATGCGCGCGCTTGCGGCCAGGCGCAATCTCGCCGCGGCGCTTCGAGTCCGACGACTTCTGTCTCGGGATCAGCCGTTCATTTAGGTCAGTCATGTTGACTTAGTTTCCGCGGCCCGTTATGTCAGCCATGTTGACTTATTTCGGTCCTTGATACGCCTCGCCGCCTGCTCGCGCAATCGCCGTTCAAGGTGCTAAGAGAGGCGTTTCGTGACCGGCGCCGGCTCGGGCAAGAAGGCCGGCGATGTCACGGGAGGAATGTTTCGATGGCTATCGTCCCCTACGATCAGCGCGACGGCTTCATCTGGCTGAACGGCGAGCTCGTTCCGTGGCGCGACGCGCGGGTGCATGTGCTGACCCACGGGCTGCATTATGCGAGCGCCGTGTTCGAGGGGATGCGCGCCTATGACGGCCAGATTTTCAAGCTGACCGAGCACAATCAGCGCCTCCACGACTCGGCCAACATCCTCGACTTCGAGAGTCCCTACTCGGTCGCCGAGCTCGACAAGGCTGCGCGCGAGGTGCTGCGGGCCAACAAGCTGACCGACGCCTATGTCCGCCCGATCGCTTGGCGCGGCAGCGAGCAGATGGGCGTTGCCGCACAACTCACCAAGACCAATGTCGCCATCGCCGCCTGGGACTGGGGCTCCTATTTCGATCCCGCCGCGCGGGCCAAGGGCCTTCGACTGAAATTTGCCGACTACCTCCGCCCGGACCCGCGCACGGCACCGACCGCGAGCAAGGCGACCGGGCTCTACATGATCTGCACCATCGAGAAGCATAAGGCCGAGCGCGCCGGCTACAACGACGCGCTGATGCTCGACTGGCGCGGGCAGATCGCCGAGGCGACCGGCGCCAACATCTTCTTTGTCAAGGACGGCGTGCTGCACACGCCGACGCCCGACTGCTTCTTGAACGGCATCACGCGCAAGGCGGTGATCGGGCTTGCTAAGCAGCGGGGCTTGAAAGTGATCGAGCGCGCGATGATGCCCGACGAGCTTTCCGATTTTTCCGAGTGCTTCATCACCGGCACCGCCGCCGAGGTGACGCCGGTCTCGGAGATCGGGCCTTACAAATTCGCCATCGGCGACATCACGCGCACGCTGATGGACGACTTCACCGCGCTGGTGCACCCCGCCAAGATTCGCGCCGCCGCCGCCGGATAGAATCGCGGCGGGCGGGCGTGAACAAAGCTGGGATCGTCAATCGTCTCGCCGCGGTGTATGGCCACCGCCACTACCTCGAACTTTGCACTCAAACCACGGGCCGCCTATACGCCGAGATCGACCGGTCGCTGCTCACGACGTGCAAGCGACTGATGTATCGCTGCCCGGGCAGCCCAGGCGACGGAATGGCGGTCGACTACAACTCTTCCGACCTCGATATCTCCGAATGTATCGACGCGATCAGGCGGGAAAATCTGACGTTCGAAGGCCGCTCTGGCACCCAGTATCTAAGATGCCTGAAGCCCCTAACTGCGGCCGCCTAGCCATCAGTCTCTATTTCACTTGCTATTCGCCTAGGAAAGGCGCCTGCTGGATCATCGCCGGTAAGAGCAATAACAGGCACCGGTGGCTGAGAGCCTAAGACTCCCGCCTGCGAAACAAGGAGGGGAGCCATGGGCTGTAAAAACCCCCCACCCACTTTTTACGTTTCAGCACTACGTTCGACAGTAGAGCAGGCATTTGACGCCACGTGGACAGCGCTACAGGCTCGCGATCCCTTTCGCGATTTCGAACGGGACTATGAATTGAAGACCACGCTGAGGCGCAAGCTCATGGGGCTTGCTGTAGATGGCGTGACCGATCCCATTGAGCTTCGAGAATGGGCCCTTGAGGGCCTCCCGAGATGATGCCGAATCTCGACCCCCGAATCCCTTTCGGCTCCTGCGAACCTAACTCCAAGAGGTAGTATTATGAATGACTCCTTCAATGCCCAGGCTGCCGCTGAAAAGACACGCGATTCCTACCGCAAAAATGTTGCTGAATTCGAGCAACTGGCTCGCAACACTGAAGTGCCAGAGGCAATGCGCGCTCTGGCGGAAAAAAACATAACTCAGACGCGCGAAGTTTATGAGCGCTCCAAGGATGCCTTCGAAACTGTCCTAGTCAGTTGGGAGAGATCCTTGGACGCCGCGGGTCAGGGCGCTGTGGCGCTAAACCGTAAGGTCATCGACATCGCTCAGCGCAACATCAATTCCGGCTTCGATCTTGCAAAGAGCCTGGCCGGAGCGAAGAACCTGGCCCAGGCGGTAGAATTGCAAGCAGCTTATTGGCGCAAGCAGTTGGCTACCCTGACGGCTCAAGTCGAGGAGTTCCGCTCGCTGTCGACTAAGGTGGCAGCCGATGCGGCCGCGCCTATGAAGGTACATGTGGCGGGTGGCGTGGACGAGCGGGCGCGCTGAGTCACACCGTTGGTCCCGATCCTAACCTTAAGGTCTCATTCGATGACGTTACGGACCAGCAGTGAGATCATCACGTTTCATCGACCCTTCTGGCCAAAAGGCGTGGATCGGTTGCTCCCGCCGGCGGACTACCGAGTGGTGACAGATGAAGAGCTGATCGAGGGACTGTCGTTTCCGGCTTACCGTCGGGTTGCGACAATGATCTTCGTTCCGCGGCAGTCTGGTTCCTCGCTCGAGATGGTGACCATCGATCCTTTGGACCTGCAGGCCGCTCAGGATCAAGATTTAGGCACGCTCAGCATGCGCCACGAAATGGCGCTGAGGCAGGAGGAGCGCGATGAATGCCGCGGGTGTCTTGACTTGTACCGCGAATAGATCACTGCTCGATATTGCAAAGCTGCTCAAGGGCATCTCATCATGATAGACATAGCCTCGCCAAAAATCGCTCAGCTCGTTATTGACGCTAGAGCTGAGCTAAAGCGTCTCGGAATCGATACCGAAGGCAAGCGCTCTGACGAGCTCTTGAATATGGTACGTGAGCAGAGAAACAATCCCTCGCGACTCCAATTGCAGGCTCGAGGCGACCGCAACGCCGGACTACACCTAGCCTCGGCTGCAACACACGAGAAAGCTTCACAATGAGACAATTGCACGGGCATAACTTCATTATCGGGAACGTGGTGAGGCTCGGCAAGCGCTTTCCGGCGCGGAAGGCTGCCTCTGGTTCATACAAAGTCGTTGCTCAACTTCCCGAGCGCGATGGGCAGTTCCAATACCGCATAAAAAGCGGCAGCGAGCCCTTCTACCGCACCGTCGCAGAATGCGAGCTGGAGTTTGATGAAGAAGCAACGGTCACCAGCGCTTCAAGCAACGAGCTTGAGGATCGACGGACTCCGATGCGGGAAGGGTCAACATGAAATGCCTAGTGTGTGCAAGCGAAGCCAGGGACCGCACCCCGCGGAACTTTGATGGTTACGTCATCGATTGCCCGAGTTGTGGCAACTATGAAGTCGCTGGCGGCGCATGGGAGAGGTTCCAGAACGCCTCCAAGCAGGAGTGGGCGGCAGCACTGGCAAAAGCTGCCTCGCTCAAAGGCGTCGCTAGATGGCCAACGATCAAAAACATATGCTTCTGATCGCGAGAGGCGCTCCGTCTGGCTTCCGTTTTAATGCCGAATTGCATCGCCCTCTTCGCGGAGCTGTAACATCAGTGCGGATGCTACCACGTCAAGCCACGTCCCGCGCTCAAATGCGCTGACGCGGTAGCGATTGCCCCCGAACTCACTGTCGAGAAATTCCGCATCGAACAGAAGATGATCGTGCCTCCAGATCCGTATTCTGTTGATGTCGATGACGTCGTCGGGGCGCGCGTGCTCGCTAGACCACAGCAGTGTAAAATTCGAGGACCCCTCTGCTTCTTGGCAATCTACACTCAAGGTTGCCCCGAGACTGCCCTCTTCGGTTGGCTTGCCGCGCATCATCAGATAGCTCAACACGAAGTCCGTTATCTGCTCCGGCGACATTTTAGCCCCACGGGTGAAGGCGGTCAGAACGCGTTACCCGATTGCGGGGCAAATACGGCTGGGGCAAGGCAGACGGGCGACCGCCTCGCCGAGAAACATACTCATCCGAGCCATAAGCCTAGCCAGGGCGTGCCGACATTAAGCGCATTCCTGTTTCCGACAAGCATACCTGCTTGCTGCTTGTCGACTGCGATGTCCGCTTAATCCCACCGGCACCGACGAATGTCCGCTATCGGGGGTAAAGCGGACATGGCGCGGGCTTGTCACTTTGTCCGCTAATGACCCAAAGCGGACATCAGCGGCAGCCGCATACAGATTGCCTCGAAGTAGTGTTGATTGTGACGGCAGTTGCCCGTAATGGCTGCAATACGGAAAGTCCGAAAGCGTCGTGCCCGAACGAAGGAGGACACCATGAACCTCAAGCAGCTGTTCGTTGCCGTTCCCGCAGCGCTATTTATTATTGGCAATGGCGTGGCAATTGCCGGTCAGACCGTAGACGTAGCTGGTACCATCGCCTGCGTAACGGACAAGCGGGACGAGAAGGAGCCTGACAAAGGACACAAGCTCGTCGACGCTGCGATGCGATGCGCCGTCATCCCCGACGATGCCGCCTTACCGAAGTTCGTTCAAGACTGCGTAGGCAAGTACGAGTACATGCCCGACAAGAGCTGGAAGAGCGCCGGGACCTGCACTGGCGACCTTAAAGGGGGGGACAAGATATACGACACCTGGGAGGAAGGTTCGCACCTCAAAGAATACACGTACAAATATACCGGTGGCACCGGAACGTTCGAAGGGGCTAGTGGCGGGGGCACGTACATGTACGAGAGTTTGACCGACACCCTCACAGGCGGCACATACAAGGGCCAATTGGTACTGCCCTAATCGCGCTGACACTGTTGCCAACAACCATTGACGTAACACCGTGCGCGACGCTCGTCCCTAGCAGGGCAGTGCTCTCGGTAATATTGCAGCAGCGAATGTCCGCTCATGGCACTTAGCGGACATCGCGCCATGTCTGCTTTTGAGCGCAAAGCAGACACAAAACGGCACGGTGACGAGAGTCCGCTAATGACCCAAAGCGGACATCGCTCTGGATTCATTTGAACAGCTTAACGTCCCGTAAAGCCCGAGAGTCTGTAGAAGCGAAGCGTCCTCCCCTGGGATTTACCCCCAGGAATCCTCTCCGAGGCAAGGAAGGTTACCGACCTAAACTGGTCGAGCGCCGCGCGCGACTGCGGGCGGAGCGATACGAACAAAACGGGCTCGGGCGCGCCGGCGCGATAGGGCCTTGTCATCTCGAAAGTATTGGCAGGCTCATCGCGGCTGGCGATGGCGAACAAAGGCACTTTGCTGTCGCGGAGATAATACAGAAGCTCGGCGACAAGCTCGCGGCTGTCGGCCGCCAGCGCATCGTAATTATTCGTAGCGAGTTGCAGGCGTACCGCGGCGGCGATGTCATCCCAGCCCCTCATTCGCACGAAGGGATCTGAACTGGTGGGAAACACGCTAGGAGGAAGCGTTGGCCCAACCAGCATGGCTGCCGTGGCGAGGGCATTGATCGCCACCGTTGTCCCAAACAAGACTTTGCGCTGGCGCTCGAGGAACCAGGCCGTGACCAGGATCGAGGCTGCAGGTGCAGCAGACGCCGTCCAGCTCGCATGCGTACGCGAAATGAATGACTGCAAGATAATTAGAACGATGACGGGGAAAGAGAACGAGAGAAGCATCACCACGCGGCGGTCGATGCGGCCGCGGATTGCCACAGCGGCAATCCAAAGCAGCATAAAAAACAGCACCGGTCCGTACACCAGGAACTGGGAAAGCAGAAACCTCAGAAAAGTCGCTGGATGTGCGAAATGGTGAGCCCAGCCGGCACTCGTCGCCGTTTGGCGAAAAGTGACGAAGCCGTGCGTGTAGTTCCAATAGAGGTTTGGCGCAATCAGAACGAGCGCAACGAGCAGAATGACTAGCCCCCGCTTTTCGCGCACAGCCTCCCGCGCTTCGGCCGAGAAGATCGCCTGGATAGCCATGCAAAGCGGGAAGTAGATCATCGCGTATTTGGCAAGCAGGCCGACCCCGATGGTGAGGCCGAGAGGTATGGCCCAAACCATGCGCTTGCGCTCAATCAGCATGGTCCAGAGGTAGAGCGCGATACACCAAAAAAGCAGGAGCGGCACATCGGTGGTGATGACCGTGGCGAGGAAAGCAGTTAGGGGCAGTGTGGCGAAAATAATTGCCGACCAGAAACCGGTCTGCCTCCCATATAGCGCTCGGCCGGTCAGGAATACGAACCAGGTCGCAAGGGTGAAGAGCACCGGCGGAAAACTGCGGAGGCAGGCCTCGCCCTGTCCGCAAAGTTCGCTCGTGGTGCGGATCAGCCAGGCGAGTAGCGGGGGTTTCGAGAAATAGCCGAGCTCGAGCTCGCGCGACCACGACCAATATTGCGCCTCGTTGAAGACAAGATCAGTAACGGCAAAGGCGTTGGCTATTAGCCGCAGCGCGAGCAGCATTGCCAGAAAGGCAATGAGCCAAAGCTCATAAGGCTTTGTGGGCAGCGCAGCTTGGAGCGAGACGGTTGTCACCTCTGAACTCTATCCTCCGAACGCCTCGTCCTGCTAACAGTATGTCGCGATCATTGAGCAAGCGAAGCCGGATCGTCTTATGACTTCAGCTTTGCTTTGAGTTGGGGTAAGTAGGCTGTCTAAATCAACCAGCGCCAAGTCACCGTCCGGTACGCATCTTCCTGATCCGGCAATGACGGGCCCATATCAACCCTTCACGACCGATCCGGACTGGGACGACGCGTGGTGGTGGCTGGCCACTCCGGTGCTTTTCGCCGTGTGGCTCATCGTGATGTGGCGTGTTGCTCCGGACTGGTACTCGAAGTGGATCATTCCCGAAGGCTACGGCATACTCGAATTTTCCCAGTTCATCATCTTGCTGGTCGCGCTAGCCTTAGCCGTGCGGCTTTTGTTCAAGCCCTTCGTGCAGAAGCGACCATTTGTTTTCGCCGTTACCATCGTCGCGTTACTGGGCTGCATCTATACCGCCGGGGAAGAGATGAGTTGGGGTCAGCACTTCTTCCATTGGAAGACACCAGAATATTGGGCAATGGTGAACCGCCAGCAAGAGACCAATCTGCACAACATTTATCCCGCTTTCGAGCAGTGGCCGCGGACGATTGTCGCGCTTGGCGTGGTGATCGGCGGTATCCTGGTACCGCTTGCTGCAGCCTTCTTCCCGCGCGTGCGTAGCAATCGCTTATCGTTGTTTTTACCCGCATCGGCACTGTTGCCAACCGCTGTCATCGCAATGGTCTTCAAGCTTGCCGGCATTGTTCACAGACCAAGCGAGGCGGTGGAACTCTACCTGTACTTTTTCATTCTCGGGTATCTGATTATTTTCACGCTGCGCATTAGAGAACTCAAAATCCAAGAAGACGCGCACTAAGCTAGGGTCAGAACCCCACATCCAGCTTGAACAGCGATTGCTTTAGCGGGCACCATGAGCGGAGTTCGAGCAGCGCCGCCACAATGGCGCGGCCGCCTTTAAGCGCTTGGCGCGCCTCGCGCGATACCGCCGCATGGCAACCGATGCAGAGCACGACGTAAATCATCGCCTGCTTGGCGAGCAAGCCAAGACCGACCGCGACGCCGAGCAGGATGGCAAAACCCATGCTTTGCCGCTTGACCAGCATGATCCAGGCGTAAAGCGCGATGGTCCAGAACAGGATCAGCGGGACGTCGGTGGTGATCAGGAGCGAGGAATACGAGACGCCCGGGACTGTCGCGAAGACGGTGGCCGACCAGAAACCCACGCGCGTATCGAACAGTGCGCGGCCCGACAAGTAGATCATCAACGAGGCGAGCGTGTAGAGTACGGGCGAAGATGCCCTGATGCAGACCTCGCCGTCGCCGCAGACCGCGCTGGCCGCCCGGATCACCCAGGCGATCATCGGCGGCTTCGAGAAATAGCCGAAGGACAGCTCGCGCGACCAGGTCAGTATTGTGCCTCGTCGAGAACGAGGTCGATCTTGGCGGCATAGATCGCCGCGATCCGCAAAGCGAGCAGGGCTGCCAGGCAAATCAGGAGGCGGAGGAAATAGCCGTTCTCGGAGATGGACGCGCGCTGTTCTTGACGCACCATGACAGCCGTGAGAGAGGAGAATGGACCACGCTGAACAATGTTGCGCATTGTGGCGAAAGCTGGTGACCGGTATCGCTGTCAGCGCCCATCTGAAGCGCCTAAAATCGAAGGTAGCCATTCACGGCTGGTGAACAGCCATCTGGCTGACGCCGGGCGTGGCCGAGCGTGTTCGCCGGATGCTAGTGAAGGTGTGACCCAATGCGACTCGGGCGGCGCATAGAAGCTCAGGGGCAGTTTCTGTTCCGCTGGCGCAGTATCCTGCCTCTGTTCCTTTTGCCTTTGCTGGTAGCAGCATTGTCAGAAAGCCTCCTCGGAGATCGGTCGACTTCGGAACGGCATGTGTGGCTCGGTTTTTGCATGGCCGTCAGTTTCTTCGGACTCGCAATACGCTGCGCAACGGTCGGCTTCACACCTGCCGGAACCTCGGGTCGCAATACGCAAAAGCAGAAAGCTCGCGCTCTCAACACCTCCGGTCTCTACTCGCTGGTACGCAATCCACTTTACCTTGGCAATTTCGTCATAATTTTTGGCATTGCCATGTCGCCTATGGTGTTGTGGCTATTAGTAGTCGTGGTTCTGACTTATTGGCTCTATATCGAGCGGATCATTGCCGCCGAAGAAGCCTTTCTGGCGGAGAAGTTCGGCGACGAGTATGATCGATGGGCAGAGCGCACGCCGGGGTTTTTGCCGCGGTTCGACAACTGGCGGCCGCCGGAACTGCCGTTCTCTCCGCGCAAAGTGCTACGGCGGGAGCACAACGGTTTCTTCGCAATCGTGGTGGCCTATTTCGTCATCGAGCTTGCGAGCGACCTCATTTTTCAAGGCGATTCACTTGCCAAGTGGCCGAAAGAGAATGTGGCGTGGCTCATCTTTCTTCTGTTAGGCGGAGCAGTTTTCCTTGGTCTGCGTGGGCTAAAAAAGCGCACGAGACTGCTACATGAAGAAGGTCCTTAGCCGGGATGAGGGCGACCAGTCATGCCGAGTGCGGTCATCGAGAAGGTTCGTAAGGAGCGCCCGCGAGACTATCTGAAAGTTGCCGTAGCTGGTGTCGGGAGTATGTCCAGCACTATCTCGGACGGACGACATAACTTCACGCCAAGAGGCGTCACGACTATCGGACGATTGATGAGTATGGGATTAGCCAACATGGCGTCAATGAGTTGATCGTCCGTCAACTTTGGATCGTCGAGCCCAAGTTCATCATAGGGCGAGCCTTTACGCTGGAGTAGCTCGCGAACTCGAATGCCCATGCGCTCGATGAGCCCGAGCAGGGTCTGCCGGTCTGGTGATGCTTTCAGATATTCGATGACGGTCGGTTCGATACCAGCGTTGCGAATGAGGCCAAGAACATTGCGCGACGTGCCGCAGTTCTTGTGGTAGAGGGTAACTTCGCTCACGACGCTTTCTCCGCTGCCAGGCCGCCGCTGACTATGTCCGCTTTCAGGGGTAAAGCAAACGGCACGGTGACGAGAGTCCGCTCATGACCCATTTCGGACATACGGTAACAGTCCGGTCGAGCGGTTCGCGTGCGGCTCGCCCCTCGCGCGTATCGCCGACATCCAGGACCGGCGCGAGGCCAGGCTCGATGTCACCGCCTCGAATGTCTCTTCAGCGGGTACGCGCTGGCGTCATATAGCTTGCGAATTTGCTGGGCGTCATAGCGGTGGTCGCCGACTTCCAATGCGGCGGCGGCCAAGAGAGAGCTCGGAAGCTCCTCAATCGCGAAGCGGATGGCGCCCGCCGCGGACTTGAAGCGCCTGTAAACGATATGGGCCGGGCTTGGCTTTAAACTCCTTTTCACGGGATGATAGAGCCCGGCCTCGGTGCGATAGTTCACCTGAGCATCCTACACGATCCACCCCAGCTCTCGCACCTTGTCGTTGGCTGCTAACCATGCCCGTGCTCGAAACGCCCCCAGGGTGATAGGGGCGTCGGGATCGTCCGTCCAATCGGACTTAGCCATCAGCTGCGGCGGATCACCCGCCTTGTAATATGTGACCATCAATTTCGTCGCGGGCAGGGTGATGATGATGTAATCGCCCTGCACTTCAACGTGGAGGTCCGTCATCAGCCGATACTACCGCAAGAAAGCTGGGAATTACCCAGTCGAGAGTCTGTTGGCAAAGTGACTCAAGAATAAGGTGGGGAGTTCCCAGCCCGCCGCGTGGCCGGCATTCTTTTGATCGTTCTGCCAACCGTCATGTTTGGTGGAGTGAGCATACTCTCTCTTCTGATCGGCGATCCGAACTATCTGAAGAACCCGTTGCTCCAGGATTTGTGGCGCGCCGCATGCTGGCGTTTGGCTCATGCCGGCGCTCGTGGCGGCTTCGCCACGTGGGTGAGGTCAACCTGTCCAGCTATATGAATGGTTTGTGCGAGCGTCGATCCCAATCGCTGCCGTCCTGGTTCCGGCGGCCTTCTTCCTCTCAGTGGTGTCGCCCGACGCCACCGGCCCGAATGGGCTCATCTATCTTGTCTACGTCGGGGCAGCGTTGCTGGTTGTCGGTGTCCCCGTCCTTGGCATTGGTAATCAAGCGACCGGCGCCTTGAAAGCCTTCGGCGCCACTGAAGTCGTGTCTAAGGACCAGACCAGCCACGGATGTCAGAGGCAGCCAGTGTAACTAAAGTCACATATCGGTGGCATACGGAGTGTTATAATGGCTGGCGTAGAACCCCCCAAAGCCCCAAGGAGGTGAACCATGGTTAGAGCGTACATCACGTCCGCCGTTGGGGGCGCTTTCTTGCTTGGTCTGACTTCGGCGGCTGTGGCTGACCGGCGAATTCGGTAATATGTGCACAATGGGCCTAGCGACCGGCAAAGACATCCAGACCGACTGTTCCATCAATTCGCAGGTCCTGGGCAAAACCTATTGCTTCGGCAGTAAGGAGGCCATGGCTGAGTTCATGAAGAACCCCACGGCCAATCTGGCAAAGGCGCGGGCCTACTACCAAAGCAAGCATCCGGGCTAAGCTTAGAAGCTCTCAGAGGAAGGCATCGTAACGACCCGCTCCCCGTAGGGGTGGGTCGTCGACACCTTTGAACGGGCTTCGCGAGTGCAGGTCTTATCCCCCCGTCGTGGAGGCCGTCGTATACGCGGACCTTATGTCCGCTTATGGCAAAAAGCGGACATGGATAGCTCCCCTGATGACGTCAGCTGTTTTGGGGGAAAGCAGACATCCCCCCGCCACTGTTGCCCGTATGAGTACACGCCCTAAAACCCCAACCGGCGTTTTGGCGTTATGCTTCCTGCAAATGGAGTACGAGCCATGACGCTAATGAGCTTCTTTTGCCGTCTCATAAACGGCCGGTGCGCACAAGAACCGCGCGAACCAGAGCGCGATTCTCATCCAAAAACACAGTCAACGGCTGCATCATCCGCGCCGTATCCGTCCCCGCCTCAGCCCAGAGCCGCGCAAACTAAGTCCACTCCGGGAACGACAGGGAGCGGGGGTTAGACAAATACGCAAGACTCATCTTGCTGCGCCGACGTGGCCGGCCGATGATTAAACCCGTGCCCCTAAGGTAAACGCGGAAATTTGCTGAAGCTAGCAGGTCGCTCGAGGAATGGCCTTCTTTGGCCTCTTCGGACAAGTAGTACAAAAGGGTCGCCAGCCAAATTCATCAGGCCGAGACGTGCTTTGCTTGTTCCATCACTCCAAGTGGATGAGGCCTTCATGAGCGTGACGGATAACGTCTTCACGGGCTCGATTCCCCCGCTCTATGGCCAGTATTTGGGTTCCTTGCTGTTCCTGCCAGTGACATAGCCGGCCGGCTTACCGACTTGACTGGAGGTCGTCTTCTAGAACGGCTCCTAGTCCGTGGCCGGGACTAGGATTTTATTCATACCAGGATGCGCGGGGATAAGTTTGCGCTTCCATGTTAGGGTCGAGGCATGAGTCGCGTTAGTGAAATTCCGGTGGCTGCGAAGGCGCCGCAGTTCGACTCAGAGTTCCGCGAGCGGCTCCGCGATCTGCTTAAATGGCGGCGCGATGTGCGGCGCTTCAAGCGCACCAAGCTTCCCGAAGGGACCATCGAGCGGCTGATCGCGACTGCCTGCCTCGCGCCGTCGGTCGGGCTCTCGGAGCCGTGGCGTTTCGTCATCGTCGAGGACGAGGCGCGCCGCGCCGCCATCCGCTCATGCTTCGAGGACTGCAATTGCGCGGCGCTCGACATGCAGTCGCCTGACCGCGCCGCGCTTTATGCGCGGCTCAAGCTCGCCGGCCTCGACGACGCGCCGTGCCAGCTTTCCGTGTTCGCCGATCGCTCGACCGCGCAAGGTGGAGGGCTCGGGCGCCTCACCATGCCGGAGACGCTCGACTACTCGGTGGTCATCGCAATCCACACGCTGTGGCTCGCCGCGCGCGCCGAAGGCCTCGGCGTGGGGTGGGTGTCGATCCTCGATCCCGTACGGATCGCCACGATCCTTGACGTGCCAGCGCACTGGATCTTCATCGGGCATCTCTGCGTCGGCTACCCGGCGCAGGACGACGACACGCCCGCGCTCGAGCGGCAGGGGTGGGAGCACCGCCATTCGCCTTCCGGCGTGGTCCTCTACCGCTAATCCTTCCACGTCATTTCCGCGAAAGCGGGAACCCAGTAATCACCGCCTCGGTTATTTCTTGAGCGCAGGGTTACTGGATTGCCCGGCCCCTCGACCGCCGAAGGATCCAAATTGCACACCATCGCTTGTCACGCTTCGGGCCGCAGGCGGGTCAAGCCGGGCAATGACAGAGCATTCGGGCGCTTGATCGGCGGCGCGGCTAGGCGCACTCTCTAGCGGGGCGAAGGCCCGCGCTGGGGACGCGCGGGGAGGGGCGACATGCGCAAGGCACTTGCAAGGCTGGTTCTGGCGGGTCTGTTGGTGGCCTGCCTCGGGGCGCTTTCCGGAACCGATGTCAAGGCAGATATGGCGGGCGGCCTCGGCGGCGCGCTGCCGCATCAATCGCTCCTGACGCCGGTCCGCATATGGAAGGAGTGCCAGGCGGTCGCGATGTGCACCGGCTGCCGCCCGGTCTATCACTGCCGTTCCTGCTCCTATCAGCGCACCTGTCCCTACGGGATCTGTCAGTGGGGCGATGTCTGCGTGTGGGGCCCCTACGTGCGCGTCCTTCCGCGCGGCGCCCGCATCATCCGCGTGCAATGACCTGCGCTCAAACGCACTCGTCATGCCCGGACTTGTTCCGGGCATGCAATAGAGCGGTCCGACATCGGATTGCCGGTTCGTGGAAACCCACCATTGGAAGGCCGGGATAAGCCCGGCCGGCATGAAGATGCTCGTCGCTTATCCCCGCGCTTCAAGGCGCACTTACACTGCAGGCACCTCGTCCACTTGAAGGTCGCTTGGCGAGGCGAACACAGGCGAGTCGAGGTGCGGCGCCTGCGGGCCGGCTGACGCACAGCCAGGCTCTCGGGCGGCGGCGGGGCTCCCCCCGGACCCACTACGAGGTCCTGCTAGGAGGTAGCTGATCGACCGGCTTTGTCCGGCAACGAAAAGCGGAGCCCGGTGCTGACAAGACGTCCGCGATTGGCGCGCCGAGAGGCGCCCGCCGCGTCTGGCGACAGATGCGGAGCCATAGGACTGCGCTTTTCGGCGCCCATCCCCCTTCACTCGAAGGGGAGGTGTTTGACATGACCTTGCGCGTCGCGCGGCGAGGCGATGGACCGTGCCTACGCTGTCAGCCCCGTCCGAGAAGCACGTCGCGCAAAACGACCGCGTCGTTGTGCACCTCGTCATGCGCCGAGTACACGAGCGTTACCCTATGATACCGCGCCAAAGACCGGAGCTCGGCAAGCAGATCCGGGTGCTCGCGCATCTCTTCCGCATAGCGGCGGCGAAATTCCTCCCACCGCTTTGGGTCGTGCGCGAACCATTTGCGGAGTTCGGTGGATGGCGCGATCTCCTTCATCCAACGATCGAGCGCGGCCTTCTCTTTGGAGACTCCGCGCGGCCACAGCCTGTCGACGAGGATGCGCGTACCGTCCTCAGCCGACAGCGGTTCATAGGCCCGCTTCAGCTTGACGTTGGCGGCCGGAACTCTGGCGGCCATGATTTACGTCGTCCTTCCGAATTACTCGGCGGCGTGGTTCCTTTTGTGCCAGCGCGCGGCGGCATCTGCGTCGCCTGCCTCGGCTTCGACCCAACGGCTTCCGCCAGACCCTGATTCGCGCTTCCAGAACGGCGCGCTGGTCTTGAGATAGTCCATCAGGAACTTGGCGGCATCGAATGCAGCATCGCGATGCTCCGACGCAGTCACCACGAGAACGATATTGTCGCCGGGCCTGAGCATGCCGTAGCGGTGCACGACAAGGCTCGCCTGCAATGGCCAGCGCGCCTGTGCCTCGGCCTCGATGCGGGAAAGCTCGCGCTCGGTCATGCCGGGATAATGCTCAAGCGTCATCTCCTCGACGGCGCCGTCGTGGTCGCGCACCGTGCCGGTGAAGGTGACGATCGCGCCGATATCGGTGCGCCCCGCGGTGAGCTTCGCCACCTCGGCGCCGATGTCGAAATCTTCCTGTTGGACGCGGATCACGTCAGCCTCCGGTCACCGGCGGGAAGAAGGCGATCTCGCGCGCATGCCCGATGCGCGCATCATGGCGCACGTGGCTCTGGTCGATCGCCGCGCGGATCACGTGCTCGCGCTCGAAGGCGTGGGCGAATTCGGGGCCGCGCGATTTCAGCCAGGCGATCAGCTCGGCGACCGTCGCGACGTTCTCCGGAATCGCGACCTCCTCGGAGGCGCGGCCGACCTTCTCCTTGACCCAGGCGAAATAGAGGAGCCGCATCGGTCAGTCCTTCTCGGTCACGAGATGCGCGATCGCGGCGCGGAGATAGTCGTAGCCGGTGTAGAGCGTGAAGATCGCGGCGATCCACAACAGCGTCAGCCCAAAAACCGTGGTGTAGGGCCAGATCTTGTCACCGGCGCTGCCGGCAAGCAGGAAGCCGATCGCGACCATCTGCACCACGGTCTTCCATTTGGCGAGCGCGGTGACGGGCACGGGAACTGCGAGCGTGCCGAGAAACTCGCGCAAGCCCGAAACCAGGATCTCGCGGCAGAGGATGATCACGCCTGCCCACAGCGACCAGCCGGCGATGGTCTGGTCTGCGGCGAGCATCAGAAGCGCAGCGGCGACGATCAGCTTGTCGGCGATCGGGTCGAGCATGCGGCCGATCACGCTTTGCTGCTTCCAGGCGCGCGCGAGATAGCCGTCGAGGAAGTCGCTCACGCCCGCTGCAATAAAGATCCACATCGCGGTCCAGCGGCCCCAATCCGCTGCGACGAAGAAGCAGGCGACCAGGGCAGGGATGGCCAGGATGCGGAAATAGGTGAGCAGGTTGGGCAGGCTCACGAATTTGCCGCGACGCTGGTCGCGCGGCCTGCGGCGTGCCTTCAAACCCTGCTCAGCCATGTCCTGCCCGCTCACGGTCGCTCACCCGTGGAAGTGATCATAGATGGTCTTGGCCATTTGCGCGCTGATGCCGCCCACCGCCTGAAGATCGGCGATGCCAGCCCGGCTAACCGCCTTGGCCGAGCCGAAATGCTGGAGCAGGGCACGCTTGCGCGCGGGTCCGATACCGGGCACCTCGTCGAGAGGAGAGGCGGTGATCGCCTTCTTGCGTTTGGCGCGATGGGCCCCGATGGCAAACCGGTGCGCCTCGTCCCTGAGCTTCTGGATGCAGTAAAGCACCGGGTCGCGAGGTTCCAACAGAAGCGGCCCCTTGCCCTTGAGATAGATGCGCTCGCGGCCGGCATTGCGGTCGGGACCTTTGGCTACCGCGGCGATCTTGATCTCGGAAAGCCCGAGCTCGTCGAGCACCTCATAGGCCGCGCCGAGCTGGCCCGGACCGCCGTCGATCAATACGAGGTCAGGCGCCGCCCATCCATTCACCTCGCCCTTCTCCTTGGCGAGCCTGCTGAAGCGGCGCGTCAGCATCTCGCGCATCATGGCGTAATCGTCGCCCGGGGCAAGGTCTTCATTCCTCATGTTGAACTTGCGGTATTGAGCTCTGATGAAGCCTTCGGGACCCGCAACGATCATGGCCCCCACCGGGTTCGTGCCGGAGATATGGCTGTTGTCGTAAACTTCGATCCGCTCCGGCGCTTCGTCGAGGTCGAGCAGCTCGGCGAGGCTCGAGAAGATCGTGGCCTGCGACGTCGAGTCGGCAAGTCGTCGCGCCAGTGCCTCGCGCGCATTGACCAGCGCGTGCTCGACGAGATCGCGCCGCTCTCCGCGCACCGGCCTGCCGACCTCAATCTTGCGCCCGGCGCGCAGCGACAAGGCTTCAGTGAGCAGTTTGCGCCCTCCGATGTCATGCGACAGGAGCACCAGCTTGGGCGGCGGCTTATCGTCATAGAACTGGGCGACGAACGACTCGAGCACCTCCTCGACCAAGAGGCTCTTGTCCGCGCGCGGGAAATAGGCACGATTGCCCCAGTTGTTGCCGGTGCGGAAGATAAAGACCTGGATGCAGGTCTGCCCCGCCTCCTGATGCGCAGCGAATACGTCCGCCTCCTTCACGCTATGCGGATTGATGCCCTGGCGCGACTGGATGTGTGAGAGGGCGGTCAACCGGTCGCGGAAGCTCGCGGCGCGCTCGTAGTCTTGCTTGAGGCTCGCCTCGTCCATCAACGCGTGCAGCCTGCGCTTCACCTCATCGCTCTCGCCGGTGAGGAAGGCGAGCGCCTCGTCGACCAGCCTGCCGTAGTCCTCCATCGAGATTTCCCCGGTGCACGGCGCCGAGCAGCGCTTGATCTGATAGAGCAGGCAGGGTCGGAGCCGGCTCTCGAAATAGGCGTCCGAGCACGACCTCAGCAAGAAGGCGCGCTGTAAAGTGTTGATGGTGCGCCCGACCGCGCCAGCCGAGGCAAACGGACCGAAATAATCGCCTTTGCGCCTGCGTGCGCCGCGATGCTTGAGAATCTGCGGCACCGCATGATCGCGGGCGATGAGGATGAAGGGGAAGGACTTATCGTCCCGGAGAACCACGTTGAAGCGGGGCTTCAGCCGCTTGATGAGATTGGCCTCAAGCAGGAGCGCCTCAATCTCGGTCGCGGTGGTGACGAATTCCATTGCCGCGGTATCGGCGACCATGCGGGCAATGCGATTGTTGTGCCCTTGCCCACGGGCATAGCTCTGCACCCGCTTCTTAAGGTGACGCGCCTTGCCGACATAGAGGACTTCGCCTGCCGGATCGATCATGCGGTAGACGCCAGGACCTGCGGGGGCCGTCTTGGCATAGCGGCCGATCACGAGCGCGCCGGTCTCGACGTCGCGCAAGGCATTGCGCGCGCGCTGAATGAGCGAAGGCTGGGCGCTGTCCGGATTCTCTAACGGCATGGGATCATGGAGGTTTTGCGCACGCCAGGAGCGTGGCTCGTAATCCGAAGGTAAGGTCTTAGCACAACCCGGTTCAAGGGTCGGGACAGCGTTATCTCTCGCCGGTGCTCCAGGCGAGATGCTGGCCCGAATCTAAGGCGATCATCTGGCCGGTCACGGAAGGCGTATGGATCAGGAATCCTATCGCTGCGGCGACATCCTCGGCGCTGACGGGGTGCTTGAGCAAGGTTGCGCCAACCTCGCGCTCGAATGAAGCTTTGTGTTGAGTCTGACTGGGCAAAACAGGACCAGGTGCTATAGCGTTGACCCTGACACGAGGTGCGAGCGCCTGTGCCAATACTTGCGTTGCGACCCACAGGCCGGACTTGGCGATGGTGTAGGAGAAGTATTCAGGATCGAGGCGCAGAACTTTCTGGTCGAGTATGTTGATGACGTTGCCGCCGGCGCCGTCGGGAAGTTGCTTGGCGAAGGCTTGCGTGAGGAAGACCGGCGCCCGCAGATTGATCTGGAGGTGAGCTTGCCAACTCTGCCGGTCGAGGCTTTCGATCGAATCCCAATCGAAGCAGGCCGCGTTGTTGATGAGGCAAGTTACCGATCCTAGTCGGTCGGCGCAGGCCGCAATGAGCGCCGAAAGCCCCTCGATTTCCGCTAGGTCAGCCTGGAGCGCCGTCGCGCTGCCGCCCATCGCCTCGATTTGGGCCACAAGCGCCGAAGCAGCAGCCGTAGAAGCGTGGTAATGCACGCCCACCCGCCAGCCTCGCCGCGCAAAATCCAAGGCAATGACACGGCCGAGCCGTCTTGCCGCGCCGGTCACCAGCACGGTCCCGGGTTCTGCGTCACGCACCATGAGTCTTGCGATAAGGAGCCCGCGAATCGGCTCGCAGAAGCGAATTTCTGATATCCGAAATCATTCTAATAGGCATCCTTGCCCTAACAAGGCTTCCCCTGCTGCCGCAGAAGTCGTGGAAGCGGAAAACGCAACCTAATAAATTAGCAAACTCAATTGATCTTCGCTGGAGCTTTGGGCAACGCCACAAATGTACGCATAAGCCCAAAGTGGCATCAAAGCGCTTGGACCATTGCAGAATAGTCACACTCGCCCACTTGATTTTGGGCAATCCCTGCTTTTCCATTGCTTCAAGGGTGGCGCGGCATATTGTGACAAGGGAACGGGGGACGTTGCACCGCGGGCGTGGAGTGCGGGGGCGCCTCCTGACTATTCGATCGCAGAGATAGCGATAAATCAGGAGACTGAAAATGGCTCGGCGCAGGGAAGTGGCGATCTTGAAGCTAGGCATTTTGACCGCAGCGCTCGCTCTGGGGCTTGCCTTTCCGGCTCAGGCACAAAACAAGCTGACGCTCACGGGGTCTGCAGCGTTCACGACGGACTACATGTTCCGCAGCATTACCAACTCCAATGAGCTTCCCGCGGTACAGCCCGAATTCGATCTGACCTATGGCATGTTTTGGGCATACATGTGGGGATCAAACACCCAGTTTGGGGAAGGCATCGAGATCGACTACGGTGCCGGTATCTCGCCCAAATGGGGGAACTTCACCTTCACGATCGGCGGCCTCGCATACACCTATCCGGGCGCTAACAACGACATCGACTATTTCGAGCTGAAGAGTGGCGTCGCTTGGGCTAGAACCGGTAGCCAGTGGAACTTCGGCCTCACCGACTATTGGTCGAATGATAATTTCCAAGTGTTCGGCCAATCTAATGCGATCGAGGGAACGATTGGTTATGCTCTTAAGAACAAGTGGTGGAATTTCTTCTCGCCGAGCATCAGCGGCACCGTTGGCTTCCAGTCGTACGAGAAGATTGATGATTACACTTATTGGAACGCCGGCCTGACCCTCGGCTTCCTCACCCACTGGTCGGCCGACGTCCGGTACTACGATACCAACTATAATGAAACGCAATGCTTTATCCAGAGCGGTGGACGGCAGAACTGCGACGCGCGGGCGGTCGGAACCATCAAGGTGACGTTCTAGAGCTTCACAACTTCCCCAAAAAGCACTTCCCACCTCAAGGGCGCCGTCTCCGGCGCCTTTTTTCATTTTCATTCCGCCGGCCGATGCGGCAAGAACGGACTGCGCGAAGTCAGCCATGCCCGATGGGGAGGCGCAGACGTGAGTCTTGATACCGTGCGAGAGCAGTCGTCGGCGCGCATTGCCGAGCTTGAGATCTGGTTCGGGCGCGTCGATCCTGTTCCGCTCGCCGGCGGGATCACCAACAAGAATTTCATCGTCGAGGATAGCGGGCGCCGCTACGTGGTGCGGGTGGGGAGCGACATTCCGGTCCATGGCATCGTGCGCGCGAACGAGCTCGCCGCGAGCAAGGCGGCGCATTTGGCGGGGCTTAGCCCGCGCGTGGTGCACGCCGAGCCTGGCATTCTCGTGCTCGATTTCATCGAGGGGCGCACCTTCACTGCAGAGGACGTGCGCAATCCGGCAAACCTCGAGCGCCTCGTCGATATGGTGCGGCGATGTCATCACGACATCCCGCAATATCTGCGCGGGCCTGCGACGATGTTCTGGGTGTTCCATGTGGTGCGCGACTATGGTCATACGCTCCGCGAAGGAAGCAGCCGCTACGTGGTCCAACTGCCAGACCTGCTTGCCCGAGCCGCGCGGCTCGAAGTTGCCGTCGGTCCTATCGATGTCGTGTTCGGCCACAACGACCTGCTTGCGGCCAACTTCATCGATGACGGGCGCCGGCTGTGGCTCGTGGACTGGGACTATGCAGGATTCAATTCGCCGCTGTTCGATCTAGGAGGACTTGCCTCGAACAGCGAGCTTCCCGCCGAGCAGGCGGAGCGGGCCTTAAGCCTCTATTTCGGCAAGACGGTCGACGATCAGTTGCGCCGCCGGGCCTCGGCCATGACCGCGGCATCGCTGTTGCGCGAGACGATGTGGAGCATGGTGTCGGAGATCTATTCGACCGTCGATTTCGACTACGCCGCCTACACCGCTGAGAACTTGCGGCGCTTCGAAGCTGCCTACGCGGCCTTTCAAGTCATCGACGACGCATGAGCGCTCTGCCGTCTTCAGCGAAGATCGTTATCGTCGGAGGCGGCATCGTCGGCTGCTCGGTGGCCTATCATCTCGGCAAGATGGGCATCACCGACGTGCTGCTGCTCGAGAAGGGAAGGCTGACAAACGGCTCGACCTGGCACGCGGCAGGACTCGTGGGCCAGCTGCGCACGAGCGCCAACATCACCCAGCTCCTCGGCTACTCGGTTGCGCTCTATGACCGCTTGGAACAGGAGACGGGCCTCGCCACCGGTTGGAAGCGCAACGGCGGGTTGCGGCTCGCCTGCAATCCTGAGCGCTGGACCGAGGTGAAGCGGCAGGCGACCACCGCCACCTCCTTCGGACTCGAGATGCATCTCCTAAGTCCGAAGGAGGCGCAAACATTGTGGCCGCTAATGCAA
>Ga0207665_10000644_pt1 | contig 23552 bp, 18 predicted proteins | sample LARL112metaG_FD_184351 | JGI IMG/M metagenome (GOLD analysis project Ga0207665, IMG submission 184351) | Corn, switchgrass and miscanthus rhizosphere microbial communities from Kellogg Biological Station, Michigan, USA - LAR L11-2 metaG... | ecosystem: Host-associated > Plants > Roots >... | reverse complement strand
CAGGCCGAAGAGATGTTCCGCAAGGTGCTGGCTAGCGATCCGCAGAACGCCATGACCTTGAACTACCTGGGCTACATGCTGGCGGACCGCGGGATGAAGCTGGAAGAAGCGGTGGGCCTGATCAAGAAGGCGGTTGAGCTGGAGCCATCCAACGGCGCCTACATGGACTCGCTGGGCTGGGCCTATTTCCGGCAAGGCAAGTACGAATTGGCGGAAGAGGAATTAGTGAAGGCCTCGCAGCGTATCGGCACCGATCCCACCGTGCACGATCACCTCGGCGATGTTTATCAGAAGATGGGACGCTTGAAGCTGGCGGTCGCTCACTGGGAACGCGCCGTAGCCGAGTGGAACAAGACCGTCGCTCCGGAAGTCGACACCGACAATTTCGCCAGCGTTCAGAAGAAGCTGGAGTCTGCCAAGGTGCGGCTGGCGCGGGAACAATCGGAAAAGCCATAAGCGCAAGTTTCAAAGTTTCAAGTTTCAGAGTTTCAAAGTCTTGGGGTTTCAGGGCTTCAAAGGCTTTCGTCTTTGAAACCTTGAAACCCTGAAACTTTGAAACTAGACTTCTCTCATGCTCGCTGATTACGCGGTTCGTGTTGAACAATCGCGGGGTCGGCGTTATCCCCAGCCGCAGCATCCCTACCGCAATGATTTTCAACGCGATCGCGACCGCGTTATCCATGCCCGCGCTTTCCGCCGTCTGGAAGCAAAGACGCAGGTCTTCACGCGGCGGTACTCCGATCATTTCCGCAACCGACTGACGCACACCCTTGAGGTTTCGCAAATTGCGCGCACGCTGGCAGCGGCCTTGCACGTGAATGTCGACCTGGTCGAGGCGCTGGCCCTGGTGCACGACCTCGGGCATCCACCCTTCGGGCATGCCGGAGAGAAAGCGCTCGATACCGTCATGCGCCCGCACGGGTTCTTCTTCGACCACAATCTGCATGCCCTGCGCATCGTTGAAGATTTCGAGATCCGCTATGCAGCCTTTCGCGGACTCAACCTGACCTTTGAGGTTCGGGAAGGGATCATCAAGCATTCCCGCGACTACGATCCGCAGAAATTTCCGCAGTTGGCGGAATATGCGCTCGATCAGCGGCCTCCGATCGAGGCGCAGTTGATCGATCTGGCCGACGAAATCGCTTACAACTCGGCAGACCTGGACGACGGCTTCGAAGCTCACTTGCTGTCGTTGGAGCAGATTCGCGCGGGAGTGCCTGTATTTGCGCGCTACCTGGCGGAGGTGGAATCTATCTACCCTCAAGCCGCCGATAAGCTGAAGTTCAACGAAACCATCAAGCGCATTCTTGATCGCATGGTGGGCGATCTGATTCTGAACACCGCCCGGCGAATCGAGGAGAGTCGCGTTCACACGCTTGAGGATGTGCACCGCTTTCCCGAACGACTGGTGCGGCTCAGCTCAGAAGTGGAGGAAGAGCGGGGCGCCACCAAGAGTTTCCTTTACGAGAACCTGTACTTCAGCCCTACACTTTCTGACGAAAAGAATGACGCGGAAGTGATCGTGGCGTCGCTGTTTGGCCACTGGATGGATAGGCCGTCTGACTTACCGCACCAGTATCAGGAGAAAGCGCAGGAGGAAGCGCTGCCGCGCGTCATCTGCGACTACATTGCGGGGATGACGGACCCGTTTATTTTTGAGCAGTATGACAGGATTTTTCGGCGATAACGCCGCGACCCAGAAGTGCCATTTGCACTCGGCTTCATCCGTATTAGCCTGTGAGTCTGCGATATTTTGCCGCTGAGACCGCTACCTGGCGCCGAGGAGACCAGCCCAGCATGATTGGGAGCAAACACAGCCTTCGAAATGCAACGATCGTGAAATTCCTGCTGCTCGCCTGCCTGGTGGCCGCATGCAGCGTAGCCTTTCCGCAAGCCCAGATGAATGACGACCCGCAGACCTCTGCTATGCGGAAGCAGGCACTGCAGCTTTACCGGGAAAGCAAGTTCGTCGACGCCATGCCACTGCTCGAGAAGCTCTCCAACATCAATCCGTCGGACTTCGTGGTGAGGGAACATTGGGCGTACTGCATCCTGGAATACTCGAAGACGATCACGAATCCTCAGGAACGCAAGGCAGCCCGTCGCCAGGCCCGCAGCCTCGGCATGGAAGCGAAAAAGCTTGGAGATGAAGGCGAACTGCTGCAAGTGCTGTTGTCGATCCCGGAAGATGGATCGGACCTGAAGTTTTCCGAACGAGCGGATGTTGATGAGGCGATGAAAGCGGCCGAGGCCAGCCGCGCCAAGGGCAACCTGGACGATGCGAAGAGAGGCTACCTGCACGTGCTCGAGCTTGACCCCAAGAATTACGACGCCACCGTCTATGTCGGCGATGTGTATTTCTCCGAGCGCGCGTTCAACAGCGCCGGCGAGTGGTTCGACAAGGCCATCAAGCTCGATCCTGATAAGGAAACCGCTTACCGCTACTGGGGTGATGCACTTGGCGAGTCGGGCAAGAACGGCGAGGCACGCGAGAAGTACATCAACGCCGTAATCGCCGAGCCGTATACACGTCCGCCGTGGACCGCCCTACGCCGTTGGACAGACCGCACCAATCAGCCATTCAATGCGATTCTGCTGCAGAACAAGTCGAGCGTGAAGAACGCCGCCGACAAGGCGGTCAAGCTTGAGGACCAGCCGTTGAAAGAGGCCAATGGGGAGCAGGCCGGTTGGAATGCGTACGAGAAAGTTCGGCAGGAATGGAAGGATTCGAAATTCAAACAACAGTTTCCAAATGAGACTGCCTACCGGCGCTCCTTGAAGGAGGAAGCCGAGGCGCTGGATGCGATGGTGGCGGTGTTGGCTCCGGATGCGGCTTCGCTGAAGAAGGCCGAAAAGCTCGACCCTGCTTTGCTGGCCCTGATCCAGATCGATCACGAAGGGCTGCTTGAAGCCTACGTCTTGTTGAACCGTGCGGATCCAGAAATCGCCAAAGACTATCCCGCGTATCGCGCGGCGCATCGTGACAAGCTTTATCAATACGTGGACAAGTACGTCCTCACGAAAAGCAATTCCTAAGGCACGAACGCCGAAATCAAGTCATTGCTTCGCCGGAGCTTTCGCTTTACTATCGCCTTACCGTGGCAACTCTGCGAAACACTCCTCAATTGAAGGACCGGCTGGTCTCGGCGGCTCCGGTCGAGGACGATTCGTCGTTTGAGCTAAAGCTCCGTCCGCAACGGCTCTCGGAATTCATCGGGCAAGACAAGCTCAAGGAAAACCTGGCCATCGCGATCGAAGCAGCCCGTTCGCGCGGCGAAGCCATGGATCACGTTCTGCTCTATGGGCCGCCCGGCCTGGGAAAAACGACGCTGGCAAACATCATCGCCAACGAACTGGGCGTCGCCTTCCAGCAGACCTCGGGTCCGACTCTGCAGATCAAGGGCGACCTGACGGCGATCCTGACCAACCTCCAGGCAAAGCAAGTGTTGTTCATCGACGAGGTGCACCGCCTGCAGCCGGCGCTGGAAGAGATCCTTTACTCGGCGCTGGAGGACTACAAGCTCGACATCATCATCGGGCAGGGGCCGTCGGCGCGCACGCATACTATGGATGTCCAGCCCTTTACGTTTGTCGGGGCCACGACACGGGCGGGGCTGCTGTCGGCCCCTTTGCGGTCGCGCTTCGGAATCATGCTGCGGCTGGAGTTTTACACGCACAAGGACTTGCGGATAATTGTTGAGCGGTCGGCGGAGATCCTGGGCGTGGCGGTCGATGACGAGGGGGCCAACGAGATCGCGAGCCGGTCACGAGGAACTCCGCGCATCGCCAACCGGTTGCTGCGGCGCGTTCGCGACTACGCGCAGGTCCGGGGCGGTGGAAAGATCGACAAGCGTACCGCCGAGGCTGCGCTGCAGATGCTGGAAGTCGATCGTCACGGCTTCGACGAGGTCGACCGGAAGCTGTTGCTCACGATCATTGAGAAATACCAGGGTGGACCGGTTGGGGTGAATACGCTGGCGGCGGCGCTCGCCGAAGAGCCAGACGCTATCGAAGAGATTTACGAACCGTTTCTGATCCAGATCGGGTTTCTGAACCGCACTCCGCGTGGCCGCGTGGCCACCATGCTGGCCTACGAGCATTTCGGAATTACGCCCACGCGGCGGCAATCTTCACTGTTCTAACTTCCACTCCCGTCTTGTACTTTCGTCTTACGCGAAATCTTTGGAAGCGCGCCGCGATGGTGTATCGTGCTGGGTTCATCCCGTAAGTCGGATATACGGCGGACCTCCCCTTGCTTTTCGTACGAGCGTTTCGGGCACACGGACTGACCGCAAGACATATTGTCGCGGGGCTTTGGTGTGCACTTGCCGTGTCCACCGTGGCCGCCGCTCAGACTGCTTCGCCGAGTGGCGCCATCCCATTGCAGCAGCAGCCTGCCCAAGTACCAAACGCGCCCAGCGCTCTGGGCCCGCCCGCCATCGTAATTCCACGGCTTTCGCGCCAGCCCGACATCAGCGATTTCCTGACGATGAAGGCCGCGGGCGAAGTCGCCACACAGATGACCCGGGTTTCCGGATTTGTGCAGCGCGATCCGCACGACGGCGCGCCGGTCTCGCAACGAACCGATGCCTACCTTGGCTACGACGAGAAAAATCTCTACGTGGTCTTTGTGTGCTTCGACTGGCCGGGACAGGTGCGCGCGCACGAAGCGCGCCGGGAGGATGTTGGCGACGACGACACGGTCGAGGTCATGCTGGATACGTTCCACGACCGCCGCCGCGCCTACGCATTTCAGATCAATCCACTCGGCGTGCAGTGGGACGCCATCTGGAGCGAGGCTCCTCACGAGGAAGTCAGCGGGAACTTCGACACTTCATTCGACACGCTTTGGTACTCGGACGGTAAAGTCACGCCGGAGGGCTACGTCGCGTGGATGGCCATCCCGTTCAAGAGCCTGCGCTTTCCACCGGTCGCTGAGCAGTCATGGGGCATCATTTTGTACCGGGGGATTGTCCGCGAAAATGAGAATGCCTTCTGGCCCGAGGTTTCGCAACGCTTCGAAGGGCGGCTCGCGCAGGCCGCGACGTTGACGGGACTCGAGGGAATCTCGCCGGGACGGAATATTCAGCTGATCCCATACGGCTTGCTGAATTCATTTCGCGACCTGGATGTACGCAATCCTGCTGACCCGCACTTTGAAAACCGCGCCATCGGCGGCACGTTTGGCCTGGACTCGAAGATTGTCCTGAACGACAGCCTGGTCCTCGACTTAACGGCGAATCCAGATTTCAGCCAGGTCGAATCCGACGAACCGCAGGTCACGGTGAACCAGCGATTCGCCGTGTACTTTCCGGAAAAGCGGCCTTTCTTCATTGAGAACGCCGACTACTTCCGAACGCCGATCGATCTGTTCTTCACCCGCCAGATCGTGAACCCGAGTTATGGCGCGCGACTTACCGGGAAGATCGGACCTTACTCGCTGGGCTTGCTGACGGCTGACGATCGGGCTCCGGGGCTTACGGTATCGCCTTCGGACCCACTAGCCGGCTCGCGGCAATATTTCACGATCGCGCGCGTGAGCCGCGACATTTTCAACCAGTCGAGCGTGGGCGCGATCTACACGGACGAAGAGTATCCAGCCGCGAACATGTTCAACAGGATTGGGGGACTCGACGGGCGCATCAAGATCACACCTAGCTGGACGGCGACGTTGCAGTCGGTCGTCAGTTCAACGCAGCTTCCGGGAAATCTGTATCGCGCGGGGCCGGCCTCGTATGTCGATACCACATACTCAGGCGTGCATACCGCGTATGAAGCAACCTACAAGGATGTCAGCCCGGGCTTCATCAGTCTCCCCGGTTTCGTGAACCGGGTTGACATTCGCGATCTCTCGAATCAGTTCGACTACCGGTTTCGGCCTGAGAATGGGCCGTTGGTGGCATGGGGCCCGTCGGTGCACACCGACTGGGTTTGGTCGCATGACGGAACGCGTTTGGATCTGCTTACCGATCCCAGCTTGAACTTCCGATTCAAGGGGCAGAGTATTCTCGCGCTGTATCCCTATACAGACTTTCACGAGCAGCTTCGTCCAATCGACTTCCCTGCGCTTGTCTCCAATCACGACTATCACGAGCACAACAGCTCGCTGATCTTTGGAACGAGTTATTTGAAATGGTTGTTGCTTCAGGGCTACTACCAGTGGGGAGATGGCATCAACTTTGTTCCTCCCGAAACGCAGGCTCTGGCGTCGTGCCCGGGCGCGGGCGGAATTGTGTTCGTAGCGTGCCCCCCCTATCTAGCGCGCACCGACACGGGACACCTGACCGTTTCCCTGCGGCCGATCTCGTCTTTGCGCATCGACAATACGTATCTGTTTTCTCGACTACGGGACCGGGCCAGCGCGGCCGCCATCTTCAATAATCACATCATTCGCACCAAGTGGAATTGGCAGCTCAACCGCGAGCTGTCGTTCCGGATGATTTTTCAGTACACCACGACGCTGGCGAATTCCGCCTTCACATCCCTGCCCACGACCAAGCAATTCAACGCGGATTTTCTGCTGACCTACCTGATTCATCCCGGGACGGCGATCTACCTGGGGTATAACAGCGACCTGCAGAATATCGACCCCGCGCTGCAGACCGCGCCCAGCGGAGGACTCGTGCGCACGCGCGACCACTTCATCAACGACGGGCGGCTCTTCTTCGTGAAAGTATCGTACTTGTTCCGCTTCTGAAGGAACGACCTGGCCTCAACGGAAATTTGCGCTACGGAACTTCTGGCGAAAATCGAGGCCGTCGAGCTTGATGATGCGGCACATTTCGTGCAGGCGGGACCGCATCCGCTCGCCGATCCGGTCTCCGAGATTCTCGTCGCGGGCCGCGGCACGCACGGCGGACATTGTCCCGCCCACGCCGGCCGCGGGACGATCCTCGAAGTTGGTGGTGATGATGGTCGTGCGGTTGTTGTTGTAGCGCGTGTTCAGGATCAGACTGACGGTGTCCCACACCCACTCCGTGGGCTTCACGGCGCCCAGTTCGTCGAGGAAGAGGACCTCGACGTCGAAAACCGGGCGGAGCACATCGAGTTCGGTGGCCTGGACGGAAGCATTGTAGGAGTTCTGAATCTGCTTGAGAAGCTCGCGGTAGTCGTAGAAGAGGCAGGCGACTCCGCGGTTGAGCACGAGTTCTTTCAAAATTCCGACGCCGAGATGTGTCTTCCCCGTTCCGATCGCTCCGATCAGCAGCAAGCCCGTACCGTCGGTCGGGTCGTATTCCTGGGCGAATTTGGATGCGGCAATGTGGGCGAGGGCCAGCGAGGGATGGGCTCCTGGGAAATCAGTAGTGAAACTGGGCAGTTCGCAATGCTCGTAGCGCTTCGGAATGCGGGCTGACTCCAGCAGAGACTGCGCACGCGCCTTCAGGCGGCAATCGCAGCGGGTCACGCGCCGGTCGCCGTGCTCAATCATGGTTTTCCAGCCCGTGTCATTGCACAGCGGGCAAACTTCGGCAGATACCTTTGTGGATGAATGCATTGTCTTCTATTGACTGTGCGCCAGGCAGCCGGAATCGTGCAAGTGCAAAGGGAACTTCTGCTGTGTACAAGCTGTGGAGGCGGCCACGTCGTTGTGGATAAGAGTGGAAATCTCCGGGTTAGCCCGCTGCGAAAATCTTAAAACGCAGAGAGCGCAGAGAAGCATTTCCCAAGAGACTTGCTCTCTTAATGGGTTTGCATCGACGTTTGCGACGGTAACGCGAACTTGGGGCACCGTGCAATTGCTCTCCCGCAGGATGAGTTGATTGGCGAAATGTACTTCCGTGTATTCGCGGAATCAACATCATCACCTGCATGTACAAAACATCGTGCGAGGCAGCGTTTTCGCGGTCGTTGTGTGCATCGTGAGGCTTGGATGCAAGAATCATGCGGGTCTTCCGAGTTATTCACAGTTGACAACCAGAAAACAAGCGGCAGAATAGCAGCCATCAGGATTCCGCCTCGGCTAGTGTGCTTCACCTCCCCCAGAATTCGCTGGGGCAGACTGGAATTCTGCCTAGGAGAGAAGATGAACAAAGCTGATCTCGTGGACCGTATCGCGGGAGCCTGTGACATGAGCAAGACACAGGCGACGGCCGCGATCGACACCGCCGTGGACAGCATTACCGCTGCCCTCAAAAAGGGAGACCGGGTGGCATTGATTGGATTTGGCACTTTCTCGGTTTCGCAACGCAAGGCCCGCAACGGGCGCAATCCGCAAACCGGGGCTACCATCAAAATTGCTGCTCGCAGAGTCGCGAAGTTCACCCCGGGTGCCGAACTGAAGAAAGCAGTCAACAAGAAGTAACCCACACAAGCGCACCTTCGTCAGCGGCAGGAGGTCGGTCCTGCCGTTTTTCTTTTTAGAAGCGCGGAAGCAACGAGCCGGTGCGGCCGCGATACTCCTCGTACTCGGTTCCGAACTGGCTGGTCAGCAAGGCTTCTTCTCTTCGCGACTTCAGCCAGTGCCCCACGATAAAGATCGACGCCCCAATCAACGCCCGCCACTGGCCAGAGAACAAGGCCGTGCCCAGCATCGCGAGCGCAATGCCGCTGTAGATGGGGTGACGCACGCGGGCGTATGGGCCAGACTGGATCAACTGGTGCCCTTCCTTGAGTGTGACCCGCGAACTCCAGAACTTTCCCAGGTGGACACGAGCCCAGACCGAAAAGCCAAGTCCGGCGACGACAAGGATCAGCGCCGCCACCCGAAGGCCAAAACTTTCAGGCACGAACCGATGGTTAAGAGCGCCTAAAGGCGCCCTGCGGGCAAAGATCAGAAACACGCCGAACGCGAGCACAAGCGCGGTCTGCATGCGCTGGCCCGCGGTTTCGCCACGTTCGTTCCGCCGCACGCCCCAAGCGCTGGCCATCCAATAGAGCAGCCAGACCATCCAGAGGGTGGTTACAGCCTGCCACGAGACAAATTCGACCAAGGTTTCAAACTCCTCGGGCCAGAACGAGCCCTTCGCAAAAGCTTACGCTGCTGCGCAAGGCTCTTACAATCAGCAGCTTGGACCGTTGCTGAATCCTGGGGCATTCCTGTAGAATCAAAGATTCGGAATCGAGGACCTACCCAACATGAAGGCAGCTATTCATCCTACGTACGAAGAAATCCGGGTCATGTGCGCGTGCGGCAACAGCTTCACGACGCGGTCGACCCATAAAGGTGACCTGCACGTGGAAATTTGCTCGGCCTGTCACCCGTTCTTTACCGGCAAGCAGAAACTGCTGGATACCGCTGGCCGCGTGGAGCGGTTCCGCCGCAAGTACGCGAAAAGCGACGCCGCCAAGGCGGAAGCCGCGAAGACCGAAACCGCGAAGAAGTAACGCTTTCGCGCAACTACGAAAGATCGAAGCCCTCGCACATGCGGGGGCTTTCTCTTGCACCCTCAAGCTAGAATATTGACGTGCGCAAGTATTGGGATAAGCCGCCTGACGAAAGGACCGCCGCTGAGCTTCCGCCGGTGCCGGCGAAGCTTCGCCTGGGCACAGTCGAGATCGCACCGGCTACCGTCCTTGCGCCCATGGCGGGCGTCACCGATACCGTCTTCCGCCGGTTCATTCGCAATCTTTCTGGCTGCGGCCTGATCATGACCGAGTTCACCTCGGCCGATGGCGTGTTGCGCCACAAAGATAAAAAGGCCAAGCGCTACCTGCACTTCTACGAAGACGAGCACCCGATTTCTGCGCAGCTTTTCGGAAGCAATCCGGAAGTCATGGCCGAAGCCGCTCGCATGGTGGAAGGCCTGGGGTTCGATCTGGTCGATTTGAATCTCGGCTGCCCCGCCAAGAAAGTCGTCAAGTGCAATGGCGGTTCCGGCCTGCTGCGCGACCTCCCCGCAATCGGCAAGATTTTTGAAGCGGTCCGCGCCGCGGTGAAGATCCCGTTCACCGTAAAATTCCGCGCGGGATGGAACGATCAGGAAATCGTGTGCGTGGAACTGGCAAAGCTCGCCGAGAGCTGCGGGCTGTGCGCCGTGGCGCTCCACGCGCGCACGCGCGAGCAGGGATATAGCGGCAATGCGCGCTGGGAGTGGATTGCCGCGGTGAAAGACGCCGTCAAAATTCCGGTAATCGGCAACGGCGACATCCGCACTCCGGAAGACGCCAGCGCGATGATCGCGCAGACGGGTTGCGACGCAGTCATGATCGGCCGCACCGCCGCTTCAAATCCGTGGATCTTCCGCCAGATTGAGCAGTACACCGCGACCGGCCGATACGATCAGCCGGCAGAGTCGGATCGCTATGAGATGATCCGGACCTACTTCAGCATGTTGATTGAAGAAAAATTCCCGGATGCGTGCGGCAAGATGAAGCAGTTCGCGTCGTGGTTCACGCACGGAGTTCCGGGCGGCGCCGGCCTTCGGAAGGCGATTTACGAGGCGAAAGAAGACCGCGAGATTCTGAAGCGAGTCGAGGACTTCTTCGAAGCGCGACTCGCTGCCGGTGTCGCGGCGTCGAGCGTTCCTGCCCCTGCTGACGTGGTTCCGTTTGAGTGGGCAGCAGAGCCTTAGCTCGGGCAGAGTCTTATTCCGTTGATGGAGCGGCGGGCGTCCTCGCCCGCCCGAACGGGAATTCCAGCCTTGCTTTCACCAACAATCTACACTGGCTGCAGATCAGTGTCCGGAGCCGGATGTCCGAGAATCCGCAGCATCGCGACCACCTGGCCTTTGTGGTGGAACGCATGGGTTATGACATGCAACAAGATGAACGCCGGACTGCGGAGTTCGCCACCCCAACCCTCGGGGCGCTTGGCCAGGGTTGTGTTCAGTTCTACTTCCATGAGGCTGCCCACGTAGGCTTGGGTCGCTTTTTGTATCCGGTCCCTGGCAGCTTGTAACGCCGCCATCGTTGGGCAGTCTTCTTCATACCAACCGGCGAAAGCCTTGTTCTGCAAATCGTGAACCCAGCCCTCCTCACAGGTCAGAATGTGCACAAGCTGCTTCCAGACTGTCGGATGGCCGAATCCTGAAATCGGTTTGTGACACAGCGCATCGGGCACAGTTGCGACGTGGCTCAGCAAAAGACCTATTCGCTCGTGCGTCGTAGTGTGTAGTTCGAGGATTGCATCCTTGGTGAACATCACTTACCTCTGGACCGGAGGCGAAGCCTTCAATTTGCCCGCGCCGTCCTGCTCCACATACGCCCACGGCACCGCATCGTCGTGCGTAAACACCGTCAGCCAGCGTTCCGCCAGAGCCTGCTCGTAATACCGCTTCTTGCTGTCGATCGTGGCGATGGGCGACAGGTCGAAAGCCATCACCCACGTCAGGTCAATGTGCGCAGCGGTGGGGATGAGATCGGAAATGTAGCACGCCGATTTGCCGCCACTCGTCACGACGACCGCCTGCATATTCATCGTGTGGCCCGGAAAGACACGCACTGAAATCGCCGGCACAATCTCCTGATCGCCACGCAACAACTGCATTTGCCCTGATTCAATCAGCGGATTGTAGTTATCGCTGATATAGCTGATCGCGTCGCGCACGTGCTGTTCCTGTGCGTGCTGCCATTCGCGTTCCTGCACATAGTACTTCGCCTTCGGGAAGGTAGGCAGCACGCGGTCACCCTGACGTATCGTGTTCCATCCGCAATGATCAAAATGCAGATGGGTGTTGATGACGATGTCGATCTCGTCGGGCGCAACTCCGGCCACCTGCAGGTTCTCGAGCAACTTAGCCGGCTGCCCGTAGACCTTGACCATCTTCTCAGGAAGCTTGCTACCGATGCCGGTCTCGACCAGAATGTTCTGCTTGCCGGTGCGGATCAACAGAGAGTTCAGACCAGCTGTGATGAAGTTTCTTTCATCGGGTGAGGCCTTGCGGGACCACATCACCTTGGGAACTACGCCGAAAAACGCCCCGCCGTCCAGCGGGTACGTGCCGTCGGAAATGATAGTCAATTCGAAATCGCCCAGGGTCATCTCTCTCACGCGTCACCTATTTCAATTCCGTCTCGAAGTGATGCTCGATTAGCTGGAACAGATGCGTGCGCGCCGCCTTGCCTGCAATACCGTGAGTCTTGTTGGGATAAATCATCAGGCGGAACGGCTTGTCGGCCTTGATGAGCGCGTCGATCATCTGCACGCTGTTCTGGAAGTGAACATTGTCGTCGCTCGTTCCATGCACCAGGAACAGCGATCCATGCAGTTGTCCCGCGACCTTCGGGAGATTCCCCTGCTCATAGGCCTTGGGGCTGTCTTTGAGCAGACCCAGGTAGCGCTCGGTGTAGATGCTGTCGTAGTTACGCGGATCGGTCACGGGCGCCACCGCCACTCCCGCCTTGAATGCATCCGAATGCGTCAGCCCGTAGAGCGTCATCGTTCCGCCGCCCGACCATCCCCAGAACGCAACCCGATCCTTGTCGAGTTGCGGGTATTGCGCCAGCAATTGGTTCAAAGCCGCGAGCTGATCTTTCAATTCGACCACGCCGTACTGGTGATAGATGCTCGCGCTGAAAGTGCGCCCGCGATTGGGAGTGCCTCGGTTATCGACCGAGAAGACGGCAAAACCCTTCTGCAAAAGGAATTCGTGAAACAGAAACGTCGTGCCGTCCCAATCGTCGGTTACGACCTGCGCTGCGGGGCCAGAGTAGACGTACATGACGACTGGCAGTTTCGCGCTGGGGGCATTCGGCGGAAGCAACAGTTCTCCGTAGAGGGTGGTGCCGTCGTCCGCCTTGAATTCGAGGAATTTTTGGGGCAGTAGACCGTAATCTCCGACGGCGCGCGACTCCCACACCGTGCTGCATGGGCCGCCATCTCCGCCACACAGCGACCACTTCGGTGGAGTCGACGCGTTGGAGAAGCGGTCAAGCCAGTGCTTCCCGTCATCGGAGAACGAAGCTGTGTGCCAGCCGTCCGGTTGCGACAACCGGCGAACGTCACCACCATCCAGCCCCACGGAAAATACGCCGCGTCTGCGCGGATCGTCCTGGTTCGAGGTGAAGTACACCGCGTTCTCGTCCACGGCCTCCACGGTAAGGACTTCGTAGTCTCCTTTATCGAGTTGGCGTTCCAGTTTGGCGTCTGCATTCAGCGGATTCTGTTTGTCGAAGCTGTAGAGGTAGAGATGAGTATGCCCATCGCGCCAGCTTGACCACAGAAAGCGGTCGCCGGACTTCAAAACGCGGAACACGTCATTCACATTGACCCAGTTCCCCGGACTCGATTCGGTGAGGACCTTTCGCGAACGCCCGGATTTTGCATCGATGAAATACAGGTCCATCGTGTCCTGTGCGCGATTCAGCACTTCCGCCCACAAGATGCCATCGCGCACCCAGCCGAAGCGGGGTATGTAGATGTCGGTGTCATTCGTGAGCGAGATCCACTTGGGATGGCCGCCCTTGGCCGAAATCACGCCCAGCCTGACTTCAGGATTCGGATCTCCGACCTTCGGATATTTTTCCAGCTCAACTTTGGGATGGGTGGGGAGCCAGTCGGTAATGGGATAGGTCGGCACCTGCTTTTCGTTCATCTGCAGGAACACGATGTCTTTGCTGTCGGGCGACCAGAAGTAGTTGCTGCGCACCTCGAGTTCCTCGGCGTAAACCCAATCCACTTCGCCGTTCAGCAGGGTCTCGTCGGTATCGTCGGTCAGCTGATGTCCGCTCTGCGCTGCGAGCGGTTGAGTGTACAGATTGTGCTTGCGCAGGTAGGCGATGTGATTACCGTCGGGAGAGAATTTCGGGTCCTCGCTAGGGTCAGGCGACGACGTGAACTGGACGGACACGCCATTTTCCAGGCTGTAGACCCACAGCTGGCCGTTCGAATCGAAGAGCAGACTCTTCGAATCCGGGCTCCACACATAGGCTGCTACGTGATAACGCAGTACGCGTTCCTTCTCGCGCTCGTCCTTTATTTTGCTGGCGTCGGGCGCCAGGCTGGCGAGCTTCGCTTCTGTGACCAACACTTTTTTCTCGCCCGTGGCCGTGTCGACGTACCACAGCTCGCCGTGCTCGCCCGAATCGTCGCGCTTCACGAATGTGAGCTTCTTCCCGTCGGAACTCCACTGCACGGCTTCCGGAGCGCGACCGGTGATACCACCGTCCGCGAAGATGGCCTCAATGGTCAGCGGCTGCTTGGGCTGGTTGGCGTCGGAAGTTTGGGCATACGCGAGCGGGGCGAGGCAAGTCCAGATCAAAAATGCATAAAAACGATGCAAGGAGTTTCTCCCGAAATCACGAAATCAGGTGCGAAGAGTGGAGCGAGAAAGTTTACACCGTGCGTGAGTTTCAGGCGGTGACGGTGGACAGGAGGCAGGCGTTGCCCGTCCACAAGGGAGCGACTTGCAAGGCGCGCTGTGCTTCCCGCAGAATCATTCCTCTCAAAGGGAGACTTTCATGAAGATGGATTGGTTTGTGAAGACCTTGCTAGCGGTGATCACGGTGCTGCTGGGTGTGAATGCGCTCCGGCCGCTGGCATCGCCTCCGGTAGTTCGCGCCCAGGGCGGAGAAGCGTGCGCGTTCTACATCGAGCCCGGGGTGACGATGCTACGCGCCCCGGACGGCAGCCGTCAGGTCTATGGCAAGGTGGTCGTCGATCTGCGCAATGGCAAGGTTTGGGGATTTCCGACGACGGCGCAGGACGTACCGTATCCGATCGACGTGGTCAACGGTGGCACGCCCACGTCGCACCCGTTTCTGCTGGGGAAATACGCATTTGCCGACACCGACCGGTAGGACAGTTTTCCGTAGCGCCGCCGTCTCGGCGGCAGTCCGGCGGGCGTCCCGCCCGCCGTGCGAGGGCGAGGACGCCCTCGCGACTGCCGGCAAGATGCCGGCGCTACGGTGTGGAGCGCTTGACTGTGCAGCCCACTGGGTCCAGACGTCTCGCTCGCAGAGGCCTTCCAGGTCCTGCATTCGCGCATGCTAGAATAGCTTCATTCCATGCTGCAGGACCTGCAAAACCTGATGGAAGTCCAGGTTGCTGACAAGGAAATCCTGCGCTTGAAAGAAGAAATCGCCGCGCTTCCCAAGCGTGTCGCAATCATCGAACAAAAGCTTGCCGCCACCAAGGCCAAGCTCGAAAAGGCGAAAGCCACCGCTAAGGCCGACGAAACCGCGAAGAAAAAGTACGAAGCCGCCATCGTCGACGTGCAGGGCAAAATCTCCAAGTACCGGGACCAGTCGCTGGCCGTGAAGACGAATGACCAGTACAAGGCCCTCATGCAGGAGATCCAGTTCGCCGAGCAGGAGATCCGCTCGAACGAAGACAAAATTCTGGACCTGATGGTGAACGCCGAAGCGCGCGAGAAAGACGTGAAAGCCGCCGAGGCGGAGTTGAAGGCGGAAAACGCCGAGATCGAGAAGGAAAAAGAGCAGGCCCGGCAGCGCACCGCCGAAGACGGGAAACTCCTGGCCGAATGGAACGGCAAGCGCGATAAGCTGCGCGGCAGCGTGGGCGCCGATATCCTGCGGCATTACGAGCGAGTCATGAAGTTCCGCGGCTCGGGCATCTCGGAAGTCAAAGATCAGAAGTGCACTGCGTGCCAGGTCATGCTGCGGCCGCAGACTTACAACGAAGTCCGCGCCGGGCAGAAGGTCATCGAGTGCGAATCCTGCCAGCGACTGCTCTACTTCAATCCAGAGAATGAAGCGAAGATCGAACGCACCAACTTCACCACGAAGCGCCGCGCGCGTCCCAAGGTCGATTCGCAGCAAGCCTGGTTCTATCACCCCGGGTACGGCGAAATTGGCGAGGCTTTTATCGCGTTCGTGAACGCTTCGACCAGTTCCTCGCGCCGTGTGTACGAATTGCACACTGGCAGACAGGCGGGCGACACGCTCAATCGCGAAGGCAGCTTCCGGCTGGCGTTTCCTGAAGATCTGAACGGAGTCATCCGCCTTAACGGCCATTGGGACGAAGAGGAAATCGACAGCTGGGGCAGCGAATTGCCCATGGTCGTGCTCGACGCCCTGCTCTCCGACCTGGCCGCCGCGCGTGCCGAGTCCAGTCACACCTCACACGCTGCGACCGCTGGCTCACCCAGCGAGCATCCCGCAGCAAGCTGAGCTTCCATCCTTTCGCTCTGATTTCGGCCCCGGCGTCTATCCGTTCGGCGTTTAAGATAAAGGGATGTCCGCTCGCCGTCTGCCACAAACTGCGCGTCCCGTGAAGCGCGAGGCCGCTCTTCCCTCCGGTCCAAGAGTCGTAGTCTCATTACGCGGCGCCAACCGGCTGAAAAGCGGGCACGTTTGGGTCTATCGCTCCGACATCGCCCACGTCTTGGACGCTGGTCAGGGCGCACTCGTTTCGGTAGATGACGAGAGAGGGCACGTCCTCGGCTCGGCGCTCTACTCCACCTCTTCGCAGATTGCTCTCCGCATGCTTTCCGAGCGGCCCGTCGCCGACCTCGCCGGGCTGATTCGCGAACGTGTAAGGCAGGCGATCGCGTACCGCGAAGTGCTGGTGCGCGATACCGACGCCTATCGCATCGTCTTCAGTGAAGCCGACTTCCTGCCCGGATTAATTGTCGACCGCTACAACGACATCCTGTCGCTGCAGATTCTCACCCAGGCGATGGATCGCGACGACGTCCGCGCCGCCCTTCTGCAGCAACTCTCGGAGGAATTTCGGCCGGATGCGGTCGCCGAGCGCGTCGAGCCTCATATTCGCGAACTCGAACAACTTCCCCCGCGCGCTTCGGGACTGCTGGCGGGCGAAAAGACCAATACGATCTTCTCGATGAACGGCGTGCGCTTTCACTTCGACATCCGCGAAGGACAGAAGACTGGCGCCTTCCTCGACCAGCGGGAAAACTATGCGGCGGCCGCCGCTTACTGCCACGGCGAGGCGCTGGACGTCTTTTGCTATCAGGGCGCCTTCGCATTGCATCTGGCCAAGAATTGCCGCCGCGTCACGGCGGTGGATAGTTCCCGACCCGCCTTGGAGGTCGCCGACAAAAACGCGCTCCTGAACCAGCGCGAGATCGAGTGGATTGAAGCCAACGCCTTTGATCTGCTGAAGGACTATTCCACCGCCGGCCGCCAGTACGACACCATCGTTCTCGATCCGCCGGCCTTCGCTAAGAGCCGCAAGAACCTGGAGACAGCCCTGCGCGGCTACAAAGAGCTCAACCTGCGGGCATTGAAGATGCTTCGCCCCGGCGGCCTGCTGGTTACCTGCTCCTGCTCTTATCACGTCAGCGAGCACGAGTTTCTAGAAGTCGTTGCGGATGCTGCCCGCGACGCCCGGAAAACCCTTCGCATACTAGAACGACGCGGCCAAGCGAGGGATCATCCAATCCTGCTAAACGTGCCCGAAACGAGCTATCTCAAGTGCGGGATAATGTCCGTAACTTAAAGATTAAAAACTGGTTATATATATTGACAATAACACACTCATATTTTATGCTTCATGTATGCTAATTTAGCATCTATAGAGTTGGCATTTTCATCATCAAGCATTTCTTTTGGAGGGTTTGTAGATATGACAGTGATTACGCGTTGGGATCCTTTCCGCGAGTTTTCGACTTTGCAGGACCGCATGAACCGCTTGTTTCGCGATTCCTACGGACCAGAAGGCCGGGAAGAGAACCTGAACAACACCAGCTTTGCCCCGCCCGTGGACGTCTATGAAGACGAGCACAGCGTCAACTTGAAGATCGAAGTCCCGGGCGTGGACGAGAAGGATATCGACGTTCGCATCGAGAACAATGTCCTGACCGTGCACGGCGAGCGCAAGTTCGAAAGGGAAGAGAAGCAGGAGAACTTCCGCCGGGTAGAACGCCAGTACGGCAGCTTCACCCGCACCTTCACTCTACCCACCACCGTGGATGCGGAGAAGGTCTCGGCTAGCTACGACAAGGGCATCCTGAAGATCGCCCTGCCCAAGAAGGCCGAAGCGAAGCCGAAGCAGATCAAGGTCAGCGTCGGCAGCGAAAAGACGCTGGAAGCCAAAGGCCCCAGCAAAGTTGCCTGAGGCGTCAGCCAAGTGGCAATTTGCGGGAGGCGGCAGAGGTGACCGCCTCCCCTTTTCTTTTTAGCGGTTAGCATTTGGCATTTAGCCTTTAGGGTATCGCCGGTCGCATTTCCAGAGCTATGCTGGCCAGATGCTAATTGCCAAGTGCCAACTGCTATCAGAAATCATCTTTACGTAGCAGAAACAAGTTGAGGAGTTTCCCATGGCAATTCGTTGGGACAAATTCACGGTGAAAGCGCAGGAAGCGGTTCAACGCGCCAACGATATCGCGACCGAACACGGCAACCCGGAGCTGTTGCCAGCGCACCTGCTCGCGGCGCTGCTCGAAGACAAAGAAGGCATTGTCCTGCCTGTTCTTGAGAAGCTCGGAATCGGTCCGCAGGTCGTTTTGAACGAGGCCTATCGCGAGATCGACAATCTTCCCAAAGTGTCGGGCGAGGGTGCGACTCAGGCCACCATGTCGCCTGCGCTTACCCAGTTGATCGATCGTGCTTTCAAAGAAGCTTCCAATTTCAAGGACGAGTACGTCTCCACCGAGCATCTGCTGCTGGGCGCTACCCAAGCCAAGCGCGACGCGGCGCAGGCCATTCTTGCCCGCCATGGTGCGACCTATGACGCCATCCTGAAAGCGCTGACTTCCGTCCGCGGTACGCAGAAAGTGACAGACCAGAATCCGGAAGCAAAATACCAGGCGCTGGAACGCTATGCGCGCGATCTTACCGAACAGGCCCGGCGCGGCAAGCTCGACCCCGTGATCGGACGCGACGAGGAAATCCGCCGCTTGGTACAGGTGCTTTCGCGGCGCACAAAGAACAATCCTGTACTCATTGGCGAGCCCGGCGTAGGCAAAACGGCAATCGTCGAAGGACTCGCCCAGCGCATCATCTCGGGAGACGTTCCTGAAGTCTTGAAGAACAAGCGGGTAGTCGCGCTCGATCTCGGTTCCATGCTGGCCGGCGCGAAGTACCGCGGCGAGTTCGAAGATCGCCTGAAGGCCGTGCTCAAGGAAATTGAAGAGTCCGAAGGCGAGATCATCCTCTTCATCGACGAACTGCATACGCTGGTTGGAGCAGGAGCGGCGGAAGGGGCGGTCGATGCTGCCAACATGCTGAAGCCCGCGCTGGCTCGTGGTCAATTACGCGCGATCGGTGCCACCACGCTCAACGAATACCGCAAGTACATCGAAAAAGATGCCGCCCTCGAACGCCGCTTCCAACCTGTGTACGTAGGTGAGCCTACGGTCGAAGACACGATCGCGATCCTGCGTGGCCTGAAGGAGCGCTACGAAGTGCATCATGGCGTGCGCATCAAGGATTCCGCCATTGTGGCCGCGGCCACGCTCTCGCACCGCTACATCAGCGACCGTTTCCTGCCGGACAAGGCCATCGACCTGATCGACGAAGCCGCGGCCTCTTTGCGCATCCAGATCGACTCGATGCCCACCGAGATCGATCAACTGGAACGACGCGCCATGCAACTGGAAATCGAGAAGCAGGCGTTGAAGAAGGAAGACGACGCGAATTCGCGCGAGCGTCTGGCCGTCATCGACAAGGAACTGGCCGAGATCCGCGAGAAGTCGAATGCCCTGAAAGCTGCGTGGAAGCAGGAGAAGGATCTTATCGCGCGGCAGCGCGGCTTGAAGGAAAAGCTCGAACAACTTCGGATCGAAGAGCAGACTGAGGAGCGCAAGGGCAATCTGCAGCGGGTGGCCGAAATCCGATATGGCCTCATTCGCCAAACGGAAGAAGAGCTCAAGAGGCTTACTTCGCAGCTAGAAAAGACCAGCGCCCGCCGCATGCTGAAGGAAGAAGTCGACGAAGAGGACGTGGCGCGGATCGTTTCGAAATGGACCGGCATTCCTGTCTCGAAGATGCTAGAGAGCGAGGTTAAAAAGCTGGTCACGATGGAAGACCGCCTGCGCCTGCGCGTGGTTGGGCAGGACGAACCCTTGCAGCGCGTGGCCAATGCCATCCGACGTTCACGCGCCGGGCTGAGTGATCCGAAGCGCCCGATCGGCTCGTTCATTTTTCTGGGCCCCACCGGTGTCGGCAAAACCGAACTGGCCCGTGCACTGGCAGAGTTCCTCTTCGACGATGAACACGCCATGGTTCGCATCGACATGTCAGAGTACATGGAGAAGCATGCCGTCGCTCGTCTCATCGGAGCGCCTCCGGGATACGTTGGCTACGAAGAGGGTGGACAGCTGACCGAAGCCATCCGCCGGCGCCCGTATGCGGTGGTGCTGTTCGACGAGATCGAGAAAGCGCACCCCGACGTCTTCAACATCATGTTGCAGATCATGGACGACGGCCGCCTGACCGACGGCCAGGGCCGCGAGGTCAGCTTCCGCAATACGATCATCATCATGACCTCGAACATCGGCTCGTCGTTCCTGGTCGCGGAAAACATTCGCACAAACGAGGACTTCGAGAGGGCCGCAAAGGAAGTAACCAGCTCGCTCGCCGGATACTTTAAGCCGGAGTTTCTGAATCGCGTGGACGACATCATCGTGTTCCGTCCGCTGGCCAAGGAACAGTTAGTGAAGATCGTTGACTTGCGCCTCGAAGACCTGCGCCGGCAGTTGGCCGAACGCAAGATCTCGCTCGAACTGACCGACCCCGCCAAGGAATTCGTGCTGAACGAGGGCTACGATCCGAACTTCGGAGCGCGGCCGCTGAAGCGGGCGATCCAACGCGCGATCCAGGACCCGCTGGCGTTGAGGATTCTCGATGGCGAGGTGTTGCACGGAGACCACGTCATCGTGGACGTGGACAAGAAAGCCGGCAAGCTGAAGTTTGAAGTGAGCGAGCGGGTGGGAGAAAAGAAGCCCGCCAAATCGAAAGCATAAGCACTCAGCTCGCTGGGAGCAGACGTCCTCGTCTGCCTAAATTAAATTGATCAGGGTTCGTATCAGGGCGCGCCTTCCGGCGCGCCGTATCTGCCGAAGAGTGATCGCGGCTTCAGCCGCCGGGGTTTGCCTTACACATCTTCGTCCGTCGCCCCGAACGTCGATCGCATTTACAAAACCCTTACATCAAAGTAACACCAAGGTTACGCTTTCGTGTCGCTCTTTGCGTTATCCTCAACTCACCGCGAATACAGATCAAAACCCGCGAGCGCATTTGGGATAGGATTTTTGCTGAGCGCTCTGCGAAAAGAGAACCACCTGGCCGGGAGTAGCGCGCACACTTTCTGCGGGTACCGCATCACGGCTCAGGGTTTTCAGTGGCAACGCGCGTGACGGCGCAACGCCAGACCCAGGCAATCCAAGACATCAAGGAAGATCCAAGGAGAAATCCATGTGCGGAATTGTCGCGTTCTTCTCTCGTAACCGCCCAGTCTCGCAGGCGGCGTTACAGCGGGCCACGCACAGTCTCTACCATCGTGGCCCCGATGGGCAGCGCCACTGGCGGTCGGAGGATAACCGGGTCGCCCTCGGACACGCGCGTCTCAGCATCATCGACTTAAACACAGGCGACCAGCCCATTGCCAGCGAAGACGGCCGGACCCGCATTGTTGTCAACGGAGAATTCTATGGCTATGAAGCGATTCAGCGTGAGCTCGAACAAGCGGGACACCGGCTGCGCACGCGCTCCGACAGCGAAATTGCGCTCCACCTTTATGAAGATCTCGGCGCGCAATGCGTGCATCGCCTGCGCGGAGAATTCGCTTTCGTAGTTTGGGACGAAACCCATCGCACGATTTTCGCAGCGCGTGATCGGTTTGGCATCAAGCCTCTGTTTTATGCGTTTCATAAAGACACACTCTACCTGGCTTCCGAAGTCAAGGCTCTGTTTGCAGCGGGTGTGCCGGCCAGGTGGGACGCTGAGTCGATCTATCACTGCATCGAGTACGGCAATCATCAAACGCGCACGCTCTACGACGGAGTATTTCAGGTTCCGCCCGGCCACTACCTGATCGCGACCGACAAGCATATCCAGTTGCACCAGTATTGGGACTTCAATTACCCCAAGCTCAACGGGGCCACGTCGGGCCGTTCAGATGCTGAATACGCAGCCGAATTCCGCCATGCACTCGAGGAAGCCGTTCGCATCCGCCTGCGGGCAGACGTCCCAGTCGGTTGCTATTTGAGCGGGGGGCTGGACTCATGCGCGGTCCTCGGCCTGGCCGCGAAGCATCATGCTGGATCGATTCGCGCGTTTACCTTGACGTTCGATCGCGCTGAGTATGACGAGGGAGAAATTGCCCGGGAAATGGCCGCCAAGGCAGGCGCCCATTTCTTCCCCATTCCGATTCGGCAAGACGACCTGGCCGATCACTTTGCGGACGCGATCTCGCAATCTGAAACCCTTTGCTTCAACGCACACGGCGTCGCCAAGTATCTCTTGAGCCGCGCGGTCCGCGATGCAGGTTACAAGGTTGTTCTCACCGGCGAAGGTTCCGATGAAATTCTAGGAGGCTATCCGCACTTCCGCCGTGACATGCTCCTTTACAACAACCCGGGCCAGGATGCTGCAGTGATTGCAGCTCTCCTGCGGGAGCTGGACGAACGCAACCCTGTGTCGCGCGGCCTGCTCTTGCCCGACGGCGAACCGGGGCCGCTCGAGCGCGTAAAAAAGCTGCTGGGATTTGCCCCCTCGTGGATCGAGGCCTTCTCAGCTCGCGCGCGCAAGATGCGGGCATTGTTTTCGGAAGGCTTTCTCGGATCGTTTGGAGAGCGAGAGGGGTTTCAGCCCTTCCTGGGCGACGTCGATGTCCGCGGTCAATTGACCGGACGAGACCCGCTGCACCAGTCGCTCTACATGTGGGCGAAGACCGCCCTGCCCGGCTACATCCTGACCATGCTGGGCGATCGCATGGAAATGGCACACTCGGTGGAAGGACGTGTGCCTTTTCTCGATCATCATGTCGTCGAAGTAGTTCGGTCGCAACCTGTGAACCAGAAGGTCCGTGGCATGACAGAGAAATATGTCCTGAGAGAAGCGGCGCGGGACGTAATCACGGATACGGTGTATCGCAGGCAGAAGCATCCATTCCTGAGCCCGCCGGCCACGCTGAATCCCGACCAGCGGCTCAATGCTTTCGTGCAAGACACGCTGCGCGGGCCAGTTCTGGCGTCGATCCCATTCTTCGACCGAGAGAAAGTCATTGGCCTGCTGGATAGCCTGCATACCATGGACGACGGCGCTCGCGTTGCGAACGATCAGGTGCTGATGACCATGGTGAGCGTCTGCGTGCTGCATGAACGATTTCAGCTGGCGTGAGACAGCCAGTGGATTGGTTAATTATTCGGGAAGGGCTCGCCTTGAGGCCGCGCCGCAAACCGCCGAGAGTTGTGCAACAGATTTACCCGCTGCAATGTCGCTAAACTACTCCAGGAGAACGTATCTCATGCGAGCATTGGTAACGGCATTCCTGTTGGCATTCGTAGTCACGGGTGCCCGGGCACAGCAGACGATCGCCGCTAAATCGGCGCCATCTGCGCCCGATCCGCCGCCGAGTCCAGCGGCCCTCATCTCTCGCGCGAAGGCGCTTGAGCTGGATACACCGTATGTCGCTCCACCCGGCGACCCGCTGTCGCACCACGCGGCCGGCTTCGCGAAAGTCATGTGTTCCGCGGTCTTCATCACCGGCCTCGATCCCGACTTCGCCGCGGAGAACGTCGGTTACTTCA
>Ga0207665_10000643_pt1 | contig 23553 bp, 25 predicted proteins | sample LARL112metaG_FD_184351 | JGI IMG/M metagenome (GOLD analysis project Ga0207665, IMG submission 184351) | Corn, switchgrass and miscanthus rhizosphere microbial communities from Kellogg Biological Station, Michigan, USA - LAR L11-2 metaG... | ecosystem: Host-associated > Plants > Roots >... | reverse complement strand
GCACCACAGCGGCGGTGGCGACGGGCACCGCGGCCGTAGCTGGCCCGGTGTGCCGGGGCGTGGCCAGCCACCATGCCGTCAGGCCGGCCGCGCCGCCTACCGCGACGACGAGGGCGATGACGAGCGATTTAGTCATGAGCGAGATGAGTCAGGTCGGACTGGCGGATCTCTTCGTCAAGCAGGGAGCGGCATGCGGTGAAAGCCCGTTGCACCGCCGGGTCCTGCTTGCCGAGCGCACCGCTGTTCGGCAGCTCGTCGGCGGTAATGCCGAAGCCGTGCCCGGGCGTGAACGCGCTAGCGCTCGTCGGGTCGCGATAATTGGGCAGCCCGTTCGCCCGCAAGCAACCAGCGGCCCGCACGCCCGCCTGGACGAGCGGGGGTGGCGCCGGCGCCTCGTCGGACGGCTGGAAGCCAGCGATTGCGATCAGGTTGCCGCACGCCTGGCGGATTCCGTCGATCACCGATTGCTCGTGGGCTGCGTCCTGGCTGAGGTCTTGGAAGCTGCGCGCATCTGTGTACACCTGGCCGTTCGCCGCCAGGACCGGATCCTGATAGCTCGGGACACCATGGCTGCGGATGCACTGTGCCGCAGCATGCAGCTGGGATACGCGGGTCGGGCTGTATCCGCCGTGCGCACGGGTGGTACTGCTGCCGGACAGGCTCGGGATCGTGGCGGTGGGGTGGGCCGACGAACAGGCAGAGATGCTTAGGGCGGCGGCAGCGAGAATCAACGCTCGTTTCATGACGACTCCATCCGAAACGGTCTGCCTGGTCCGCGGCGCCGCGGCGCGTTCAGGTCTACGCGGCAGGGGGTGACGCGAGCGGAACAGCGACTGTTAGCCAGATGTCATCTGATCGGGTGCACGATTGCGGTGTGCGAGTGCTGGTCGTGGAGGACCACGCTGCGTTGGCGGAACGCATCGGCGAGGGCCTGCGCGATGCGGGCATGGCCGTCGACGTCGTTTACGACGGCGCGGCCGCCCTCGAGAGCACGGCCATGGTCGACTACGACGTCGTCGTCCTCGACCGGGATCTTCCTCGAGTGCATGGTGACCGGGTTTGTCGGGCTTTGGTCCGGGAAGGAAGTCGCGGCCGTATCCTCATGCTTACCGCCGCGGTTGACGTGGACGACCGCATCGACGGTCTCGAACTCGGCGCCGACGACTATCTCGGCAAGCCGTTCGCCTTCGGAGAGCTGGTGGCCCGGATCCGGGCGCTGAGCCGGCGCGGCCCGGGCGTGCCACCGGTTCTGCACCGAGGGGACCTTGCCATGGACTGCGCCCGGCACCGGGTGACGCGAGGCGGCCTGCCCATCGCCTTGACTCGCAAGGAATTCGGAGTGCTGGAGCGCCTGCTCATCGCGGACGGCGCGACCGTGAGCGCCGAAGAGCTCCTCGAGCACGTGTGGGATGCGAACGCCGATCCGTTCAGCAACACCGTGGCCGTCACCATTGGTCGGCTGCGCCGCAAGCTCGGTGACCCACCGCTCATTGAAACCGTTATCGGGGTCGGTTACCGGCTGTGACCCGACACCTGAGTGCGCGCTCGCGACTGACGCTTCTCTACACGTCGTTGTTCGCGGCGGGCGGCATCGTTCTCGTCACCGTGACGTACCTGTTGTTGGCCAACAATCTGCGCAAGACAGCACCGGCTTCGACAACCCCTCCCGACCCCCAGCTCGTCGCGCTGTGCAATGGGTCTTCGCTCCCGAACAACCCCACCGAGTTGCGTGATCTCAAGGCGAAGTGCGCGTCTCTCTACGCGAACGCGGTCAGGGCTGGTGCCCACGCGCAGGGGCAGACCTCACTCCACAATCTGCTCCTGTACTCGCTGATCACGCTGGGTGCCGTGACCGTGCTGGCAGCGATCGCGGGCTGGCTGGTCGCAGGTCGGATCCTGCGACCCGTGCATCAGCTCACGGCCGCCGCGCGGGCCGCCAGCGAACAGGACTTGACGCACCGGCTCGTGTTGCGGGGCCGGCACGACGAACTGCGGGAGCTCGCCGACACATTCGACGAGATGCTGGACCGTCTCGACCGGGCATTTGCCAGCCAGCGCCAATTCATCGCCAACGCCAGTCACGAACTGCGAACGCCGCTCACGGTCATGCGAACGTCTGTGGACGTCGTGCTCGCCAAGCCGGCTCCGACGCCGGACGAGCTCGTTGGAATGGGCATCGAGGTCAGAATGGCGGTGGACCGCGCCGAGCTCCTCATCGACGCGCTGCTGACGTTGGCCCGCGTCGAGCGTGGCCGTTCAGTCTCCGATCCGCTCGACCTGGCCGCTATCGCCGAGGACGCCCTCGACCGGCGTACGGCCAACGGCCTGGTGATACGTGAGATGCTGAAATCGGGTCCGGTAGTCGGCGACGGCGTGCTTCTGGAACGGCTCGTCGGAAATCTGCTCGACAACGCCGAGCAGTACAACGTTCCCGGTGGCAGCATTGCGATTAGTACGGCGGCGACCGATGACACGGCGGTCTTGCGGGTCGTCAACACCGGTCCGGTGATCCCACCTGACCAGGTCGACCGACTGTTTTTGCCGTTCACGCGGCTGGACGATCGGACGCGTCACGACGGATTCGGCCTTGGTCTCGCGCTGGTTTCCTCAATCACGGCGGCGCACGGCGGAACGGTATCCGCCGCTACTGTTCCGACGGGTGGGCTGGACGTGACGGTCTATTTACCCCGACGGCCGTCCGGCGGTCTCGGCCCACCCGAACCCACCGGGATGCCGGGCTCACCTGAACCGGCCGAAATACCTAGCCCACCTGAACCGACTGGGACGCCGGGCTCACCTGAGCCGACCGGGATACCGAGCCCACCTGAACCGACCGCGGAGGCACGGGTCGCCCAAAAATGATGATCTTGACGATAAGGTCCAATCCCAAGTCGGGCCGTGATGACGTTGGACTTACCGTCGCCCCCCAGGGTTATCAGTCCAAGATCTGATCGGGCGTAGCAGCGTTACCCCCGCATCATCAGCAAGATCACGACAGTTCGTGCTGATGTTGTAGGGTGCGACGTCGTCAATGTTTGACACAAAGGAGGCGTCGTGGCACGGGGCAGAAGCGGGGTTGCGGTCGGATTTACGTACTTCGCGGCGATCATGATGATGCTCAGCGGAGGGTTCGAGATCCTTCAAGGACTATCCGCCATCATCAAGAAGAACCTCTACGTGGTCAACAAGGACTACATCTACAAGATCAATGTCAACGGCTGGGGATGGATTCACCTGATCCTGGGGGTGATTGTCCTGCTCGCGGGCATCGCGTTGCTCGGGGGTGCCTTGTGGGCTCGGATCGTTGGCATTGCCATGGCGGCCCTGATAGCGATTGCAAACTTCTTGTGGCTGCCGTACTACCCGGTGTGGGCCATCGTCCTCATCGCGCTGAACGTGGTCGTCATATGGGCGCTCGCGGCTCACGGCCGGGACATCGCCGCCGATCGATAGACGACGGATCCGGCCCGCCGGCCCGCACCGGAAGGCACACCGGCGGCGACCCGGCCTCCCGCGGTCGACGGGTACGAGTCTCAATTGCTCCGCGAAGCGGGCGGCGGATCGGAACGTCGGCTGCGCCGAACCGGAGCGTCGAGTGCGGGCCGGGCTGTCGTCTGTCGTACGACAAGGCGGGGTGGGACGAGGACCTCGCCCGTCGGTTCGGCCGTGCTGTCGGCCCGGGCGATGGCCCGGCTCAACGCGCACGCGGCGAGGGCGTAGCCGTCCTGGCCGACCGTTGTAAGGGCGACCGTGGCGAAGCTCGCGATGCGGCTGTCGTCATAACCGACGAGGGAAAGGTTTTCGGGCACGCCTACTCCGCGTTTGCGGACTGTCGCTAGCATGCCCGCGGCGCATTGATCGTTAAAGGCCGTCACTGCGGTCGGCGACGATGTCCGGCTCAGCATGTGCCGGGCGGCCCGCTCACCGTCCTCGTCGGTCAGCCCGCCGGGCAGGAGAAGGATCTCTCGTTCCAGCCCCGCCGCCCGCATGGCCGCCCGGTATCCGTTGCGCCGCTCCGCCGCCCCGGGAGCTCGTTGGCCGTGCGCGTGTGCGATCCGGCGGTGACCCAGGCCAATGAGGTGCTCCACGGCAAGCCGGGCGCCGTTGACGTCGTCGGTTCTGATCACGTCGACGGCTCGAGACCGTAGGGCGCGCGCCATGACGACCACGGGTAGCTCTCGGGCGAGCTCCTCGATGGCCCGGCGGGACAGAAACGGTCCGATCAGGATCAGCGCCTCGCACCGGTAGTCGATCAGCGACTGGACGGCCTGGCGCTCTCCTCGGGTGGGCGCGGTCGCGCCCAGCGCGAGTTCGTAGCCGCTGTCTTGCGTCACCTGGTAGAGGCGTTCGACCAGCTCCGCGTGGAACTCGTGGTGGAGCCCGAAGACGACGCCGATCGTGCGGCTGCGGTTGCGGCCGAGGAGCCGGGCGCGTTGGTCGGGCCGGTAGGAGAGTTCCTCCGCCGCGGCCAGCACGCGTCTGCGGTTGACTGGGCTCGCGCCGGGTGCGTCTCGGAAGACAATCGAGACCAGGGCCCGGGACACCCCAGCCCGGATTGCGACATCCTCCATTGTCGCTGGGCGCCGAGGCCGATCTGAGGTCATCGTCAATCTCCTTCGTCCTCGCCAGAGTATAGAGCGCTCTAGGGGTCACCTATTGACGCTCACGCAGATTAACGGCAAGCTAGAGCGCTCTAGGGAAGGGTTTAGCAGATGCCTGACAGCGCCGCCGTTGCGAATCCGGTAAATGTCGGTGTGGTCGGGGCCGGGCGTATCGGGACGTCCCACGCCGAACTGCTGGCCCGCCGGGTGCCGGGCGCGCGCCTGCTCGCGGTTGCGGATCTACGTCCGGGCGCAGCCGATCGGCTGGCGTCGAGATTAGGGTGCCGCGCCGTGGCTAACCCAGCGCAACTGTTCGAAGACTCCGACATCGAGGCGGTCGTGATCGCCGCATCCTCGGAGGCACACACTGAGCTCATCGTCGCCGCGACCGCTGCCGGGAAGGCGGTTTTCTGCGAGAAGCCGATGGGTCTCACCATCGCCGACGTTGACCAGGCGATCGAAGCAGCTCAGGCCGCTGGAGTTGCGCTGCAGGTCGGATTCAACCGCCGGTTCTCCGCCGATTTTGCCGCGGCCCGTCAGCTTGTCGTCGACGGCAAGATCGGCACGCCGCAGCTGATGCGATCGTTGACGCGTGACCCGGGTCTGGCCAACCCGGGTGGAGTGCCGCCATGGACCATCTTCCTGCAAACGCTGATCCATGATTTCGACACGCTGCTTTGGCTCAACTCGGGTTCCAACCCTACGACCGTCTACGCAGCGGCGGACGCGTTAGTGGCTCCGGAGTTCAAAGACGCCGGCCTGCTCGACACAGCAATGGTCGTGATCAAGTTCGACAATGGTGCGATCGCGACGGCCGAGGCCAGCTTCTCCGCCGGGTACGGCTATGACGTGCGTGGCGAGGTGTTTGGCTCGGCCGGCATGGCGACCATTGGTGATGTGGCCCGCACCTCGATGCGGTATCACAGCCGTGACGGCCGCCTTGCCGATACCGTGCGCAGCGATGTCGAGTTGTTCCGCGACGCCTACACGGCCGAGTTCACCGAGTTCACCGACGCTGTCCGCGGCCGCCGCGAGCCGGCTGTGACCGGGGGGGACGCGCGCCGGGCGCTGGTGCTGGCACTAGCCAGCGTCGAGTCCGTCAAGACCGGCCTTCCTGTCTCCGTCGTAACGATCGACCCGTCATGAGTGACGGTTACGGCTTTGAGCTAGCCGTCTGCGCGGAAATGGTGTTTCGCGATGAGCCATTCGAGCGGCGAGTGCACATCATTCGGGATCTCGGTTTCTCCGTAGAGATCTGGAATTGGACTACGAAGGACATTGCGGCGCTCGCTGCGACCGGTGCCCGATTCACTTCGATGACGGGCTATGTGGAGGGCGACCTTGTTGATCCCGCGGGGGCGGAGGCATTGCTTCGCTCAGCAGAGGAGTCGATCCCAGTGGCGCGGCGACTGGGAACTCCGAATCTGAACCTGCACGGCACCGGGCTGGACGGTCGTGGTCTGCCGGTCCGTCCGGTCGACGTGGTCACCGGGCCCATGTGGCTGGCAGCCGAACGTACGCTCGCTCGAATAGCCGCCCTTGGTCAGCGGGAGGGGGTTGTGTTCACTCTCGAGAATCTCAACACGCAGGTGGATCACCCTGGAACTCCGTTCGCGCGGGCGGGAGACACCCGTGCGCTGGTTACGGCGGTAGACAGTCCGCATCTGAGGATGAATCTGGACCTGTACCACGCTCAAGTGGGCGAGGGCAATCTCATCGATTTGCTACGGCGGAGCATCGACTACCTCGGCGAGGTGCAAGTCGCTGATGTACCCGGACGCTGCGAGCCGGGGACCGGCGAGATCAACTATCCGGCCGTCGCGGCGGCGCTGCACGCGAGTGGGTACGCGGGCGTTGTCGCCTTCGAAGGCTGGCCGGCCGATGACAGCTATGTCGCTGTTGAACGGTTCCGCACGGCGTTCACGCCACTGTAATGCAGACCTCCGGCGCTGGATCCGGCTGCCGGACCTGAAGCACCTGCTCAAGGCCAGTCCACCTGTCCGAGCGGGGGCCGACCAGATACGGGCTGCGCCTGCTCTATTACGGGATTCCCACACCCTGGGCTATGCTCCTGTCTCGGCTCAAGAACGAGCCACGCCGGCGACGGGCGCCGGCGAAAGCACAAGATTCAGTGGGCCAGCGCGTAACGGGGGAATCGACCCACCAATGAGAGGCTTAGCTGCCCGTCCCATCGTGTGTGTTGTCGTCGCGCTGTGCGTCGCTGGCCTCACATTGGTTGTCCTCATGCCTGGGGCGCAGGCAGACGCGAAGCCGTGCAGTAAGCCGACGAATGGACAAAAGGTCGGTTGGCAACGCGGTCATGGTCCGAAACACCCGGCCGCGAAACAGCGCCCGTGCGCGCCATCCGGCTCGCCGGCCCCAAGGGCCGAGGTCTCGAGTGTCGGAGATGGCGTCGCGTCATTGTCGGACCAAGACGAGGTTGCGGGCCCCACGTTGATACCGGTTCCACTAGAGCAGACTGCCCCGACCGAGCGAGTTGAGCGGTCCAGCTCGCGGGCGACGATGCCAGAGGGGCCCACTTCCACCCCGTCCAGCACGCCGACCACCGAGATTCAGGTCACGGCCCAGTCGCCGGCGGCCATCGACGACTCAGTGCTTCTCGTGGGCGTCGTTATCGGTTTCATCTTGGCTGTCTCGGCGGTCGTCGTCGCCGCCGGTCGTCGCGGTGGCCGCCGGGCGAACTGATCGGCCCGCAGTCGGACATCGTCCTAGCCGGTAGTGTCCGCGCATGGATTGGACACTCGAGGTCGTCATTCTGCCGGTCAGCGACATCGACCGCTCGATCGCCTTTTACCGAGATCAGGTTGGCTTCGATCTCGATCACGACACTCGCAACGAGTTCATGCACGTCGTGCAGCTGACTCCACCCGGGTCGGGATGCTCGATCGTCTTCGGCGACCTGCCGGCACAGCGGGCAATGGCACCGGGATCGATGAAAGGACTGCAGCTCGTAGTCGCCGACGCCGCTGCGGCGCGCGACGAGTTGCTGGCTCGTGGCATCGAAGCTAGCGAAATCACCGTCTTTGACGAACGCGATGGCGGCACCTTCTTCGGTTTCGACGATCCAGATGGCAACAGTTGGGCCGTTCAGCAGCTCAAAGTGCGCGCCGAGAAGCCGCTAATTCCCCTCGAGGCCCGCGGTCGATTCGCCGACGGCTAGTTTCACCTCACCAAACCACCCGCGAAATCCCGGGGCGATTTGTGGGACCCTGATCGCGCGGCGATTTTGCGGGGACCCCGAAGTCCGTGGACCCGAATTGCGGGGCCAGCCCGATCGATCTCCTAGGCCGCCGTAGAAGTTAGCGTTGGGAATACGACGGACGACCGCCGGGGCGACGCCGGGATTGTCGATAGTGCCGCGCCGCCAATCCGGCCCACGATCCAGCGACGACGATGCCCACAACGATCTGAGCTAGGTCAGTGCGATCGGCTGGATAGAGTCTGCCCTTGATGTAGACCTCGACGAACCCCCCGTGCAGCGGGGCCTGGCCGGCGAGCCGTCGGAACTCCTGCTGCAGAGTCGTGAGCGGGCAATCTACCGGCGTGGCCACCATCAGGGCGGCCCACAGCGCGGCCAGGGCGTGCGGGACGATGGTCTTCGGCCATCGCCAGGCGACGAATCCGCCGACGAGCAGGTAGGCGAGATAGGCGGAGTGCAGAGCGACGACTCCGTCGCCCGACCAACGCCAGACCGTCGTCACGTCAGGCGTGCCTCGCCGCATGGATTGGTTGGCGTCGCGGGAATTGCCGCCAGTAGCTGCACGGAGCCGCGCGTGCGATTGCCCTGCTCCAGCGATGGTCGATCAGTCCCCACGGCGGTTCTCCGAAGCCGAGTGGTCGGCAACCGATGTCAGGCTGCCTCGAACTCGACCCTAATTGTTCCACCCCGGTCAGTGAGCTGCGCAGCCCCATTCATCGCGTGCGCCTATCAAGATCGGTCGCCGCGCGACCCTCCGCCTGATCGCTTGCTCAGCGCTTGCGGGCGATGGTGAGGCCGTCGAACGCGGTCAACACCACGACCTCGACCCGGTCGTCGGCGGCGACGAAGTCGTTGAAATCCCGAAGTGCGGCGAGGTTCGTATCGGTTGGGTCCGCGTCAACGATCCGTCCACTCCAGAGCACATTGTCCGCAAGCAGCAGGCCGCCGGACCTAACTCGCGGCACGAGCTCGCTCCAATACGCCACGTATCCCTGTTTGTCGGCATCGATGAAGGCAAGGTCGATGTCGGCTGCCAGCGGCAGCGCGCGCAGGGTGTCGAGTGCGGGGGCAATGCGCAGCTCGATCCGGTCGGCCAGGCCGGCGCGGTTCCACGCGTCCTGGGCAATCGAGGTCCACTCGACACTGACGTCGCAGCACAACAGCTTTCCGTCATCGGGCAGGCCGCGGGCGATGCACATGCCCGAATAGCCGGTGAATGTGCCAACCTCGACGGCTCGGCGAGCGCCTATGAGCCTTGTCAGCATGGTCAGCAGCTGGCCCTGATCGTCGCCGATCTGCATGCCAGCGGGATCGCCCAGCGCCATGGTGTCGTCGTGCAGTTGCCGAGCGACATCATCCGGACGCCAAGAACCGTGCTCGACGGCGTAGCGCGTGACTTCGTCAGTGACCAGGAAATTCCGCATGTCGGCGAATCTAGTGTCCGGCGAGGGACGTCGTCGCCGGCTGCGGGCAGACACCAATGGGCCGGCCGTCTTTATCCGCATTCCAGGGAAGTTTCGGGGTCCGCTCAGGGTCGGCACTGATGTCCTGCGCCGGTTCTGGCAACGACGATGCGGATATGCACACGGAAGGGCTCCGCTCATGATCGAGGTACGCGGACTGACCAAGCGGTACGGTTCGACGCTGGCAGTCGATGATCTTTCTTTCGATGTCCTGCCCGGACGCGTGACGGGATTCCTCGGCCCGAATGGTGCTGGTAAGTCCACGACAATGCGCATGATCCTCGGGCTGGATCATCCGAGCAGCGGTACCGTTCGCGTGCTTGGAAAGCCGTATGCGCAGTGTCGGCGTCCGCTCTACGAGGTTGGCGCCGTTCTCGAATCCCGGGCCGTTCACGGGGGACGCAGCGCGTTCAACCACCTGCTCTGCCTCGCGCAGAGCAACGGCATCGGGCGCGCCCGGGTCGAGGAGGCGCTCGCCCTCGTCGGATTGCAGGATGTGGGACGCCGACGAGCCCGTGGCTTGTCGCTCGGCATGAGTCAGCGCCTCGGCCTTGCGGCCGCACTGCTCGGCAATCCGCAGGTGCTCTTGTGCGACGAGCCGGTCAACGGGCTAGACCCGGAGGGCATCCATTGGATCCGTCACCTGCTCCGCGACTTGGCCGCGCAAGGCCGGACGGTGTTCGTTTCCAGTCATTTGATGAGCGAGATGGCGCTGACCGCAGATCACGTCATTGTCGTCGGACGTGGTCGGCTCATTGCCGACGCCAGTGTGGCCGAGATCGTGGCTCAGTCGGCCCAGGGCTACGTGCTCGTGCGCACCCCGCATCTCGCCCGATTGGAGGCGTTGGTGCGCGGATCGGGCGGGACGTCCGTGTACGCATCGGACGGCGCATTGGAGGTGAGCGGTCTCACCGGTCCAGAGATCGGCGACCTGGCCGCCGAACACGGCATTGCCGTGCACGAGTTGTCTCCGCGGGAAGCCTCCTTGGAAGCCGCGTACCTCGAGCTAACGGGAGACAGCGTTGACTTCCGAGTAGAGGTCGGTGCGTCATGACCAGCGCCGTCATTTCACCGCCTGCCGAGCGGCCACCGGCCACGACAATCGGCTTCAGCAACCTGCTCCTCTCGGAGTGGACGAAGCTGCGATCGGTGCGTTCGACCTACTGGACGACCATCCTGGCCGCGTTGCTCACCGTGGGGCTCGGGGCAGTCGTCTGCGCCCGCTTCGCGCAGCTCATCACCCACGCTGGGCCGGGAGACTTCGACGGTTTCGACCCCACCCTGACCAGCCTCAGCGGCATCTACCTGGCCCAGATCGCGATAGGCACCCTCGGCGTTCTGGTGATCAGCTCCGAGTACGGCACCGGCATGATCCGGGCCACGTTCGCCGCCGTGCCGCAACGACGAGCTTTGCTCGCCGCGAAGGCAATCGTCTTCGGAGCGTGCACGCTCGTGATCGGGCAGGTGATGAGCTTCGCTGCCTTCGGCATCGGGCAAGCCATCCTCGCCACCGCGCATCCGCACGTGTCCGGCATTCAGGCGAGCGCGTCACTTTCGCAGCCGGAGGTGCTGCGAGCGGTATGCGGGGCCGGGTTGTACCTGACCGTGGTCGGCCTGCTCGGATTCGGCCTCGGTGCGGCGATACGCCACACTGCCGGAGCGCTACCTGCCTTCTTCGGTGTTCTGTTCGGCCTCAGCGCGATCGTGGACTTGCTGCCGACGAGCTGGCGCAACGACATCATGCCGTATCTGCCGGCCAATGCCGGCAGCCAAGCATTCACAATCGAACAGAGCCACGACGCCCTTCCGCCTTGGGCCGGGCTGGGGGTGCTGTGCCTGTACGCGGCGGCGGCGATCGCGATCGGTCTCCTGCTCGTCGACCGGCGCGATGCCTAGCCCGGTCGCCCGGGCCGGCGTTAGTCGAGTCGGTAGCGGCTCAGGCGACGAAGACGAAGAGCACCACGTCGAGCAGCGCGATCCCCATCGCGGCGTAGAACAGCAAGGGGCTCGCCGGATCCCGCAACCCGATCCAGGCCGCGGCCGCCGCCAATCCGACGGATACGGCTAGCGCCACCCAGGCGGCGGTCGACGGCGACCCCCCCGGGCCGAGGACCAGAGCGACGGCAGCGCCTGCGAACAACACCGGCATCAGCAGTACGCACGCGCGGGCCCCGAGCCGGTGGGGCAAGCCGCGCACACCGGTCGCCTCGTCCTGCAGCAGGTCGGGCAGCACGTTGGCGAAGTGTGCGCCGAGGCCCAGTAGCGCTCCGGCGGTCACGGCCCACCAGGGTGGCACCGGATGTCCGGGCAACGCCAGGTAGGCGATCGCCGGCAAGCCGCCGAAGCAGATCACGTACATCAGCCCAGACCAGACCGTGGCCTTCAACCCGAGGTTGTAGGCCCAGCCGGCGGCCGTGCCGAGCAGCGCGGGGATCGCCGCCCGCCACCCGAGAGAGAAGGAGAAGGCGACTGTCGCGACCACCGCGACCAGGCAGGCCAGGTCGAGCACGCGAAGCGACACCGCGCCCGATGCGGCGGGTTTGTCGGTGCGGCCGGTGGACGCGTCGCGCTGCGCATCGATGCGGTCGTTGGACCAGCCGATCGACAACTGGCCGGTCAGCACGGCCAGTCCGAGCAAGGCGACGCGGGAAGCGGTGAGCCCGACGCCGACGGCGATCAGGACGCCGATCAGGGTGACCGCGGCCGTCGGGGCCGGATGACACGCAAGCAACAACCCTCGCGCTACGGACGCTCCGGCCGACCGGCGGACGGGCGATACCCGATCGACCACGCGTCGATCGTAGTTGCGGGACACGTACCGTTGGTCCGGTGACGACAGTGGCAGCGGTCCATGGCGTCCTGCCGCCGCACCGATACCCGCAGGCGCAGCTCACCGAACTCTTCGCCAAAGTGTGCCTGCCCGAGCAGTACCACTCCCTCCTCGGTCGGCTGCACGACAGCGCGAAGGTCGCGACTCGGCATCTGGCATTGCCGCTCGAGGATTACCTCGGGCTCACCGACTTCACCGCCGCCAACAACGCGTTCATCGACGTGGCCGTCGAGCTCGGAACCGAGGCGGTTGCCGGCGCCCTGAACGACGCCGGGCTCGATGTCGGCGAGGTCGACGTGATCATGTCAACGACCGTGACCGGCATCGCTGTCCCGTCGCTCGACGCCCGCATCGCTGCCCGCCTCGGCCTCCGCCCGGATGTGAAGCGGATTCCACTCATGGGGCTTGGCTGCGTTGCCGGTGCGGCCGGGGTGGCTCGCCTGCACGATCACCTGCGCGGCTGGCCGGATCAGGTCGGAGTCCTGGTGTCGGTCGAGTTGTGCTCGCTCACCATCCAGCGGGGCGACGCGTCAGCGGCGAACATGGTCGCTACCGGCTTGTTCGGCGACGGCGGCGCCGCCGTTGTACTCGTCGGCAGCGAGCGAACAGCGGCCCGGCGTGGGCCCCGGATCGTCGACACGCGCTCCCATCTCTACCCGGGTACCGAACGGGCAATGGGCTGGGATGTGGGGTCCACCGGCCTGAAGGTGGTGCTCGGCGTCGAGGTACCCGAGTTGGTCGAGAAGCACCTGGGCGACGACGTCCGCGGCCTGCTCGCGGCGCACGACTTGGCCGTCGAGGACGTCGATGTCTGGGTGAGCCATCCGGGTGGGCCCAAAGTTATCGAGGCCATCCAGTCCGAGCTTGGTTTGCTCGACGGCCAGCTCGACCTGACCTGGCGGTCCCTCGAGCGAGTCGGCAACCTATCGTCCGCATCCGTGCTGCACGTCCTGCACGACACCCTCGAAGCACGGGACCCCGCTCCAGGAGCGTGGGGAATGCTGATGGCGATGGGCCCAGGATTCTGCTCCGAGCTCGTCCTGCTCCGCTGGTGACGAGGACCGCCGACATTGTTCTGGTATCTGCTGTTGATCCTGGCCGTTGGCGCCGAACGGCTCGTCGAGCTATTCGTGGCCAGACGCAACATGGCCTGGAGCCTGGCCCACGGTGGTCACGAGGTGGGTTTTGCCCAGTACCCCTTCATGGTTGCGCTGCACCTCGGGCTGTTCGTCGGCGCCGTGGCCGAGGTGTGGTACGGAAACCGACCGTTCCTCCCCTGGCTCGGCTGGCCGATGCTGGCGGTCGTCGTGGCGGCACAGGGGTTGCGGTGGTGGTGTATCCGGACACTTGGACCGCAATGGAACACCCGCATTGTTGTCGTGCCGGGAGCACCACGCATCGCTGGCGGGCCCTATCGATGGCTGGCTCATCCCAACTACGTCGCGGTAGTCGCCGAAGGTGTTGCGCTACCGCTCGTGCACACCGCGTGGATCACTGCGGTGACATTCACTGTGCTCAACGCCGGGTTGCTCACGGTGCGGATCCGAGTCGAGGCGGCCGCGCTGCGCGGACTCGCACCGGCCGATGCTTGATGTGCTGATCGTCGGCGGCGGCCCCGCCGGGCTCGCCACCGCGCTGCGTCTCACCCAGGCCGGGCTGGACGTCGTGGTGTGCGAGCGCCGCGCCGGCACGCTCGACAAAGCGTGCGGCGAGGGACTGATGCCAGGCGCGCTGGTGGCGCTGCATCGGCTGGGCGTCGACCCCCCGGGTGCGCCGATCGCCGGGATCACCTACCGCGACGAACGGCACGCGGTCAGCACGGACTTCCGCCGCGGCCCCGGCCGGGGCGTGCGCCGAACCATCCTGCATGATCATCTTCGGGCCGCCGCCGACGCGGCCGGCATTCCGGTCTTGCACCATACGGTGAGGGACGTCGGACAGGACGAAACCGGCGTGGTGGCCGGCGGCATCCGGGCCCGGTATCTGGTCGGGGCCGACGGGTTGCATTCCACCGTGCGCCGGCTCGCCGGCCTCGGTTCACCGGCGCCGCGGCGCGCCGCGCGCTATGGGCTGCGTCGCCATTTCGCGATCACACCATGGACCGATCACGTCGAAGTGTGGTGGGGGCCGGCAAGCGAGGCCTACCTCACGCCCGTCGATCGCGAAACCCTCGGCGTGGCATTCCTGTCCGCGCGGCGGGCTAGCTACGACGACCAGCTCGCGACGCATCCGGCGCTGGCCGACCGGCTACGGGCCGGCCGCCCGGTGACGCCGGTGCGCGGCGCGGGGCCGTTGCGGCAACGGTGCCGGCGCGTTGTAGCCGGCCGGGTGTTGCTCGTCGGCGACGCGGCCGGATACGTCGACGCGCTCACCGGGGAGGGCATCGCCATATCGCTGGCGGCGGCCGACGAGCTGGCCAACTGCCTGGTCGCGGATCGACCGCTCGACTACAACCTGGCCTGGCGGAAAGCGTCGCGACGATATCGGCTGCTCACCCACACGCTGGTGCAAGCCCGGCGGCTGCCCGTCGTCCCGCGGACGATCACTCCGCTGGCCGGACGGATGCCGTGGCTGTTCGCCGCGGCGGTCGATCAGCTGGCGCGGTAAAAGGGGCAAAGCCGGCGTTGTGTTGCCGTCAGCGGAGCCGATAGACGCGGAAGAATCCGGCGTCGACATCGACGATCTCGCTGCCGGCGAAGCCCGCGCTCGCGGCCAGCTCGTTCACAACTGCCGGACGAAGGGCCGTGCCGAGCGCCGCGGACGGCTGTTCCGCCATCGATGCCGGCAGGCAATGGCCAATGCTCCAGCCGTACATCATTCGCTCGATGAGGTCGCCAGGCGCGATGAACTCCGAAGCGACGTTCTCGTCGACCACGATCACCGACCCGCCGTCCTTCAACGCGGCTCGGCAGGCTGCGAGTGTGTCGCCCGGGCGCGCCATGTCGTGCAGGCACTCGAGCAGCAGGATCGCATCGAATCGACCGAGGCGGGGAAGGTGAGCCGCGTCGGACTCGACGAATTGGGCGTTGACCCCCTCTTGCTCGGCATGCCCGACCGCCTCGCTGATCGAGGCGGCATCACTGTCGACGCCGATGACGTGCGCTTGCGGGTAGGCCCGGGCGAGCGCAATCGTTGACCAGCCCACGCCGCACCCGAGGTCGGCGATCGTCGCTTCGGGCGCGCACAAGGCAGCATGCACGTCCGGGATTGCCGGTAGCCACCTCCCGGTGAGGTCGGTGCTGAACGCCGGCCGGTTGATGGCGCCCTGCCCTTGGCGAAAGCTCGGGCCATACCGCTCGTAGGGCACTCCAGTGCCGTCGCGGTAGGCGACCACCACGTCGTCCAAGCTCTGCGCGACGCCGACGATCAGCTCGGCGAACGGGGCTACGTAGGCCGCGTGCTGCTCGTCCAGCAAGGTGGCGACGTGCTCAGCCGGCAGCTGATAGCGCCGCTCGTCGGCCGGCCGGGTCGGATCGTCGACCTCGATCAGGCCGGCGACCGCTTGCTGCTCCAGCCACTCGCGCGCGTACCGCGGATCGACCTGCGCGGCCTTGGCGAACTCGTCAACGCGTTGGGGTCCACCGTCGTGCAGCGTCCGATAGAGGTCGAGACGGGTGCCGAGGTAGACCCCGAACAGTTCGAGGGCGCCGACGGTGGCCTCCGCGAGGCGTTCATCCAGGCTGCTGGTCACCATGGCCTCCTGAGTCCGGGGATGGGGAAGGGCAGGACCGTACCCGGGCCAGCTGTGATCTCTCTCAGAAGCAAGTCAGTGCCTGATGATGAATCGGCCCATCTCGATCCCGGTCCGGACGGCCATGCGGCCGGTCAGCTGACCGTCGACCAAGCCGAGGTCGACCACGTCGTCGAACACTCGCGCGTCACGCCCAGCCGCGGCGACAGCGGAATCCAGGACAATCGGCCAGCGTCCCGCCCGAGCCAACGTCGTGGTATGGCGCAGGTACCGCCCGAGCCGTCGGCGCATGGTTCGGCGGTACGCGGCGCCCGCGCCGGATCCGTACTGCGCGGCCATGCCGGCGAGCGCCCCGGACAACGCCGCGTAGTAGATGCCCTCGCCGGTCAACGGGTTAACCAGCGCCTGGGCGTCCCCGGCCAGCAGCACGCGACCGGTTGCGACCGGTGGTCGACCGGTCGACAGCGGGAGTCGATGGCCTTGCAGCGAGTCAGGGTCCGGCTCGACGCCGGGCAGCAGCTCGCGCAACCCAGCGACCAGATCGGCGCGCCGCACGGGTCCGCGGCCCAGCGCCTCGCCGTAGCCGACGTTCGCCGTGCCATCGCCGATCGGGAAGCTCCACGCGTAGGCCGGCCAACGGCCGGCACGCATCGCGAGGAGCTGCGTTCCGTGTTGTCCGGGCGGCTCTGGTGCGTAGCCCCGGATGGCCACCGCGACGGTTCGGCCCGGGTTCGGGCGGGCGCCGATCGCGCGGCGGACGGTGGATTCGGCTCCGTCGGCGCCAATGACCACACTCGTCGCGAATCGATCGTCGATGACAACCCCGTCAGGTCGCACGTCGACCGTCCGGACCCGGTGCCGGATGACGTCGGCCCCACGACAGCGGACCTGCTCGAGCAGTCGATCGTCCAGAACCAGGCGGGGAATGACGAGCGCCGGTCGGCGTAGTGGCCTGTCAGCGACCAGTCCTCGAGGCGACCGCACCCGCAATCGCGAGACGGGTTGGTAACCGGCGACGACGGCCGGTCCATCGAGCCCGAGCCGGTCCAGCAGATCTACCACCTCGCCAGCTACGCCGTCGCCGCACGGCTTGTCCCGCGGGAATGTTGCCCGATCGAGAATGGCGACTCTGGCGTTCGGCCGCGCTTGCAGCGCCGCGGCCGCGGCCGCGCATCCCGCGGGCCCGGCGCCTACGACCACGACGTCATAGCGCTCGGGCATGTACCCACCGTACGAATAGCGATTGAGTCAGCGATCGGCTGGGTACAAGTGCGCGCATGACGACGATGGATTTCGCCCGTCTGGACGGGGCTTCGGTCACCAACCAGGACGAGGAGAAGCTCGGCAAGGTAGCTGGCTTGTTCGTCGATGACACCTCGGGCGTGCCAACGTGGGTCTCGGTGACGAGCGGGCTATTCGGTGCTCACCACTATCTGTTGCCGCTCGCCGAGAGTCGATTCGACGGCGAGGTCCTATGGGTGCCATACAGCAAGGACGACCTGGCCGCAGCACCGCCGCACGATCCAGACGTCCCACTGACAATCGAGGACGAGCAGTTGCTCTACGACCATTACAACGTCGGGTACGGCACTGACGACACAACCGGTCCGCATACCGGAATGGGCGTGGACCAGACCGGACTCGTCGCGGCGCCGGACAGCGGTGCGCATCCGGTCGATGCCGACTCGGCCGAGGTCGCGCGCGGACCACGCCTGCGCCGCTATGCGCCGCCGGGCCGCCCGTTCTGAGCCGACGCCGCTTCACTCGGTTGACAGCTGTGTTGTGCTGGGCGGCATGAGAGCGGTCACCTGCCACATCTCGATATCGCTCGATGGGTTTGTCGCGGGACCCAATCAGAGTCTCGACAATCCGATCGGTGAGGGCGGATTGCGCTTGCATGAGTGGGTATTTGCCACCGACAGCTGGCGAGCTCAACATGGGTTATCCGGCGGTGAGCACACGGCCGACGCCGAGATCGTTGACGAAGTGGTGCAAGACGTCGGTGCCTACATCATGGGCCGCAAGATGTTCGGTGGCGGCTCCGGAATGTGGGACGAGTCGTGGCGGGGCTGGTGGGGTGAAGATCCGCCCTACCACGTGCCGGTGTTCGTGCTCACCCACCATCCCCGCGAGCCCCTGGTCATGCAGGGTGGCACCAGCTTCACGTTTGTTACTGACGGCATCGAGTCGGCTCTACGACAAGCGCGAACTGCGGCGGGCGACGGTCACGTCTCGATTGCCGGCGGCGCGAGCACGGTGCAGCAGTATCTTGCCGCGGGGCTGCTGGACGAGCTCGACCTGCACCTCGTGCCGATCATCCTAGGGGCGGGGGAGCGATTGCTCGAAAGCGTCGGCGATCCCACGCTTGAGCCGGTGAGGGTGGTCGCGTCGCCAGGCGTCACCCATATCAAGTACCGCGTCCTACACCCGTCCTGATCCGGCCACGTCCAACAGATCGAACAGCGCGGTTAGTGTGCGTGCTTGTCGTCGCCTGCGGTCGCGATAGCGGTCACGAGCGCGGAGAGGTCCACCGGACCGGACGTGTCGACCGTGATCAGTGGACCTACTGCGAGCGGCTCGGAGGGTTCCCCCCAGAGCTCATTCTCGCTCCGTCGCTCGTCGAGATGTCCGCTGTGCCGGTTGGCGACGCGGACCCCGTACCTCTCTCGCGCCAGGGCGACCGGAACGTGGCAACGAACCTCGATGATCCGCCCGGGCAGTTGACGGACCAGCGGCTCGCTGTAGCCGAACCAGGTGCTGTCCAATACCGCGCCAGGACACCGCCGGGCGACGCGGAGCATGGCGAGCACGGCCGCCCGACCGAGTCGTTGCGACTCAGCAACGGTCGGCGGATCGCCAAGGGCATCCATGAGCGCTTCTTTGATCTCGTCCTTGGCCAGCAGAGGCAGTCCTAGTTCGGCGGCCAGGGCAACGGCGAGCGTGGACTTGCCGGATCCAGGTATGCCGCCGATCAACGCGAACAGTGGGCCTTTCGGCGTGGTCACTTGCATCATCATCCGCCATGCAGCAAGGGGACAGTGGTCCCGATTTCTACGCGCCGCGGTGCGTCTGTGTGCAGGTGCCGGTAGAGTGCCGCACGCATCTCATGCGGCGGCTGCGCGACCCGAGTTGCCAATACGCTGGTCGACCGTCTTGTCGCGTGACCCATCACGCGGAGGAGTCACTGTGCGACCCAGGCCGAGACGGCGCTACTGGTTCGAGCTCGTAGCTGCGGGCATCAGCTCGGTCCTGTTCGTTGTCACCCTGTTCTGGAAAGACTGGATCGAGATCATCTTCGGCGTCGATCCGGACGAAGGTAGCGGCGCACTCGAGTGGTTTGTCGTGGGAGCGTTCTTCGTCGTCGCCGTCGTTTCGTCCGTCCTCGCGCGGCGCGAGTGGCATCGGGCCGAGATCGCGGGCGGCTGAACGCTGTGACTGTCTGGCTGCCGGGCCCCGCCGTTTTCATGCCGACAGTGGGGTCGTGACCGCTTCGGTCCTTGGACGTCGCCTCCGTCGGCGATACGTTGGTCGCCGTCGAGTTCTTCCTATTCAGCCAACGCGTCTCGGGGAAGGTCGCCATGCCAACAGGCGGTCGGGTGTGGGTCGGGATCGTCGTCGCGGTCGTCGTCGTAACCGCCGTGGTGCGAACCATCGCCGCGCGCCGGAAGGACAGCGAGTCGGTCGACGACGTCTGAGCCGTGCAGCGGCGACGTCTGAGGCGGCGAAGCGTCGCTGTTCATTGCCCTCGTCCAACCCGTGCTGCCCGCGAAGGGATCCAATATGGCCGGCAAACGCAGGCGCGATGCGGTGGTGACCGACGAGATCGAGCCCGAAGGCGGCCCCCGCTCGTGGCTACTGCCGATGGTGGAGTCGGCTCACTCGGCGATGATTCCGCGAGAGGAGGCGGCCAGCCGGGTAAGCGCCGCGGCGGAACGCTCGGCGGTTCGTGCCCGCATTAGCAGAAGGGCCAGGGCGAAGGGAGCGCCACCGGCCGGCATCGTCAGCTCACTTCAACCCGGACTGGTCGGCGAATTTCTCGCGATACCGGAACGAGGCTTCTGGTTGTCGCGTATGCGCGAGTACTACGCGCGCAAGGGCGCGGCGCTCGGTCCGGTGCCCGCTCACGGACCCCGGGCGCCCGCCCTGCCGGCCGTGCCCGGTGCGAACAACTGGGTACCGGTCGGACCGGCTGTCGCCGCCGGCGGTCAGGCGGATGGCCGACCGTCGATTGGCGGCCGAACCTCGCGATTCGCCATCGTCGCGGGCGGTTCTCGCATCTATGCGGCCACGGCCAACGGCGGGGTGTTCCGCTCCGATGACGCCGGGGCGTCTTGGCGCTCCACGATGGACGGCTTCGACCTCGATCCCACGAGCTTCGCCTCCGCCAGCCTGTGCTGTGGCGCTATCGCCGTGTCCGTGACGGATCCGGATCGGGTGTACGTCGGAACCGGCGAGGGCGATACCGATGCGTTGTTCACGTTGCGCTTGACGAACGCGCTGCCGGCATATCGCGGAATCGGTCCCATTCGCTCCGACAACGGCGGCGGCTCCTGGATCCTCGAGCCGTCGACGCCGGACCTCGCCGGCTTCGACTTCTTCGCGCTCGCGGTCGACCCCGACGATCAGGACAACGTCGTGGGCGCCACAAACAATGGTCTATATCAACGCACGGTTAGTGGTGGGTCGGTGATGTGGCAACGCCGCCGCACAGGTGCCCACACGAGCGTCGTCGTGACTCGAGCCGCAGGGGTGACGAACTTCTTCGCGGCCATGCGCGGGGGCGGGGTGTTCCGCTCGAGTAACGGCAGTGCGTGGACTGCGCTCAGCAGCGGCTTCCCCACGACGAACGTTGGGCGAATTGCGCTCGGCGTCCAGTCCGACAACCCCAACGTGCTGTATGCGCTCGTGGCGAACACCTCCGGCGGCCTGCAAGGTGTCTATCGCCTCGACGGAATGACCGGTGCCTGGACGTCGATCAGCGGAGCGCCGGCGCTGCTGCCAGGCTCGCAGGGCGACTATGACCTCTGCATAGCAGTCGATCCGGCGAACGCCAATCGGATCTACCTCGGCGGAGACCGGACGTCGGTTTCCCCGTTTCCCGGCAGCATCTATCGCTGCCTGGTGAGCGCGGCTGGAGCGGCCTATTCGATGACGTCGACAGCAATCGGCAGTGCGGCGCACGCTGATGTCCACGCCCTCGATTTCCCGCCCGGTGACCCGACCCGGCTATGGGCCGGAACGGACGGCGGTGCGTTCATCAACCTGGATCCCGCCGGTAGCGGACAGTTCGAGCCTCGCAACACCGGCCTCTCCTCCTTGTGTGCGAACTACCTCGGGCTCAGCGCCAGCGAGCCTGCCGTCATGTTCTGCGGTCTGCAGGACAACGGCACGATCCGCTATATCGGCGAGGAGCTGTGGCGGGATGTGCTGTTCGGCGACGGCGGATACTGCGTCGTGCACCCAACCGATCCGTTTCAGGTGCTGGCCTACGCCAACGGCAAGGTGTATCGCACAGCAGTCGGGGGCCGCGACTGGGGCGACTGGACGCAGGTCATGGCACCGGCGTGGGGGATCATGGCCGAGCCATTGGTTGGGGCGCCCGGGTCACCGCGGGTCGCGTTCGCGGCGTTCACTGCCGCCGGTGCCGCCGCAATCTACGTGTCGGACGACTTCGGGCAGACCTGGCCGGCCGTCGCCAGTCCGACCATCACCGTGCCCTCGGGTAGCGGCGGGGTGTTCTCGATGGTCTTCGCGTCACCGACGCGCATGTATTTCGGAACGACAGCCGGCCGGGTCTTCCAGGCCGATCTGAGCGGAGGCGCGTGGACCGCCACCCGCATCGACAACGCGCCGGGCGGAGCCTTGGGGCTGGTTGCTCTCATTGCTGACATCGCCGTCGACTGGTCCGATGCGACGCTGTCGTCGATCTACGTATGCCTCGGCGGGTCCGGTGATGCTCGGCATGTCTGGCATTTCACCGGTACCTCGTGGCAGTCCCGCAGCGGCTCCGGCGCGACGTCCCTCCTCGACGTCGAGCACAACGCGATTCTCGTCGACCCGGCGAATCCGACCAACGTCTACGTTGGCGCTGATCTCGGCGTCTGGCTTTCCACAGACAGTGGTGGCACCTGGACACCGCTCGAACGCGGTCTCCCGGATGCGCCGGTGCTCGACTTGCAGCTACACGCGGGAGCGCGCCTCCTACGCGCCGCCACGCATGGTCGCGGGGTGTATGAGTGCCGGCTCGATCCACCCGTGCTCGGAGGCGTCGAGCTGTACGTCCGCGACACGTTTCTCGACCTGGGACGAGGCGGTTCGACGGACGGCCGGCTGGACCCGTCGGCATGGCCGACCGGTCCGGTGTGGCACTGGCTCTCACCGAACATCAAGGTCGATGCACCGACCCCGGCCGGCTACCAGACGCCGACCGATCAGATCGATTTCCTCCAGTTCCACGAATCGATCGTCGACGGTAGTCAAGGTGTCGAGACAATCGGCCTGCCGGAGGTAGTGCATAACCGGCTCTACGCGTTGGTCCACAATCGCGGCCCGCTACCCGAGTCCGCGGTGCAGGTGATGGCGGCGGTCACGAATGCGTCGACCGTGCTCAAACCGCTGCCCCCTGCCTACGCAGCCGACGTGCAAGCCGGATCGCCACTATCGGGAACGGATTGGACCACGCTAGGCGTCGTGACGCTGACTGACCTGCGTCCCGGCTTTCCGCAAGTGGCCGCGTTCGACCTTCCGTCGACCATGCTTCCGATACCCGCCAGCCTGCCGGGCCAATCGCATTACTGTTCACTGGCTCTGCTGCATTCAGCGTCCGATCCGTACACGAACACCGAACGCATCGTCGACACGCTCACAGTTGCTGACCGGAAGGTCGCGCAGAAGAACCTCCACATCGTCCAGTTCGTCGGCACCCCGCCGCCGGAAACAACGACCGGCATGTGGGTCCGGCTCGATGTCGGTGGCCATCGGTTCGGCCGCGGCACCAAGGACCCGAGGATCGATCTGCAGGTCGACGCGACTGAATTCGCCGGCCGGTTCGCGCTGGTCGCTCCGCCTGCCCTGATCGGCCGAGAAGCGATCAAGGCGGCGAAGCTGGCGACCCTTCCGCGGGGCCAACTCAGCAAGTGGCTGAAGCAACACCGCGACGACGCCGTGCGGTTGCAACGCGAAGGCAAATTGTCCGAGCGTGACCTCGCGCGGCTTCTCGCCGCCATGACCGAGGTCGAGAAGTCACCGCTGTTGGAGATCGGTGGTGCGAAGGTAACAACGCTCAGGCAATTGCGGATTCGGCCCGGCTCCACGCAGACGATATTCATCCGGATCGACCCGCCGGCTAAGGCCAAGCCGGGTGCCGAATGGCGATTCTCGGTCATCCAGCGCAACAGCCGAACGGCTGAGGTGCAGGGTGGAGCGGCTTATCTCGTGCAGGTCGTCGAGCCTTTCCAGCGGCAGTAAGTCCATGCAAATTATCTTTGAGCGCGGACTGTCAGCTGTGCCCGTTTGAGGGTGTCGTCGGTGCGTTGGACGGCGTCACAGAAAAAGCAATCGGGCTGCTGGCCGCTTTCGGCTTGCTTGAGGTATTGGTAGCGCCAGGGGGTCCAGACGTGGTCCATCTTGGAGGAGACCTTTCGCGATTCGGTGCGAGTGATTCGGTTTTAAGAATAGCGTAAAAAGTTTGGGAGTTGGCGGGTGGAACGAATGGAAGGTGCGAAGTTGTGGATCGTCGTTGTGGCATC
>Ga0207665_10000642_pt1 | contig 23557 bp, 22 predicted proteins | sample LARL112metaG_FD_184351 | JGI IMG/M metagenome (GOLD analysis project Ga0207665, IMG submission 184351) | Corn, switchgrass and miscanthus rhizosphere microbial communities from Kellogg Biological Station, Michigan, USA - LAR L11-2 metaG... | ecosystem: Host-associated > Plants > Roots >... | reverse complement strand
CCGTGCCGTCCGCGACCGTGACCCTGGGGCAGGTGGTGTTCCTGCCCACCGCGGCGAAGATCGGCGCCTGGGAGACCGGGATCACACCGGGGACCTCCGCCGCGCCGGGGACGGCACTGATGACGGCGACCTCGCCGGTACCAGAGGTGACGATCAACCTGGACCCCAGCCTGGAGGCCGAGATCAAGGCGGGGGACAAGGTGGAGATCGACCTGCCCGCGGGCGGGGTCACCACCGGGGTGGTGACGCAGGTCAGCAAGGTCGCCTCGACCAACGCCTCGGGAGTGACGAGCGTGCCGGTGTATGTGTCGCTGGATCACCCGAAGGCGGCCAAGAACCTGAGTTCGGCGCCGGTGACGGTGAAGGTCACCACCGGCAGCGTGGCCAATGCCTTGGTGGTGCCGGTGGCGGCGCTGATGGCCCGGCCGGGCGGGTACGCGGTGGAAGTCACCGGCCCCGGTGGGCACCACCTGGTCAAGGTCGAGGTCGGGCTGTTCGACGATGCCGACGGCATGGTCCAGGTCACCGGCAACCTGACCCCGGGCCAGCATGTCGTGGTCCCCGCCCTGTGAGCGGCGCGACGGCGATGCACAGGGCTTGGGAGGCGGCGCGATGAGTACGGCGACGGCGGATCCGGTGGCCGGGTATCGGCCCGGGCCCGGGGGCGGGCCGGGCCTGGTACTGGAACTGGACAACGTGGTGAAGGTATATCCGAGTGCGCCGCCGGTGACCGCCGTCGCCGGGGTCAGCCTGGCCGTGCGCGCGGGGGAACTGGTCGCCGTCCGCGGCCCGTCGGGGTCGGGGAAGACCACCTTGCTGCACCTGATGGGCACCCTGGACCGTCCCTCCAGCGGGTCGGTACGGGTCACCGGGCTGGAGATCGCCAAGCTGAGCGACCGGGGGCTGGCCGGGCTGCGCGCGGCCAGCATCGGGTTTGTGTTCCAGCAGTTCTTCCTGGCCGAGCACGCGAATGCGCTAAGCAATGTCGCAGACGGGCTGCTGTACGCCGGGGTGGCCGCCGCGGAACGGCGCGCGCGGGCCGCCTGGGCCTTGCAGCGGGTCGGGCTGGGCCACAAGCTGGCCGCCCGGCCGACCCAGTTGTCGGGTGGGGAACGCCAGCGGGTCGCGATCGCCCGGGCGCTGGCCGGGGAGCCTGCCATCCTGCTGGCCGACGAGCCCACCGGCAACCTCGACTCGGCCACCGGCGCCGCCTTGCTGGACCTTCTGGAGGAGCTGAACGCGGCCGGCACCACGATCGTGGTGGTCACCCACGACGGCGCCGTCGCCGCCCGGATGCGCCGCCGCATCGAAATGCTCGACGGCCGCGTCATCACCGACACCGCCACTCCAGCCGCCGCCCCGGCACCGCGCGCCGCGCCGCCCGCGGACCAGCCCGGCGGCGAGGCGGCACCGGTAGCGGCCGAGCAGCCGCGACCGCCGGGCGAGGCGGCGTCGGCCGAGGCAGCGCCGCCCGGGGCGGCGCCAGGTGAGCCGGCGGCGGGGCGGAGGCGGCGCAGCAGCCGGGCAGGCGGCCGGCCCGCGTGGCGGCCCTGGCCGGCCAGGGACCAGGTGGAGGGCCGATGACCACCGTCACGCCGACCGCGGCCCGGCTGCACCCGGCGGACCTGGCCCGCCTGGCCGCGGTTGGCCTGCGCACCCGCAAACTGCGCGCCTCGTTGTCCGCGCTCGGAATTGCGATCGGGGTCGCCGCCATCGTCGCGGTGCTGGGCTTGTCGGCGTCGTCACAGGCGGGACTGCTGGCAGAGATCTCCGCACTGGGCACCAACCTGCTCACGGTGCAGAACGGGCAGTCGCTGACCGGCGGCACCGCCCAGCTGCCCAAGGCCTCCCCCGGCATGGTCAGCCTGATGCACGGCGTGACCAACGTGCAGGACATCGGCACGGTCGGCAACAAGAACGCCTTCCGCACCCCCTACATCCCCTCCGTTGACACCAACGCCCTCACCGTGGACGCCACCAGCCTGGGCCTGCCGGCGGCGGTGGGCACCTCGCTGGCCCACGGGGTGTTCCTCAACGCCGCCACCGAAAAAGAACCGGTCGCCGTGCTCGGCGCCGCCGCCGCGCAGCGGATGGGCATCGACCGGATCTGGCCGGGGGAGCGGATCTGGGTCGGCTCCCAGTGGTTCTACGTAGTCGGGATCCTCAAGCCCGCGGTGCTCGCCCCGGAGATCGACTCCGCGGTGCTGGTCGGCTACCCGGCCGCGCACACCTACCTGCACTACGGCGGCCGGCCGACCACGATCTACGTGCGCACAGTCACCAGCCAGACCACGAAGGTGGACAACCTGCTCGCCGCGCAGGCCAACCCCCAGCAGCCCGAGGAGGTCAACGTCTCCCAGCCCTCGGCCGCGCTCACCGCCCAGGCGGACGCCCAGGGCGCCTTCGACGTGCTGTTCCTGGGCCTGGGCGCGGTGGCGCTGCTGGTCGGCGCCGTCGGGGTGGCCAACATCATGGTCATTTCGGTGCTGGAGCGCCGCTCGGAGATCGGGCTGCGCCGGGCGCTGGGCGCCACCAAGGGCCACATCCGCACCCAGTTCCTCGCCGAAGCCATCCTTCTCGCGCTGGCCGGCGGCGCCGCCGGGGTGATCTTCGGCATCGCCGCCACCATCATCTACGCGAACGCCAAGGGCTGGGCGGTGGTCATCCCGCCGCTGGCCTGGGCTGGCGGGCTCGGCGCGACGATCGTCATCGGCGCCGCCGCCGGGCTGCTGCCGGCGCTGCGCGCCGCACGCATGTCCCCCACCGAAGCCCTCTGGACCCTGTGACCCCTACGGTCCAGGGTCCTGGGTCCTCGGTCCCGCGTCCCGTGGTCCCCATCGCTTCGCTGCGGGGCCACGGTCCTGCGGGCCCACGGTCCTGCGGGGGCGGACCGTGGAATCCCGCAAGCCTTCAGCCGGCCTACGGTGCTGTTTCTGCGGCGGCGGCGGCGAAGGCCGCCATCGACGGAAACTCCCAGTCCGGCGTCACCGGCGCCGGGGGCTGCGGGGTGGCGCCCCAGCCGCCCCGGTCGTGGCGCCGGTGTATCCAGACCGTGGGCAGGCCGGCCCGCCGGGCGGGCACATGGTCGTGGAACAGGCTCTGTGCCACGTGCAGCAGCCCGCCCGGCCGGACGCCCAGCCGGGCAGCCTCGGTGACCAGGGCCTCGAAGTTCCGCGGCGATGGCTTGTACGAGCCGACGTCCTGCGCGGTGATGATGCCGGCGAACTCGACACCGAGCCTGGCGTTCGACCCGGCGAACGAGGCACGGTCCACGTTGGACAGGATGATCAGCTTGAACCGCCTGCCCAGTGCGGCCAGCGCGTCATGAGAATCGGGGAACGCGGGCCAGTCGGGCACCGAGCGCGCCAGGCGGGCCGCGTCCTCGTCGGTGACCTCGGCGCCCAGGTTCTCGCCGAGCAGCCGCATCCCACGGGCCAGCACCTCCGGGTACGCCTCGGCGGGATGCTCCGCCTCGACCGCGGCCTCGACCTGCGCGTAGGCGGTCAGTAGTTCTTCGCCGGACGGCGTAAGCCCGCGCGCCCGCGCCCACGGAGCGAGCACGGCCAGCAGGCCGGTCTCCCAGTCGATCAGGGTGCCGTAGCAGTCGAAACTCAGGGCTTCGAAGTCGGTGAGTTCCATCGCTCCTGAGTATCAGGGGTGAGCGGCGGAGGGCTAGACCGGCGTCTTACTGGCCCCGGCCTCCTTCTCGAAGATCCGCACGACCTCCTCGACAGAGTGGCCCTTCGTCTCGGGCACGAACTTGAACACGAATCCGATCGCCACCACCGAAAGGACGGCGAAGGACACCATGACCCAGGCCAGCCCCCAGGCATTCTGCCAAGCCGGGAACGCCTCGATCAGCGCGAAGTTGGCGACCCAGTCCACGGCGGCGGCGATCGCAGCCGCCCGGCCGCGGACGGATGTCGGGAAGACCTCGCCCTGGAGTAGCCAGCCCGTCCCGCCGACACCGATCGCGAACGAGGTGATGAAGAACGAGAAGCCGACCATGACCACCACGGTCTTCGGTATGTCGGTGAGGAACGCGACCGCGGCCGCCGCGACCAGCATGAACACCGCCATGCCGGCGTAGCCCCCCATGGCCAGCGGGCGCCGGCCGAACTTATCGATCCAGCGGAAGGCGAAATAGGTCGCGATCACGTTGACCGCGCCCAGGATCGCGGTGACCTCGACCCCGGCCACCGCGGCCGCGACGGCATTGTGCCCGCTCTGGAAGAACGTGGCCAGGATTTGCGGGCCGTAGTAGAACGGGATGTTGATCCCGGTGATCTGCTGGAAGATGAAGAACACGCAGACCACGATCAGCGCCCGGATCACGCCCTTCGTCCACTGCGTCCGCCGCTGCTGCTGTATCTGCCGGTCCCTGAGCTGCTCAGCGGCCGCGCGGATCTCCTCTTCGGTGGTCTCCATCCCGAGCTGGCCGAACGCCTTCCTGGTATCGGCGTAGCGCTCGTGCAGCATGAGCCATCGGGGGGACTCGGGCATCTTGGACCGCAGCGCCACGGCGAGTATCGCCGGGATCGCGCCGATGCCGAGGATGAGCCGCCAGTCGAGGTTGCCGGCGTTATTCGGCCAAACCAGCAGGACGACCACGGCCACGAGATAGGACACCAGGATTCCCACGGTGATCATCCACTGCTGGATGATGCTCAGCTGACCCCGCCGCTCCCGGGGCGCGAACTCCGCGATGTAGGCCGTGGCGATCGCGGAGTCGGCCCCGATCGCGAGCCCGATGAGCGTGCGGGACGACAGCAGCATGAAAGCATTCACGGTGAACGCCGACAGGAGCGCCCCGACGGCGTAGATGGCGGCGTCGGTGATGAGCAGGGTCTTGCGCCCGAAGTGGTCGGTCAGCGGCCCGGCGATGAGCGCGCCCGCGCCGGCGCCCAGGGATGCGCCAGCCACCAGGTAGCCCGTCCAGAAGCTGGACAGGTGGTACGGGATGAAGTCCAGCGCCGAGCCGATGTTGGCGGTGTCGTATCCGAAGAGGAACCCACCGACGCAGGCCAGCACGGCCAGGTACCAGTAGAAGTTCGTCGGGATACGTGAATCCAGATCCTCGAGCACATTGCGCCGTGACGGCTCCGTGGCCCTAGTTTCAGACACCATGAGCGGACCTTCCTTGCCTACCCTCCGGCCGCCTCACCCAGGGCAATTGCTGCACCACGGCTGGGCTAATGCCGCGCCTCGCTACCCGGCCGGCCGGGCGGCAAACCCCGGGCCGCCGCGGGCGACAAGCTCAAAACCGGCCTATCGGGACCGCCGCGGCAGGCATCTCGTCGGCTGGAGGGCTTCACACATTTCGTGCGCCGCCGGGCTTGACGTGCGAGACTGCCACGGGGTGGTTGTTCGGTCGATCGCGGGCCCGGGTCGGCTGGAAGCCCGTTTCCCGGTCCTTACGGGGCGGCGAATCGCCCTGGAGGGGAGCAGATAATGCCCGATCAAGAGCGTCTGTCCTACGCCCCGGCCGGGCCGGGTGCCGTCCAGCCCTGCTGGTTGTGCGGGATCCGCTTGCCCGCCGACCACATGATGGCCGACGGTGGTAGTGCCTGCGCCGACGTTCGGTGGTACTGCCTGGACAAGCGGGGATGCACCGAGCGGTGGACCGCTCGCACGGCCAGGCCGGGCGACCTTCGCCTGAGCAGCGCCGGAGTGCCGGATTCCTGGGGCTCGATCAGCTTAGAGTCGGACGTCGCCGGGCGGTAACCAACCGGCGACGGCGGGCCTACCGCGGGACCGGGGCCTACCGCGGGACCGGGGCCTGCCGCAGGCCGGTGAACATGCCGTGCAGGGCGGTGACGCCGTCACCGGTAGCACGGACGTCCAGCGCGAGCCGCGTCGCGCTTGCCTGCACAGTCCAGGTTGCCCAAGGACAGCACTGCGTCTCCACGGCGGCCAGGGCGCGCAGTTCCTCCTCGATGCCCGGTTCCGGGCGGAAGCCAAGGCGAACGCCGTCGGCGGTCAGCGCGCGCCCGGTCAGCGCGCGGGCCGCGAGCCGCGCCCAGCGGCCAGCCTGGTCCGCCAGGCCTTCGGCGGTGAGCGAGCAGGCCACCGGTGCGCTCGCGGTGGCGTCATCGGCGTGTTCCGGTGCTGCGGTCATGACCAGCCTCCCAGGTGCGGTGCCTTCGGCATCCTCCGCCCGCCATCGTCTTTGTTAAAGTCGGCTTGATGTCAAATCCCGGTGCTGGTCCGGACGGCGCCCCGGCGCTCACCATCGGCGCGGTGGCCAGGCTGGCCGGCAAGAGCGCGTCCGCGATCCGCTACTACGAGCAGATCGGGCTGCTGCCCGAGCCCGCGCGGGCCGCCGGGCGGCGCAGGTACGGCCAGGCCACCGTGCGCACGCTGGCGGTGATCGAGACCGCGCAACGGGCCGGCCTGGCGCTTGACGAGATCAAGGTGCTGCTCTCTGCTTCACCCGGTGACCCGGCGGCGGTCGAGCGGCTTCGCGAAGTGGCCAGCAGAAAGCTCCCGGAGATCGTCGCCCTGATCGAGCGCACCGAACTGGTGCGCGGCTGGCTCGAATGTGCCGCGCACTGCGAATGCCCGGACCTCGATCAATGCCCGTTGTTCGACGAGCCGGCCCTGCCCCCGGCACCGGCGAAAGCCCCGGCACCGGCCAGGCCCTCGCCGCCTTGACACGGCGGCCTCCCGGCCGGCCAGGTGCGCGGCCTGCCATTCCGGGCCAGGCAAGCTGCGCCGGTTGCCGCGCGGCTGGGAATATGGCTACCCAGAGGCGTAATGAGGAGTGGCATGCCAGCCAAGGTTGAGCTGATCGCGTATGCGGACCGTTTCGGCGGTGACCTGAACGGACTGCGCGGCCTGCTCAACGGCCCGCTACGCGGGCTGTTCGGCGGCGTGCACGTGCTGCCGTTCTACCGCCCCTATGACGGCGCGGACGCGGGATTCGACCCGCAGGACCACACCGAGGTCGACCCGCGGCTGGGCTCGTGGGATGACATTGCCGCGCTGGGCGCCGAGTACCGGGTCATGGCCGACATGATCGTCAACCACGTGTCCTCGGGTTCACCGCAGTTCCGGGACTGGCTGGCCAAGGGCGACGCGTCGCAGTTCGCCGGGATGTTCCTCACCTACGGCACCGTGTTTCCGGGCGGTGCGACCGAGGAGATGCTGCTGCGGCTGTACCGGCCGCGGCCTGGCCTCCCGTTCACGCCGTACGCGCTCGGCAATGGCACGAAGGCGCTGGCGTGGACGACGTTCACGCCGCAGCAGATCGACGTCGACGTCAGCCATCCGGTGACCCGCGCCTACCTGCGGCGCATTCTCGACGGGATGGCCGGGGCGCGGGTCTCCCAGGTCCGGCTGGACGCCGTGGGTTACGCGGTGAAGACACCCGGCCTGACGTCGTTCATGACCCCGGAGACGTTCAAGTTCATCGGCGAGGTCGCTGGCTGGTGCCATGACCGCGACCTGGTGGTCCTGGTCGAGGTGCATTCCCACTACCTGCACCAGGTGGAGATCGCCCGCCAGGTGGACTACGTGTACGACTTCGCCCTGCCGCCGCTGATCCTGCACGCGCTGACCGCCGCGGACTCCGGCCCGCTGCTCACCTGGCAGGGGCTGCGCCCGGCCAACGCGGTCACGGTGCTCGACACCCACGACGGGATCGGTGTGATCGACGTCGGCCCGGACGCCACCGACCGGGCCAGGCCCGGCCTGCTCACCCAGGACCAGCTTGACCAACTGGTCGAGGCGATCCACGGCAACAGCGGCGGCACCTCGCGGCAGGCCACCGGCGCCGCGGCCTCGAACGTGGACCTCTACCAGGTGAACTGCACGTTCTACGACGCGCTCGGCCGCGACGGCGACCGCTACCTGCTCGCCCGCGCGCTGCAGTTCTGGACGCCAGGGATCCCGCAGGTCTACTACGTCGGCCTGCTGGCGGGCGGCAACGACATGGACCTGCTGGCCCGCACGAACGTCGGCAGGGACGTCAACCGGCACCACTACACGCCGGCCGAGATCGAGGAGGCCCTGGCCCGGCCCGTCGTACAGGCGCTGTGCCGGCTGATCAGGTTCCGCAACACCCACCCGGCGTTCGAGGGCAGCCTCACCTGTTCGGGCAATGCCGCAAACATCGAGATGAGCTGGGCCCGCGATGGCGACGAGGCGGTTCTGCGCGCCAGCCTGGCGGACGGCTCCGCGGAGGTGACATGGACCGAGAACGGCACCCGCCGCAGCGCTCCGTTGACGGAATTGCCGTGACCGGGGTGACGGCGTGATCAGCGCGCGGGCGGGCCAGCCCGCCGCCCCCAGCGACCTCGTCGACGTCCCGAAACTGGTCACCGCCTACTTCGCGGTGCATCCCGACCCGGGCGAGCCGGCGCAACGGGTGTCGTTCGGCACCTCCGGCCACCGCGGGTCGGCGTTCACCGCGACGTTCAACGAGGACCACATCGCCGCCACGACCCAGGCGATCTGCGACTACCGGGACGCCGAGGGCATCCGCGGGCCGCTGTACCTGGGCGCCGACACCCACGCGCTGTCCGAGCCTGCACAGGTCACCGCGCTGGAGGTGCTGGCCGCCAACGCCGTCCACGTGCTGCGCGACGCGCGCGGCGGGTACACGCCGACCCCGGCGGTGTCCCGGGCGATCCTGGCCCACAACGCGCCCGGGTCGGCCCGCCGCGCCGACGGGATCGTGGTCACCCCGTCGCACAACCCGCCCTCGGACGGCGGGTTCAAGTACAACCCGCCGGACGGCGGCCCGGCAGGCACCGAGATCACCCGGTGGATCCAGGACCGGGCCAACGAACTGCTTGCCAGCGGCATGGCCGGCGTGCGGCGGGTCCCGTACTCGCGGGCGGTCGCGGCCGACACCACCGGGCGGTTCGACTTCCTTGACGGCTACGTCTCCGCCCTTGAGCGCGCCGTCGACCTGGCCGCGATCAAGGCCGCCGGGATCCGCATCGGCGCGGATCCGCTCGGCGGCGCCAGCGTTGCCTACTGGGGCGCGATCGGCGAGCGGTACGGCCTGGACCTGACGGTCGTCAACCCGAACGTGGACCCGACGTTCCGGTTCATGACTCTGGACTGGGACGGCAAGATCCGGATGGACTGCTCGTCACCGTCGGCGATGGCCGCCCTGATCGCCCGCCAGCACGACTTCACGATCGCGACCGGCAACGACACCGACGCCGACCGGCACGGCATCGTCACCCCGGACGGCGGCCTGCTGAACCCCAACCACTACCTCGCCGTCGCCGTCGACTACCTGTACCGGCACCGGGACGGCTGGCCGGCCACGGCGGCGGTCGGCAAGACGCTGGTCAGCTCGTCGATGATCGACCGGGTCGCCGATGGCCTGGGGCGGCGGCTGCTCGAGGTGCCGGTCGGGTTCAAGTGGTTCGTGCCCGGCCTGCTTGACGGGTCCGTTGCGTTTGGCGGCGAGGAGAGCGCCGGTGCCTCGTTCCTGCAGCGCAACGGTTCGGTGTGGACGACCGACAAGGACGGGATCCTGCTCGCCCTGCTGGCCTCGGAGATCACCGCCGTGACCGGGCAGACGCCGTCCGAGCTTTACCGCGGCCTGACGGCACGCTACGGCGAACCCGCCTACGCGCGCATCGACAGCCCGGCCACCAGGGAGCAGAAGGCGGCACTGGCCAAGCTGTCCCCGGACCAGGTCACCGCCGACCGGCTCGCGGGCGAGAAGATCACCGCGGTGCTGACCGAGGCGCCAGGCAACGGCGAGCCGATCGGCGGGCTCAAGGTCGTCACCGAAACCGGCTGGTTCGCGGCCAGGCCGTCCGGCACCGAAGACGTCTACAAGCTGTACGCCGAGTCGTTCCGCGGGCCCGGGCAGTTGGCCGAGATCCAGGAGGAGGCCAGGGCCGTGGTGGCGGCTGCTCTTGGCTGATGCTCACCGAGCGCCTGGCGCTGCGCAGGTTCACCACCGCCGACGCGGCGAACCTGCTCAGCCTGGACGGGGATCCGCAGGTCATGCGCTTCTTGACCGGTACCACCAGGTCGCTGGCGCAGATCCGCGACGAGGTGCTGCCGACGCTCGCGCGCTGCCACCTGCGCTACCCCGGCTTCGGGTACTGGGCCGCGGAGACCCGGGCCGACGGGGAGTTCATCGGCTGGTTCGGGCTGCAGCCGGTCACGCCGACCGACGACCCCATGGAGAACTGGCCCGAAGCCCGCGGCCAGACCGGCGTCGCCAGCCTTGGCTACCGGCTGCGCCGTAGCGCCTGGGGGAAGGGGTATGCCACCGAGGGCGCGCGGGCCCTGGTGCGCCTGGCGTTCACCGACCTCGGGGTGCGCGAGGTCGTGGCCACCACCATGGCGGTGAATACCGGCTCACGGCGCGTCATGGAAAAGGCCGGCCTGCGGTACGTCCGCACCGTGCACCTGGACTGGCCGGAGCCCCTCGACGGCAACGAGCACGGCGACGTCGAGTACCGCCTGCGGCGCGAAGACTGGCTGCCCGCTCCTGGTGTCGATTGACGCGCTACGACGGCCCATCCAGCCCCTCCGCCCGGTGGCCCCGGCAATCCCCGAGGCCGGATCACGGGCCGGTTGCTCGCGCGACAGGACGGGCCAGGCCGGAACGGGGATGAGTCAGGCAGGGGCGGGCACCCGTTCGGCCAGGAACTCCTCCCAGGTCAGATGGCCCACCGCCCGGTCGGGTGCCAGGTTGGCGCCGGCCCGCACCGCGCGGGCGGCCTGTCCCGGCAGCCGGACCGGGACCAGCAGCCGGTGCTTGCCGCGGGCCCGCAGGTAGGTGCGGAGCAGGTCGGCCATGCTGGACACCCGTGGGCCCGCCATGTCCGGTACCAGCCCGGCCGGGGCGCCGAGCGCCAGTTCCACCAGCCGCGCGGCGACCTCGTCGGTGTCGACCGGCTGGAACCGGACTCCCGACGGGACCGGGATCACCGGCAGCTTCGCCATATACCCACAGACCATCAGGGAAAGGTCGTGGAACTGGGTGGCCCGCAGGATCGTCCAGGGCAGGCCGGACTCGGTCACGACCCGCTCCGCGGCCAGCTTGAACCCGAAGTAGCCGAACATCGCCCGGTCCGTGGCGCTGACCACCGGGATCCGGTCGGCCCCGACCACCGAGATGAACACCAGGTGCGGGTGCCCGGCCTGGGACGCCACCGCCACCAGGTTCCTGGTCGCCACGTCGTCGTCCTTGCGGCCCCCGGCGCAGTGCAGGATGATTTCTGCGCCCGCCACCGCGGCCGGGATTCCCTCGTTCTTGAGCAGGTCGCCGGTCACGTACTCGACGCCGTCCGCCGCCTCGTGAGCGTGCCGGGACAGTACCCGTACCCGGCAGCCCGCCGCCAGCAGGCGCGGCACGACGCGGCGGCCGAGCGTGCCCGTGCCACCGGTGACCAGGATGAGTGACGCCATAGTTCCTCCTCATGGGATGCGGCCCTTCCATTGAAGGCCCGCGGGCACCCGCCCCGCATGTCACATCGGCGGTGTGGCAGGTGTCAGGGTGATGACACCTGGCAACGAGGGAATGTGACGCATGACCGACAGCGACTGGCTGGCCGGCGCCTTCGAGGAGCACCGCGAGCACCTGCGCGCGGTGGCCTACCGGCTGCTCGGCTCGACGAGCGATGCCGACGACGCGGTACAGGACACCTGGCTGCGGCTGACCAGCGCGGATGCCACCGAGGTGGAGAACCTGGGCGGCTGGCTGACGACGGTCGTGGCCCGGGTGTCCCTCAACATGCTCCGGTCGCGCCGGCGCCGGCCCGAGCAGCCCGTCGGCGACTCCTGGCCCGCCCCGGTGGAGGCGTCCGCCGTGGACGGCGTGGGGGCGGGATCGGGCGCGGCCGCGCCGCTGGGCGATCCGGAGAACGAGGCCGTGCTCGCGGACTCGGTCGGCCTCGCCCTGCTGGTCGTGCTGGACACACTTACCCCCGCCGAACGGCTCGCGTTCGTCCTGCACGACATGTTCGCCATGCCGTTCACCGAGGTGGCGGACGTGCTCGGCCGTACCCCCGACGCCACGCGGCAGCTCGCGAGCCGGGCCCGCCGCCGGGTCCGCGGCGCGCCAAGCCCGGACCATGCGGCCGACATCACCCGCCAGCGGGAAGTCGCCGCCGCGTTCCTTGCCGCCTCCCGCGGCGGCGACATGGCGGCCCTTGTCGCGCTGCTTGATTCTGACGTTACGCTGACCGCCGATGCCGCCGCCGTACCGGCCGGACGGCCGGCCGTGCTGCACGGTGCGAAGACGGTCGCCAATGGGGCGATCGCGGCCGCTGCCATAGCCAGGGAGTCGCAACTGGCCCTGGTGGACGGGGCCGTGGGCATCGTCTTCGCGCCTGCCGGTCAGCTGCGGGTCGCGCTGGCCCTGACGGTCGGCGAGACGGGCCGGATCACCGCCATCGACGTGATCGCGGACCCCGACCGGCTGCGCCGGCTGCACCTGGCGGTGCTGCCCGGCTAGGCCGTCGTCCCAGCCCAGGGGCCGGCCCGGCCGTTTTCCCAGATGTCTGGGAAGTCCGGGCGCATCGTTGACCCCGCGGCGCGGCGCCGCCCATGCTGAGCGGATCACGGGATGCACTCCCGGGCACAGCGGCCGTTCAGCCCCACGGCGAAGGGAGAGTCGATGGCCAACCGCGGATCCACGGCGCGCGTCCGGGCTCCGCTGCAGGCGCGGAGCCGGAGGCGCTGGCTGCTTGTGGGCGGGATCGCCGGGCTCTGGCTGGTCTTCCTGATGGGCTCCGGGTCGCTGGTGGCGAGCACGGCGCTGATGTTGCTGCTCGGCGCCGTGGCCGGCGGTGTGGTGGTGGTGCTGCGGCTGTTCGGGTTCGGCAGGGACCACCCGTGGTTTCACCGTGCCGCCAGCCGGCCGTGGCGCGACGGGCGGGACGTGTTGCGGGTCGCGCTGCGCCATCTGCCCGAGGTGTTCATCGTGACCCCACAGGGCTCCCTGCTGGCGCCGAACGCCGTGGAACTCCGGATGAACCCTGACGACATCGAGTCACTGGCCGACCTGATCGACCTCAACCTGGTGAACGCCAGCGCGGCGGAGGCCTACGCGGCGGAGGTTGCCGCCCACTCCGCGCGGGTCGTCAGCAACGTGCCACTCGAGGTCGGCGTCGTCGCGGATGTGGCGGTCCCGCCGGGCCGCTACCGGCTCCGGCAGCGGTCGTCGCTGGCTGCCATGACCCTGGGTGCGGACCCGGTCACCAGCGTGGACCCGGTCACCGGAGTGGACCCGGCGTGCGGGGCCTACCCGGTCAGCATGCCGGGCTCCGCCGGTCCGCTGGCCCCGGCAGGCGCGCCAGGCCCGGCCGGAGGGGCGTATCCGGTGAGCGTGGGCGTCGGCCCCTTCCGCGACGGCCAGACCAAGTCAGAACTGGCGGTGGCCCCGGCGTTGATGACCGGCGCCGCCACGGTCGCGACCGGCGCCGCCACGATCGCCGAGCCCGCCCTGCCACCCCTGTTGCGGCTGATCACCAACGGCGCCGTCGCGGAAACCCGTGTTTCCGGGGCGCGCGCCGGGCGCGGCAAGGCGGTGGAACTCCCGTTGCCCGGGGACCCCACGGTCTCCCGCGTGCATGCCACGTTCACCTGCACAGGCGGCGAGTGGCGGATCACCGTCCTGGGCCGCAACGGAGTGCTGCTGAACGGCACCCCCCTGACAAGTGAGCACGTCATCAGGGATGGCGACTCCATCCGGTGGGGACAGCAGTCCAGCGCACCAGTGTCCGCGGTGGTCATCAGGTAACCGCCGCACCTGGTACCGGTCCTGCCCGGCGGAAGGGGGCATCCATGCCTGGGCTCGCCTTAGTGGTGATGTGCGCCGCGATCGTGCTGGTCCCGCTGGCGGTGTGGTGGCTGATCCGCACCGGCGCGCTGCTGCGCGTGGCGGGCGTGGACCCGCGGTACGTGCAGACAGTGCCGGATCGAGTCCGCTACACCTCGATGGGCGCGATCGTCCTGCTCACCGCGACCGCGGCCACCGCCTCGCTCACCGTGGCGCTGTCGCTGGTCTTCACGGCCAGGGACTGGCCGTTCTACCTGCCGGTGGGCCTGCTGTGGGGCGCGATCGTGCTCAACTTCGACCGCTGGATCGTGAGCAGCCTGGACTACGGCCCGCTGGCCGCCGATGACCCGGTGCCGAGCCAGCGGCAGCAGGCGCGGTCCAAGGCGGTGCACTTCGCGGTCCGCTTCACCATGGCCGCCCTCGTCGGCCTGGTCATCAGCGAGCCGATCGTGCTGGCGATTTTCGGCCCGGAGATCAGCCAGCAACTCGCTGCCCAGCACGTCGCCGACATAAGCCAGCAGACCGCGCAGATCAACGCCGCGGCTGCCAGGCAACTCGCCATCATCAACCAGCCGGTGGCGGCCGATCAGAAGGCGTTGCGGGCCGCGGCCCGGAAGACCGACCGGGCGCACCGGATCTACCTTTGCGAACTGACCGCGCAATGCCGCAACCTGCCGCCGGGCCTGGTCACCCAGGTGCCTGGTCCCGGGCCGCAGACCACGCAGGACTACCAGATCTGGCAGGCGGACGTCCGGCTGCAGAACAAGGCCCAGGACACGGCCAGCAGCGCGGCCGCGCAAGCGCGCAAACAAGCGGCGGCGCTCAGCAAGCAGACGGCCGCCAAGATCGCGGCAGCGACCAAGAAGATCAACGCCGACAACGGCCTGCTGGCCCGCGAGCGGGCACTGGACACGCTGAGCCGGCAGAACTCGGGGTTCCTGCTGCGGCGCTTGCTGCTGTGGTCGGCGCTGATGTTCATCGACCTCGCCCCGGTCCTGCTCAAGACGTTCTCACCGGGAACCGTGTACGACGTCCTGCAGCGGAACGCGGCGGTCCGCCTGGTCCGCAACTCGCGCGCCGACGCGGCGGCCGACAGCGATCATGACAGCCGCAAGCAGTCCATCACCCGTGACTTCGACCTCAAGTCGCACCAGGCCGTGACCGAGGCCGAGTACCACCAGCGCATCCTGGCGCTGTACCCCGGCCTGGGGACCGGAACGGCCGCCCTCGCTGGCTCGCTGGCGGGAAACGGCGCGACCGGGAACGGGGTGGACGGCAACGGGGTGGCCGGAAACGGACCGTACGGCAATGGGGTGGCCGGCACCGGGGAACCGGGCGCCGGGGCCGGCCGCGGCTGGGTGATCGGGAACCGGTGGCATGTCCAGCGGCCGCTCGCCGATGCGCCGCACTCGGGCCGGGTTCCGTTCGTGGCCGTGGACCTGAAGCAGGAATTCCCGGCCGAGGCCGTGGTCAAGATAGTCGCGCCGCCGCCGGGCGCCGTAGACGGCAAGGCGCTGCGGGAGCAGCGTCATGCCCAGATGGAGATGTCGCTGCCACTGGGCCCGGTCCACGCCAACATCGCCGAGGTGCTGGATTGCGACCTCGATGTGGAACACGGCTTCTACATCGTCACCCGCCTCTACCCGACCACGCTCGAACGGCACCTGCGGGTGGCCGCCGAGCAGGACGCCCTGACCATCGGCCAGGTGCTGGACTTCGCCGTTCAGATACTCGCCGGCCTGCGCGCAGCCTGGGATCTGGGCCTGGTCCACCTCGACCTCAAACCGGCCAACGTCGCCCTGACCGAGGACGGGCAGGTCAAGCTCATCGACTTCGGCCTGGCACAGCAGTACCAGCGGGCGAACGGCGGCAACGACACCACCGCGGTGGCACGCTTCACCCCGTTCTACGCCCCGCCCGAGCAGATGGCCCGCCGGCCCAACTGGATCAGCAGGAACGCGGACGTCCGCGCGCTGGGCGCGGTGATGTACCGGATGCTGACCGGCTATCCGCCGCTCTACCGCGAGGCCCGCGCGCTGGGCCTGGTGGACCGGTCCGGGCAGTACGAGTCCTCGCCCGACATCACGAACCTGATCAGCACCGCGGACCCGGTTCCGGTCCGTGACCTCATCGGCTACGTTCCCGAAGACCTGGACATGCTGGTGCGCCAGTGGCTGCGCACCGACCCGCAACTGCGCTGCCCGGGCTCCTCGCACACGATGGCCGAACGGATCTGGGTGCAGCTGATCGCGGTGCGCAAGCGGGTCGACGGCCAGCCCGAGGCCGGCTTCCTGGTGGGCCCGCGGGTGACGCATGAGCCGAAGGACGCGCGGCTGCGCGGGCCGTGGCAGCCAGGGCCGCCAGCCAGCGAGCCCAGATCTTGGCAGGGTCCGCCGGGCCCAGCGACCGCGAGCCCGGCGACCGCGAGCCCGGCGACCGCGGCCGACGGCGTGCCCGCGGACCTGCCCGGCCACGGCACCCTTGACCTGGAGACGGTTTCGGAGGCCACCGGGGCGGCGGCGCAACCGGAGTCCGGGGGCTACCGCGGCGCCGGGGAGGGTCGCCGATGACCGGCGCGACACCGCGGGAGCAGGGTGAACAGACCCAGCCGATGGCAAGCCCGCCATGGGCGAGCGGGCAGGCCGAGCGCGGTCCGTATGCCGACGCGGACACGGTCGAGGTCGGCGCGGATTGGCCAGACGCGGCCCGGCTGCCGGCTGCCGGTGGGCCCCTGCTCGCCTGGCTGTGGGGCGAACAGGGCCAGGCCGGTGAGTACCTGCTGGCCAGCCACTCGGTGACGGTCGGCCGCGATCCCGGCAGCGACGTGGTGCTCACCGACGCGACCGTGAGCCACGAGCACGCCAAGATCGAGTACCGCGAGGGGCAATGGTGGCTGCGGGCAGCGGATTCCGCGGGCCCGACGTGGGTCAACGGCCAGCCCGTCGAGCCGGGGCAACGGCTCCCGGTCACCGACGGCGATCGGCTGCGGTTCGGCTTCCATACGCAGTTCCGGCTGCTGGTGCCAAGTGCCCGATGAACGCCGGGCACTGCCCCGGAATGTCCTGATTATCATCGCTGGCATGGCATCGGCTGACGGATGCGCCTGCTCGGCGATCCACGGGGGCGGGTAAGTCCGATGGCAGAGCTTGTTATCTGGCCCGCGGGGCACAGCGACTGGTTCAGTTGCTCGCCAGACCAGATCACCTGGCTGGACCGGACCACGCTCAGCGCCGGCCGGGACCCGACGCTGCACCGGTCGCCCCGCTGCCCGGGATTGCGGCACGTGCAGTACCGGTGGGAACTGTTCAGCCGTGACACCACGCACCCCGTGTACCTGGCACCGTACAAGGACGGGTCGCCCGGGCACTTCAAGGAGGTACAGGACCAGGCGGTGAGCACGCTCCCGCCTGCCCTGCCGCGCTTTGAGACGCAGCCGGTGGAACTGGCCGAGGGCGCGTGGGTGGTCAGCGTCGGGAAGTGGATTCTGCCGCTGCGCATCAGCACCTCCGAGGATGATCCGTCGCGGCCGGAGGAGCCGGCCGGCACGGTCCTCGGCCCGACCAAGGAGAACACGGTCGGAGCCGCGCAGCGGCCCGGGTCCCTCAGCCCGGCGCTTCCGGACGCGGTGTCCAAGGTGGACGCCTATTTCAAGCGAAACGGCCTGGCCCGCATGGCCCTGGCCTACTACTACCGGGACTACATCCTGGGCACGGTCGCGCCGCGGACCACGGCAATGATCGACGTGGCCATCGCCCTCGACCTCAGCGCCGAGGGGACGGTGGGTGAGTTCAAGAAGGAACTCCAGCGGCGCATCTGGAACCAGCAGCACCACCAGCGTGAGCTTGCGCAGTTCCTGCTGGCTCACGGCTTGATCGGCCGTCCTGATCTGGATAGGGCACTACGAGTGGCCGCGGCTAACGAAGCCTCGGGCAGAACCAAGGTGGCGCGGGAACGGCTCAGCTATCGCCATAAGAGGCAACCCGGAGCCGGTTAGCCGCGCCATTCCCGGGTCCGTCTTGCCGGACCGGGGAACCCGATGGCACAGTACATGTAGGTACTAGGCCGGTTGGCTCCGGGGGTAACGATCATGGGCTACCAGCTCCGGTTGCACCGCGAGATCCGTGCTTGGCTCACCGGCCTCCGGGACGCCGAACCCGAGCAGGCCCGCCGCGTGGGCGAGGCGATGCTCGCGCTGATCGACGCCGGTGAGGCCCTCGGGCCGCCCCTGGTCGTCTCGCTGGAATCTGTCTTCGGGTGGCCGGAGGATCCCAGGGAAGCCCTGGACCGCTCGTATGAGCGCCAGCTCGAAACGCTGACCGAGATCCGCCGCGGTGTTGCCGGCGTGGCGACCTCGCGCAAGCGCCTTGAGCTGCAGATCGCCTCGCTGGAGCAGCAAGCCGACCGCCTCGCCCGCCAGCGCGACGAGGCGGAGCGGGCGGGCCGGGAGGACCTGGCCGACGTTGCCAGAAGCGACGCGGCGGCCGTCGTGGACCAGCTCTCCGGCCTGCGCCGGCAGTATGGCGGCCTGCGCCGGGAGGAGGAGAAGCTGGCCGCTGCCAGCCAGCGCCTGCAGCGGAAGGTCGAGGCGTTCCGTATGCGGAAGGAGACGCTCAAGGCCAGCTACACGGCCGCCGAAGCGTCCCAGACGGTCCGCGAGGCCATGGCCGACCTCGGCGAGGAGGCCGCAGACCCGGAACTGCCCGCGGTGGACCGCTTCTCATCGGTAACCCGCCGGGTGACGCCTGAGGGGGTGGAGCTAGCGCGGGAGATCCGGGACTACGAGCCGGATTCCCAGGACGGTGCCGAGCCCGACGATGACGCAGGCGTGGCGCCACCGCCCGGCATGATGGAGTTGCGGCCGGGCGCGCCGGGCGACATCCGGGCCGGACTGCTGTTCGTGGTGGAGCCTGCGGACACGGCAGTCATACTGGCCCGCGTCGAAGACTCGGATGGCCCCGCGCGCCGCTACCGGGCCGCGATCCAGCTTGCGGCCGACCGTCGGCCGGCCGCCACGGACGGTCCGGCCGATGACGCCTTCACCCCGTACGACGCGGAATCGTTCCTCGACGAGTTCTTCCCCGGCGCGGAGCCCGAAGTCGAGATCGCGGCGGGGGCACTCGCCGCTCGCAGCCGCGCCCACACCCTGGCCGAGGCCCGGCAGCGGATGAGGCTGACCCAGGCGCAGGTGGCGTGGCGCATGAACGTGCGCCAGGAACGGGTCTCCGCGATCGAGCGCGCCGAGCCGGGAGCGACCGAAGTGCGCACGCTCGCCGCCTACGTCGCGGCACTCGGCGGCCGCCTGGAAATCGTCGCGCACATCGCAGGCGACCAGATCCCCCTGAGATAGCCGCGCCGTGGCGGTCAGGCCGGCAGCGGCCGGTCGTGCGCGATGCGCTTCATGACCAAGGTTGACGTCATCCGTTGGACCCCCGGCAGCACGGCAAGCCTGTCGTCCTGCAGCCGCTGGTATGCGGCCAGGTCGCTGGTCACGATGCGGAGCAGGTAGTCAGGCTCACCGAACAGCCGTTCCGCCTGCAGGACCTGCGGAATGGCCGCAACCCCTTCCTCGAAAGCCATCAAGGTCTCGCGGTCCTCCTGCCGCATCGTGATGAAGACGATCGCCTCGAAGCCAAGTCCGACGGCCTGCGGATCCACCACCGCGCGGTAGCCGCGGATCGCCCCGCTGCGCTCCAGTTCCCTGACCCGGCGGTGGCAGGGCGAGATGCTCAGGCCCACCTTGTCCGCCAGTTCGGTGACCGTCAGCCGCCCGTCTTCCTTGGCCATCAGTTCGATAGCCGCCTTCTGGGCGGTCGCCGCACTCCTCATCGCCGTTCCCGGGGCCGACTGGGCCTACGTCATCGGTACGGTCCTCAGCGGACGCCCCGTCATGGTGGCGGTGGGCGGCATCGTGATCGGCTACGCCGGGATCACCATCGTCGTTGCGGCCGGCGTCGGCGCACTGGTCGCCAGAACGCCTGCCTCACTGGCGGCACTGACCATCGCCGGTGGCCTTTACCTGCTGTGGCTCGGGGTGCGCACGTTCCTCCGGCCTGCCGGGCACGGCCCGGCCGAAGGCGCCACGGCCCGGACCGATCGGGCCACGCTCGTCAAGGGGATCGGCGTCAGCGGCCTCAACCCCAAGGGACTGCTGGTCTTCCTGGCGGTGCTGCCGCAGTTCGCCACCCCTCACGGAACCTGGCCGCTGGCCGTGCAACTCGGAGTTCTCGGCCTTGTCTTCACGCTCACCTGCGCGGCCTTCTACCTCGGCATGGGTTCGCTTGCGCACAGGATTCTGGACGGCCGTCCGTCGGTCGCGCGGGTCGTCTCGCGCTTCTCCGGGGCCGCGATGATCGTCCTTGGCGTGCTCCTGCTGGCCGAGCACCTGTTCACCTGACCCGGCGGTCTCCGGCGGCACGTGCCGCAACTGGTCCCGGGGCTGCGCCTCATCGCACGGCGTGTGTCCCGCTTGGCGTGATCATCAGCAGGTGGTCGCCAAGCACGAGTGACCGGAAGTGCGTGGTGCCCGCGGTCAGGTAGATGTTCCACCCCGAGTTCTCATCGGGCAGGGAGTTGGTGAGGACGAACCGGTGCGCCGGGCTGGCGTGGCACGCCCCGGGCAGGCTCGGCGTCTGATGGTGCCGGGTTCGTGCATGCGCGCCCATGTCCCCCCTCCGCTCGCAGGGGAACAGTGTAGGGCCGGCGAACCCTAGAACGGCGTCGGGATGTGCCGTAGCGGCAGGTCCGGATCGGTGTAGCCGCCGGGCCGCTGGCGCTTGGGCAGGACGATGTCGCGGTGGGCGAGCGGCTTGTAGGGGACCTGGCTGAGCACGTGGCTGATGATGTTCAGCCGGCCGCGCTTCTTATCGTCGGTGTTCGCGACGAACCACGGCGCCCACGCGGTGTCGGTCGCGGCGAACATCGCGTCCCTGGCCCGGGAGTAGTCGTACCAGCGGCTGTAGGACTTGAGGTCCATGGCCGACAGCTTCCAGATCTTCCGCGGGTCGTGGATCCGGGACTCCAGCCGCCGGGTCTGCTCCTGCGGGCTGACCTCGAGCCAGTACTTCAGCAGCAGGATCCCCGAGTCGAGCATGGCCTTCTCCCAGGCCGGCGCCAGTTCCAGGAACCGCTCGGTCTCCTCGGGCTTGCAAAAGCCCATCACCCGCTCCACGCCGGCCCGGTTGTACCAGGACCGGTCGAAGATCACGACCTCGCCGCCGGCCGGGAGGTGCGGGACGTAGCGCTGGATGTACATCTGCGACTTCTCCCGCTCGGTGGGCGCGGGCAGCGCCACCACCCGGAATACCCGCGGGCTGACCCGCTCGGTGATCCGCTTGATCGTGCCCCCCTTGCCAGCGGTGTCGCGGCCCTCGAACACGATGCAGATCTTGGCCCCGGTCGACTTCACCCACTCCTGCATCGCGACAAGCTCGCCATGCAGCACCCGCATCTCCCGCTCGTACTCCTTGCGCTTCATCTTCGCGGGCGGGCCGTTGGCAGTGCCCTCCCGCTTGGCGGTTGGCGGCGCCTGGCCTGCAGCCTCGTTCTGCTTTGGCTTGCCCTTCTTCTTGGCCATTGCGCTCACCTCTGGTGGAACGGTCACGTGCCACTGCCGGGCCGGGAACGTGAGGTGTCCCAGCGTTGAATGCTTCCTCAATGATTCGCGACGGCGGGGCTGACGGGCCTCACCCATCAGGGATGGTGTTGGCCTCCCGGCACCGGCGCGAAGGTTCACCGTCAGAACTCGATTCGCGAACCCATGATCACCGTGCGCTCACGGGGGAGCCCGAAGTACTCGGCCGCGTCCGCTGTGATCTGTGCGGTCGCGAGGAACAGGCGTTTGCGCCAGCGGCTCATGCCGGGCGTGTTCCCCAGGCGCAGCGCAATCGTGGAGAGGAAGTAGGACACGTCGCCCTCACGCAGTGGGCTTTCCGGGTCGGCTTCGCGGACCAGAGGCAGCAGCGCCGGGATGTTCACGTCGTCCATGTAGCCGAACCGGGCCGTGACGTGAGTGATCCGGTCGTCCCTATGGCCGAGTGGGTCGATGGCCAGGCGCTGACCGGTGGGGGTGTGGGGCACCGGCAGGGTTTCGATCGACAGGATGAGGACGTACCGGTGCCGGACGTGGTTGTGCTTTACGTTTGCCCGCAGCGCCAGTGGCGCGGTGTCCTTGCCGCGGTTGAGGAAGACGGCGGTGCCCGGCACGCGGTGCAGCGGTGGTTTCATCGTGTGGATCTGGTCTATGAACGCCTGCAGCGGTCCCTCGTCCTGCTGGCGCAGCCGGGTGACCAGTTCCCGGCCGCGCTGCCAGGTTGTCAGGATCGTGAACACCGTGATTCCGATGAGCAGGGGCAGCCAGGCTCCGTGTACCAGCTTGGTCAGGTTGGCGGCGAAGAACAGCAGGTCAATGGCGAGCAGGATGCCGGCGCCCGGGACGACGGCCCACAGCGGCCAGCGCCAGTGTTCTCGGGCGATGTAGAAGAACAGCAGTGTTGTGATGGTGATCGTGCCGGTCACCGCTGTGCCGTACGCGTATGCCAGTGCGGCAGAACTCTTGAACGTGAGGACCAGGGTGAGCACCGAGGCCATCAATGCCCAGTTGATCCACGGAACGTAGATCTGGCCGCTGCGCTCCTCGGAGGTGTGCACGATACGCAGCCGCGGCAGGTAACCGATCTGAGCAGCCTGCCGGGTGAGCGAGAACGCGCCGGTGATCACGGCTTGCGAGGCGATGACCGTCGCCGCGGTGGCCAGGAAGACCATCGGCAGCAGCGCCCATCCGGGGACCAGCAGGAAAAAGGGGCTGCTGATGCTGCCCGGGCTGGCGAGAACCAAGGCACCCTGTCCCATGTAACTGAGGACGCAGGCGGGGAAGACCAGGATGAGCCAGACGCGGGTGATCGGCCCACGGCCGAAATGCCCCATGTCCGCGTAGAGCGCCTCGGCACCGGTGACGGCGAGAACGACCCCCGTCAGCGAGAAGAACGCGACCGGGAAATGACCGAACAGGAAGCCGATGGCATACGTCGGGGACAGCGCCTTGAGTATCTGCGGATGGGCGGCGACCTCGGCCGCCCCGAAAACCCCGATCGCGGTGAACCACACGCCCATGACCGGCCCGAACATCCGTCCCACCGCTCCGGTGCCGAGCCGTTGCACAAGGAACAGGCTCAGGATGATCGCCACGGTGATCGGCACGACCAGGCCCGCCACCGAGGGCGCGGCGACCTTGACGCCCTCCACCGCCGAAAGCACCGAGATGGCCGGCGTGATCACGCTGTCGCCGAAGAACAGCGAAGCCCCGAAAACCCCGAGCGCAGCGAGCACGGCCTTGGTACGGCGTCCGCCCGGAACCCCCTGCCTGCGGATCAAGGTGATGAGCGCCATGATCCCGCCCTCGCCGTCGTTGTCGGCGCGCATCACCAGCAAGATGTAGGTGACCGTGACGATGATCGTCACCGACCAGAAGATCAGCGAAACAATCCCGAATATGTTTTGCGCAGACACCCGGACCGGGTGCGGGTCGCCCGGGTTGAACACCGTCTGGACGGTGTAGAGCGGGCTCGTGCCGATGTCTCCGAAGACAACACCCAGAGCACCGACCGCGAGAGCCCCCTGCGCTGCAGCGTGCCGGCTCACGGTCCCAGTATTCGCCTTCCGGCCACCAAGCCGCGGCGCACCACGCGGGCGGGGCTTGGCGCTGTGGAGACCTGACCCCGGGCCGGCTTACATGCCGGTCGAGCCGTCGATGGCCTCGCGGAGCAGGTCAGCATGCCCGTTGTGGCGCGCGTACTC
>Ga0207665_10000640_pt1 | contig 23589 bp, 23 predicted proteins | sample LARL112metaG_FD_184351 | JGI IMG/M metagenome (GOLD analysis project Ga0207665, IMG submission 184351) | Corn, switchgrass and miscanthus rhizosphere microbial communities from Kellogg Biological Station, Michigan, USA - LAR L11-2 metaG... | ecosystem: Host-associated > Plants > Roots >... | reverse complement strand
CAACTCTCCGGTGTGGTTCAACGTGGGGTGCGACCGCATCGAGCCCAAGTCCGACGCGCAAAACTGGCATTGGAACCACGAACTGGGCCGCGTTGAATTCTCGGTCACGGGATACAAGACGCCGCAGTGCTCGGCGTGCTTCATCAACTCTGTCAAAGACTCGCTCGACTCCATCCTCACGCTAGCCAAGACCGAAGGCATGCTCTTCAAGTGGGGAAGCGGCACGGGAACAAATCTCTCTCCGTTACGATCTTCCACCGAAGGCTTGAGCGGCGGCGGCACCGCCAGCGGCCCGTTGAGCTTTATGAAAGGCTTCGACGCCTTCGCCGGTGTGATCAAGTCTGGCGGCAAAACCCGGCGCGCTGCCAAGATGGTCATCCTGAACATCGACCATCCCGATATCGTCGACTTCATCGACTGCAAAGCGAAAGAGGAAGCCAAGGCGTGGTCGCTGGTGCAGGCCGGATACGATGGTTCCTCTCCCGATTCCGAAGCCTACAGCTCCATCTTCTTCCAGAACGCGAATAACTCCGTGCGCGTGACCGATGACTTCATGTACGCCGTGATTCGCGACACTGACTTCTCCACCAAGTCAATCCGTGACGGCTCCGTCGTCAACACCTTCAAGGCCAAGGAACTCCTTCACAAGGTCAGCGAAGCGACCTGGCAGTGCGGCGATCCTGGCATGCAGTTCGATACCACCATCAACCGGTGGCACACTTCGAAGAACACAGCTCGCATCAACGCCAGCAATCCGTGCAGCGAGTACATGTTCTTGGATGACTCGGCCTGCAACCTTGCTAGCCTCAACCTGCTGAAGTTCGCGCCCAACGGCACCTTCGATGTGGAAGCCTATCGCCACGCGGTCGATGTGCTCATTACCGCCCAGGAAATCCTGGTCGACAACGCCGGTTATCCGACGGAAATGATCGGTAAGAACTCGCATGATTATCGCCCGCTGGGATTGGGCTATGCGAACCTCGGCGCGCTGCTGATGGCTGCCGGACTGCCCTATGACTCTGACGGCGGCCGCGACTACGCTGCCTGCGTCACAGCGATCATGTGCGGTGAAGCGTATCTGCAATCGTCGCGCATTGCTGAACTCTGTGAGCCGTTGGCCCCGGCCACCGAGCCGACGCGGAAGAATCTTTCGGAAACCAATCTCGGTTCGAACGTCATGCCCGGTGCCGCTTGCCCTGGCTGGTATATCAATCGCGAGCCGTTCCTCGACGTGATCCGCATGCACCGCGCCTCCGTCAACAACATCAACAAGGCAAATATTCCGAGCTCAGTCTACGAAGCCAGCAAGCAGTGCTGGGACGAAGCCCTCGCGCACGGCGAGAAGCACGGCTACCGCAACAGCCAGGTCACAGTGCTCGCCCCGACCGGCACCATCGGCTTCATGATGGACTGCGACACTACAGGTATCGAGCCCGATCTGGCCTTGGTGAAGTACAAGAAGCTGGTCGGCGGCGGCATGATCAAGATCGTGAACAACACCGTGCCCACCGCGCTCTTCAAACTCGGCTACACCCACGAGCAGGCCGACGCCATCGTCAGCTACATCGATGCAACCGGCACCATCGAAGGCGCGCCTCATGTGAAGGACGATCACCTGGCTGTCTTCGATTGCTCGTTCAAGCCTTCGAAGGGAACCCGGTCCATCGCCTACCTGGGCCACCTGCGCATGATGGCCGCGACTCAGCCGTTCATCTCGGGAGCGATTTCAAAGACCGTCAACCTCCCGAACAACGCCTCCGTGGAAGACATCATGGAAGCCTACCTCCAGGCCTGGAAACTTGGCCTTAAGGCCGTCGCCGTCTATCGCGACGGTTGCAAGCAATCCCAACCGCTGTCCGCAGCAGGATCGGCGACCGCGCTTTCGAAGAAAGAAGATGCCGGCCGAGCCGTTGTGACCCAGGAAGAAGAAAATCTCAACGCGCCTCCGCGTGCAGTCCGGCACAAGCTACAGGAAGAGCGCGCCTCCATCACGCACAAGTTCAACGTGGGTGGCCACGAAGGCTACATCACCGTAGGCCTCTATCCCGATGGCGAACCAGGTGAACTGTTCATCACCATGGCGAAGGAAGGCTCAACGGTCAGTGGCCTGATGGACAGCTTCGCTCTCGCCGTGTCGATCGCATTACAGCATGGCGTTCCGCTGAAGCTGTTCTGCGAGAAATTCGCGCACACGCGTTTCGAGCCCAGTGGCTGGACGAACAATCCGGAAATCGGCTTCGCCAAGTCGATCATGGATTACATCTTCCGCTGGCTGCAGCTGCGCTTCCTGACCGGCCAGCAGCAGATGCTGTTCGAAAACCTGCGGCTGAAGGCGGGAGGTGCACCACACCCGGCTCCCTCAGCTGACAGCGTAGGAGATCTGCACGGGACCGCAGAGACGGGCGGCCGGAATCCCGAGCCGCGGCCAGGTTCGGTGCATGCGTCGGACGCCCTCTCCGCCATCGTCGACTTGGGCGATGCCCCCAGCTGCCACTACTGCGGCGCCATCATGACGCGCAACGGATCTTGCTACCGCTGCATGAGTTGCGGGAGTACCAGCGGCTGCAGCTAAACCGCACTACTTTAGGTTAAGGCCTCCCGAAAGGGAGGCCTTAACGATCAAGGGCTTTTTCGCTCTGAGCCCGGCGGCCTAAGACATGGGGACCAGGTAACCGGAAATGGTCACACGTGCGAAGAAGCTCCCGCCATTGCTGTTCGTCACTGTAACGGCCGGAGAAGGCTGGCGTCCCGAATTCACATAAACACGCATCGGCTGGCTCGCCGTGAACGTATCCAGACCCGGAGCGGAGATCTGCTTCGTCAGCACCAAAAACTCAATCAGATCTCCGGCGATGAAAGCCTGATATGTCTGGCCGCTTGCGCCATCCACATAGGCCGACACGTGCTCGACGACCAACCGTTGTCCAGCCGGTACGTCGAAGGAAATCTGACATTGCGTTGACACCGGCGGTCCGTTGCAAGTGGCAGTTGTGGGTCCCCAGGTACCCGGGTCATTGTTCATGGTCAGGTCGACCTCGAACGGGTGCTGGCCGTCATCAACGTTACGAACCAACACCGGGCTGGTCGCAGAATTATTGACACTCACGGATGCATTAGTGAGAGTCGCATTGACATTGCCGGTGATCGCGGGCAGCGAACTTACGGCAATGGGTCCGCCAATATTGGCAGTTACGGTCCCCTGCACGGCCAACGGTGTGTTTGTTACATTCACCGGGATCGATGGTGTTGGTGGAGCGGCGGCAATCGGCACCAGGCTTGGACTGGCACCGACTGTGCCCGCCGTAATGACTACAGCGGTTGCGGCCAGAACTAACAGGCCGAGCGCGAGCGAGATACTCTTCTTCAGCGGATACATAGTTTTTCCTCCGTCAAGTTTTTGTGACGACAGCACTGGCTGTGCGATGGGAAGCACCCATCGAACTCTCCGCGGACACTTCGGCGGTGCTCGCGTCGGGTTTCCGCAAAGCGCACCACCGACGTCGTCTTTCAGAGAGAAGTCTTTTCAGGTCCGCTTATCTACTAATGCGAAAAGCGCGGCGGTTTTCCCTCACACCCACGACAAAAAGCGTATGATCCTCCCGCCGTTCAACTTTGCTTGGGGAGAAAACCGAAATATGAAGAGAGTGTGCGGATTTTTGATGCTGTTGGTTGTGCTGGCTCCGGCGGTGTTTGCACAGGAGCACTACACCGAAGGCCCCTTATGGCGGATCCAGTTGATCCGCGTGAAGCCCACCAAAATGGACGCCTACCTCACTAGCCTGCGCCAGTCGACCAAGCCCTTCATCGAGGAACAGAAGAAGCAGGGCATGATCACCGATTACAAAGTGTTCCTAAAACAGACGAAGAACGGCCCGGAAGACTGGGATATCTGCGTCGCGATCCAGTACAAAAACTGGGCGGCGCTTGACGGAGCGGCCGCCAAGGGCGAAGCCGTGCGCGACAAGATCCTGGGCGGCAAGGCGCAGGCCCAAGACCTCGGCGACAAGCGCGCGGAGATCCGGGAGATCATCAGTTCGGAATTGCTGCAGGAGATCGTGCTGAAGTGAGGCAGACTCCGGTCATCAGTTGCTAGCCGCCTGTACCTTGGATGAACTCGCGGTGCGTCGTCTAGACCGGCCTTCAAAGATACGGGGCGCCTTGCGGCGCCCCGACTTACTGCTCCTAAACAAAACTCTACTCCGGGCTGGTCTTGTCTTCGACCTTCTTCGCGCCCTCATCCGTCTTCTGCGCAGCCTTGTGTGTGCCCTTCTTTACCTTATGCCCCGCCTTCTTGGCAGTCTTCTTGGTGGCGTGGCCCGTATCTTTCGCGGCTTGCTTGGTTTCGTGTCCCGCGTCCTTCATATCCTGCTTTGCGCTGTCCTGTGCGAACGAAACTCCAAACAGCAGCACAAGCGACAGCCCGATCCATGCGATGAAACGTTTCAATTTGATCTCCTGAAATTTAAACTGGGATGGACGAGGATGAGTGTAGGGAAGCGCGCCCAATCACGACATCGGGTGAACACCGTAGGAAACCGATCGACAACTTTGAAGGAAATACTTCGAAGCAGACTAGGTCCCCATCACTTTCAACTCTGGGCTGACACTTAGCTGGGCCTCGGTGACCCTTTGCACATCCTCGGCCGTCAAGCCTGGAGCGACTTCCGCCAGCAACAAGCCCGCAGGGGTGATCTCGATGCAAGCCATCTCCGTCACAATGGTATTCACCACACCAACGCCCGTCAGGGGGAGCGTGCACTTCTTCAGGATCTTCGGCTGACCCTCACGAGTGGTGTGTTCCATCGCGATAACAACACGCTTCGCCCCCGCCACCAGGTCCATCGCGCCCCCCATGCCCTTCACCATCTTTCCGGGGATCATCCAGTTCGCGAGGTTGCCACGTTCGTCGACTTCCATCGCGCCCAGCACGCTCAGGTCGATGTGCCCGCCGCGGATCATCCCAAACGAATCAGCGCTTGAAAAGTACGCCGTGCCTGGCAGTTCGCTCACAGTCTCCTTGCCGGCATTGATGAGGTCGGCATCCTCCTGTCCCTCAAGAGGGAAGGGGCCGATGCCGAGCATACCGTTCTCGCTTTGCAATACGACGTGCATCCCCGGCGGAACGCAATTCGCCACCAGCGTAGGCAGCCCAATCCCGAGATTCACATAGAAACCATCACGCAGTTCGCGGGCAATGCGCTTCACGATGCGATCGCGCTTCTCCGTGTCTTTTGGAGCTTTAGGAGGAGCAGTCGTGGGTCGTGGGTCGTTAGTCGTTGGCATGTATTTCTCGAGCCTGATAGTTTCCAATTGATGCTCGTGGCATCAAATCTGCTGCTGATGGCGTTGCGCTAGCTGTCGACCGACGACTGATAACCAGCGACTAAGAAGCCTTTCGCACCGTTCGCCGCTCGATCCTCTTCTCAAACGACGCACCCAGGAAGATCCGATTCACAAATACGCTAGGTGTGTGCACCGTGTCGGGATCGAGTTCTCCGACGTCAACCAGATGCTCGACTTCCGCGATCGTAATGTTGGCAGCTGTTGCCATCATCGGGTTGAAATTCCTTGCCGTCTTGCGATACACCAGGTTCCCCCAGCGATCGCCCTTCCAGGCTTTGACGAATGCGAAATCTGCCTTCAGAGCGCGCTCCATCACGTAGGTGCGTCCGTCGAACTCGCGCGTCTCCTTGCCCTCTGCAACGATTGTGCCCACTCCCGTTGGCGTGAAGAATGCCGGGATGCCGGCACCGGCTGCGCGAATTCGCTCGGAGAATGTTCCCTGCGGCACCAGGTCAAGCTGAACAGTCCCCTTCAACACCATCTCTTCCAGGAGTTTGTTCTCGCCTACGTAGGTTCCGATGTGCCGCCGGATCTGTCCGTTGGATAGAAGCAAGCCAACACCGAATCCATCGACGCCCGCGTTGTTGCTGATAGTCGTGAGATTTACGACGCCCTTGTGGGCGAGCGCACGGATCAGGTTCTCGGGCATTCCGCACAACCCAAATCCGCCCACCATGATGGTGGCGCCGTCGAAGACATCCTGAATCGCCTCCTCGGCGCTGACAACGACTTTATTCATAGGCACAACGATTGTAGATCACGTCGAGCACAAAAGTTCCTTCTGGCCCTACGTTCGTCCCTTTTCGATTCGCCGCGGCGAAATCGGTTTCGGTGGTTTTTCCTTCCGCAACTGATGGGCTCGCTCGAACTCCGCAGCAAGTTCGCGCGAGTCGAGGTTCTCCCGGATGTGCGCCAGTCGCTGCTCAAGCTTCAGAAGTGCGTCGCTAATATTTGTCTTGTTGGTGATCGCAATATCGCGCCACATGGAATACGGACTCGAGGAAATGCGCGTCATCTCGCGCAAGGCACGGCCACCTGCCTCCAGCAGCGGCGCCGGCCCGAACTCATCCACCAGCGAGGCGGCGAGCGCGGTTGCAATCATTTGCGGCAGATGGCTTATCCAGGCGCAAAGCTGATCGTGTTCCTGCGCCGGCAGGTTTGCAATGCGCGCACCGATTTTTTCAACCCACTCCAGGAACTCGCCGCTCAGTCCGCTGTAGACATCCTGCCCCGGGAACGGTGAAACAAACCATGCTGCGCCTTGAAACAGATCGGCATCGGCAAATTCCACACCCGACTGCTCCTTCCCAGCCATCGGATGGCCCGCGAGATATCTCTGTGCGACAGCCTTCCCGAAAACCTTCTGCGCGCGATTCGCGACTTCCCCCTTCGTGCTGCCGACGTCGGTCAGCAAGGTTTTCGTGGAGAGCGCGGGGCCGACTCGCTCGATGAGATCAATGATGCCCACCACCGGAGTGGCCAGCACGACGACCGTGCTGCCGCGAATCGCGTCGGCCGGATTGGTCGCCGCGGCATCGATAGCTCCCACTTCCTGCGCCCGCTCCAGCACCGGTGCGCGATCGCATCCAACTATGCGCCCGGCATACTTCCGCTTCTTCAGCGCCAGCGCCAGCGATCCGCCGATCAGCCCCGTCCCGATGATTGTGATCTGCCGAATGGACAAGAGAATCGAGTGACTGGAATCGTGAAATTCAGTGACTGTGTAGTTGCAACAGGCACTCAAGAGATGTGATCACTTACCTGGGACCTGCCTACCGCACGCTCCTCCCGACCGCTGGCGCAATCAAGCGCAGCTCCCTCATTAAGGTAATGAACTGTGCCGGAAACAACGACTGCGCGCCATCGGAAATAGCCTTATCTGGATTGCTGTGGACTTCAATCAGCAACGCGTCGGCTCCCGCCGCAACCGAAGCTCGCGCCATCGGGGGCACCTTGTCGCGCCGCCCAGTTCCGTGCGAAGGATCCGCCGTCATCGGCAGGTGCGACAACTTGTGCACGATCGGAATCGCAGAGATATCCATGGTGTTGCGAGTGTATGTTTCGAATGTGCGAATCCCGCGCTCGCACAGGATCACTTCGTAGTTTCCGCCCGACATGATGTATTCCGCCGAGAGCAGCAGTTCTTCGATGGTGGCCGCGATCCCTCGCTTCAGCAGCACCGCCTTGCGGACCTTGCCCAGCTCGCGTAGCAAATTGAAATTCTGCATGTTGCGTGCGCCCACCTGGAAGATATCGACGTACGGCATCATGAGCGGGATTTGCGAAATCTCCATGACTTCGCTGATCACCAGCAGCCCATGCTTATCGCCGGCCTCGCGCAACAACTTCAGCCCCTCTTCTCCCATGCCCTGGAACGAATACGGCGATGACCTCGGCTTGAATGCGCCGCCCCGCAGAACGCGGGCTCCCGCATCGGCGACTTGCTGCGCGACCAGAAAAATCTGCTCGCGCGATTCCACCGAGCACGGCCCGGCCATGACGATCACTTCCTTGCCGCCGACCTCCACCCCGTTGGGCAGTTTGACGATTGTGCCTTCCGGCCGGAACGATCGCCCCGCCAACTTGTAAGGTGAAGAGATCCGGTGTACCTCCTGCACACCGGGAAGTACTTCAAAGATGGCGATATCCACTTCGGGCCGCGCGCCGACCGCGCCGAGCACGGTCTGGCGCGCGCCAGTGGATCGGTGAACCTCAAAGCCCAGCGTCACCAGGTGATCGATCACCGCCTGGATCTGGTCTTCCGTCGCAGAATCCTGCATCGCAACAATCATAGAAAGCAGCTCTTGGCTGTTTGGCTCCTGGCGTCTAGCTTTCGAAGTTCAGTTCCTGAGACTTACTTCCGCTCTTCGTTCTCCCGCTCCACAATCTCTTCCTTCTGAACATTGCGCATCACGTCCATGATGCGCTCATAAATCTGGATCAGATGACGATGCTGCAACGGTCCGCGATTCGCTTCCTGCACCTGTGCCAGTACGATGCGCTCGCGGTCCGGCTCGTAAATCGGCATCTCCGCCTGCCGCTTGAGGCGCCCAATCTCTTGCGCAGCCTGCGCGCGCCGGTTCAAGATCTCTACCAGTTGCTGATCGATCTCGTCGATTTTCTTGCGCCAGTCCGCGATATCCATTCGATCGTCAGTCACCAGTCGTCGGTCGTCGGCAAATCAGTGCGCACGCTGCCGAGCATCCGACCATCAAAGCATTTGTCGGGATAAGGCCAGGTGCTAGCCGCTACTGGCTACCAACTGCTTCACAAATTCTGCCACACTTGTCGCTTCTTTCCCGCGACTCCGTTCAATCACCTCGACAATCGCGCTGCCGACCACCGCACCGTCCGCATACTTTCCCACCGCCGAAAACTGCTCGGGTGTCGAAATTCCAAAGCCCACCGCAATCGGCAGCTTCGTATGTTTCCGCAAGCGCCGAACCAGAGACTGTGCATCCTCCGACATCTGCTTGCGCGTACCGGTTACTCCAGTACGCGATACTGCATATACGAATCCGCTCGACGCCTGCGCGATGCGCTTGAGTCGCTCGTCGGTCGAAGTCGGCGCAGCCAGAAATATGGATGCGAGATCATTCTTGCGCATCTCGGCAAGATAAGGCCCGGCTTCCTCCACAGGCAGGTCGGTCACCAGCACGCCGTCAACGCCCGCGAGTCGAGCAATTTTGCAGAATTTCTCCAGGCCCATACGCAGAATCGGATTGAGGTAGGTAAAGATGATCAGTCCGACCGATTGCGACTGCTCGCGAATCTCGGCTGCTAGCTTCAGCACCTGCTCGAGCGACGTGTTGTGCTTGAGGGCGCGCTCGCTTGCTCGTTGAATGACCGGGCCATCGGCGACAGGATCGCTGAACGGCACGCCCAGTTCAATGATCGCGGCGCCGGCTCGAATCGCCTCGAGCACAATTTCGCGAGTGGTCGCCAGATCCGGATCGCCGGAGGTTACGTAAGCCACAAGCGCAGGTTTGTTGACGAAGTGAAAGGGCATCGAAGGAATTTGTAATTGATAATTTGTAATTGAAAAGCGTTCCAGTTCTTGTTACGAGTCCAGCTTCAAATTCTCTCGCATGATGCCAATATCTTTGTCACCGCGTCCCGAAATATTCACAAGTAGAATCTCCGACTTCTTCATCTTGGGGGCTCGCTTGATGGCTTCGGCCACCGCGTGCGCCGACTCCAACGCTGGAATGATTCCTTCCGTGCGCGCTAGCACCGTGGTCGCCTCGAGTGCTTCCTTGTCCGAAGCCGGAACGTACTCGGCGCGTCCCATGTCTTTCAACCAGGCGTGCTCCGGACCAATCGAGGGATAGTCGAGTCCCGCCGAAACCGAATGAGTCGTTGCAATCTGCCCGCTCCCATCTTGCAGCACGTAAGAGTAGGTGCCCTGCAAAACCCCGGGAGCGCCGCCGCGAAAACGCGCCGCGTGATCGCCCAGTTGCTCCCCGCGTCCGCCGGCCTCCACGCCGATCAGCCGCACTTTCTTGTCTTTGATGAAGTCGTAGAAAATGCCGATGGAGTTCGATCCGCCACCGACACATGCGATGATGGCGGTCGGCAGCTTGCCCTCAGCCTTCAGAATCTGCGTCCGCGCTTCCCGGCCAATCACACGATGGAAGTCGCGCACCATGGTCGGATACGGATGAGCCCCCAGCACGCTGCCCAGCAGGTAATGTGTTGTGCGCACATTGGTGACCCAGTCGCGCATCGCTTCATTGATCGCATCCTTCAACGTGCGCGAACCAGACGACACTCCGCGCACTTCGGCGCCCAGCAGGCGCATGCGGAAGACATTCAGTTCCTGCCGACGCATGTCCTCGGTGCCCATATAAACAACGCACTCAAAGCCCATCAGGGCGCACACGGTCGCCGTTGCGACTCCGTGCTGCCCGGCGCCGGTCTCGGCAATCACGCGGTGCTTTCCCATGCGCTCCACCAGCAGCGCCTGGCCAATACAGTTGTTGATCTTGTGCGCGCCGGTGTGCAGCAGGTCTTCGCGCTTCAAGTAAATCTTGGGGCCGCATAATTGTTCCGTAAGACGCTTGGCAAAAAACAGCGGCGTGGGGCGCCCAGCAAACGTGCGCAGCAACAGATCAAGACGCTTCTGGAATTTCGGATCACGCTTGGCCTTGTCGTAAACGCGCTCCAGTTCCTCGAGCGCCGCCATCAAAGTCTCCGGCACATACCGCCCACCGTACACGCCAAATCGCCCAGCCTGCGCGCCGTTCGTCGCATTCGATCGACTTCCCGAAGCGGCGAAACGTTTCTTCGCGTCGATATGTACTTTCGCCGTTGCCATTTTTGTCCCGGATCTCCTAAGCAGTTCTATTCGTCCCGCGAACGGCCTGAATGAAAGCGATGACCTTCGCAGGGTCTTTCTTCCCCGGCCGTGCCTCAACTCCCGACGAAACGTCCACGCCGAACGGTTGCAGCAGGCGGATGCCTTCGGCAACGTTGAACGCAGTCAGCCCTCCAGCCACAATGACAGGAATCTTCAGACTGATCACCTGCACCATCGCGCGCGTTCCGCGCCAGTCAAAAGTCGTGCCCGTTCCACCCATGTTGCCGTTCGACTGCGAGTCAAACAGCAGCGCGAAGACTTTCTCGTGCGCCCCCTCGCTGATCAAGACTCCGCGATCCTTCAGCGAATCCCCGGGAATCACAGGAATCATCTTGCGCACGCCCAAGCTCTGCTCGACCGAAAGTTTTTCATTCCACACTCGATCCAGCAGTTGCTTCCCGTGCAACTGAACCGTCGTCAGGCCCGTCTGCGAAACGATTTCCCGCACCTGCTCTGGCTCATGATCGACAAAAACGCCCACCTTCTCGATGTTGCCCGGCAGTTCGCGAATAATCTCACGCGTCGCGCCAACCTCCGCCTTTCGCGGACTTTTCTCGTAGAACACAAACCCAAGCGCATCCGCGCCTGCTTCCACCGCCTGCAGCGCGTCTTGCAGATTCGTGATTCCGCAAATCTTGACCCAGGTCATAGCTCCAGCCTACCCGCCCGGGACGGTCGCCGCGCCCAGCAGTCTCCGCAGCGCACTTCCCGGGAACGCGGCCTTCATCAGCGTCTCTCCGATCAGAAAAGCTTCGTATCCGGCGGCTCGCAATTCCGCAATCTCGCTCGGCGACCCGATTCCGCTCTCTGCCACAGCCAGGATCCCCGACGGAAACTTCTTCGCCAGACGGTGTGCTGTACTTAGATCGACCTGGAACGTCCGCAGATTCCGGGAATTCACGCCGATCAGCGTGCAGCCCGCATCCAACGCCCGCTGCAGCTCTTCTTCATCGTGTGCCTCGCACAAAACATCCAGCTGCTGGGCCCGAGCGCGCGCCGCCAGACCCTCCAGATCCGGCTGTTCCAGCGCCGCAACGATTAAAAGCACTGCGTCTGCGCAATGAGCCCGCGCTTCGATGATCTGCAGCTCATCGACGATAAAATCCTTGCGCAGGCAGGGAAGCCCGGACGCTTCCGAGGCAATCCGCAGATTGTCGAGTGACCCCTGAAAGAACTCGGGTTCGGTCAACACCGAGAGCGCCGCCGCCCCGCCCTCGGCCAGTTCCCGAGCCAAGCTCTCCGGATCAAACGACGCACGAATCAGCCCCTTGGAAGGCGACGCCTTCTTCAACTCGGCGATCACGGCAACGCCCTTGGCCGCAGCCTCCGCCAATCCCCGTCGAAATCCGCGAGGCTGGTGATCAGTCGCCCGGCGCTCCAGCGCCCGCATGTCGGCCGCCCGCCGTTTCAGCGCGAGCCGGCTCCGAGTTGCAGCGACAATCTGATCGAGCCTGGAGGCCATAGGAGAAGGCTCGATTATACGGGAGGATCCGCGGTCGACCTCCCCCCGCCCCCTCTTGCCGGCACTTAACGGCGCACCGCGAAACAAGGTTGCAGACTGGCAGAATTCAACTATCACGCCCAACGTTCGAAGACTCGTGCAGGGAGGCAAGTATGCAAGATCAACCGCGCGACAAGAAGATCGTTGGCAGGCGGCAGTTTCTTCAGACAGGAATCTCGGGAGTCGTTGCCGGAATGGCGACGCAGAGTTTGCTCAACGTTGCAACCGCGCGATCGCTCAACGCGCAAACAGACATGAGCCCGGACGCCGCGCTGCGCGAACTTCTCGCCGGCAACGAACGATTCGCCGCCAATCGATTAACGTCCGTCGAGCGCGATCTCAGCATTCTGAAAGAAAAGACCCTCGATAAGCGGAGCCGTTCGCGGCAGTCCTGGCCTGCGCCGACTCCCGGCTTCCCGTTGAACTTATCTTCGATGAGACCATCGGACACATCTTTGTCACACGCGTCGCGGGCAACATGATCACGCCGGAGATTATCGCCAGCCTCGAATACGGTGTGGCCGTGCTTGGAGTCAAAGTGATGCTGGTCCTCGGCCACAGCAATTGTGGTGCGGTCAAAGCTGCCATGAAAGCCGATGCCGTTCCCGGACAGATCAGCGTCCTTTACCAGCATCTGCAACCGGCGGTCGAGAAGTCAGGTGGTGACTTCACCAAAGCCATCGCGGCAAATGCCCAGATCCAGGCCGAATTGCTGGGCTCTTCGTCGACAGTCATGAGCAAAGCCGTGAAGGATGGGACGCTCAAGATCGCGTCAGCCGTATACGATCTGGGCACGGGCAGAGTGGCCGTGCAGTAAATTGACGAACGAGATTCCGGTTGCCAGGCCGGGGCGGCCGCTCACAACCTCGTCGTTCAGACGTATTGGTGTTGGTCAAAACTTTGTTATAGTCAGGGAATCTGGTGGGGGTGATTTATGAAACGTCCGGCCCTCCTGCTCGTTGCCTGCGCTTTCCTCTCGCTCAACCTTTTGGCTCAGAGTTCAGAAGAAGGAGTGCATGCTCCCGATGGCGGCACGATCGAGCAATTCAACAGCATCCTCCTTCCGCCCGTACCGCACGCACCGTTCACCAGCAATGTGACGGCCGAGTGGACCAAGGTTCTCGAAGACGGCAGCACCCTCACCGTGCAGAATCATCGCCTGGTCGTGCGCGACGGCGCTGGCCGCATCTACCAGGAGCGTCGCCGCCTCATCCCGAGAGATTCTCAGGCCGAGCCCGACCTCGAACGTATCGAGATCAGCGATCCCTCCACGCATAAGAAATATTTCTGCCTCCCGGCTGCGCACGTTTGCAATCTGACCGATTACAGCGGGCCCGAGTCAGCGTCCGCGCAGCCGGTCGGCGTCGGCGAGGACATGTACGGAACACTGACCCGCGAAGACCTTGGCAAGACTTCCGTCAACGGGGTCGAGGCCATCGGTACGCGTGAGACGCGGACCCTCAATCCGGGGGCGATCGGCAACGACCGCGTGATTTCCATCGTCAAGGAGATCTGGTACTCCCCGCAACTGGGCATTAACGTTTCCGTGAAGCGGGTGGATCCGCGCCACGGCACGCAGATCATCAATGCCACTGACATCTCGCAGGGCGAGCCTGATCCGAAGCTCTTTGCGGTGCCGCTTGGATACACCGTCGTCGACCGGCGCGAGAAGGGCGACCATATGCAGGCCCCGCCCAAATCTCAAGCGAAGAACTGAGAGGTCTTCCTGGGAGCGTTGAGAGGATCAACGCCCATCGAATGTCGGGGACGGGTTACTTCGACGCGGGCCTTGCGCGCAACCTCAAAGGATATCCGTCATCTCCAGGCAGCAGCCCGTTGACTCGCACGACCTTCACCGAATCATCCACGTCCGAAGCCCGCAAATATCCCAGGGCTCCCGGCGTATTCACCACAAATCTCTTGACGTCAGCAGGGTCCTGCATCGTGAGAGGAAGGTTGACTCCCTCACCCTTGAACGACTGGTAGAGGTAATAGTGTTCCAGTTCGTGCCGGTCGATTTTGTAGATCACACGCTGCACGGTCTTATACTCTGGCGTGTTGCGTCGCATCGCCGCGAGAGTGATGCGATGTTTGTGCGACCACGACTTCCGCTCCCCAAAAAACATGGAGCGCAGCTCCGGCAGCGTGACATCATTCACTGGATTACTGCGATTGACCACAATTGCCAGCCCTTCCCATGGAATTCTGGCTTGTGTGTTGGGCGGGGATTGTCGCAGGGAACGGTTGTCCGCCATCACGGACGATACCGCCACCGCAACAAGAAGAATGAATACCCCTGCCGCCTTCATGCGGTCTCCGCACACAAATAGGAACTCAGTTGAAGGGGAGGGGCTTAGGTAACGAGACTGATAGTGTAACCCAGCGAAACCCGCTGCGCTCGGGCTTTTCTACGCATTCTATCGCACGGAATGGGTATATCTAACGGAAGTTCTCCACTAGCATGATCTGGGCCTGCTCCCATCCCGGCTGATCGAAGACTACCCGTTCGGCGTCCTTCGATGCTCCCAGCCAGAATGGAACTGTGTCGAGCTCTCCCAGAACGTTGACCTTGCGCTTGCCCAAGTCGTAAAGCGAGAGAACCGGCCTGCCAATGCCCGACGGCCCAGCGAACATGATGCCCTCGTCCGTCACCGCCCAACTGGCCCAGGTGGCCGGGCGCAACATTGGTGACACCAAATGCTCGGTCCCGCCATCTACCGGGACCTGCCAGATCTCCGGATTCGCATACGCCGTCTTTGCGTAATAGATAAATTTTCCGTCCGCGGATGCAAACGGCGCGTGTCCGCCCAGAGTCGTCACTTGCGAAGGTGTACCTCCATCTGCGGGAACCTTCCACACCTGCCATCCGCCCGTGCGTGACGACACGAAATAAACCCACTTCCCATCCGGCGACCAACTCGGGCAGATGTTCTCTCTCGTGTCGCCCACCAGCAATTTCGGAACGCCTTCTTTCAGCGTGACCGTGTATATGTAGATCCCGTTTTTCGTGCGTGCATCGAAAGCGATCGACTGCCCATCGGGCGACCAGCGCGGTGTCCCAGCGCTGCCGATCGCACTCAACTGCAGCGGATTCCGTCCGTCCTGATCGCTCGCCCAGATTTCCATCGTGCCCGAGCGGTCAGACATATACGCGATCTTCGCTCCGTCGGGAGACAGTTGTGGTCCGGGTCCCTGATCCGTCTCGCTGGTCGATGGAATCAGAATGTGCTTCTGTTTTTCCACCAGATTCATTTCCCACACGTTCAGGCTGCGTGTGACTCTCTGGTAGGCGAGTTTGTACCCCTTGCGCGACACCGCCGGATACCATCCGCTATCGTTGATTTCGATCGGCGCTTCGTCCGTGAGCGACACCCTCCATAACGCCGGGTGGCTGTTGCGGTCCGAAGCAAAAATCACCGACTGCCCGTCGAACGACCACTGCGGCGGCCCCAAAATTCTCGCCGGCTCCGAAGCGACTCGCGCCACGCTCCCCCCATAAACGGGAATGGTCATGATCTCTTCGGAGAATCCCGTGTCCCGGCTGCGCACGAACAGCACGCGCTTGCCGTCAGGCGAGAACGAAGGCCCCCAGTCTTCTGCCAACGGCGGAGGCTCGGTCAAGCGGTGCGCACTCGCATCCGTTGGGTTCAGCAGGATGATGCCTGCTCCCCCGGAGAATGCCAATGTCTTGCCGTCCGGGGACCACGCCACTTCGCCGCGTCTCGGCGTGATGCCGCTCGGGTTCAGCTTCTTCTCGGCGCCGACCTTCCATGCGCCGTCTGGCGCGTGCGCGAGCAGCACCGTATAAATCTGGAATTCATTTTCCGCGAAACGCGAGAAGGCAAGCGTCTGGCCGTCCGGCGACCACGCCGGGCAACAGTCCCCGGCATTCTTTGTGACCTGCACCATCTGGTCGCTACCGACCGCTTTCACGAATACTCCACCTTCCTGTGGCTTGCTCCCCTCCACACGAAAAGCGATGTAGTTTCCGTCGGGCGAAAAGGACGGCTCGCTGGTCTCCGCGCTCACGGTCGTCAGCGGGCGAATATGTTGTCCGGCGGTGTATCGGTTCCGCGCTCCGGCGATCGTCGATACCTGGTTGACGAGCCAGATTCCAGCATGCAAGAGCACGAAGGCGGCGACCACGATGACGGCCGCAAAATACCAGCGCCGACGGCTTTTTGGGACCGCTTGTACCTCTTCGTCAACACGTGCGAATGTTGGTATCTCGAAGGACGGAGGCTCTTCCGCCCGGACCGAAATCTCCGGCTGTGGAAAAGGTTCGGACGCTACAGTCGCCGGGACATTCGATGAACGCGTTACCGCTGCAATGAAGCGGTACCCGCGCCGTGGCAGAGTCTCTACATACCGCGGATTGTCCGCCGAGTCGCTCAGCGCCTCGCGCAGTTTGTTAACCGCCGCGTTCAGCCCATGATTGAAATCAACAAACGTATCCCCGGGCCACAGGCGCTCGCGCAGGGCGTCGCGCGTCACCAGTTGGCCCGGCTTGCTCAGCAGGATCGCCAGCACCTCAAAAGGCTGCCCCACCAGTTTGATCCGTGTCCCGAATTTCCACAGTTCATGCGTATGCAGATCGGCCTCAAACGGACCGAATTGCACCCGATCTGATCCATTGCCGCTCATCTTTTAAGCCGCTGGCCAGCCCTAGAAGATGTCATTTCCTACGCGTCATCGGGCGTTTTTGTTGCAAAACCCCAACTCGGTGACTCGTATGGTAGCTCATTTTTGCGCGATTTTGTTCGCAAGCACTGTTCAGATCTGTCATAAACCCAACCAAGTCAGAGCGTTACCAGATGATCTCCGGAAAACCCGCAAAGTATGAGCTTTCAACCTCCAAGTGATCGATCCTGCATTGAGGTAGAACGCCGCCACCCTCAGGATTTGCGCTCAACGGAGCCAACGGACGCCAACAAAGTCCAGGCTAATGGAGGGATGTCATGGGAAGAAGCGATACAAGAGAGCGAGTTGCGGTCCCGGTGGCTGTGAGTGTGATGGTCCTGCTGACTTGCGCCGCTTGGGCGCAAGACTCAGCTAAAGAACAATGCAGCATGGCGGTCGTTACCCGCATGGTCGGAAGCCAACAGAAAGTTTGCGACACCAACGTCGTCCAGGACATGGCCCGGCGCGGCCACGCCTTCGAGCAGAACCAACTCGGCCTGGCCTCGATCCTGGCGATCGGTCCAGACTTCAATGAGAAGGACGCCGTAAAGTGGTTTGAGCAGGCTGCCCAGCGAGGATACGCGCCGGCGCAGGTCAACCTCGCCGTGATGTACATCAACGGATGGGGAACCCGCACAAACTACGGGACGGCCCTGCGCTGGCTGCACGCGGCCGCCGATCAGAAGTTCGCGCGCGCCTATTACAATCTCGGGATTCTCTACCTACAGGGCCAGGGTGTTCGTCAGGACAACGGCGAAGCCCTCACTTGGTTCGAGAAGGGCGCCGAGGCTGGCGACTCTGACGCGCAAACCAATCTCGGCTACATGTACGACCAGGGTTTCGGATGCGAGCGCAATCTGAAAACCGCCGCAACTTGGTACCGCCAGGCTGCCGAGGCGGGCAATCCGCTCGGTGAGAACAATCTCGCGGATCTGCTCCTGCGCGGGGATGGCGTCCAGCAGAACAGCACCGAAGCTTTCCGCTGGTTCCAGAAAGCGGCTGCCCAGGGACACACCGGCGCCCGCATCAAACTCGCATACATGTATGCGGAAGGCATGGGAACGTCCAAAGACCCCGAGTCCGCCTATGCGTGGCTGACTTCGGCGTCTCTGGCTGGCGATCAGCGCGGACGCGACATGTTACCGAAACTCGAGGCGCAACTCACTCCGCAACAACTCGCTCAGGCGCGTCAGCAAGCCCACAACCTGTCCGCGCCGCCAGCAAAGCTTCTCTCCGCGAAGGCCTTTGCTCAATAGTGAATGGGAGTGGGAGGGACGGGACGCATCGCCTGTCCTTCCCATTCAGAGAACTTCACGTGCCCCACCTTCGCAGCAGAATTCTTCGGCGACAAAACTCTCGTGGACGAGCTCCGTTGCAAGGGACGTTGTTGGGCTATCCTAGAGGATATGGATCACCTCGAGGTTCTTCGAGAAACGGTTGCGCGTCTCCGGTCCGAGATCGCTGAAATCCGAACTTTGAACGAGCAGTTTCGCCTGCAAGGCGGCAAGGGAGCGGAAGAAGAAGCCGCCGACAGACGACGGCAAGAACGTCTACTGGAAATCCAAAAGGAACTCTCTCAACTAGCCGGACTTGGACGCAAAGTTCTTTCCGTCGAAGAGATGAAAGAGAAGCACCGTGCCCGCCTGCACCCCGACAAGCAAACTTCTTAGCATTGTGTAAAAGGCCGCAGGCTTCTCAGATCGATATAGGGTGAGCGCTGCGCGAGCCCGCAGGCTTGAAATCCCGAGCGTAGCCCAGGGACCTCGAAGCTTGGTGCCGAAGAAGGGACTCGAACCCCCACACCCTTGCGGGTACATGGACCTGAACCATGCGCGTCTGCCAATTCCGCCACTTCGGCTTGTGACTTTGCGGACATCGCATTCCCAGTGAACGCGATGCAGGAAGAACAACCTTCTTATTTTACAGACGACAGGTACCCTGTCAAACGCTCACCTCGTACAATCAGAAGAACACACCCAAATTTCGGGACGCCGACCATGACCAACCCTCAGAAGATCCCTGTTGACGTCGCCAATCAGTTGCGAGAACTCGTTCACGATCTGAGCAATTCCATCGAGACCATCATGCAAGCGTCGTACCTGCTCGGCCAGCTCGAATTGCCGTCGCACGGAAAGAAATGGGTCGAACTGGTCGCCGAAGCCGCTCAAGGCGCGGCCCAGATCAACCGCCAGCTCCGCGAAGTCCTCCGCAGCCAGAGATGAAAAGGCCACCGCGCAGCAATTGCGAGTGGCCCTTCTTGCTACAAAGTATCTTGCGAAACTACCCTTCCAGTTTCGCTGTCATCGAAATCTTCGCGTTGAGCACCTTCGAAACCGGGCAACCTTTTTCCGCAGCTTCCGCGTACTTCTGAAACGTCGCGGCATCCGCGCCCGGTACCCGCCCTACCACATCCAGATGGCTGGCCGTGATCGTCCATCCCGAATCCAGCTTCTCCATGGTCAGGGTGACGTTGGTGTTGATGTTTTCCGGCGTCAGGTTCACGCTGCCCAGTTGCGCCGATAGCGCCATCGAAAAACAAGCAGCGTGCGCCGCCGCGATCAGTTCCTCCGGATTAGTCCCCGGCGCATTTTCAAAGCGCGTGGTGAAAGAATAAGGCGTGTTCGACAGAACTCCACCCGGAGCCGTGATGCTCCCCTTGCCGTCTTTCAACCCACCTTTCCACACAGCACTGGCTTTTCTTTGCATGGTCGTTCCTCATGAATTCTTGAATTGAATGCCGCCTGACATTGTAGATGTTCCTGCCTGAAGATGTCAGTGGAGGGACGAGCAGATGAAGACTAGGCGGGTTGCGTGGTCTGCCTGTCGCCGTTCCGCTTCGGACAGACCTGAAACAGAGGAAACGGCAAAAACCTGTACCGCACCCGCCTGCTCTACGACAATCCTAGTAACTCGATCAGTGCACCTGAATCCAGCGAAAACTGTATTCTCGCCGCCTTGCGCTCTCACCCTTCCAAACTTGTCATCCCGGGCGAAGTGAGGCGCCAGCCGAACGGAGTCGAGGGACCCCGCGTTACTCGACGCCACAACAAACTCCAACAGCTTTCGGCCACGGCTGCCGAGGCGATTGAGATGGGTGTGGAGAAATATAAGCGTTGGGAATTCCGCTCAGTAAAAATCCGAGCAGCTCAAGTAGAAATGACACTGCGGACAGCTCAGCTTGCACCGATGTTCGCGAAGCTGCGCCGAGCAATTTGGACAAACGTGCGAGCAGTTGTTGGAAGAAATCTGCGGAGCAGGGCCCGCCGCGCCGGAGGTGCCCTCAACCCTCTCCGCAGTTTCCGTGTTCTTAGGCAGACTTGGGAACCTCGCTCGAAATGACCGTCACCTTGTCCGAGACAGCCTTCTCTTCCGAACGCGCCGACATTGCCGGCAAATTCGAACTCCAGCAATCGGCCACGATTCTCCACGCGCCCAGCCGTCTCCACACTTTCACGTACTTCCCGCGATCCACCGACGACCCGCCGCTCTCGCGCACCACCGACACCGAGTACTTTCCGGCCTCCATCGCCATGTCGCCCGAGAAATCGACGCGCGATGTTTCCAGGCGCAAATCCTGAAATCCAGCTTCACCAAATTCGCGCAGCTTCCGCTCGATCGATTTTGGTCCGGCAACCGACTCATGATGCGGCGCCATGAATAACCCATCTACCGCAAACAGCCCGGCCACCTGGTCATAGTTGCCGGTGTTGAAATTCATGCTGAAATCTTGACTGAGACCGCGAATCGTCGACTCAACGTCCATCGACGAGCCAGATCCCGCAGTGGGACTGGAATAGGGGCGATACATCGTACTTCCTCCTGGGAGAAGGCCAAGCGCACCCATCCGTCGCCTAAACGACCAATCGGTAAAGATGGCGCGCCCACACTTGTGGACGGATTGTAGCGCAAAAATTCGTACGCGACCAACGGAACTTTCTTCACAATTTTTACTAATTTTTGCCACGAAAGGCAGACAACACTCTCACCAGCAATCGCCCGCAATATGCAAAAATCTTCCACCTGCCCAAAACACCGATCCAGAGCGGACTCCGAGAGACCCCGTTCAAGAAGGAACCCATTCAATTCGAGAGTACCTTTTAACAGGTCTCATCGTGAGCGGAGTGAGGCGCCAGCCGAACGCAGGCGAGGGACCCGCGGCCACGTCTATCACCACGGATGTTGTTAAACTTTTCACCACGAAACCAGAGCACTTGCCCTACTAACCCGCAGCACATTGTCCCATTGATAGCTCAAGCCATCTTCCCCACAGTGTTACCCTAGATGCAGCCCATGGCCACCGACCAAGATCTCGACATCTCCCCGCCAGAGGAAATCACCCGCCCCCTCTGGAAGTCGCTGATCCGCAATTTCCGCGACCGCTTCCTCCCGGACAATTTCCCGCCGCTCTACCTCACCTCGCGCCCAGTGAATCTCGGCATGCTCCTCGGAGACTTCCTCGTCCTTCCCTGGTACCGCACCGTTTTCACGAACTTGGGCGACGTGATTTCCCCAGAAATCATGCCTCCGCTCCAACTCGAATCGCGTCCAGTGGACGTGGGCGAACTGATCGCCGACACCATGGCGAGACCCTGGTGGAGTTCACTCCTCCGGAGCCTTGCCGACGCGGTCGCCCCGGAAAAACTACCGCCCTTGGAAATCACCTGGGAGCCGGCGAACCCGATCACGCCCTCCCAAGCCCTGCTGCTAACCGACTGGTCCAACGTCATCGCGGGTCCAAAGATTTTCTTGCCCGACCGCAAGCCCGAGACCACGCCGACATCAACAGGCATGAGCATCCCCCAATCACTGCCCATGCCCGACCCCGCGACCGTAGCCTTCGTCTACGACCTCGAACACGAAATGCTCCGCGACCTGCGCCGCTCCCGCCGCCGCGAGCGTCTCCTCATCGCGCTCTTCGCCGCCGAGGTTCTATTTCTGATAAGCGGATTCTTCTGGCACCACTAAGAACACAACCAGGATCTGGCGCGATACGTTAATCAGTATCACGTGTCATCCCGAGCAAGTGAGGTGCAAGCCGAACGCCGCCGAGGGACCCTGTGTTTGCAAGAATGACGGTGCCCCAGGTTCGCGCGTTCTGTGCGCTAACATGGGCCCACCCATGAACCTGCGAAAATTCCAACTCAAATCAGAACACTTTGTTTTTCAGAAGCATTTGTGCCCTCTGTGGGTGAAAGATATTCTGCGACTAGACCCGCCCCTCCCGACCAGCTATCCTGTCCCGCGCAAAACATAAGGAACCAAGAATGCTCCGAACGGTCACGCTCCTACTCCTCCTCATCTCGATCCCCGCCTTCGCTCAAGACCGATCCCACGCCCGCTCCATGGTCCTGACCCGCGACGGCATCGTGGCCACCAGTCACGTGCAAGCCTCTGTCGCTGGCGCGCAAATCCTGGCCAAGGGAGGCTCCGCCGTGGACGCCGCCATCGCGGCCAACGCGGTCCTCGGCGTTACCGAGCCCATGATGAACGGCATCGGCGGCGATCTATTCGCGATTTACTGGGAAGCGAAAACCGGGAAGCTCTACGGACTGAACTCCAGCGGATGGGCCCCGCAAGCACTAACCGTCGCCCACATCAAAGCGAAAGACGCGACCCGCATGCCCCAACGAGGCATCGACAGCGTCACCGTCCCGGGCGCCGTCGCTGGATGGAACGCCCTCCACTCTCGCTTCGGCAAACTTGCCTGGAAAGAAGACCTCCAGCCCGCCATCCATTACGCGACCAACGGCTACCCCGTTCCTGAACTCATTCACGGTTTCTGGGAAGGCTCCCTCGAAGCGCTCTCCACCGATCCCGAAAGCCGCCGCGTCTACCTGCCCAACGGCAAGCCTCCCGAGATCGGCCAGATCTTCACCAATCCCGATCTAGCAAAAGCTCTGCAGTCTCTAGCCGATGAAGGCGCCTCCGCCTTCTACAAAGGAGAAATCGCCCAAGCCATCCTCAGCACCTCTCGCGAATTGGGAGGCACCATGGCCGCTGACGACCTCGCCGCCTTCTCCCCCGAGTGGGTCGATCCCGTCTCCACCACCTATCGTGGCTGGACCGTCTACGAACTTCCACCCAACGGGCAAGGCATGGCCGCGTTAGAGATGCTCAATCTCATGGAGACCACGCCCTCCTCCGCCGATGGTCCCTCTTCTGTGTCCGAGCTCCATAAAAAGATCGAAGCGATGAAGGTGGCCTACGCCGATCTCTATCGCTATGACGCGGACCCGCGCTTCGCCAAAGTTCCGGTCAAGGGACTGCTCTCCAAGGAATACGCAAAAGATCGCGCAGGAGTCATCGACCCCAACAAGGCCCACTGCAACCCCGCTCCGGGCAAGCCCCCGGCCAGTGAAACCACCTACCTCACTGCAGTCGATCACGAAGGCAACATCGTTTCTCTGATTCAGAGCAACTACGCAGAGTTCGGTTCCGGCATCACGGTGCGGGGCATGGGCTTCGCACTCCAGGATCGCGGCGCTCTCTTCTCTCTCGACGCCGATTCGCCCAACGTACTAGCCCCGCGCAAGCGTCCGTTCCACACGATCATTCCCGCCTTCATGGAAAAAGGCGATCAGCACATCGGATTCGGCATCATGGGTGGCCCCAACCAGCCTCTCGCTCATGCACAGTTCGTTTCCAACATCGTCGACTACGGTATGAATATCCAGGCCGCCCTCGAAAACCCGCGCTTCACGGTCAC